>Ga0131853_10002767_pt1 | contig 31409 bp, 14 predicted proteins | sample TergutLab28metaG_FD_92764 | JGI IMG/M metagenome (GOLD analysis project Ga0131853, IMG submission 92764) | Labiotermes labralis P1 segment gut microbial communities from Petit-Saut dam, French Guiana - Lab288 P1 (version 2) (version 2) | ecosystem: Host-associated > Arthropoda: Insects >... | reverse complement strand
TTTGATGATATATAGTTAAGTTGTTGGTCTCCTTCCTCTTGTCCATTGATTCTAAAACCATAAAAAATCTTCATTTTTTGCTTTTAGACATATCTTATCTCGTTTGGTACGATTTGGGTTTTCATTGTTGCATGCAATTGATAATGACTGATCCATCTGCTTGTTGACTGCTGACCAATCTATGCTAGACCCAGTATCACATTTCCGCGTCAGAGCAGTCCTCTTGTCAAAATCTAGTTTCCAGAGCAGGGGAATGGTATATGTTTTCTTCTTTGAAGAGGTTTCCCTAATAAGTTTCGCTATCCTATGGGCTATTATTTCCTTGCCAGCTAGCTTCATATGCATTCCGTGCTTGGTGACGTATTCTCTTTGTAGTTTACTGTCAATAAGCCTCACATGCTCAAATTGTTTCATTCGCTTATACAGTTTCCTATTATAAGAATTCACCTCACTGTTTACACATGAAGTAGGAGATAGATCAAATCTAGTAGGAACACCCACTACGAGCACATTTGTATGTTTTCTCAGTTCGACGAATTTTGTGATGTGAGTGAGGGCATGCTTTTGGTCTTTTAACTTATTGTCTGGGGTTGTAGTTGTCACGCAGCATATGCCATGCTATCTTGATTCACCTACATCTATTCCATACTGCTGAATTCTGTTTTCTTGACAATCATTTTAATATTATTCTCACACAGAAGTAAAAATGCTCATGGTTATGGGAATCATGTACACTAATGCTGTGCCACTGTTACATGTTTTTAGTGATATTTACTTGAAAATTGTAATCCTTTGATTTGTTCTTGTTCATCTGATTAGTGAATAATCTTTGCCTCATGTTTCATTTTCATCATTTTGACTGGATTTTCCTAAAAATAATCAGTAATATAAAAAAATCGTGGAAAACATTTACTGCTTTCATTAAATTGTAAACTTGAGTCTTAAAGATTTTAAAGATATTTTTCAAGAATGCTTCCATTTTTATGGAATCTGAAGGATCAAGACTTAGCACTGGACCCATCCTGAGCCATATCCCCACAGTCTGCATTCTTCTTGATATATCCTAATACACTAGGGTATTAAAATTACTGTCATCTGGGATATTACAACATACAGTCTGGTAAATCTATACCAAGCTTTTGGTGGAACCTGCTGCTGCCTCCATTTCAGTTCTCATAACTTAAAAATGTGAGGCAGTATATTCCTCCCAAACACTGGTACTTACCTACCTGATGAAATCATGTCATCTCAGAAGACTGTAATTTTAAAATTCATCATCCTAAGAACCTCGAATAACATCTTAATACTACTTGCCCAAGAAACCTCTTCCTTATAGAAATACATACAAGGTTTCAGCGAAAACCTGAAGGAAAAAGACCACTTTTTTAGACCTAGATGTAGATTAAAATAGATCTTAAAAAATAGGATGGTAAGGCACAGGCTGGATTCTTCTGTCTCAGGATAGGGCAAGTGGTGGGCGTATGTGAACACAGTAATGAATGTTCCAGTTCCATAAAATGCAGTGAATTTGACTACATGAGGTCCTTTTAGCTTCTCAAGAAGAATACTGTCCTTTGGAGCTAGTTAGTTATTTGGTTAGTTAGTAAGTCAGTCAGTCAGTCAATGTATAATATCAAAAGTTAGCCAGTTTCTGTGACTTTTCCAGAAATGCGAACATGTATTTTCTTTTTTCATCCTCTTTGTTTATTTCTACATTAATGTCTTTAATGCTGTTTAAAGTACCGTGTGCAGCTTTTATATACTGTATTTTGTGTTCCTGTACTAATGTAATGTAATCAGCATACACATTGTGTCAATTATGGGACACTGGCACTCTTACTCAATGGTTAAATGTAATATTTCTTCCCTGAACGATTCTTACGAACATAAATAATTATTTATCCTTATGAACTGACTGCTGCAGAATCTCTTAGCTGCATTTTATGTCAGTGACAGTCACTTTAAACACCTTACCTGTTACAGTAGCAATGCTTGACACTGCTGTCAGTTACATTGGCTTTACACAACATACGATGATCAACACATTCAGTGTCAGTATGACAAGATTCACTATAGTTCCTTGCTGAAACAGACAACATCATATTGTAGGTAAGGAGGAGCAAAGGTCCTGAAATTTTGAGTGGAAAACTGCAGTTTTAAGAGTTATATGAGATTTAAGGTTCACATGGTAGTGAACATTTACATTATGGGCTGCATCCTTCTTCATTGTTAAAATGGAAACTGCACTGTATATTGAAATATCTGATGAACTTTAAAACATGATGCAGGTAAACACTGAAATCTGAAATCATTCATGGGCTACAGACAGCAATAACTTTTGTGTGTATGGGCCTTGGCTTCCTATGTAGTAGTCATTTAGCTACAGTCTTTCTTAATCTTTGGCATTAGATGGAGATTAGTGGTTAGTATCATGTCCCATCGCCATTAACGCTATGGACAGAAGCACCAGTTGTGACATACTCAGATCCAGTCTGGCTGTTGTGATACAGAGCAAAATCTCTGCCCTGCCAGGAATCAAACCCCCAGTTTTCCTGTTGTTCAGCCCATAGGTACACAGAGCATTAAGAATCATGGGACAAGTTTAAATATCCTACCATACTATGTTCAACAAATTACGATGTGCGTGAATGTAACATATGACGTACTTATATTCTGTATCTAATGTTAGAACTGCAACTGCACAACTAAATTTTGAGAAAAAGCAGAAATGTATGAAACACCCTAATAAACCAAGTACCAGAAACATTTTTGTAACATCATTGTGCATGTCAGTTAAAACTGATGTGGTAAACCTTCCATGCATAAGAGTTCTATGTGTATCATCTGCTAACGTTTAAAGAAATCCACGTTTCTTCCACAAGGTCTACTTACACGTTTTGTACTGATGTCAGAACATATTGTTCCCCTAAACAATATTAAGTGATATGTCTTTGGAATGGAGCTGTAGTGTGTTTTCTGTGAGCTAGACAATGTATTTTTAAAATATCATTTAGATGAACTTCAAGCTTGAGAGACAGTAGATAATAATATGCCTGTAATATGTCTATGCTATGGGAAGAGAGGTATAGGAATATTGTTGCTAAAGGTAGAATAAACTCACCTTGCTGTACTCTAGATGGCAGCAGAAGCAGCAGAATTATTGCACCAGCTGCATTAGTGTGCCAGATTCCAGTCACAAACTGTCTCATTGCTAGTGGCAGTCAAATTCACACTGAATGTATTTATGCTCTTTGGAAACATGCCATTATGATTGTTTAGAGTTCAGAAAATCCTTTTTCTCTGAAGTGTAAATTAATTCGCACACACACACACACACACACACAAGAACACCTATGTTAGCATCACTGTGCATTTCAAAATCCCTGTGCGTCACACGGTTTCTTGTGGAGTTTTGATCTTCTGCCAGCTCCAAGATTAATGGGCTTCCCAACTAGCTCACAGATAAAAAGGATGTTTATGAACTTCTGGGTTACATGAGCTATAAAGAATTTCCTGTGTAGCTGAGTAACTATTAACATCTCAAGGACTTCACAGGGTGTAGATAGTTATCCAGTCAGTTATTTAGCAACTAATGCAGAGGACAATGCATTTCCAATTATTCTTAAATAAGGGAGATATATATGCCATTAAGGCTTCTGCAATAGACAACAGGACTGGAAAGAGGCGAGAAGAAACATCTAAAGTCAGACAGTAAAGCTGTGACCAAAGTACTTGACAATAACCATGTAGTTCTACATTGGTCTGGCATTGCCATTAATCCCTGATCAAAATGTGTGAATGTAGCAACGTATAAATGATAGTGGCACCAGGGCATAGTCAAAATTAAGGGAAAAGGATGGCCAATTACTTGGTAAGAATTGGATCTGTAGAACCTTAACTGGCCTGTACCACCCTAAAATAAATTTCTAAATGTGCCTTCAAGGACTGGAGGAAAAGAGGCCATCAATACTACTGGAAGATCGCAACTGGATAGAAACTCGTGAAGGGTTCCACTGGAGAACCTTCAGCCAAAGAACTTGGAACTATTATGGCTACATAAGAAGTAGAAGTGACATAACTACAGATGGGGCAATGTCACCCATTTGAAGTGGCACTAATAAACGGTCCCATTTTTTAAAGACAAGACAGTATGAAATGTTCTTTGTGACTGGGTGATTTTATCCAAAAAAGGGTTCTGTCAGCTAGGATTTCATTCCATGGAACCAAGTGACATCAAAGGGCGCTGTCAAGCAAGGTACTGTGCGTTATTTATATTCTAGACTGCTAGAAGGGATGCACAAAAGATCACAAATGAATGTGGTGTAAGGGTTATTAACACCCACCAATGGTAAATCCAGTGATGGAAATCAGGTCTAGTGGAAAGGTACAATAGTACTGTACTGTTCTGCTCTTGACATCCAGATCAGGATTTGCCACTGACATCTACACCCTCAATCCATGTTTGAAGTTTGGCTGGCTATTTATCATCTGCTGCAGGTGTGAAGATGATAATAGAATCTTACAAAATTGACCCTTTCGTGTTAAATTTGGATATATGTACATATACATACATGCATACACATACAAGATCACTGTTATATATTTCTTTAGAGTGAAGTGATTATGGACTGGATGGGTCAGCTTTGATTTTCATTAAGATAAATATCATTGCCACCACATCAAAACAATTAGCCATGGGAACTGTGAGCTCCTTCTACAGGGCAGTTAAGCAGCCAGATTGTGAAACTCAACCAGTCACCTCCATGTTCATGATAAGGTACTTAGAAAGGGTAAAGATCTTTTACCTTTATGTACCAACAAATCATAGTCGATTATCTGGCTTTGGATAGGATTCACATTGGTAGGTTCTTGTGATCATTGTAATGAATTTTCAAGTCAATCAAAGACAGGGAATTTGCTGGTGAACTGAGTGACTATCAGTTTGTCAAGAGGGCATCTGCTAGATATACTTGGTTGGTTGGTTGGTTACTTAAGTCAGTCACCTGTAGCTAAGACAATGATTTGTTACAGCAAAAATTGCTGTAAAAGTTCTGTAAGAAACCACTATTACAGTAGAGAATATGTCTAACAGACAAACTATGTCAGTAACACACAACAGCCTTTCTATTCTATGCATATAATCACAGGGCTAATAATACAGTGATTATTCTGGTCAACAAACATATTCATTAAAACATCACACTCACTCAACTACTTATAATGCAGACACCTGCTGTTATGTCACAGCTAACTTTTACAGTCATTTTGGTACACCTTAGTGACACCCACTGCCTCCATTTTCAGGGCCAACTCTGATGATGAGAGCAGTAAAATCCTCCAAAATGTTACCACCTATCTAACAAAGTACTTAGTGTTATATTTCAAAAGACTGTAAATTCTTTCCTGGGTGATGTTTTTATTATATCCCTCCTCTTTCTGAGAAAAACTAGCTCATTACTTTAAACAGGAAAGCAGTACCACATGCTTTAAAATCAGAAGAAATATGTCCCATCGGGCTGTTACTTTACTGAGACACAAAATCTTTCAGTCTGCATATGGATTATTAGATGAAAACACCTTGGAAGTATTTGATTTGATTGTACCAGAACATACCTAAAATATAAATATATTACAGTTGTTCTTCTAAGGGTATTCTGAACATAGTGCTGAGAACAGTATGCCAGAAAGGTGGTGAAAACTATATACAGAGGAGCTTCACAGTTGTACTCACATAAGAAGAATAAATTTTAAAACCAAGAGGACATGATAGGCAGGACATGCAGCACTTTTCAGTAGCCGGGGACATACATCCAAAATTGTGTCAGAAAACATGAAGATCACTCAGGAGACTGTGGTATATATTGGATATCAAACAAATACTGTGTGAGGATGTGGAACGAATTCATCCATCTCAGGATACAGAACAGTGGCTGATCTTGTTAAGATAATAATGATCTTTGTGTACTATAAAGACTGGAAACTTCTTGACTAGCTTAACACCTGTTAGGCTCCCACAAAGGGCTCTGCTCCAGGTGGCTACTTGGCATAAATGAATAACTAGCATACAATGGATGAATTAAATTTTGTATCTTACCACCTAAAATTGTGTACAAGGATTTGTAAACAATACACTGCAGTGACAAGGAAGCATTTTTAGGCCATGAGTACACAAATACCTGTTATAAACATGGCTGCCACCTAAAATGTTGCATTACAAAATCACTAGACGAACCACTCTGGTGAGTTTGTAACTCATCTATTCTGATTACCTTACTTCACTGTTTTAACAATCCTGCCTATTGTATTAGATTTGTATTGCTGGTGGTGTTGTGTGTCACTTGTAGAATAAAAATCTGCTTTCCTTTCCTAAGAAGAGCTTTGCCTGCATGCAAAAGTAGCTTACTGGTAATCTGCTGTGTAATATTTGTAGTATTCGCACTTTGTCTCATACAAGCCAACCAAAATCCACATCACTGTGGGACTCAGGGTTCTCACCAGCAGTAAGTATTGAGATAAGGTCTTCTGGTAAGTGATATGATGTACTTTGGTAGACTGGTTCCTCCAGAACATTGGCAACAATCTACTTTACCCCATGGTGTCATAACCCAGAAGACCTTAATCTTTATCTGAATGCTGCATCATGTTTATGCACTGAAATCCTAATGTATGTTCTCCAAACTGAGTTCTGTATGAATTTATTGTCTCCCTAGCCCATCTTAAGCCTCTATATTTCACTATCCTAACAATGCCAGGTAACCTCCACATATTGCAAACTTCCCCTTTACGCATCATCCTACTTCATTACTTCCTCACATGGCCTGACATTTTCCTCAGTACTTTATTTTAAAACACTTATAATGTATGTTCATGCCTCAAAGAGACCACAATCCATATTACATAACAAAAATGACTACATGCTGGTTTGTATATCACAATCTTCAGAATTTTGGTGACACTGTTACATATGTTATACTCAAATTAAAAACTAATCCTCCTGTATCTTTCAGTTCTTTGAATGTGTTGAAGAGTTAATGTCCCTAACCACACATATTTGAAAAACAAAAATTATTTCTTGGACAAATGCCTAAAAGTAATACTTGTTTATATCTTTCTTTAAAGTTGTGGGAGTGGAAGTAATGTATGGAGATTTTGTGCACTTTAAAACATAAATTCACATAATAGAACACTCAAATTTACAACTAAAAACCTCAATTTATATACATTTTTTTATGTAACACAAAATACTCAGTAAGACTTCTCACTATTTAAAAGTTCACAGCTGCTGCTCTGTAAGTTACAAACACTGACCTTTATACTGTGATCTTCCAAGTTAGACTGAACGAAACTGTTTACAGGGACACATCACAGTGCCTCAGCACTGTCATTATGTGGCTTCCACGAAAACAGCACTGTCTGTAAAAATAACACAATTCTGAACCACTGCAGGCATCAATTCAGTGGAACGTGAAGTAACCAGGCAGCAAATTAAAAGAGATATACTACCTCCTCCTTCTGTGTACTGTTGCCAATACATACAAAATGACCATTTATTCTGAACAGAGCAGTTAGACTGTATCGTAAACATCACACTAAAAAAATAGCATAATCATCTTCATTGTGACAGCAGTTTTGGTGTGAATAGAAGATGAAAGAAAACTAATTTTGTATATCTGTGTTGATTCAATAAAATCTGCCAGGTCTATTGCATCACATGTGAAGAACAACACTTATTTAATATTTTAGAACATGTATGGACCCCTCCCTCCCCCCAGTAGATACCTGGTCCTACTTATCCATTGCTCAGCAATTTGGCAGCAACATCTGGCATGACTCCAAACAGAAAGAAAGAGAAAGATCGAAGTCACCAGGTTTAAGCAGTAGAAATACTGTTAATATTCAGTGACTTATTCCCTTTGGTTATTATTTTCATATTAATCTGTTTCAAAGGGACAGAATAAACATGTCCTTTATCTAGTTACACAACAAAAATGTTCCTAAAGTACTTTAGAACGCAATATTTTAGCTATGTACAGATCCATATTTTTATTTCTATGAGTCACTATTACTGAGGTCAAGTGCATAGAGAATGTGCCAGAAGACAAGGGGGATTGAACTTTCAAAACAGTGGTTAATATATGTACTACTTGCCTTAATTTAAGATGCCTTACCAATAAAAAATACATATGAACACTCCCTGCTAGCAATAAGGCAGATGTTATCACTTGCTTAATTAAGCATCATGCCATGTAGATGTATAAGAGAGTGGATACATTCTGGGCAGTACCTGAAGGTCACCTGCCAGTTTTAACCCCCATTCTCTATCCCTGTGGAAAAAGCACCCGGTATGAGTTTGACGGTACAGTAAAAAATCTATGCCCCTCTTGGGAATCAAACCCTGATTCCCTGGTTGTCCATTTTGCATATTTTGAGGTTCCATCATAGAATACATCTACTGATCTGTCTGGCTTGGGAGATCCTACAAGTAGCAATGCAACCACTGGCTTAGCTCTCAGCATTACTGAAAATGAGCCCCTCCACAATGGCAAGGTGGAAGTATCATTGTAGGGGATATATGGAGAAACTAGGGAAAACCATCATCTCAGACAAGATTCACATGGTGGATTCTGTGCACATGAGGCAGCACAGCTAAACATTATACCACACCAAACTGCCTTCCAGACAAACTTCAGACACACATATTGCTTTACAGGTTCTCCATGGCAAAACATGAAAATAAAAATTTCAAACTCAGATGGCAGACTAAAGGATTTGTTTACAGTTCATTTAACAATATTTCCAATTGATAAGATGATACAGCATCAAATTAAGATAACCATAATGGAAGCAATTCAAATTAAAAACAAAACATCCATCTGGTGGCCTACAACACATAAACATGAGGCAAGGAGGGGAGAGGGGGAGGCTAATTATTTACTGGCTATCTGTCTTTACAAATGTAGGGAAAGGTACTGATTTATGATTTATTTAACTGGACTAACTCTGGCTTTACTGCTTTGGATGGTACAATGATTTATAAATGAACGGAAAAGAATGTAGAAGGAGCAGTTGGGGTTCAATCTGAGGTACTATACTGGCATTTATCTTGAGTTTGAGAAAAACCTTTATTCAGGAAGACTAGTCTTTGGGCTTAAATTTGAACCTGGGACCTACCAAATATAAAACAAATAGCTACCCACTCAACCATGATATTCAGTATGAACAATGCCACACAACTCAAATTAGCTGTCTACTAACCAGTATTATGACTAGACCAAGAGCTGGATGACTGGGGAATGTAATTTCATTTACTGACAGGGGCATACACCATGTTTCTCCTTACAGTGTCTAGGGCAGCTCTGAGGCCCATCTAACCTCCTACCTAATGGATGCCATGGGTAAGGACTTGAGCATAATGCTGACGAATCACTTCCATCTCATTCCAAGGTTAAATGTGTGTGAAGTTAATCCTCCACTTCCCCCATATTCCTTCATTATTGAGTGCTTAATTCAGAATGGGAACATTACTTTTGCTTAATACGATGACAATCCTATACACTACCTCAAATATTACTGATACATATGGAAAATGAGCAGTAACTGTGAAAAGGGTAAAATAATTTTGGCTGCTAGCTATAGTTTATAATGAAATATGACGAAGAAACATAGTTCCACACAGAACCCACAAGCACCATGAAAAGTACACAATATTTAAAACAGACAAACCTGCTAAAAATACCAATGTCTGGAACCATGCTGTTACTGGCAAAGTTCCAGCTTCATGTGAAGTCACTAACCCCCTTACAGCAGCAGATTAGCCACAAAAACTACACAGCTTGCTGCACCTTGCACAGTCATTTAAAACAACATGCACAACTACACCATCCATCAGAAAGGCACTACTGAAGAACTTCACATAGATTTCCAAGTCTTAGAAATACCTTTATCATAATTTTTGACTTGTAGTAAAGGCAACTGAAGCCTTCATTTACAAACTAATAATTCAGTACATTAATACATATAAACTAACACACGAACAGTTCTTTGTGCATGAGTACACAATGTTGTGACCTTAACCACGGCATGCGAGAGATGTACACTGCATACCTATAATGGTGTTCGTAAGTTTGAGCAATTTATAAAATAGTATAGCAGACAACTTTAGTGATACATATGGACCACTCTGTATTTCTAAATTTTTTTTCTACAAATTCAGTTTCTTTTTAAATCCGATTCCATAAACAGGATATGGAAAGCATATCAGGACCATGATGGAAAATGATATAAAGAAAGTACAAAGGGACAAAAACACATGAAACTACTAACTAATATATATTTCCTTGATATACAAATTTAAGGAGCATGAAAATTATACTGATTTTACAGAGTATACATGCTAAAAAAGCAGACTAGTTTCAGGAATAAGAAAAATACCTAATATAGTGTCTTAAACTTTTACATCACATTTTCTCAGGAAGGCCACTTGCAACAGACTTTTCTGAAATATATTTCCCCCCTTCCCTTCCAGAAATTCTACTTGTAAATAATTATATAACAGTCATGCTATACAGTAGTTCCAAATTACGAAAATCAGTCTTTCATGTTATCAACAGATAAAATATATTGCATGTGTAAACAAGTAAAACAAATGTAACAACAGTATCACATATTATAGTTACACCTGTTAAGATCAAGCCCTTTCCCTCATTGTATAATTCTGACTTAATATGAAGTTTTGTGTTATTTGAACCCATATACAGGATAATATAATAATAAAGTCCGTCGTTCCTTCTAGGAACATAGGTTGTCTATGAGTCCTTTCCACTTCTGTCTATTGGCTACTAAGAACCTTAGTTCATTCCAGCTCCTACCCGCTTCCTTGATTACCGATCTTCTCCAGCTGTTTCTCGGTCTTCCTCTCTTCCTGTTTCCCTGAGGGTTCCAGAGTAGGGCAGCCTTTGGTATCTCTCCATCCACTTTTCTTAATGTGTGACCAATCCATCTACATTTTCTTTTTCTTATTTCAAAATTTATATCTTCTTGTTCTGTTACTTTCCATAGGTCTTTGTTGGAAATAATATTTGGCCACCATATTCTTAATATATATCTTAGACATCTATTCACAAAGGTTTGTATTTTACACTGAATTTCCTTTGTGACAAGCCAAGTCTCACAGCCATACAAAAGTACGGATTTCACACAGGCATTAAAAATCCTAATCTTAGTGTCTTTTTGTAATGACTTAGATAGCCATATAAAGGATATATCACTTTATAACCAATCTATGTTTAACAGTGACTTTAAATTATTATATTCCTTACACATAATAGAAGGAATGCATAGTCAGAATCTTAACACAAGAGTCTAAAAGCTTTCCTACAAAACTCACTAATGTAAATATTAAAACATAGTTGCATCATACATAACAGCAACAAAACTACATACAGGCTTGTTATATAAAGACAGCTACATATACAGTAATCCAAACCAACAGATCAGAATTACTACAAAACTTATCTGGTGGAGAGGCCTTCAGGGTAGGTCATAGAGGCCACAGACTTTGTTTGCTGGCAAAGCCTTGTCTGTAACAGACAACATACCAACAATGTGCATTAGCAATGATATACAAGCAGTACACTTTTCTCTGTTACTGGAAAGAACAGCTGTACAGTGAAGTGACTGTTAACCACCTTAATGTTACTCATGTCCATGCATCTTTATTGATTACTGCAGAGATAGTTCTTTTGAAGTGGTTCTTTTGATTAATGACCTCTCTGATCATGATGCACAATATTTAGTTTTAAATAATATTTTGAGTCACATAAGTGTAACAAGCTATCAAGTAAAAAAAAAGAATAATACTGAAGGATGCAATAGCAACCTTTATAGCTATGCTACATAATTGATCTTGGGATAACACTTTTCATCAAAATGACATTAACGAAAGTTGTAATTAATTTTTAAACAAATTTTTAGTTTCCTATGAATCTTGTTTTCCTACACTACATGTTACCACTAAAACAAGGAAAAATCACTGGATAACTACAGGAATAAGAGTATCTTTTAAGTGTAAGAAGAGCCTTTATATTCTTAGCAAAAGCAGCAACAGTCCTAAAATCAAAGCATATTACACACAGTACTGTATGATATTAAGAAAACTAATTTGAAAGGCAAAACAAAATGTACTATAGTGATTTGTTAACATCATCTGAAAACAAATCTAAAACATCATGGAGCAATATAAAAAGTGAAACAGGAAAAGCTAATAATAAAAACATACTCCATCAGAGTTTAAATTAGGTATCAGAATTATTCATATCAATTAAATCGCTAAGGCCTTCAACAATCCCTTTTTAAATGTAACTGATGAACTGAACATTCAACAGGCTAACACTGAGGCTGCCATCCTCTCATCTGGGAAATCACTTCCTGATGTTTTTCCCAAAATAATCAATGTTCCAATTACTGAAGCAAATATTACATGTACAACAAGTGGCTACCATGGGTTATATATATATTAAATAAATTTAAAAAAAAATGCAGTGAATACCTTAGTAGACCTCTTGCTTATATTTTCAACACATCGTTAACTTTAGGTATATGACCGACTGCTTAAAGTACTCCATTATCAAACCACTTTCAAAAAGGGTGAAAGACCTCTAACATCATATTATAGACCCAGCTCTATATTGAATGGAAGTTGTGAAGAATAAAGTAACATCTAGTAAATCATAACATTCTAGTTCCTAAACAATACAGTTTTCAAGACGGTGTTGCAACTGATACTGCTATTTATAAGCTCACTGAAACCATCTTCAGTGCTTGGAATAAGAAGGAATATATTGCAGAATATATTATGCAGGTATACTTTGTGACCTAAGTAAGGCACCTGATTGTGTTAACCACAAACTTTACCTTCTAAATTAAAATTTTGTGTAGTGAGAGGTGTAATCCTAGAATGGTTTAAATTGTATATGAGTAACAGGAAACAAACAGTTGACTTGGAATTTATAAAAACACATTGTTACTATAATATGTCCCATCTTCCACCCACTAATCAGATCCATAAATATATAAATAACCAACAAAAAGCACTTTAACATCCTATGATGTAATTTATTCACAATATGTTCACCACCATGTTTCAGCTGGTATTCCAGCCATCTTTACGGTGACGTTCTTATTACAAGAATACAATTGTGGTGAACTGTGTAACCAACACTCCGTAATAATTAAAATATAACTTTAATTATTACAGAGGCACAGTTAACCACAACTGTATTCTTGTAGTAAGAACATCACCCTGAAGATAGTCGGAATACTGGCTGAAACATGTTGATGAGAATATTGTGAATAAAATATATCACAGAATATTGAAGTGCATTTTGTTGGTTATTTACATATTTTTGGGCACTGTTACTCTTCGGGTTAGGAAAATGTTGAGTGTGGTGTTCCACAGGGCTCTGCTCTGGGAACCTTGCTGTATAATATATACACTAATGATTTTCCAAAAATAATTAATAAACTCTCTCAAACCATATTGTTTGCTGATGATACCAGGATTCTTGTCACATCCACTAATTATATTTAACTAAACCAGAAATTAAACTCCATCCTGCATCATATTTCTAAATGGTTTGCAACAAATCAGTTGGTATTAAACGTGAATAAAACATACATAGTCAAATTTACACCATCTAAAGCTCCGATTTATCTATTAACTGTACTTCATGTTAATCAAACTCTTGCCATTGCTGAAACTATCAAATTCTTAGGCTTGCATTTCAACAGTCACCTATCATTGAAGTCTCACATAAATGTGTAAATGTGTTATTAAAGAAGCTGAGCTCTGTATGTTTTATGATGAGAAAATTATCCTACATACGATACAAAGATACATTAAGAGTAGTTTACTTTGCACACTTTCAATCACTGATATACTATGGAATAATTTTTTGGGGCTCATCAACAACCATGTGTGATGTATTTTTAATATTAAAAAAATCCTGAGAATCATGCTGCGACTAGGTCCTACCTCTTGCACAGGTGGGTTTCAGAAATCAGACAAACTACCAGTACCAAGTTTGTATATTTTTGCATTAATGTTTGTTGTAACCAGACCACTTTAAGACTGACTCCTCTATACATAGTACAGAAATGAGACAAAAAATAAACTACATTTAACATCAGTGAAATTTTCTGCAATTCAAAAGGGTGTTACCTATTCCTCTATAAAAATATTTAATAAATTACCACTGAACATATCAAAACTTCACGGAAATACAATTACTTTTAAGTAAGCATTGAGGCAATTCCTTGTACAGAATGCTTTCTACTCAACAGATGAGTTTTTGTCTATTAATTGTGACGTTAATTAGCACTTAACTATTTTAACTATGTCTTTTATTTTTAACTAAATTTATTAATTATACTCTGACACTGTATACAGCTATGGACTTTAAACTGTACATCATAAATTCTTGTGGTATTCACAATTGTGCTTTGCTATACATTTGATTCTTGACTGTGGTAAGAGTTTGTGTCTTGTTAAACTTTATGATACTTGTAATTGTAAGTGTTTATTACTAGAATGAGACTGCATATCACAATCCAATACTGTTTATGAACAATTTCATATTCCAGCCATCACTGAACAGATGATGGATCCATTAGAGAGGGGGAGAAAGAGAGAGAGCGCATTAATAAACAATGCATATAATAAAACCAATGACCTGGTGTTAAAATTATATTTTTACATACAACACATCATAACTCTGACATGTTTCAATCTTGATTCTCTCCAGGAAGTCACTTAAGTTACTTCCTCAAGATAGATCAAAATATATTGGAGTTCTAATGGACTGTGTGTAAAAATATAATTTTAACATTAGTGCATTTGTTGGTTTTATTATATGGACTGTAACCATTTACTATGATTGGTTAGAAGACTTCTGATATCCTAAAGAGTGTCCAGCTTTAAGCAGAAGCCACTCACAAAATCTACAAACCAATTCATAAAGCATATATTAACAATGCATTAAAAAAAGTCTGTGTAAGCCTTCTGCCACAAAATGTATGAATTTATCACAACATTATCTCCACAAGTTATATTTTTATTCTTACATTCTTGGTCATCTATGCTAGTACTTCACATACCAGAAGAATAGATGACAGGAATTTGTTACATTTCCATAGCACTATTTTTAAATCTCCCTGCAAGTTAATTCCAAAATGATACTAATGGAGTTGTAAATAATATGGCTATGGAAAGGTTAGAGATGAACAAGATTTATCTTTGTAATATATAGACTACTGACAATGGTTATAGATGAGTAATACCAGCAGCCTTTGCAAGAGGTGTTTCCATCGTTAAAAAATACTCAAAACAATATGCTATGCTTTGAAAGCAAACTGCTTCCTCTTCAGGTGAATAAGGAAGCCATCTGATTCCAAAATTTGGTATTATGTTGAGTATTTTTATGACAATGGAAAAAGTTCTTGTAAATGCTGCTGGTATTACTCAGGACTGATCTTTCATGATGAATTAAACATCCAATATAACGAACAGCTTATTCATCATGAAAAACTTAACCTCCAACTTTTCAGATTTACATGGTGGTGAAGGTCTATATTATGGTACACTAGGTCCCAACACCATAAAATCTTGTGGGCAGTCATAGATTTTTGGAGAAACCTACTGCCTATACTCTCTGCATTTACATATAAATATAGACTAAAAACAGCAATTTCACTATTTTAATCTTACCAATGTACTTCGGCTTTGGTAGGTTAAGATTCCCCATTATTTTGATAAATTCATCCAATGGCTTGGTAAGCCGTGGATTGTAATGCTTCTCTTCTCCAACTGTTGTAGAGGTCTGACCTATAATAATCAAAGATATTGTTCATAAAAATTTACATCACTTCTGCATACTTAGGCAATATAAATTTTTAGGCATGTTTGTAAAGGTAAAGGTAAAGCTGTCCCTGTCCTTGTCCTTGCCATGAAGCTATACAAGGTAAGCGGACGTATAGCTCTACTCATTCTCAACATTTGTGCTAGATGAAGGTACACAGTCAATATCACGCCCCTGCCACTCTGCCCTTGGCAAATATTCCTGGTATGCATTGGGTATGAGGCTGGGTGGGCCCCAGGGCCAGTCTGGATGATTTAGAGAAGCGAGACATCTGTTGCCCCTGCCGGGATTCGAACCTGGATCATCCAACCCATTGTCTAGCCACTATGTTGTCCCCTCAAGTTTGTAAAACAATTGAGAAATACAACTATTAGCTTTGTCATGTCTGTCTGTCCACATAGAACAACTCAGCTCCCACTGAACATATTTCTGTTCATATTTTATATACTGAATTTTTACCAAAATCTTTCAATCAAATTCAAGTTTGGTTACTGAAATCAGAAAGAGATAAAGGTATTTTGCATTAAGATCCATGTCCACTTAGGTCATTAGTTTTTATACTGGAGGAAGACTGTTCTCTGCAAAGTATGGCATGAGGGTGAAGATAGTTGACATTCAAAAACAAAAACTGAGACATACTATGTTCTCTGTGAGGTACATGCTGAAGTCAGAGAAATGGTTGCATGATATAAACATAACAATCCAGCATGGATGACTAAATCTGTTGAACAGAGCACAAAAGAGCGCACTGTTGCTACAAGATATGTAGAAAATTTACAGGGACAATAACAGAGTGGTACATCCTGCATACACTTCCTAACTTGTTACTGTGTACCTTCGGCTTTGAGGGTTTAGTCAGAACATACTTTAAAGCTGTTCCAACATTTTTGAATACAGTGCAGTCACTATATTAGGATGAATGAGAGTACAAGAAGAAAGTATAAATAAATAAATACACAAATAAATAAGTAGACCAGTATATAGGCCTTATGGTGGGAGTATGAGGCAAGATATCATTCACTGGAAATGGGTCATGTGGTAGAGAAGAAGGGTTTGAGGAAAAAGTTGCCGACAAACTTTCTCAATCTGTAGTCATTTCATGGTTGGAATTGTGGGGATGTGTATTTTGATAGGTTCCCAATTGATGGACCCTTGTGATCTGATGTTTTGCAGGCACAGATATTATTCATTTTAAAGTTCTAAATCTGTTCATCACATGGGTCTATGTTTATTGGCACAGAATTGCAACCCAAACCAAAAACAGAGAGTCTCTGTAAACAAAGTGACCAACTCTGGCTCTAAATCTACAGTTGAAGGCATCCATAACTAATAGTAACCTTAGTACTCATCACATCACCATAAGCACTGCAACAAAAGTACAGGCATATATAAGTATCCCATATCTTTACTGCAGCACCAAGTGGGACTACAGGAAAGCGGTGATTAAGCAGACACAATTATTCTCCACTAAAACACAGGAGTAAACAAAGGAACACAGTGTGCAGTGACTTCTAAAGCAATCCTCAATTTACAGATGGGCTATAGGCCTATTATAACTTGGTTCATCATATATGAAGTGTACTAACATTTCTTTGATCACTTTTGCTAATCTTGCTTCTGGCATTCTGTCTAGATATCCTTTTGACCTTGACTAAAGAACTAAATCCAAAGAGTCATTTAATCATGCCTGGTGCAATGATAAAGACAAATCCCAAGAGTCCCAAAGAAGATAACAGGTGTGCAGCTACTCAACAGATTTTCCACCTAATGGATCCCAAGGATTTATTAATGTGTTCACAAGACCATATTCTGAGGCGAAAGAATCCAGTCCACACCCACTTTAATACTATCTTCCTCTTTGTGACTTGATCTTCTGAGTGGTCTTGTTCCTTCATGTTTACCTATCTAAGCATGATACATGCCCTGTCCACATTCTCCAGCCTTCTGCCACTTTACCCTAGTCTCTATACATTAATTTTGTCTCCTATACCAACCACCTACAAATAAACTCCAACATCAACCAGACAGGCACATCCCGTATTAAATTCATCGATAGGAATGGCCGTCTAACACAACTGCTGTGTTACACAGCCACTCCCATCAATTATTCCCTGATATGACAGGATGCAAAACATCAGAATTACATCCTGTATTGTCTGCATTTATTAATTTTATCAGTTGCAGCACATATCTGTCTGTTTCATCTGTTACAATCCAAATTGGCACTTCCTATAACACTTTTAACATGTTTCAGTCCAGCAGTTTATATGATGCTGAAATGAAATACAAAGCCAGAAGTAGATCATTTGTTGCATTTAGGTTCAGAGGTCTTTTCTTTGCTATAATCTATGGTTCTTTTAATAAAAATGCTCTATCCTCATGCAGTCACCTATACTCTCTTCTCTCATGTTCCATTCCACACAGATACATATTCAGGGGGCTCAACAACCCTACATGTTTGCTTGATCACAGTAGCATTAAAAATGAAGGCAAACAAGAAGAACAAGACAAATGACTGGTTTCTTAATATTTCTTCTGCTGGAATTTTTTATTTCTCCAGACGTTAAAAAATAAATCATACCATATTTATATATGTGTGTGTGTGTGTGTATATATATATATATATATATATATATATATATGTGTGTGTGTGTGTGTGTTTATGTATGTATTTGATATACAAGGCACTTTCATACATACTGTATGTTATGTGATTATAAGTAGTCTGGTGCAGAGAATTACAACAGCTTTTTGGAGGGGGATTCCAACAAGGAGATTGTCTGACTGGTGAAGTGAGCCAGTATTTGTTGACATCTGCATATACTTATGGGTCTGTTATACAGGGTCTAACAGAATAATTTCTATAAACTTTCAGTGGTTGTAGGGGGTCAAAGGAGACCACCTTGTATTATGGAATGGTGATTGGAAATGTTTCCTTCATGCCAAAACCAGCATCAGTATTGCAGCTGGGAAAGTTGCAAACTACACATAAGGTTCCAACACATGGTGCCCCCTCTCCTTTTACGCATGTTGTGCGAAATAATCTGGATGCAGCATTTCATGATCGCTGGACTGGTTGGGGTAGGGGCATCAATTCTAGCATCATGTGAAACCATTCAGAACAAGCCACAGATTTTTGAGGTTTTCCAGAACATGATGCATCACTGCAGTGCCTGCAATGAAGCCAGTTGCCACCATTTTGAACAGCTATTGTGAATTATCGAAAATAATACCATTAAAAATTCTATACACAATGTAAAACCAGTAAGAATTTACAAATGTGAAATGAAAAACTAAAAATAAGGAAGCACTCATCTCCAAAATCAGTGCTCATACATCTCCAACTTTCCCAGCTGAAGGACCAACACAAATTTTGGTATGAAGAAGATGCTTCTGACCACATGTTCCCAATCTCAAATTATGCCCTATTATTGCACCACCCCCCCCACCCCCACAACTCACGACAGTTGGAAGAACCTATTCAGTTACACTCTGTATGTACTTTTCAATTTTGGCTACTGAAGGTCATGGTCTAGAAGTTAACAGTCATGCATTGTGTTCAGGACATCCTGGGTCCAAACATCAGCCTTATATTAGCACACATGACTGATGTGTTTTTAGTTTACCTCAGTTCTTCCAGGCAAATGTGAAGGAAACAGTCACATCATATTTAAAAACGGTGTATTAAACAGGCAGCGACCACTTCAGTTTGCATTTCTTCCATATCATCATTGGAATTCATCATACCATTGATGCCATATAACCCATGAAGTGGAAAAAGTGTCACTAAACGACTAAGGATGAAAAATGGTTATATGGACTACACATCAACACAGTATTCCTCAGCCCATTAACATAGTAGTAACACGACATTAACATGAAGAAGAAAAAAAAGATTTACCCGCGTAGTCATGTGCTGGGTACACCTTAAAACAATCTGGAAGTGTAAAAATTTGCTTATGAACAGCGTTGTACAAGGTTGCGGAACTCCCTTCCTGGAAGTCAGTGCGACCGCAACCCCTGATAAGCAGTGCATCACCAGTGAAGGCCAAGCCTTGCTCATGACTCACATATGTCACACAACCTGCAGAAAATGAGCAGAATTAATATTCTGACCAACTTAGAATTGTAATAATAAGTTGCCATTGCTGCTTAAAGTTTCTGGTAAGGCTGAAGTTCATAACAGGATTTCCGCATACATTCCATCACCTGTCTACCCCTTGTATCAGCAGCAGACCCAGTGTTACAGCTAGCTGACAGCCAACATAGCTGCAGCATAATGGAGCTGAGATTACCTGGCTAGTGACAGTTCCAACTGTAGAGAAACCTGCTGTCTCAATCTTCATAGTACCTTGTCGTTCTATCTGATGATGGAGACAGAAGGTTTCTTTCAAACACCAGACAACCACCTATCATTACATGGTGTCATAACCAGGAAGACCATAATTTTAACAGCTACAACTTCTCTCTACAACCAGAAAAAAGGTACTTGTAAGAGTATTAAATTTATTCATTAGCTGCTTGTCTTGTTTTGATCTACAATATCTGCCTGAATTAGTGTTTTTCATTTCATAAACATTTAACACAATACATCCAACAAGTTCAAGAATAAGACAGCCTGCATACCATTTGTATGCCCTGGTGTGGCTCTCACGGTCAGTCGATGACGCCCAAACTGAACATCAAAGCCATCCTCCACATAAACATCAGCTGCGGCTCCACTGGACTTTGAGATCAGGCTTTTTGAGCCTGGCAACAATTTCTTGAGTAACCCAGTGCCAGTCACATGATCTGCATGCATGTGGGTGTTCACTACACAAGATAAGCATTAAAAATAGTTCAACATCATTTAAAAATATAAACGGTTAACTAACTTGCCCATTTGTCCAAAAGAAACCTGCAGAAGGAGATGAGATATGAAAAACTGTTGCCAAAATAGTTTTCAAAATGTGTTATCACTTTCATTGGAACAGTTACTATCACCTGTTGATAAACAGCTTAAATATGTCAAAACCATTCCTGACCCAAAAAAACAAGAATAAGTAAAATTATTTTTTGTAATATACGGTAAAGACATGTAGTGGGTCCCTGTCACCACGGCATGGTGCGTCCTCACATTGCGGATAGACGAAAGGCCTCCGATATGGAGGGTAGCTGCGAATAAATTGAATAAACAGTTGTGGACAGCCGACAAGGGGTGGTCCTCCAGCTTGGGGGTTGGGCGAGGGGCTAACAAGCCCTCCCTGTAAAACAGTCCTGTTCAGAAACACTCACATGCAGGATGCTTCCTCTGGAGACAAAACAATCCAGAGGTAAACTAATCCCCCACTCGGATCTCCGGGAGGGAGCATTTCTAGGGGAGGCATTGCGCAGAATACAAAGGGAGATGAAATTAGGCACTTGGAACAATAGGAGTCTTTATAGGGCAGATTCCCTTAAGGCAGCAGTGAGGGAATTAGTGAGGTATCAATTAGATGTAGTGGGTGTGCAGGTCAGGTGGGACAAAGGGGGCACAGTAAGAGCAGGGGATTATAATTTGATCACCAGGAGGTGGGATGTGGGCATGTGGACTGGATTGGGCTGGCCCAGGATAGGGATGGGTGGTGGACGCTTGTGAGTGCGGTAATGAACCTTCGGGTTCCAAAAAATGTGGGGAATTTCTTGACTAGCTGCAAACCAGTTAGCTTCTCAAGAAGGACTCTGCACCATGGAGTAAGTAAGTAAGTAAGTAAGTAATATAAGGTAAAGAAGTACAAAATACTGTGGACCCTCTCACCTGAATAGACTAACAGGGCGAGTTGATGATCCAATAGTCCCGACTGTCTGGTACTTTAAAATTACGTATGTAAGCCTAAAAAGTTGCCAAACCAGTTCTACTCAGCTGCATAAATAACAATAATGCACACACATAATCCACAAATATAATTAACCTCACAGTGAATGTAAATAAATGATAATTAAGGTGACAAGCCTGTGTTGGTATTCCTACATATTTCACACATTCCCATCACAGAATGAAATTTCAGAACCAACAGATTTTGTCCATTATTTCCAAAATCTGCACATAAGAGGGCCTACAGCATACAGTGATGTGCCCATGAAATGTTTCAGTGGGAGACAGTGAATTTTGACACTAAACAGTATGTGACAAAGCACAAATAAACTTGGCCAAGTGGTAACTTACACATCCAAAATCTGGACACACTACAGACTAGTCGCCACTTATTTCCCTTGTAATATGGAAGTGGTTACAATTCTACCAAAACCTGAAAAGTCTGTTATTAATGTAACACAACCAACACTTTTGAAGGAACATATTAATTGCAACAAACACATGTTAATTTATGGCATGGAACTGGATCACAAGCTAAGAGAAACCATACAAAATCACAGTTTGTAAATAATGGTTGCAAAGTGCTTAAGCAACGTATCCTTTAGGCATGTGTCACTTGAATGCTAAATGCTGAGCTATTCCCACACATGCAATGGTGTGAAACATGTGACAAACATTTACAGTGGCAACACAAAAAGTATCAACGGGAAATGATGAAAGTGCCCCATATCCCAAAATGATTATTTGGATAAAATGATCATGAAAATATCCTTTGTGCATTTGTTGACAGGCCGAGAAAATGCACTAAATGATGCTATATGACAGTGCAATGAGGTATCCTGAACATGAATGTTACAATGAACAAACTGAAATTCATAACTGATAATTTGAGTATCTGTCCATAAAATTAATGTTGGAAAAGTCTAACCTTCATACAACAAATATTTTTGTTCAATCTCAGTTTCTGTCAATAAAATGAAAAATGTGTCTGTCAATGTAATGAAACTTCATCGCCTAACCTCATTCAACAAAATGAAACTCCAAAGACTGCCCTCTGTGGATTATGTATTTTCATATATCTTTGGTACCTGTCATTAAAATGATAACCTGAAACAAAAACCCTGATGGAATAAATGTCTTTGTTTCACTGAGTTTGTGTGAACAACGAGAAAGCATGAAGTTTAACATTGGTGGTAATATGAAACGCCAGCAATGTTCTATATACTACACGAATTTCTGTCACTAAGTTTATACCTCAAAACCTAACACTGGTGGAGTAAATGTTTATGATCCTTTCACACATATTGGGTGCCATGGCTCAGAAGGTGATGTCACAATCTTGTACTGGCAAGTATAATATGATATGTTCTGAAATGTATCAGATGCAAGAGGTGTTTAAGAGAACTACGAACATGCATATCATACAGCCTTCCTGTCTGCTATTAACTTGGAATGATACAACCATGGAAAACATCAGAGTCAATTTCCAATGATTCCACAATCTTATGCTGCAAATAATTAAATTATAAAATAACCTCAATCATAAAAGGCATGGAAGTTTACAGAATGGAAACAATTTTGGATGTGTAAAACACATTAAATGACTGTAGGAAAGTATCGTTATATAAAGCACAAAAGTAAATAACCTCACTTAATGAACGAAAAAGCCTGACTGAGCTTACAGTGTCCTATGCAATAGCAGGACAGTGGAGGAAGCCAACCCACCAGCCAAAACATCAAAAGAATGGTTATAATACAGGTGATCGTGAAAGGTCAAAATCCTCAATACTATGACTTAACCGTACTTACATTACCATCATCATGAAAATGTAATGCTTGGAAAAGGAAAGTAGTATGTCAAGGTGTTAGCATATAAAGGTTCATAAAAATTTACATTTCACAGAAATAATGGGGCAGCTATCCTGTAGCAGACTGAAAAATCTAAAAGTTTTAACTTACTTCCATATTTTAAAGTCAATCCCAAATCATTGATAAGCTGTGCATCCCTTTCAGCAAGTTCAAGTACAGGGTCAATTAGGACAGCCTCTTTTGTGGTGGTGTCAGCCAAAAGGTATGTGTAAGTGCTGGTCTCATTATCATAGAGCTGTAAGAAACCTAAATCTATTTAAAATATAAACATTTTAACAAATCTCTGTAAATTAAAACACTAAAAGCTGTAACATGATAAAATCAGGGACTAGATTTTGATTTAGATTAATAGTTGGGTTTGAGCCCTTGCAGTCCCGATACACATAGGCCTTATAAGGGGCCTTTTGTGTCTCATAATCTGATACCAGGTCAAGGCAGCCCTGTTCCTCTGCTAAAGTTTCCGATGGCCCCCAGACTTCGACTCTTAATATCCTCTGGGTCTAAGAAAAAGGAGCCCACATATCTATGTCTGAGTGAAGCCAAGGCTTCACACTCACACAGAATGTGGGCTGGGGTTTCTTCCTCTGATCCACACCTCCTACATAAGGGACTATTGGTCAGCCCAATTAAGTGAAGATGTCTTCTTCGGGTATTATGTCTGGTAAGAAGGACAGTAACAACCCTGGACTGTGACCTATTAAAGGACAAAAATTTGGTCTTCGTAGTCGGACTGGAGCCTGAAATCAGTTTTTGAGCCTGACTATTTTACTAATAAGACTGCACCACATTACCACACGCTGGTTATATATCCAGTGTTTTATCTTTGTTTTTATGTTCTGCATAGAGACCCCCAAGGTGGGAATAGGTCCTACAAACTTCTGAATGGAACCATATCTTGCAAGCTTGTCAGCAATTTCATTTACTCATACCCCAGCATGTCCAGGGACCCAATACACTACAATTATGTGCCGGGTAGAAATATCATTCAACTCCTTGTGGCACTATTGTACCAATGGAGATGCTGTTTTGACAGCGTGAAAGGCTTTCAGAGCCTCTTGTAAAATCAGGAAACTAGTCCAGAATACTAGAGCCCATTACTGCCATTGTTCTAACCAAATGGGTGTTATGGTACACACATCAACTCACTACAATACTCTTATGTTTGCAAGAAGAAGCAACATTTACTGCTGAACATGGAAATATTGTCATATGTATCTTATCATATGTAAAACAACTGTCACTGCAAGCAATGGAAGGCAGGGTTGCCAACAATCATAGCAACTGTAACACATGTAATGGTTACAAAAATGTGTCAATCCATCTTTCATTAATATTTTTGTTAACGATGAGTATCAGTCAATAGGATAAAACCTCAAAGCCAAACATTTGTGTAATTAGTATTTTTGTGTAATTTCAGTTTCTGCCAACACAATGAGTCTTGAAAACCCAGAGTTTCTGTTATTAACCAGAAAACTCTATTCTGAATTTCTGTGGATTACAATTTATTTTTATTTTTTTAAATGTATTCTTTGAATCAATATAGTAAAACCCTGAAAGCCTCAATTATGTCACTAAAATGTAAATACAAAACTTCAAACTTGGTCAGGTTTTGTTTCAGTACTATGAAACCTCAAAGCCTAACATGCATGCCACAATACCACTTTAATGAAATATACGGCTTTGAAAAACAAATAATGGCATCGGTAGGTGTCGGTGAATAAATGCTTGAGAAAACTAGTATGTGGCTCCCGTGTTAGTGTAGAGCGAATTCAAAATCATTACATCTCACAAATTCAGTAACGCTGGCTCATCTCAACCTCCTCCAGTAATTTCTGTCCAATTGCCGATCCGGTTACACAACTTGTCACAGTCTTAGAATTCAAGAAAAGTAACAGACACTGGGCCCCAACTGGTCGTATGTTCCGAAAAATATATATTGGGGGGGGGGGTCACTGCTTATTTCGGACGCTCCAAAATTCCAAAATAAGGCTCAGAGTTCTTAAATTGAAACAAAATAAAATGCTATGTTTAATGTCACAGTACAAAATACGTGACTTATAACAGGTTGCCTACCTGACGGAAAAAAAAATCCGGAGACTGCGTAATACTCTGCGGCAAAATCAAGCAATGATGATGTCGCAAAATATTCGAATTCTTGTTCATATGGCAGTTCAACACCTTTTTTATGTGGAAGGAATTCACTCCTCCTCTCAACGCCCGAAACAGGGTTTTCGAAAACATCACCGGCTAACACTTGAACCTGTCACACCTCTTTTTTAACTCCCCAGCTTTCACTCGCGAAATCGCAATGACGACTGATACTAGTTACGCGCGAAATCGGAATGACGACTGATACTAGTTACGCTCGACTAGTACGTGCACGTATTCACACCTCTTTCATAACATGTTTACATACAGTCCGCCATAACCACGTTCTGTTGAACCACGTCGCAGACTTTCGAGCTGGACACAACTATTGTAAGTTCCGAACTGCGATTCATGCGTTCGCTGTCACATTAGTGTTGGCACCAATGTAATTGCATCATGTCACCAAAAGCGCGTTTTTTGAATCCGTGGGCCGGGAATCGAGTCGAATCGTAATGTTTGAAACAGATTAACCATAACATGTGCTAAGGACTGGGAACTAGTATTAATTGCAAAAACCTGAGCTTCTACGAGATTCAACTACGGTTCTGATTTGAGACTCTTGTCCAGCATGATTGGGATGCGAAAATAATATTGGTACCGTGTCAATTACCCTTGCTACCAATTTCAAAAACCGAAAATTACGCGAGGCAGTGCGTTTTTTAATCCCATTACTAACTCACAAAGTCGCAGTTACAATGTTAGTTATCCATATCAGTTGCATTCATTTTACAAACCTATTTTTTAATTCTGAAAGCAGCTCATTCCTTTAAGCAAAGCGCTTTTTATTTATTTATCTATTGAGGAGGTCATAACGATTCAGCTGGCTACTAAATTGTCTCCTGAGCCAGATAAACGCAGCCTATAACCTCGCACCACTTTAGCTGTGAATCATTTTTATATAATCACCCAGGTGCAACTAGGCCTCGCGATGGGTCTCTTATCATTCAGGTTTCCAGACTAAAATGTTTTATGAATTGTTCATATGTCCTGCCCATACTTTCTTCTTCATTTAGTCACTATAATATAAGTATATGGTGACGAGCAAGACTGGAAGTGGACTCAGACACAGGGAGACGCCTTCTATTTATTGACAGAACGGCATTAATATAGAAGCAGTTTCCCGAAAGTTGAAATATTTTGTTTAACAACACAGTCAGTTTCGAATAATGTAAAGTGTCTGTGGTAGAGGAAATGCGTTGGTGGAATGATGACGGGGTAAAACTGAGGTGCTCGGAGAAAACCCTGCCCCAGCACTACTTTCGCCACCACAAATCCCACAATGACTGGATCGGGGTCGAACCTGACCTCCGCTGTGTGAGGCCGGCGACTAACCTCCTGAGCCATGACAGGGCCTCAGCATCTGTGGCCTCAAGTGCCAGCCTAAACAACCAAATGTGCAGGACGGAATTTTGAAGCCTGCATATATTCCCGTTCTTGTCTACTGATGTGGATGCGTATTTCGCATTGAGATCTGCCGTCCCGTGCACAGGCGCACCTGTGCACGGGACGGCCACCTACAGAGCGTGATGATGGCAGAGGCTGTATAATACAATTTTGACTTCCTAATGATGAGCACATGGTGCTCGAAACATGTACAGGCATGAAATAAACTTATTGTAAAACAAAAATTTTGCGCATCAAGTTGGTTAATTACTAAGACAAATTTTCATAATTACAGGTGCAGACAGCGCAGACTCGTGAATTAGAAATGTTGATGTAAAAGTACGTCACAAAATGAGAACGAAAGCCTTGGTCGAGTAATTAGCACTGGTGTTTCATATTGCGAAATTTGCGGGTTCCGTCACCGGCTGATACTATTCAAGGCGTTCAGTGGCGTTCTCATTCTTTCCAAGCACACGTCGGGATAACACCACAAATGAAACACTAAGCTCCTTTATTTACATGTTCTCCAATTCATTATTCACTAGTCATCCAATATTTCGACGCTATGTAATATGAGCATGTGAGAGCATCGTTAAACATGCCGTACGTACGTATCTAGGCCTACAGGTTGAAAATTTGACTCTAGTTATGCTATGGCTGTATTTACACCATTGCTACTTCAAACTATACGAATATCAGCACGTATGCCACACCCATATTTTTACTGCTGTGTTCGTGGCTAAATATGTGAATGAGCGTAGAAGCAAACAATTCGGAAGCGGGGAAGGGGGGGGGGGTAATGCTAGATGACGCAAAGAAAACTGAATGCCCTAAAGCAATGAGGTCATAACATGTGAAATTCTGTTTACAAGCACGCAAATTTGCTTGTTTTCATTGTTTTCCATTTTTCTCCTAACAGTAATTCCAGTACAAGATACGACGCCGGACAGTGTTACTGAACGTGACCCATATTCGGCTTTGAATTAATTTATTTTGGGCAGCCCCTGTAGGAAAGCGCATTCGTTGTTGATCCTGTGCACTTCTTTTACGTGACTTCCTGATGAAATCTGTGCATTCTGCAACGCATTAAAAACACGCGCGCATTATGAGCTGCGTTTTCAATAGATCACTCTGTATTCCAAGAGACAATCCCAAACAGTAAACGTATAACACGCATGGCGGATAAGTTGTAGTTGTTGGAGTAAATCAGATCTGCAATATGCATGCTAGGCACGCAGGGTTGAAATAAGGAGCAGCATACAGACAAGACAAACACCCGAGATAGAAGAAACTTAAATATCCAAGGGCTTACTTTTATGGACGTTCCTTGATTATCATGTTTCCACTGCAGAGATGACAAAATCGATGAGTCAAGGATTAAGATAAAGGACGAGGATTAGATAAGGATTTGCAAAATGGGACAACTATCTGTTTCAAGGTATTAGTCTGGCGTGACTGATAAAATCCATGTAAATTTTCAGTCAAAATGGCTTTCCTGTATTCACACTACAACGCTTCATGTTCTGCGTTGATATCACACTAATTGCAATACATTTTAATCATGCTTCAGAAGCTACTATACACTCTTCTCCTTTATGTAAGAAGTGATTTTCATACTTGATTTTCGTGGCAAGCAATTGTATATTATCTGTGACTGTGTTAAAATTTCTCACATACAGAGACACGCCCTTAAACCACGTATGTAATCGCTTCTTTTCCATTAAAAATTATATATATATACTGAGGGATTTTTAAAAGTGCAAAATATATTTTTATAATGCGGCTAGTACAGTATATAACGCACGAACTCCCATAAATGTCGGAATAAAATCGTACAGAATACTATTTAGCTATTAAGCTGATTTTTAAATCAAGTGTAATCCACCGTGCCTGAGTGTGAAACGCAGTCTCCTGACATCTGTAGTTGGACGTATGAAACAAGTACCTCAGTATTATGACGGAGCAACAGATGACACTAGTGGTGTGCGTACTTAAATGTTGGAAGTGTTCGTAATTGAGAAAACTGCCATACGCAAATTGCAAGTACCAAACGAGTCACGGATTTTTGAAACAGTACGTTCTACAGTTACATATTGATAAATAAAAATACATTTACACAGCCGCGTTTACACAGAAACGCATACAGCATGTATTATTTGGGCCAATTAGGCGAATTATGCATTATTACTCCCAAGGTATCGCTGTATGCAGGAGACCCTGATAGGATGTCGGACATTGACTCCGGCATTCTGCGTCTACTTTTATACACCTCCGCTACACTGGCCTGCATAAGTACGAGAAAAAATGGACCACGCCTCGCAGTATCCAACCGAATGATTCACATACGTACATCTGTCTCCCGCACGTTTCCTACAGGTTCAAGGATCCGACAGCGGAGAAAATTTCCATTTCGCGCCAAGAATTGCATACTTTGTGTCTCCCACATTTCTGCTCTTGAACTACATTCATTATTCTTTGGCGGGAATGGGAGCAGGCGAAGTTACCCCATACACATTTATGTATGTTGGAAACGTTTTATCACAAGCAGCAAGTTTGATCAAGTCCTTTATTTGTCCAACTAATGCGAACAAATTATTATAAAATTGTTAAACATTTAAAATCACTTAAAATTATAATAGTTGCTCCAACATGTTTCGGTTTACATAAACCATCATCAGGGAGATCTCAGCCTGTGCTTCGCTAAAGCTACAGTGTTGACTTCGGTTACATATCGTTATATGTAACGGAAGTCAACAATGTAACATTAGAGAAGCACAGGCTGAGAGTTCCCTGATGATGTTTTATGTAAACCGAAACATGTTGGAGCAACTATTATAATTTTGAATGATTTTAACTGTTTAACAATTTTATAATCATTTGTGTGCATTAGTTGGACAAATAAAGAACTTTATACTCTCAACATGCACGGTGCAACTACGAAGATCAGCAAGTTTGATGTTGAATTTTAACTTGAAATGTTCCAGAGCAGCAATGGAACGTAGATCCCTGGGGCAAAGACGGAACGACAAATTGTGTTTTTCTTCCGATCGGCAAAATTGTACACAAACTTAGGGAGACAGAAGAACGTGGAAGATTCTTTCTTACGAGGGTTAAAAAAATACCAAAAACGTTAGTATAGTTGATGAGATAAATTTATACATTATTTTCGAAATTAACAGAGGAGGTATATTTTATTGACGCAGGTCGTCGGCCAGTTAAATTTATTCGTACGCTGTAAATTCCTCTCAAACAAACGAACAAATGTTTATGTGTAAACCCAAAGAAGTTCGTAATTTTTAAAATTCTTCTCCTACACTCAAAAACTTCAATCGTCATGTCAAATGAAACGTGTATTTTGTATATTCGAATTTTCGCTGGTCTGTATGTTTAGTTTTAAATGTAGTTCGTTCTGAACAGGGAATGATGAGGTTACAGTTGAAAACTGAAAAAATACATTATTCCAAGCTTTTAGGGTATGACGCCGTGTGGGTTGGTCAATAGAGATAGGCGAAACCATAAAAGAAACCGCGTAGTGCAACCGGGAACACGACAGGATGTAGGGGCGGCCGAATGGGTGAAAAAAAAAACATTTTAAGTGAAAAAACCTAATTTTCTATCCTCAAAAACTGTAATTTGTGGAGCCAAACGAAGGGAAATTCAATAAACCGGCGTGTTTCTTTCGAATTCATAATTAATTTTACGGACACCAAAAAACGGAGCAACGTCGCTGTATATAGGTACCAACACAAACAGCACCCTATCCCAGAAATCTGGGTGCTGTACTTGTACATTGCAAACGCTTTAAGAACTTCGATTCTCGCCCGATTTAAAAATAGTCTTGGAAAACTTACCAAGAAATTTGCGTGACCAAATTTACCTTAGACAGAAAAGAATCCATCGTGGTAAATTCTTAGTTTTATTGCTCATTTGCACTAGGAAGCCGTACGAAGAACATCAAACAGTCCAATAACAAGTCACCGGCACGTTAAGGCAGTTAACACTGATTCTAGCACACAGGAATTACAGGAGCTGCAGTAGAAAGCTTCGTTAATTGACTGCCACTTCTTAGGTCATTTAGCATCTCTAACAAGAATTACACAATCATTCACCAAGGTCTGTGATAATTATTGATTTATTAGGACCGCCTCTGTGGTCTAGTGGTCAGAGTTTCTGGCTACAGATACAGCGGTCCCGGGTTCGATCCCCGGCGCTACCAGATTTTCTGAGTAGTAGTGGGTCTGGAACGGGGTCCACTCAGCCTC
>Ga0131853_10002766_pt1 | contig 31411 bp, 27 predicted proteins | sample TergutLab28metaG_FD_92764 | JGI IMG/M metagenome (GOLD analysis project Ga0131853, IMG submission 92764) | Labiotermes labralis P1 segment gut microbial communities from Petit-Saut dam, French Guiana - Lab288 P1 (version 2) (version 2) | ecosystem: Host-associated > Arthropoda: Insects >... | reverse complement strand
TTTGGTAATTGTATTCGTTTGCAAGAGCGGAAGGTTTTAGTGGGTAGAGGCACCGTTTTGTGAGTGCGGTAAGCTGCGGTTCCGTATTGGTTACGTTTGCGCAAAGGTCAAGGGCAACGATAGAGGGGCTGTCGGCAGGACTTCGTCTGCCTTAGCTGTTGGTAGATGACACGGCAAGTGCGCAGTGCGCTGAGAATCCACTATATCTGGCTGTGCTAAGAGAAGCCTACACATATCCGCCCCCGGCGGAGGGGTATCAATAGTGGGGGGTCTGGGGGGAGTTGTATGCGAAGCTCCGCACTTTGGAGCGTAGCAATACTGGTCCTCCCCCCAGCCGCATTTTTTGCTTACTTTTTTGGGCGGAAGCAAAAAAGTAAGTGCCCCCGCGGCATGAGCGGGTTCATTATTCCTCGCCCGCAGGCGAATTAAGACTTGGTCTTGACCTTAAAAGACCTTGACCTTAAAGACTTTAGCCCTTAAAATCACCCCTTTTTGCCCATTCCAGTTTTATGGCGAACTCTAGATGCTCAGCAGAAGCCTGGTAATCCCCCACCCCAACAACCCGCAAACCGGGAAGGTAATCGCCCAGGTGAGCACGATATCCCGCACCACCTTGCCGCTAACCCGTCCCGCCCCGGCAGCCGCGCCCGCGCCCATCATCGCGGTGGTTTTGGTGTGTGTGGTACTGACAGGTACCCCAAAAGCGCTGGCGAGCAGCAGGCATAGCACCCCACCCAAATCGGCGCAAACACCCTCCGGCTTTTGTAGGCGGACCATCTTATAGCCGACCAACTCCACTATCCGCCCGCCACCGACTGATGTGCCTAGAGCCATTGTAAGCCCACAGAGAAAGACCACCGGCAGATGGTCGGCCAGCGCAATCGGCCCAGCCGGATACCGCCCTCGAGCAAAAATGTCCGCCAAAATGAAGATCGCGACGAACTTCTGCCCGTCCTGCGCGCCGTGCATAAAGGCCATTCCACCGGCGGCCAGAACCTGCGTGCGGGCAAGAGATTTCGACTTTAGCGCCGCAAGCGGCGAGGCAAGCGTCCGGGTGAGCAGCCAGCCCCCACCGTACCCCAAAACCAGGGAGGCCGCCAGCCCGACCAAAACCTTTCCCCAGGCGGGGAGGTTTACGCCAGCCGTCCCCGCACCCAATGCAAGTGCCGCCCCGGTCACTGCCGAGATTAGCGCGTGGCTTTCGCTGGTAGGTATACCCGCCCGCCAGGCTGCCACCGCAAACAAGACTATCGAAATCATAGCCGCGCTCAGGGCTGTCAGGGCGTCCCTTGGGTTCCCGCCAAAATCCACCAAAGAGAAGATGGTTTCGGCTACCAGCGCGCCAGCAAGATAGCTGGCAAGCAGCCCCAGCAGATTGCAAACCCCGGCCATCCAGGCGGCGGCTCGGTATTTCATCGCCCCGGTGGAAACCGCGCAGGCAATAGCGTTGGGCGCGTCTGTCCAGCCGTTTACGAACACTACTCCAACAATTAGCGCCAAAATGGCTCCTTCTGCCATAGCCCGCCACCTGCCTGTCTTTTTGTACATGTATACGCGCAGGGAGGCGGGTTTAGCCTCCATAAGTCGCAGTGGGCGCATACCCGGTCGGGCCACTCAGCGTGTGGACCCTACATATGTAAACTCATAGCTGTAAAAAAAGAGCACATTTGGGCAAGCTAGCTGTATGAAAAATGTATTTCCTCGCCTGATCGCCATAATTCTATCCATCACCATTTTGACGCTGTCGGGTTGCGCAATTGCGACCGACAATCTGCGCAGCGCCTTTGACCAGATGAGGTCATTTCTCGGGCTGGGCACCCGTGAGCGCTACGAGCCACTTCCCTGGTGGGAAGTGGAGGAAGAAGACGTCGACCTTGGGCCGCTGGGGCACCTGCGCGGGCGGCTGGAGGGCAATGTTTACTGGAGCGACTTTGCCGACCTGGTATTTGCCCCACCGCAGTATTGGGTGAGTATCTCCAGCGAAAGGGATAAGTTCGAGCGTGAGGGGGTCGACCTTGTCTCCCGTGGCCCAGAAGGGAGCTACTCGTCGGTCACCATAAAGCTGCTGAGCGCAAACCGGCTTCTGGACTGGGAGGGCTACCTGGCCTATCGCCTGGCCCAGATGCAAGAAGACGGCTTTGCCGGTGCCACCTTTGAGAGCGCCACCCTGGGCCTTTATGAGTATTACGCCACTACCATCCAAACGCCTGAGGGACACCGCCGGTATTACCTGCGCAGTGTCGGCGGTTACACCGTATCGGTTATCCTGGAGGCCCCCGAGCTCTCAGAGCTGGAGGCACTTGTAGTTTCTTTTGCTTAGCAGGAAGGCAACCCCGCCCCCACAGCGGGGATTTTTGTCGCGTCCTGATCGCCGCACCTGCAGATAAAACGGTGAGATGAGGTTTTTGCAACTACTATTAGAGTGTATTTTGAAACTGCTTGTTGCGACAGAGTGGTGCAGGTTTGCCTGTCATATCGCACAAAAAGCGCAGGCAATACTTTGTGTATTAACGAGCATTTTTGTGCGATATGGCGGATGAAGATGTGCCGCTATGGCGTGACAATGAGTTTCAAAACACACTCTAGATGCAGGCATGTCATTTATAGATAAATTAATATTAAAAAATTTACATATCGTGCTGGTTTGTATGTTGATATTTTTCTGTCAATTTGATATTATTGTAGTTGCAAGGCAGTATTTACCATTAGCATTAGGGCCTGCTCGCAGGCTCCAAAAATAAGGAGGTACAAGTATGCCAGCAGCTTGGGAAAAAGGAATCGACGTAAAGAACATAAGCACAATTATCTGTGGCAGCCGGGTGTTTATGGGGGTAGGGGCTATCGAGAAGATGGGCTTTATCGCCGAGCAGCTCAAAGCCAAAGGGGTCAAAAGTGTCCTTGTTATGACCGGCAAGGCCGCCTACGCAAAGACTGGCGCCTGGGACCACGTAACCAAGGCCCTTGACGGCCAAGGGATCGCCTACACCTTGTACAACAAAGTGCAACCCAACCCGGAGACCCAACAAGTTGATGAAGCTGTAAGGATTGGCAGAGACGCGGGTGCAAAGGCAGTCATCGCCATTGGCGGTGGCAGCCCAATTGACGCCGGCAAGAGCGCGGCCGTACTGCTTGAGTACCCTGACAAAACCTGCCAGGACCTTTACGAGATGAAGTTCACTCCCGAAAAGGCCGTGCCTATCGTCGCTATCAACCTAACCCACGGCACCGGCACCGAGGCAAACAGGTTCGCGGTTGTGACTATCCCCGAAAAAGAGTACAAGCCGGCCCTGGCAAGCGACCACATCTACCCCTTCTACTCAATCAACGACCCGGCGCTTATGACCGGTCTGCCCGCCGACCAGACCAAGTACGTTACCGTGGACGCCGTAAACCACGTGGTAGAGGCTGCCTCCACCGTGCTGAACAACCCGTTCTCGATTACACTGGCTAAAGAAGTTATGCGCATGGTAGCGAACTACCTGCCCGTGGCCCTAAAAGACCCCGGCGACCTTGAGGCCCGGTACTTCCTCACCTACGCCGCAATGATAGCCGGCACCTCTTTCGACAACGGCCTTTTGCATTTTACCCACGCACTCGAGCACCCGCTCAGCGGCATCAAACCGGAGATAACCCACGGCCTCGGCCTGGCTATCCTGCTACCCGCAGTTGTAGAGACTGTCTACCCGGCCAGAAGCGAGATTCTGGCGGACGTGCTCTCACCTATCGTTCCCGGGCTTACCGGCAGCGCCGCAGACGCCAAAAAAGCCGCTGAGGGCGTGCGGGGATGGCTGCACTCCATCGGCATAACCGAGACCCTTAAGGACCTCGGCTTTACAAAGGACGATGTACCCAAGCTGGTAAAGCTCACTTTTGAGACCCCGGGGCTTTCCGGCCTGCTGGGCTGCGCACCGGTCGATTCGGGCGAAGCCGCGGTTGAGAAGATTTACACGCAGTCGCTCTAGGGCAATTATCCGCGCCAGATGAATTAAACCAAATCCCGGAGCCAATCTTATGGTTGGCTCCGGGATTTATTCTCTTTGCTCCGCCAAAAAAAGTAAGCAAAGAAAGGCGGCTATGGGGAGGACCGGCGCCTCAAGAACAATCGAAATGGTAGATATAACCATGAGCTTGTTTGCTAGATTCAGAGTGAATGGCACACGGGATTTAATATCAACGTTCTTTGGTTAACACTCTTCAGATTCTGAATAGGTTCTTAGTAAATTTACATTCATGCTCGCTTGTGGCCGCATATGGCGTACTAACGCCATATGCGGCCACAATGTTTTTAACATATAATTCGGTAGTGATTCCTCCATTGTCGGCTGTATAATGCCTGTTGGGGCAACATATACAAAGTATAGCACACCCTTCCCCTTCCCACGTATTGCGAAGTCAGGTGAAAAATTCGGTACTTTTCCCGGGAAAGTGACATTAGATCGCAGCAAAAAAACGGATAATGCGCACTATATTTGTATGGCCGGATATGTCCGCAAGGTTGCCGGTGCACTCATTTGCCCCCAGAAAAAGGAGAAGTTAAATTGAAACATCATCGCTATGCACGCATTCTTGCCGCCGCTCTTATAGTCGCGCTTTTGGTCGCGGGGTGCACATCCCCCGCTGTACAGCAAGGAGAAGACCAACTGCCGGGCAGGAATGAGTATCCTTCGGCCAGCAACGCGGACGCCCTTTCGGGTATAGGTTCCCTGCAGCAGACTACGCTCCGGCCCGGAGGGCAGCCTGCACAGGGCTTTAGAAATAACACTCCGCGTATGCAGCGGGTTACCGGTGAAGTGCGCGGTGTTTGGATTTCGTTCTTGGAGTTTGAGCACTTGCTGCGGGGCAGAACCGAAGCTCAGTTCACCGCCAACATCCGCAGGGTGTACGACAACATAGCCGACTACGGGCTGAATACCGTAATCGTTCAGGTTCGCCCATTTGGCGACGCCCTCTACCCTTCCGCTTACTTCCCTTGGTCGCAGTTTGCGGCGGGTACCGAGGGGGTAAACCCCGGCTTTGACCCGCTGGCCATCATGGTCGACGAAGCCCACGCCCGGGGGTTCCGCTTTGAGGCTTGGATAAACCCCTACCGTATCCGTACACCGGGCAGCAGAGTGCCGCTCAGCACAGACAACCCGGCAGCGCGCTGGATAAACGAAAGCCACCCCGGCGTTATAAGTTACGATGGTATAATCTCCTACAACCCGGCCGACCCGGAGGCCCGCGCGCTTATAGTAAACGGCGTGCGGGAAATTGTCCGCAACTACTCGGTAGACGCCATACACATAGACGACTATTTTTACCCCACCACCTCCCCCGGCTTTGATGCCGCCAGCTTTCGGGCATACCAAGCTAGGGGCGGCACACGCAGCCTGGGCGACTGGCGCAGAAACAACGTAGAAACCCTAATGCGCGAGATGTACGCCGCTATCAAGGCCGAAGACCCCAATGTGCTCTTTGGGATAAGCCCCCAGAGCCGGATAGACTACAACTTCAGCAACCTATATCTGGATATCGCCAGGATTAGCCAAAACCCTGGCTACACCGACTATATCATGCCGCAGATATACTTTGGTTTTCAACATGCAACCCAGCCCTTCCAGCGCAGCTTAGACGAATGGGCAGAGATCGTCAACCCTGACTACGTGCGGCTGTATATCGGCCTGGCGGCGTATAAATCCGGCCTGGACGACGCCTGGGCAGGTGCCGGGCGCAGCGAGTGGATAAACAACACCAACCTCCTCGCTAGGCAGGTTGAGGCTTCACGCAGGGCAGATGGGTACGCGGGTTTTGTGCTCTTCCGTTACGATTCCCTGTTCGACCCATCCCCCAATGTGGCTGTATACGTGGAACGAGAATACCAAAACCTGCGCACACTGCTCAGGGATTCCGATACCCTCAGCTAACAGCGTAACCCCCAGCAGACCGCCGGGCTTTCGCCGTCACTTTTGCATTTCCCCCAGGGAGGACAAGCTGTGAGCAGATTTTTTAAAAACAAACAAAGGACAGCTCTGGCAATCAGCGCGGTCTTTCTTGCGATTACGCTGGCCAGCACCACCGTCGCGTGGGTGCTGATGGGAGACGCCCCTTTTACCGGTAGCGGCTCGGTCTTTGCGGCCTTTGCCGCCCAGCCAGAACCGGAGGATATACACTTCGAACCTCAGGAAGAGCAGCCCCCGGATTTACCCGAGCCGCCGCCCTTTGTCCCGGCGCCGGAGCTGATTACAGTTCCGATACATAACTTCCCCCACCATATGCGGGGGGTCTACTTAACCCCGGGGCAGGACTTTTTGACCGACCCGTACGCAAGCTCTGACGAAATAAAAGCCGAGATTGATGCCGCCCTGACCGCCGCCCTAGACCTCACCATGAACACGGTCATAATCGGCACCGCCCACCAGGACGAAGTCATCTTCGCTTCCCCTGACGCCACGCAAATACCTCTCGGCTTTGATCTTATGACTTACATAACCATGCGCGCACGGCAACAAGGCCTGTACGTCTACGCTATATTCGACGCCTCACACTTTGCCGACACCGACGAGGAGGACAGGCCCTCGGTAAACCCAGGCAGCCTTGGGCGACTAGCCGAAAACTTGCGGGAGTTCACTGAGAGATACGATCTAGACGGCATCCTGCTGGACGGCTACACCCGCGCGGTCACCGATGCCGGCGCGGAGTTTAGCTCCTACCTTGCCTCCGGCGGGGCCATAGGTTTTGAAAATTACCTGCGCGGAGCCCCTGCCGCGGTCGTTGGCACCGCTTCCCGGGTAGTGCGCAGCTATGCCCCTGGCGTTAAAATCGGCCTGCTGGCCGACCCTGTATGGGAAAACGATAGCGCGAACCCGTATGGTTCCGCCACCGAGGCCGACTTTACCGCCCTTGGCACCGGCAACGCCGACACAAAATCCTTCGTACAGCAAGGCGCGGTGGATTTTATCGCCGTGGAGGCTTTTGCCTCCCTGAATGACGACAACGTACCCTTTGAAGAAGTTGTGCGCTGGTGGGCCGAGCTTGCCCGCCTGCAGGGTATGCCGATGTATGTGGTGCACGCATCCAGCAATATGGGGTCCCAGGACCCGGGCTGGGCCTCCCCCGACCAGCTGACCCAGCAGGTCATGCGCGCCTCGGAAATCAGCGGGTTTTCGGGCAGTATCTTCAACAGTCTGGGCAGTTTGGCTGAGAGTTCAGACGGGGCCGGCGCCCTTTTGGTCGGGTTCTACGAGGGCACTGTAGAGACTCAGCACGTACTCACCGAGCTGACAATGGTCTCCCCTTCGCAAACAACTTTTACCACCAATGAGCCGATGGTCACATTCAGCGGGGCCTCCGACCCCAATTTCCCATTGACTGTGAACGGCGACGCTATCACCACCACCGACGCTAATGGTTACTTCACTGTCAGCCTGGAGCTGAGCGCCGGGCTTAATACCTTCGTCTTCGAGCATAAGGCCAGGACAATTACCTACAACATAACGCGCAATATTGAGGTTTTGCGGGATATTGCCCCTACCGGCAACATGGCCATTGACGGCAACATGCAGCTAACAATCTCGGCTGTCGCCTACGTAAATGCCACTGTCTCCGCCAATATAAATGGCGTTAACGTGGCCATGAGTGTTGACGAGACCGCCCAAGACGAGGACATGCGCACCTCTCACTTCAGGCGGTTTACCGGGACGTTCACCACACCCGCGGGCACCGCCAGCGAACAAAACCTGGGTGCTATCACTGTAACCGCGGCCGCCCACGGCCACAGCGAAAGCCGGACCGGAGCCACCGTGCGGGTAAACCGCAGAGTGCCGGTCTCCGATGGGGTGCCGGTGGTGGTCACAGCTGCTCAGGCCCGTACATATCCGCCCAATACGCTTAACAATATCCCCAGCGCCAACTTCTTCCCGCTGCCGCGCGGGGCAATGGACTACGCCGTGGGGGACGAGATAACCTACACCAGCCGCCGCGGGAACACCTACCGCTACCGGGTGCTAGCATCCGGGCTACGGGTACTCAGTAGCGACATACAGGCCACCGACAACTTTGTGGCTGAAAACGCTATCCACGGGCTGACAGTCTCTACCCAGGGGCGCTTTACATACGTTACGGTCAACACTGCCCAGCAGGTCACATACAGCGTACGGTACACCGGCAGCCAGTTTATCGTACAGTTCGCCCATACGGTTAGCACGCCTACCGGCACAACACAGCTTTACGCTAACCCGATGTTTACTTCTGTCGCGTGGTCGGAGGGCAACACCATGACCCTGACGCTTGCGCGCAGCGGTGGCTTTATGGGCTACCGGGCTTACTACGACGCGAGTGGCAACTTAGCTTTTAGGTTCAACACGCCGCCCGCCTCCCTTAGCGGAGCGCGGATAGCAATCGACGTTGGCCACGGCGGAAGCGACCCCGGTGCCCTAGGCTTCCTGACCGCCTACCCCGAAGCCGTTATAAACCGCCGCATAGCCGAAAATCTTGCGCAGGAGCTGCGCGGGCGCGGGGCAACGATCCTGCTTATCGACAACTCGAGCAACCCCAGCTTGCAAAGCCGGGTAGCCCAAGCCGAGAGTTTCGACGCGGATATCTTTGTCTCGGTGCACAACAACGCCAGCACCAACGCAGCCGCCACCGGCACCGAGACCTTCTACTTCTACAGCTATGGCCAGGCTACGGCGGCCGCTATCGCGCGAAATGTTAGCTCGGCCCTGGGCACCACAAACCGCGGGGCAAAGCAGAGCTTTTACCACATTACCCTCTCGGCGCAGTTCCAAAGCGTGCTGGTCGAGGGCGGGTTTATGACCAACCCCACCGAGTACGAAAAGCTTATCCAGCCCAGCTACCAGCGGGCTATAGCGGTGGGTATAGCCAACGGAATAGCAGAGGGTATCGCAGCCGCGAACACCGGGCTTACCGCCACCGGCACACAGGTAGTCGGCAACGGACCCGCCGGCCCGGCAGGCGGTGGTAGCCCGCCACCCGGCAACAATGGCGAAAATGATGACGCACAAAACGAAGAAAACGCCGGAGATGGCGACGATGAACCCGGTAACGAAGGTGAAGACAACAACCAGGCCGACGACGGGCAAGGCGGTCTAGAGACCCTGCACTTCACCGAGGCCTTCCACTTTCTCTTCGAGGGGGAGAGCTTAACCCTTGAGTTCTACGCCGCCCCGGACGACGCCGACCTTGCCGACGCGGTCTTTAGCAGCGGCAATACAGCGGTGGCGACTGTCGACCAAAGCGGCAGAGTGACCGGCGTTACCGAAGGCAGCGCGGTTATAACGGTCTCGCTGGGTTCGGTGAGCGCCACCACCACGGTCGAGGTTTTCCCTCGCTAAGCACGCGGCCTATACGCAGAACATTCAGCCGGTTCCCGCTTGGAGGGGACTGGCTGTTGTTATTGTGTGGGGAGTGGGTAAAAAACGTTGACTTTATGTGTCAAGGTCATTAAGGTCTTAAGTTCAAGTTCAAGGTCCCAATATTAATTCTGCCTGCGGGCAGGGAATAGTGTACCGCTCATGCCGCGGAGGCACATACTTTTCTTTGTCTCGCCAAAGAAAAGTATGCAAAAGAAAAGCGACTGGGGGGAGGACCGGTATTGCTTCGCTCAAAGGGCGAGCTACGCATACAACTCCCCCCAGACCCCCCACTATTGATACCCCTCCGCCGGGGGCGGATATGTGTAGGCTTCTCTTAGCGCAGCCAGATATAGTGGATTCTCATCGCAACTGCGCATTTGCAGGGCCAACTACAAACAGCTAAGGCAAACGAAGTCCTGCCGCCAGCCCCTAACCGCCGCCCTTGACCTTTGCGCAAACGTAACCAATACGAAACCGCAGCTTTCCGCCTTAATGAAACGATGCCTCTACCCACTAAAACCTTCCGCTCTTGCAAACGAATCAAATTACCACGCAGCCTGCCAATCCCCACAAACCTGTCTTCGACCTACCAGCGGGGGGTCTGGGGGGAGTTGTATGCGTAGCTCCGCCCTTTGGAGCGTAGCAATACCGGTCCTCCCCCCAGCCGCCTTTCTTTGCTTACTTTCTTTGGCGGAGCAAAGAAAGTAAGTGCCTCCGCGGCATGAGCGGCACCTTATTCCCTGCCCGCAGGCAGAATTAGCATTGGTCCCTTGACCTTAAGACCTTAAATCTAAGCGCCCCCACTTGACCAGCCCCACGGCTAAATGCTATACTGAGACCTGCGCCTAGTCTTTCTCGTGCTGGGCGCCGCAGGTTTGCACCAGTGTATCGCAGGCCTCGCCAATGTACGCGCACTCGCCCGTCTGCTGGGCTTTTTGCAAGATTTCTATGGCGTCGCTCACCGAGTTGAAGAGGGAAAAGTACATCTGTTTGTAGTCGGGCATGTTATCACCTCATTGATTTTAAGAAACCATATGGTTTCTTTCTGCTTTTTAGTATGACTCCGCTTGGTATCCTTGTCAAGAGGTGACAAGGATGTATTTACAGAGAATACGTGATTTGCGTGAAGACGCGGACAAAACACAAGTCGAAGTTGCACAGTACTTGCATATGAACCGTGTGGTTTATAGAAGGTACGAAAACGGCGAGCGGGAAGTTCCCGTGTGGGCGGTAATCAAGTTGGCGAAGTACTACAACACGACGACAGACTACATACTCGGCCTTACGAACAAGCGGGATAAGACACCGTGAGTATAACCAGACTAAAAAATTTGCCGACATTGAGAGAAGCAAAGCGCATCTGCTTATAGTAGAGCATATTATCACCTTATTCTCAGTATATGACAACTTGTCATTTTAGTCAATATGTCACCCTGTCATAATGCACAAGGGTGACTATTATGTATAACTTAAAAGACCTTCGATTAAAGCAAAATATTACGCAGCTTGCGCTGCAAATGCGCACCGGCATAGACCAGGCATTACTGTCAAAATACGAGAATGGTGAGCGGGTGCCAACTGTGGAGAATTTGATCATTTTGGCCGATTACTTTGACACCAGCCTTGATTATCTGATGGATAGGACTTCTCAAACAAAACCATATCCACGAAAGGGCTAAGTACCTATGCAGCTGCAGTGCACCATCGAAGAAAAAATACCCACCGCCCAGCAGTGGATGTCCCTGCGACAAAGCGTTGGCTGGGCGACCTTTCCCATCGAAGCGGCCCGTCGCAGCCTCGAGCAGACCCCTTTTTGTGTCTGCGCCTTCGCGGGGGACGAGCTGGTGGGCATGGGGCGGGTGCTGGGCGATGGGGTGATAACCTTCTATGTCGGCAACGTGATGGTAAAGCCCGAGTACCAAAGCGCTGGGGTAGGCGGGCAGATTATGGAGCGCATTATGGCATATCTGCGTCGAAGCGCTGTCCCCGGGGCTATCGCAAGCCTGCTCTCTATGCAGGGGGTTGAGGATTTTTACGAGCGGTACGGCTTCGAGCGTCGCCCGGACGAGCGCCACGGCAGCGGAATGTCGCTGCGGTTTTAAGTTCATAAGGGCAATGCCAGATAGGCATACTCTAACGATTTTGACGGCCTAAACCGGAACATAGCGTTCCGGTTTTTTTGCGTCTAAATTCTCCCACTCATACCCGCGGGATATTTCGGCAACCTAATTGCAGCTTTAGGTGTAAATACAAAGGAAAAATTTTATGCAAATCATAGCCACTACTATCGCGGCAAACAGGCAGGCCTTTGAGCAGGCGTTTAACTTCCCGGCAAACAAGGATATCGTCTTTCGCGACTTCCAGTTCGCGGGCAAGGACGCCTTTGTGGTCTTTATAGACGGCATGGCCAGCAGCGACAAAATCGCGGACTTTATACTGCGTCCGCTGCTGAACATGAGCAGCGGCGGGTACAATTTGCAAAATATCCTGCAGGTGGGCACAACCCAGCCCGAAACCGACCTGGACAAAGCTATCGGTGCAGTACTCACCGGGGACAGCGTGGTCTGCCTAGACGGGGAGGCAACCTGCTATATCTGCGACACCAAGGGCTTCGTGGCCCGGGGGGTCGACAAGCCCCAAGTTGAAAACTCGATAGTCGGCTCGCAGGAGGCCTTCAACGAGAACCTGCGCACAAACACCACGCTGCTGCGCAGGATAATCAAACACCAGGGGCTGACCACCGAGATGCTGAAAATCGGCAAAATAAACAACCTAACCTGCGGCGTTATGTACCTAAACGGCATCGTGGACATGGCCCTGGTCGAGGAAGTCAAACGTCGGCTAAGCGGGCTTGAGACCGACTTTGTTCAGAGCGGGGGAATGGTCGAGCAGTTTATTGAGGACAACGGCTCCTCCCTTTTCCAAACACTTGTGACCACCGAGCGGCCGGACAACGCGGCCGCGCTGCTTATGCAGGGCCGGGTGGTGATAATCGTAGACGGCAGCCCGAGGGTTATCGTGGCCCCGGTCAATATCTTCTCTATCCTCAAGACCAGCGAGGAGAGCGCACTGCGCGCCCCCTATGCCTCGACCGTGCGGTTTATTCGCATTTTCGCGGTGCTGGTCGCCCTATTGCTGCCTGGGCTCTACCTTGCGGCAACCACCTTCCACCCTGAGATGATTCCCGCCGGGCTGCTGGTCTCCATCGCCAAGTCCCGGCTGAGTATACCCTACCCCGCCATGCTCGAGCTGCTGCTGATGGAAGTCGCCTTCGAGATGATTCGCGAGGCCGGCGAGCGCATACCGGGGCCCCTGGGCAGCACTATCGGAATCGTCGGCGGCCTTATCTTGGGCGAGGCGGCGGTCTCGGCCGGTCTGGTCAGCCGTATCTGTGTAGTGGTGATAGCCTTTACAGCCCTTGGCAACTTCGCGATACCTCAGTACCAAAGCTCGTTTGCGGTGCGGTTGCTGCGGGTCGTGTTTATGATAAGCGCGGGGTTCTTCGGGTTCTTCGGGGTAGGCATTGCTTTTGTGTTGCTGGTGGGGTACCTGTGCAGCCTTACCTCCCTGGGCAGGGACTTCGTCAGCCAACCCTTTTCGGGGAACGCGCCACTCTTCCCGCGCAAGTCGGTCTGGAACTACGAGAGCCGCCCCCCCGAGCTGAATACCCAGCGCCCCCAGTACCAGCCAAACATTTCGCGTAAGTGGAAGTGATTCTGTCGACAAGCGACAGAATCTTATGGGGTCCTCAAACTCCCTCAGTTCCACGCAACCGGCAGGGATTACGGAGATTTCCTGCCTACATGCCGCAAAAAACTGTTTGAAATGCTGCACCACCCAGCCATTGTACAACAGCAAAAGGAGTGCTCACAAATGGACAACCACAAGCTCCGCCCCTACGACGGCCTTGCCCTGGCCGCGTTTTTGACCCTGCCGGGGCTCTTCTTCACAGCGCCGGCCATGATTATCGAGCGCAGCGCCGGCGCCAGTTGGATAGCGGTTTTGCTGGGGCACGCCGCTGTCCTCTGTGCGTTTTTGCTGGTGACCGCGCTGCTGGGCAGGTATCCGGGCAAAGACCTTATCTCAACTGCGGGGGCCGTTTTGGGCCGGGGGATAGGGATGCTTTACAGCGTGCTGCTGGCTGTCTACTTTTGCCTCTACACCGGGCTTTGGGTTAGGGAGGGGACCGAGATACTCAAAGCTTACGGGATGAGCTTGACGCCCTTGTATGTTGTTGCCGGGCTTATTGCGCTCAGCGCTCTGACTATGAACTTTTTCGGCGGCAGGGCTATCGCCAAAAGTGCGGGGATGTTCTTTGTGTTTATCCTAGCGGGGATCGCGTTTATCTTGATCTTGGGCCTCAACCGGTACAACCCGGACTACATTTTTCCGATGTACGGCTACGGGGGTCGCAGCATCGCCCAAAGCGCGCTGAGCACCGCGTGTATGGTCGAGGGCGTGGTCTTGCTCGCGCTGTTTGCCCCCGATTTTGAAAGCGCCGCCAAGCTGCGAAGGTCTGGGGTGCTGGCTGTCGGTATTTCTGGGGTGTTGTGGGGGCTGTTTCTCCTCTGCTTGGTTATGATGTTCTCGTCCTCCATAGCCTCCGGCATGGTGAGCGGCTTTATGGAGATGGGTAAGTCCATTTACTACAACCGCTTCTTCTATCGCTTTGAGTCGTTCCTGCTGTTTTTCCTCATATTTTCTTTGGCGCTGACAGCTTGCATTGGGCTGTACGCGTCCCGCAAAAGTGCAGCCGCCGCCTTTGGGAGGGTACGGCCAAAGGTGCTCACTGCCATCTGCACGGCTATTGTCTTCGCGGTTGCGCTCATCCCAGCCAACTTGTTTGACCTGACCAGCCGCTATTTTGCGCTCACCCGGCGGTACAGCGTTTTCTTCGTGCTTGGGGTGCCGCTGCTGTTGTATGTGATAAGCTTGCTGAGAGGGGTGCCTAAACATGCGAAGTAAGCTATTGGCGTTGATTTTGTGCCTCTGCCTTCTTGGTGGCTGCTGGGATAAGCACGAACTTGAGGACCACACATTTGTGATAATGCTGGGGCTTGACAAGGCCGACGGCGACAATATTCTGGTCAGCGTGGCATACCCGGTCACACAGACTAATATCGGCGGGGCAGAAAGCCAAGGGGAGTACGCGGTGGTCTCGGCCAAAGCGCCTACCGCGGCCCAGGCTATGAGCTTGTTTGGCATTACGCTGGCGGGGCCGCTCTCGCTGTTTTCGGCCAAGACCCTGGTTATCTCCGAGGAGCTTGCCCGGGACGACGCGCTGCGGCATATATTCTCCTCTGGGCGGTACGAGCAGATGCGCAACAACACAAACGTGCTCATCTCCAAAACCAGCGCGGCCGAGTTTATCGCCGCCCGGGTAGAAAACCCGGCCATAGACCCTCTCCGCCAGGAAGACCTGTTGCTTGAACAAGCCAACTACAGCGCCTACTACCGCCCCATGCAGCTGCTCGACTTCATGGTCAGCTTGCAGGCAAAAAACATGGATGCAGCGGCTATGTATGGCGGCGTGGCCATAAAAGCAAAGGAAGAAGCCCAGCAAAGCGGCCCGCCAGAGGGCGGGGGCGACAAGGGCGGCGCCGAGCAAGACCCCGCAGGTAGCGCCCAGGCGCAGGAGCCGACGAGCAGGGGGTATCTGCCTGGGCGAGTACCCATTACCGGGCAGAACCACACCCAGGTCTCTGGCCTTGCGATTTTTAGCGGGCAGCGGATGGTGGGTGCGCTGGATTCCTTCGAGACCCAAACTCTCGCCATGCTGACCCGAAGCAATACCCGGAAGATACTCAGCTTGCCCGACCCGGGTTCCCCGGACGATACCATCACTGTCTCTATAATGCCCACACGGCGGGGCAAAACTCGCGCCTACCTTGTGGGCGACACCCCGACCTTTGATATAAACGTACACTTGCGCGGCAACGTCGAACACATCAGCGCGGGGGCCGGATACGACCAAGATTTTCTCGCTGATTACATCCGCCGCGAGTGCCTGCAAAACATGGAAAGCCTGGTGGACGCTCTGCAAAACCAGTACCGCGCCGACCTTTTGGGGCTGGGTAACAGGCTGGCTCGTAACTTTAAAACTATCCAGGAGTGGGAGGACTTCGGCTGGCGTAGCCGCTACCCCGACGCGGATATACGTATACACCTGACTTTGACTATGGAAAACACCGGGCTATAGACACGCCTCCCCCGGGGGGATTTTGCCCTTATGTATCCTGCGTACACCCTGCAATAATTTATACAAGTAGTAATCTAAAAGCAACAATGTGATGCTATATAGCTTGACCTCGCCATTTTGTTTTGCTATAATGCAAACAGGAGGTGACAACAATGGTTGTAAATGCAAAAATATCATTGCGCGCTGCTCGGGTAAACGCGGGATTTACGCAAAAACAAGCTGCGGACAAGCTGCTTATTGGGACGTCCACATTGCAGGGGTACGAGAGCGGCAAAAGGCAGCCGCGGATGGATTTGTTGGGCCGGATGGAAACGCTATACGGTATAAGTATACAGCATTTCCGCCTCGCCGTGGAATGAGGTGGCGGGTGTGAGCAATCTAAGTTTTTGCGAGCTTGACCTTTACCCTGACCCGCACACCCCCGAATACCTGCTGCCCTATTATCTGCGCAGGGGGGACAGCAGCCGCGAAGAGCTTTGCCGGCGGGTGGCGCTCCGGCTGGCTGTCGGGCAGCTCAGCGAAGAGCAGCGACAGGTGCTACATATGCGGTATAACTTGGGCCTGAGCTTTCGGGGCCTTGCGGCAGAGCTGGGAATCTCGCGCGGGACAGCTGAGAATAGAGTCAAGCGTTCCCAAGAAACGCTCAAGACAATGGTTGAACTCTGCGTGCTTGTCCAAAAGGAACTGGGGAAAAATGGCGATGGATAAGGTTATAGATGGGGAGGGACAATGCACGTCGACCTGATCTAGCATATTTTAACCTTGCCCATTCCTTGACAACCCGCGTAAAATGTCATACAATTGTGCTTACAGACAAGCAAAGATAAAAGGGCGCGGCCACTTGGCTGCGCCCTTGCTTTAATTTGGGGATAGGGGAGTGTACCATGCAAATCGTTAAGCGAGTAGAAGACCATAGCGAACTCGAGGCAGCGTACAGCATAAGATTTAAAGTGTTTGTGGAGGAACAAAAAGTCCCTGCGGAGATTGAGCTGGATGAATACGACGAGGCTGCTGTTCACCTCCTAGCCCTGGAAGACGGGAAAGCCGTCGGCTGCGGGAGGCTGGTCTTCTTTGAGGGCTATGCGAAAATCGGCCGGGTAGCTGTACTTAAAGAAAAACGCCGCCGCGGCTTTGCCAAAATGATCTGCGAAGAGCTTATAAACATCGCCCGGGAAAAGGGCGTGAAGAAAATCATCCTGCACTCCCAGTGCAGCGCCCAGGGGCTTTACCTCGGCCTTGGGTTTGTGCCCGAGGGAGAGGTCTTCGACGATGCGGGGATAGACCATATATGTATGGCGAGGGTGTTGTAGGCATTAAAGCCTGTCGTAAATCACCGCCTTCTCATGCACCAAGCTCGCCGGCAAATCCAGCAGACGCTGGTTCGCGCTCCCCCTAAACGGCAGGGTGAGGTCGCGCCGGCTATGGTCGTAGCGCCCGTCTACAAGCAGGTCGACCATTCCCAGCAGCTGGGCTAGGGGCGGGTCGACCTTCATTTTCTCCAGCAGCTGCTCGAAGGTGTAGCCGGTGTAGCATACGATATCCTTGCCCCGCGCACGCGCGCCCTGCGCTAGTGGGAGCAGCTCACCCGCCCGGACAAGAGGCTCCCCCCCGCTAAAGGTTAGGCCCTTTAGCAGGGGGTTTTTGTCTAGCATGGCGAGCATTTCGTCTACTGGGACGTCCTGGCCGCCCTCAAAGTCGTGGGTCTGGGGGCTGTGGCAACCGGGGCAGCCGTGGGGGCAACCTTGTGTAAACACTACCAGCCTAAGGCCGGGGCCATCCACTATGCTTTGTGGTACGATTCCCGAGACGCGGATGTTCACGACTTCTGCACTTGCTCGGGGACTTGTTGCTCGTCGAGGACAGTCTCAGGCTCGAGTGCAGCAACCGACCGGGCCATATCGTGCTTTACCCGCTCGGATTCTTCGATCCGCTTAGCGTCGTTAAAGCGGTCCAGCGTGCCAACCAGGTACCCGGTTATTCTGCGTATCCGCTCAAACTTGGGTCCGTCTTCTTCTGCCCTGCCGCAGCGGGGGCACTCGCTGTCAATAATGCCGTTAAAGCCACAGGCCGGGTCGCGGTCAAGCGGGTGGTTTATCGAGCCGTAGCCCACCCCGGCTTCCTTCATCTGCCGCACGATGGCTTCAAAAGCCTCGATGTTGTGGACAGGTGAGCCGTCCAGCTCGACGTAAGTGATATGACCGGCGTTGGTCAGCGCGTGGTAGGGCGCCTCTATGCGGATTTTCTCGAAGGCGTTGATGTCGTGGTAGACTGGTACGTGGAAAGAGTTGGTGTAATATTCCCGGTCGGTTATGCCGGGCAGGTTACCGAATTTTTTGCGGTCTATCTTTACAAAACGGCCACTCAACCCCTCGGCAGGGGTGGCCAGCAGGGAATAGTTAAAGCCTGACTCTCGGGCCTTTTTATCGATGATAGAGCGCATGAACCCTATGATATCCGTCCCCAGGTTTTGGGCCTCCTGGGTTTGTCCGTGGTGGGTGCCGATAAGTGCAACCAGCGCCTCAGCTAGGCCAATAAAGCCTATTGTCAGCGTGCCGTGTTTGAGCGCTTGGCCTATCGTGTCGTCCAGCCCCAGCTTGTCGGAGTCCATCCAGATGCCCTGCCCCATCAGGAATGGGAAGTTGCGCACCTTCTTTTGGGCCACAATTTTGTAGCGCTCCATAAGTTGCTCGCAGGCCATGTCGAGCTTGCGCTCAAGCTCCTCAAAGAAGAAGTCTACACTGCCGTTGGCGTTGAGTGCGATTCTTGGCAGATTTATCGAGGTAAAGCTCAAATTTCCGCGGCCAAAAGTGGTCTGGCGGGAAGGGTCGTTTACGTTGGCGATAACCCGGGTGCGGCAGCCCATGTAGCCCACCTCGGTCTCGGGTGCGCCTTCGCGGTAGAAGGCTTTGTTAAAGGGCGCGTCCAAAAAGCTGAAGTTGGGGAAGAGCCGCTTGGCGCTGACGGCGCAGGACAGCCGGAAAAGGTCGTAGTTGGGGTCGGTGGTGTTGTAGTTGATGCCTTCCTTAACTTTGAATATATGTATGGGGAAGATCGGCGTCTCGCCGTTGCCCAGCCCCGACTCGGTGGCCAGCAGGACAGATTTCGTAACCAGCCTGCCCTCGGGACTTATGTCGGTGCCGTAGTTGAGTGAGGAAAACGGTATTTGCGCACCCGCCCGGGAGTGCATGGTGTTTAGGTTGTGCACTAAAGCCTCCATGGCCTGGTAGGTACTGCGCTCGACCTCGGCCTTCGCGTGCTTGCGCGCGAACCGCAAAACCTGCTCGCAGTCAAGCTCACCGTCTTCGCAGACGACGTCTTCCAGCATACGGGTTATGGCTTGGTCAAAGCCGTTGTCGCCTGCCAGAGAGGGGCTTATGCCGTCGTCCTGCTCAACGGCCAAGACAAACTGTTTGGCGAGCGTACCGGGGTCTTCCACCCCTACGTAGTCCATCGCTTTCTCCAGGTTTTTAATGAACAGCTTGCGATAAGTTTTAGCCACCCCTTTGCCCATTGCGTAGTCAAAGTTGGGGATACTCTGCCCGCCGTGCTGGTCGTTTTGATTAGATTGTATCGCTATACAGGCAAGTGCCGCGTAGCTCTGGATATCCTGCGGCTCGCGGATATAACCGTTGCCGGTGGAAAACCCGCCCTCGAACAGCTTGCCGATATCTATCTGGCAGCAAGTAGTGGTCAGGGTGAGGAAGTCAAGGTCGTGTATGTGTATCTCACCCTCGTGGTGGGCTTTGGTGTACTTGGGGTCGAGTATAAACATCTGGTAGAACTGCTTGGCACCTTCCGAGCCGTACTTTAGCATGGTGCCCATGGCGGTGTCGCTGTCTATATTCGCGTTCTCGCGCTTGGCGTCGCACTGCGCGGCCTCCTGGAAAGTGAGGTTCTCGAAGGTGCGCATAAGGCCGGTGTTCATCTCCCTCACCCTGGTGCGCTCGGCCCGGTAGAGGATGAACTCTTTGGCTGTTCGCGCGTGGCCGTTCTCAATGAGAATCTTCTCAACGGCGTCCTGTATTTTCTCAACACCGGGGGGGTTGTCCCCGTGCTCGGCTATTAGGTATTCCTCCACTTTGCCGGCTAGGGTAAGGGCAATCTCGTAGTTGCTGCCACCCAAAGACTGCGCCGCGCCGTAAATGGCGTCCGCTACTTTTTTTCGGTCGTAGATAACCGTTCTGCCGTCCCGCTTTACTATTGTCTGAATCATTTTCGCATCTCCTTAACGCCTCATTATACGCTATCTAAAGCCGCAATATAGCGCGGGGGTTATGTTTTTATGCACTATATATTGCGTTTTGTAGCCTAGCTATATTCTATCGGCCGGGGAAGCGTTTGTCAATACGTTTGTTGGGACATGAACCGGAAATATTTGGAGAACATATGCCACACAAATTTGTACACTTTGCTAAACATGCCAAATTGCAGGGGCGACCGTCCCCGGCAGCCCCTGCTAAAATATCGGTTCTTCCTTGGTGAAAACCTCGCCTAGCACTTCCTCGTCTCCGGTCAATAGGGCGATGATACCCCGGTAAACGGTGAGGGGCGCGTTGAGAAATCGTCGCTTGAGGTTCTCGCAGTCCTTGGCGGTGGGTGCAAACACCCGCACAGACATGAGCTGCCCGCCCTCTTCCGGCAGGACAAGCTCCAGGATAAAGCCACCGCCCTCTCGGGGTGTCTGAGTGATCTCCACTTGCGAGAGGCGGCGCTCCTGCGCTAGCAGACGTTTGCAGGCACTCAGAGACTTTTCCCGGACAGTGATGGGCAGGTTTTTCTCAAACTCTTTGCCTGCCTGGGTGCCCAGTGCGGTGGCGGTGTACTTAGCGGGTGGCGGCTCTGCCTTTTGGGAGATATGTCCGCTCTCCAGCAGCTTGTCCAGTATGTGGGTTAGCTCGAAATAGTTGACCAACTCCTGAGCGCTGAGAGCCTCGTAAAGCTGGTCGAAGCTGATAGGTTGCCCTAAAGCCGCGAGCAAGTGGCAAAGCAGCATCTTAACTTCGATTTGTGTGTTGGGAGAGCCTGGCTTAACACCGGCCTTAAAGATATCGCTTTCCATGCGTTCACCGCCTTGATTTAGATTTTTGCTAACTGCTCTGGGGCGGCGCCACAAAACCGGTGGCGAATTTTATCCCCGCGCTTTCAAGGGCTAGCTTTAGGTTGTGGCGCACCTCGCTGCAGGTGACAAAATTGTTGGCGATAGAGGCTGTCCAGACAAAGGCCCGCAGCTCGGCCCCGTAGATGCTTAGCCCGCGCACAAACACCGGTACGCGCGGCGCGCCCGTCTCGATATCTTCCGGTGTGCGGGTATCTACAAAGTTTGGGTGACTGCCAACTACCTCGGCCATTATCTCCATCGCCTTTTCCATGTCGGAGTCGTAAGTGATGGTCACGTCCACAAAGTTGGAGGCCCGTTCTTCCACGATGTTCGAGTTCTCTATCATGTCGCTGTTGATAGCCGAGTTGGGGATTATAATCCGGCTGTTCATAAAGGTGCGCACCACCGTGTGCCGCAGGGTTATGTCCTCCACGTTGCCAGTGATGTTGCCGTTTATCAGCCGTATTCTGTCCCCAACCTCAAATGGCTTGGAGGCCGAGATGGCCACACCGCTGATGATATTGCTAAGCGATTGCTGCGCGGCTAGGGATATACCCAGGGCAGCGATACCCGAGCCAGTGAGTATGGTGGCGAATACATTGTCAAAGTCGGGTATCTGCTCGAGGGCGAAGACCATACCAACAATATAAATCATGACAAGAATCAGCTTGCGGATTATAAGAAAGTGCAGACGGCCCCCGCTCTTCTTGATGACAATGGAGCTGGCCACCTTTGCTGCCGCAATAGTAAGCATAAAGATAAACAGAACCCGCACTATGACAAACTGTGTCAGCGGAGAAGTAAAAATTATATCAAACATTACGGCTCCCCCCTGTGTGGTTCTGCTTCCAGTCCTCTATCTCCCGCATTCTCTCTACTATCCGGGCTTCTCTACCCTGGGTGGTGGGGGTGTAATACTCCCGGCCCTGGAGCTGCTCGGGCAGACAGCTCATATCGGTGATCGCGTCCTCGTGTTCGTGCGCGTACTGGTAGCCCTTGCCGTAACCCAGTTCCTTCATCAGACCGGTTGGGGCGTTGCGTAAGTGCAAGGGAACTGGCTGGGCCAACATTTCGGCGGCGTCTTGTTTTGCTGCCGCGTAAGCACTGTCGGCGGCGTTTGATTTGGGCGCAAGGCTAAGATAGATCACCGCGTGCGAGAGATGGACGTTGCACTCAGGCATCCCCAGAAAGTGGCAGGCTTGGTAGGCGGCCACGCTGATTTCCAGCGCGCGGCTGTCGGCCAGGCCGACATCCTCGCTGGCAAAGCGCACTATCCGCCGTGCCACATAGAGCGGGTTCTCCCCCGCCTCGAGCATCCGGGCCAGCCAATATACCGAGGCCTGCACATCGCTGTTGCGCATACTCTTGTGCAGCGCGGAAATAAGGTTGTAGTGCTCTTCCCCCGTCTTGTCGTAGAGCAGGCTCCTTTTGCCGGTGCACTGCTCGATTATGCTGTCAGTTACCACAGTGACCTCGCCCTCGACCGGCGAGTTGAGCACCACCATCTCCAGGGTCGAGAGCGCCACCCGGGCGTCCCCGTTGGCGAAGGCGGCTATCATGTTTAGCTGTGCGTCTTCCACCTGTATTTGCTGCTCACCCAGCCCCTTCTCGCTGGTGGTCGCCCCGCGCAGCAACCCAGCCAGCTGCTGAGTACCCAGCGCCTGCAGCACAAATACCTTGCACCGGGAGAGCAGCGCCGAGTTGACCTCAAATGACGGGTTCTCGGTGGTGGCGCCGATTAGCGTTAGGCTACCCTTCTCTACGTATGGCAAAAACGCGTCCTGCTGGGCTTTGTTAAAGCGGTGTATCTCGTCCACAAACAGTATGGTGCGCTCGCCCATCAGCCGGCTTTTCTCGGCCCCGGCCATCACTTCTTTTATTTCCTTGATGCCGCTGGTAACAGCTGAAAAGTCCACAAACCGTGCCCGGGTCTTGCCTGCGATTATCCGGGCCAGGGTGGTCTTGCCCACCCCCGGCGGCCCCCAAAAAATCATAGAGCTGACCTTGTCCTGCTCAATGAGCTTGCGCAGAACTTTGCCCTCGCCCAGCAGGTGCTCCTGGCCGACGTAGTCCTCAAGTGTGTCGGGGCGCAAACGGGCGGCCAGCGGGCCATGGGTGGAGCGGTCGTCGAATAGGGATTGTTGGGTCATGGTATCATCCTCATAAATACAATTGATGGAAAATTAAAAGACTGCCGCAAGTAAGTCTACAGACCGCCCACAAACGCAAGTATTAGAACAGCGAGGCTCAAAAGCGCAAGCCAGTAGTAACCAAGTAGCTTTTGCTTCTTGCGCTTTTTCCCAGATACCGAAAAGCGGTAATGGATCAAGTTTACGAGAGTAAAAAAACCGGTGTAGTAAATGATAGCTGTGCTGGCGAATACAAGGCGCACAGGCGTAAACCTCCCTGTGGCAAAACGTCCGTACTCCGGCAAAACAGGCTGCAAAAACCAAAACACAACGCCCACCAAAACTATAATAGCCGTGGAAATTATTGCGTGCTTTGCCCTTTTGTTCACAGGCTTTCTTCCCATTTGCGATGCCTTTCTATCCCTAGGTGGTCGGCCCTACTTTGCCTCCAGCCAGCCGCACCCGCCCACTTGCGAAACTTGTCGAATCATGGTAATATATCCCTGCCGGGGCAACCCCGGCGTACATAGGGCAAGGCCAACAGCGGCACAAGCCGGACGGTTACGCTGCCATCTTTCTCCGCACTTGCAAAACCCAGCGGAAAGGAGGTGGGCGCATGGTGATTGCATTCGTGATAAGTATAACTATAATTTCGGTTGTAGCTATACTCTGCGTGTTTGCAGCCTCAAAAAATGCGAAAAAGTAACCGCTCCCTACCAAGAGTAATGGTTACTTTTTCCTAAACTCGATGGTGGCGTAACCGTTTAAGGCCTTGCCCTTTTGTATTTATATTGTACCGTATCTGCGCAGGGTTGTCAATCCCTTCCTTACTTCGCCTCCAGCCAGTTAGCCCCCGCGCCCACGTCAACCTTTAGCGGCACGCACAGCTCCATAGCTCCCTCCATCTCCTCCCCCAGCAGGCCGGCGACTTTATCTGCTTCATGGGTCGGGCACTCGACAATCAGCTCATCGTGCACCTGCAAAATCAGCTTTGCGGCAAGGCCTTCCCGGCGCAGCCGCTCGAAGACCTTTACCATCGCAATCTTTATTATATCGGCGCTGCTGCCCTGTATGGGGGTGTTCATGGCCACCCGCTTGCCGAACTCCCGGGTGGGCCTAGCAGAGGCGGCAAGCTCTGGCAGGTAGCGGCGGCGGTTCATCAGGGTCTGTACAAAGCCGTGCTCGGTGCCCTGCTCAACGGTGCCTTCCATGTAACGGCGAACCCCGGCGAAGTTCGCAAGGTAGCCCTTTATATACTTGTCGGCCTCGGCAACACTCACCCCGATGTCCTGAGAGAGCGAGAACGCCCCGATACCGTAGACAATCCCGAAGTTGACCGCCTTTGCCCGTGAGCGCATTACCGGTGTAACCAGTTCCGGGGGGAGGTCAAAGACTTGGGAGGCGGTGCGGGTGTGGATGTCCTCGTCGCTGGCGAAAGCTTCGATCATCTGCTTGTCCTTGGCAATGTGGGCCAGCACGCGCAGCTCGATTTGCGAGTAGTCCGCGTCCAGCAGGACATTGCCCTCCCCGGCCAGGAAAAACCTGCGCAGCTCGCTGCCAAGCTCGGTTCGTATGGGGATATTCTGCATATTCGGCTCGGCGGAGGATATCCGTCCGGTGCGGGTCAGCGTCTGCTGAAAGCTGGTGTGTATCCGTCCGCTGGAGCTTACGACCTTAAGCAAACCATCCACATAGGTGGACTTTAGCTTTGCCGCCTTACGGTACTCGAGTATGTCTGCGATTATAGGGTGCGCCCCCAGCAGGGACCCAAGCACATCCGCATCGGTTGAGTAGCCGGTTTTGGTCTTCTTCTTTGCGGGCAGGCCCAGCTTCTCAAAGAGTATTACTCCAAGCTGCTTAGGCGAGTTGAGGTTGAACTCTTCACCGGCGTGGGCATAAGCGCTTTGCTGGTAGCGGGCGGTCGCTTCGTCCAAGCCGTGGCCAAAGGACTCCAGCCCCTGCCTGTCCAAGGCAAAGCCTATGTGTTCCATGTCGGCCAGCACTCTGCAAAGAGGCAGCTCGACCTCGTGGAGCAGCCGGTACTGCCCGTCCTCAGATATCCGTTTTTCCAGCTCGTCACAGAGGGCGGGCAGCAGCGCGCAGTCTTCAAGCAGCTCGCCCCAGCTGCCAAAAAAGGCCGCGATGTCAAGTCCCGGAGTGTTGTAAGCCGCCGCCAGCCGCTTTATCGAATAATCGCTGGAGGTGGGGTTGAGAATATACCCGGCAATCTCGGCGTCGAGCACTATGTTTTGCACCTCAAAGCCGCCTGCCAGCGCGAAGTGATGCAGTTCCTTGAGTCCGCTTGTACGCTTGGGCGCGGGGCTTTCCAGCAGCTGCCTGGCAATATCAGGCGCACCCGAGTCCCAAAGGCAAACGCTACCGCCAAAAGCCGCGCAGACCGCCGCCACCTCCCCGCCTTGCAAGCCAAACAGCACGTCCACCGGCTTTGTGGAGGTCAGCAGTTCGTCCACCGCCGGGTTGAATTTAATTTCAAGTGGCTGGGCGCTTTCAGCCTCGGGGGCAGTGGCGCTCTTCATCGGCTTAACTCCGAACCGCTCTGTCAGGCTGAACAGCTCGAGGCCGCTCATAAGCTCCCAGGCCCGGGCGGCGTCGACCTTACCCGGCTTTAACTGCTCGAGGGTGAGATCCAGGGGGGCACGGCAGTCTATCACCGCCAGCTCCCGGCTGAGGTAGGCAAGGTCTTTGCCGGTGCGCAGCTTTGTTCTCAGGCTCTCGCGGATGTCGAGCGTGTCCAGGTTCCCATAGATGTTGTCCAGGCTGCCGTATGCCTGCATTAGACTAAGGGCGGTTTTCTCGCCCACCCCGGCTACTCCGGGTATGTTGTCCGAGGAGTCCCCCATCAACGCCTTGAGGTCGATTAGCTGGGCCGGGGCCAAGCCGTACTTTTCCCGCACGGCCGCGACGTCTATCAGCTCGGCCTGGGGCCGCCCCCCTTTGGTGTATGCCAGGCGAACGGTGGTAGTCTCGCTGACCAGCTGGAAGGAGTCCCTATCTCCGGTGGCGATTACGCACTGGGCGTTCTCGGCTGCCGCCAAGCAAGAAAGGCACCCCAACAAATCGTCAGCCTCAAAGCCCTCGCGCTCGACGATCATGAATCCCAGAGCGCTCAGCAAATCTTTAAGCGGCCCGAGCTGCTTGGCGAGATCGTCGGGCATACCCTTGCGGGTGGCCTTGTAGCCCTCGTACAGCTTATGCCTGAAGGTCGGCGCGCGCAGGTCAAATGCCATGGCCACGCAGTCCGGCGTAGTTTCCTGCAAAAGGCTGTGCAAAATCGAAAGGAAGCCGTAAATTCCGTTTGTAGGCATACCATCCCTAGTGCTAAGCGGCCGGATACCGTAAAATGCCCGGTTTAGGATACTGTTTGCGTCTATGGCAAGTAGTTTCATGGGCTTTCTCACGCCTCCTGATATTCTCTGCTTGTGGGTTTTTTGCTTATATGTTGTTGCCTATAATGCTTATTAGCTACACTCAGTTAGATATGCGCCTAAGATTCCATTGCCATTCATGATTACCATCAGAGCTGCTTATTCGAAGGATAATATAATTCTCATAAAATGTTAATGTACGATTTTCTGAAAGTGTAATTTGGTTGTCTATAATCGGCATGGTATAAACAGGCGATGCAAAACTTTGTCCACCACCCATTGCACACAGATGAAGAGGATGAACGAAAAGAAATGTCATTTCTTTTTCTATGACATCTGTGATTACTAATGTGTAAAAAGTTGCAATCGCATAGCCACGCCAAATACCAATATAATTCGAATAGCAAAACGGTTGCTCGTCGTCCCCCGCGGGTTCAGGTGGCGCGACATGGGGAATAATATTCTGTGGCGGCGGGCTTGGCGATTGTGGCATAATCGGTGCAACCTGCGAAACATCTGCTGGCGGTTCATGCTCAACAGGCGCAATATCATTTTTGGCAGAGCAAGCGACAATCAGCAAACAAAACGCCAATAGTAATCCGATAGTTATTCTTCTTCTCATAGCACCACCTTCTCCACCATAGAGCGTACAAATATAAATACTATTCGCTCGTAGGTCAAACCAGCTGCATAGCGCCGGTCTCTATATCCAGCAGCTTGCGCTTAAGCTCCAGCCCGTAGGCAAAGCCGGTCAGCGAGCCATCCGCGCCTATTACACGGTGGCAGGGTATAATAATAAAGATTGGGTTTTTGCCGTTGGCAGCTCCCACCGCCCGCACGGCCTTGGGGTTGTCTATTGCTTGGGCCAGCTGCTTGTAGCTGGTTGTATGGCCGTAGGGAATCTCCAGCAGCGCCTGCCATACCCGCTTCTGGAAAGTGGTACCTTTGGGGTTTAGAGGAAGCGCGGCAAAGGCGTCCCGGCTGCCGGCTAGGTAAGCACACAAGGCTGCCTGTGCCTTTTTTAGCAGAGAGGTCTCCCCGCGCTGGGTACCGGTTGGGTCAAAGCTTTCCGGTGTGCACAGGTTTGTGATGGCCTGCCCGTCCTCGGCGATTAGAATTTTTCCGATATCGGTATCATAAATTTCGTAGTGAAGCATAAGTAGGCGCCTCTTTCCCAAACTATTTATAGTGCATAACGATTGTACCTTGTCCGGTATATATTGTCAATCACCGCGGGGCATGGGCCGAATTCATACAATCTTAGAGCTTCCTTAACAATTTCCAAATATTTTCTTCAAATAGTTCTCACTTCTTCTTCAAACGCAGGTAATATTTGTCCGCTAAACTCTAGATTAGAAAAAGACGGCAGGAGGCAGAAAGATGTTTGACAAAGACGAAAGACCAGGCCCACAGCCTGGCAGATACGGCTGGTACGCTTCGGGACCTGCCCGCTGCGGCAAGGAGGACCCAGCCCCGCAACCGGAACCTGGGCGATATGGCTGGCACACCCCAGAACCTGTGCGCGGTCCCATACCACACAGCGAGAACACCGCGAGCGAGCGCAGATACCTATACCACAGCACCGAGCAGCAGGCGGCTCTGACCGCCCTGCCTACTCAGAAGCAGCTGCTGCCAGCTCCCACAGCATCCCGACCCCCACAGGAGGGGCGCAAAAAGCAAGGGCGGGCGCTGAGCAGAGGTCTGGTCGCAGCGCTGTTGGTGGTTTCCCTTGTTGGGGGAGCCGTGGGCGGCGGCGCGGTAAGTTGGTATTTGGGCGGCCAGGCAGGGCAGGATTTGCCCCCCGTGCAGGGGGTTTTCATGCCCACCATAGCCCAGCCCGGGGCAGGCGAGCCTTCGGCACTTGCCGCCACAGATGTAACCTACGCCGTAGACCGCGCTGCCGCCAGCGTGGTTGAGATTTCCCTCAGCACGCGTGTGCCCTCTCTCTTTTGGGGGGATCGAGAATCCCAAAGCGCGGGCAGCGGGGTTATCCTCAGCGAGGACGGCTATATAGTCACCAACCACCATGTTATCGAAAACGCCGAGGAGATATACGTACACACCTACGATGGCAGGGAGTTCGCCGCTACCTTGGTGGGCAGCGACCCACAAACCGACCTCGCGGTTATAAAAATAGACGCCCAGGGCCTGCGCCCCGCCAGGTTCGCCAACTCGGACGAAGTGCGTGTGGGGCAAACTGCGGTTGCTATCGGCAACCCGCTTGGCACTTTGGGCGGCACTGTTACCCAGGGAATTGTGAGCGCCACCGACCGCCAGATAGCCATAGACGGCCACACTATGACCCTGATGCAGACCTCAGCTGCCGTCAACCCCGGCAATTCCGGGGGCGGGCTGTTTAACGCGAGCGGCGAGCTGATAGGAGTAGTCAACGCCAAAAGCAGCGGGATGGACATTGAGGGGCTTGGCTTTGCTATCCCCTCTAACATAGCGGCCGAAATAGCCGACGACCTCATGCACCACGGGTTTATAACCGGTCGCCCCGAGCTTGGCATACAGGTGGCGCAGATAACCAACCCCGAGGCAGCGATCTACCACGGAGTAAGCGGTGCCGGCATCTTTGTGACAGGCGTCACCCGGGAGAACGGCCTTGTGCCCGGCGACCAAATACTCTACATCAACGGTGAGGCAATCATGAGCATAGCCCAGGTATCCGACGCGGTACAGACCGCTGGGGTTGGCGGGCAGATGCAGATGACCATCGTGCGGGAGGGAGAGACCCTCACCATTGATGTTACTGTGAGCGAACGAGTGCCGGAGGTTGTCCACAGCTGATATAGCCATCGAGCTTGAAAATCGTCCCTTGCTTTGGTGGTTTACGCACATACAGAGTTATGAATATAGGTTCTAAGAACCTGTGTTCAATACTCGAGCTGCCGCCGTGCCAAAAATGGTACGGCGGCAGCCTCTATTTTGCCAGGCTCACGTCTTAGAGTGTGTTTTGAAACCCATTGCCGCGCCATTGCGGCAATGTTGCACCCGCACGCTATGCGGTAAAGCCCGTGTATGCGCTATTTGTGGCCCAGCCGCAACACACTCTACGAGTGTGAAAACTTGAAAAGCAAAGTGCATTTTTCAAGTTAAATGGCTATATAGGCCAGGCAGGCCCTACGCCATAGTCAATGCCGAGCGCACCAGTATGCCAAATGCCCGGGTAAAAGTCATTCTATCCACCCCGTCGGCGGCTCTGAGAGGGTACGAGCCGACCAGCGAGCCGTCCACCATCACATCCACGCTGCCCAGCACCTGGCCGGGATAAACAGGAGCCTGCACGTCTTCGGCCAGGGTAACCACCTGCTCTATCAGGTCGGCCTGGCCTTTTTCAACCACGTAGCTGCCAGGTGCTTCAAAAACTGGCATGACCGAATCCTCCACCCCGCGCAGCACCCGAACTGGGGTCAGTTGGTCTTCTATCGAGGGCGGTGTAACCGAAGTGTAGTGGGCAAAGCCGAAGTCCAGCAGCCCGCGGGCGGCTGCAAACCGCGCGTCCGAGTTGGGCGAACCCATCACAACGGCCACGAGGGAGAGGCCATCCCGGGTGGCGGTGGCGCTAAGACAGCTGCCCGCCCTGCTGGTGGTGCCGGTCTTCAGGCCGGTCGCGCCCTCGTAGAACCTCACCAGCCTGTTGGTGTTTACCAGCTGGGTCTCACCGCCGCGTAAATCGTCCATCCAGATAGTCGAGTACTGCTGTATAAGCTCGAAGGAAATAAGCTCTCGCGATGCTATGGCCACATCCCGGGCGGTGGTGTAGTGCCCCTCCTCGTCCAGACCGGTCACATTCATAAAGTTGGTTCCGGTCATACGCAGTTCAGCGGCGCGGTTGTTCATCATCGCCAAAAACCCTGTCTCGCTGCCGCCTATGTGCTCGGCCAGAGCAAACGAGGCGTCGTTGGCGCTTGCGATAGTAACCGCCCGCAAAAGCTCGTCAACGCTCATTTGCTCCCCCGGCTCCAGCCAGATTTGGCTGCCCCCCATCGAAGCGGCCTCTTCTGAGGTCGTGACCATATCCTGGAGAGAGATCCTGCCGCTCTCGACCGCCTCCATCACAAGCAGCAGTGTCATCACCTTTGTAATGGAGGCCGGCGCCACCTGTTCATCCGGGTTTTGCTCAAATAGTACCCGCCCGGTTTGCTGGTCTATTAGTATCGCGGAGACTGCGGGAAGAGCTTCGCTCATGGTCGCACTTACCGACAGAGCGGCGGGAAGGTACTCGTGCTCGTCGTAAAGGGGCAGGTAGGTGTCTTGGGCTGGGCCACCTTTGCCCGGCTCGACAAAGTCGTAAGGCGGCGGGGAAGCCAGGGCGGCTAAAGCCAACCCCAAAACTAGAATAAAGGCAATCATCAGGGCGATAGCGCTCTTGGCCATAAAAACACCTCATTGCAAATTTAGGTTGTCAGCTAGATAATGGACAGAGTTGCACAGTACAAATGTATGCGCGTCCGCGACAAAACATGCTTTCGCGGCGGGAGTGGTTAGTAAAGTGTCTACCTTATGAGTCGAGTTCGAGGTCTCAAGTTCAAGGTCTTTAAGGGCTAAGGTCTTAAGGTCAAGCCCAAGTCTTAATTCGCCTGCGGGCAGGGGATAAGGTGCCGCTCATGCCGCGGAGGCACTTACTTTTCTTGCCCCGCCAAGAAAAGTAAGCAAAAGAAGGCGGCTGGGGGGAGGACCGACGCTGCTTCGCTCACAGAGTGCGTTCGCTACGCGCTAACTCCCCCCAGGCCCCCCACTGGTAGGTCAAGGTCACGCTTGTGGGTGACGGTAGCTGGGCTTAATATCGATGCGTTTTGCACTAGCCCTAATCATCAGCAAACACCTTACCGCGAAGACTCGTTACTTTATTACACCCGTGCTGGCATAGCCGCAGGGTAGGTTTGTTTTAGCACAGCCGGATACAGTGGATTCTCCTCTCAACTGCGCACTTGCCGGGTTAACAACAAACAGCTAAGGCAGACGAAGTCCTGCCACCAGCCCCTAACCACGCCCTTGACCTTCGCGCAAACGTAACCAATACGGAACCGCAGCTTTCCGCCTTAACAAAACGGTGCCTCTACCCACTAAAAACCTTCCGCTCTTGCAAACGAATCCAACTGCCAAACAACCTGCTAATACCCACAAACCCGCCCTTGACCTACCAGTGGGGGGTCTGGGGGGAGTTAGCGCGTAGCGAACGTTCTTTGTGAGCGAAGCAGCGTCGGTCCTCCCCCCAGCCGCCTTTCTTTGCTTACTTT
>Ga0131853_10002765_pt1 | contig 31413 bp, 30 predicted proteins | sample TergutLab28metaG_FD_92764 | JGI IMG/M metagenome (GOLD analysis project Ga0131853, IMG submission 92764) | Labiotermes labralis P1 segment gut microbial communities from Petit-Saut dam, French Guiana - Lab288 P1 (version 2) (version 2) | ecosystem: Host-associated > Arthropoda: Insects >... | reverse complement strand
TCACCTCCCCGTGCTGTGTAGTGTACCCTGTCATAAATATAGTTTAGCAAATTTATAGCGAAGGGACAATGGTTTCATGCCGTTTTGTGCCTTTCGCGGAAAGGCATGGTGTATTAGTTTGAAGTCAGCAATTAAATTTTTTAAAACTGAACTGGACGATATAAGAGCAAGTGGCATGTATAAAGAAGAGCGCGTTTTAACGACGCCTCAAAGCAAAAAAATTAGTACGACTTTGAAACCGGAAGTTATTAACATGTGCGCAAATAACTATCTTGGGCTTTCTGACAACTCAGAAATAATCGAAGCTGCTAAAGCAAGCTATGAAAAATGGGGGTTCGGCCTTTCGTCAGTGCGCTTTATTTGCGGAACGCAGGACATTCATAAGCAGCTCGAAAACAAAATGAGCGAATTTCTTAAAATGGATGATACGATCCTCTACACATCTTGTTTTGACGCAAACACAGGATTGTTTGAAACATTACTCGGCGCCGAAGACGCAATTATAAGCGATGAAATGAACCACGCAAGCATCATCGACGGAGTGCGCCTTTGTAAGGCTAAAAGATTCCGCTATAAAAATAATAATATGGAAGATTTGAAAGCGCAGCTCGAAGCGGCGAAAGATTGCCGTATTAAACTTATCGTAACCGACGGAGTTTTCTCGATGGACGGCATTATCGCTGATTTAAAATCGGTTTGCGACTTGGCAGATGAATACGACGCACTCGTTATGGTTGATGACAGCCATGCTGTTGGTTTCACAGGCAAAACAGGCCGTGGAACGCATGAATACTGTAATGTGTTCGGAAGAATTGACATTATAACAGGCACGTTCGGCAAAGCTTTAGGCGGAGCAAGCGGCGGTTACACTTCAGCAAGACAAGAAATTGTTGACCTTTTAAGACAGAGAAGCCGCCCTTATCTATTCTCGAACACATTAGCGCCTGCAATTGTTTGCGGTTCGCTCAAAACGCTTGATATGCTGTCACAGTCAACTGACAAGCGCGATAAGCTGGAAGAAAATACGAAATATTACCGCCAACTGCTTAAAGATAACAACTTTGACATAATCGACGGCGTTCACCCAATCGTTCCAATCATGTTCTATGATGAGAAAAAAGCGACCGAAATGGCGGCAAAAATGTACGAAATGAACGTATATGTAATCGGCTTTACTTACCCTGTCGTTCCAAAGGGAAAAGCAAGAATCAGAACGCAAGTAAGCGCGGCGCATACTAAGGAAGAACTTAAATATGTTGTAGACTGCTTTATTAAAGCAAGAGGATAATTTGCGCCTCAAAAACAGATCATTTTTGTAACAAAACCCAGTTTAAGCGCATAGAATATATGTACTATGAATATTCGGAGGGCTACTTATGGGTGATAATACAATGCTCCTGTTTTTGATGCTTATGATGATGAATGGGGAGAACCAAAATAACGATAATCTAATGCTTATGTTTTGCCTCATGATGATGATGCAGCAGCAAGGCAGCTTAGGCGGATATCAAATGATGGAAGCGGGATTGTAATAAAGTGGCAATGGGCGGATTTAACAAAATCTGCCCATTATCTATTGCAAAAACCAAAAAATCTGATAATATAGTATATAGTAATATGAAGGTAGACTTGATGTTTTGCGTGGGAATATCCGCATGATGAACTTGGGACATTGATGCTAACAAAAGAGCAATTTTTATTCAAAGAGATCAATCACATTCTTTTCATCCGGAGTCTGAGCCTGCTGCTGAAGAAAGAGTTGTCATCTGTCAAAGCTGCGGCGCTAACAACAGAGTGATTGGAAGAGTAAGCGAATGTGAATATTGCGGCTCACCGATAAGTTAAATACACGGGAGTGACTATGCTGTTTTCGTAAATATATACTATTTTAGCGTCCGGGCTTGAAGAACTATTCAGCAGGACGCTTTTATACTTAAAAAATTCAACGTTGAAATAATCCATTCCAATTACATTTCCAAACGCATCAACGGTTATTACATTATTAAATGCGTGCAAAGGTATGTCGCCAAGCATATTTATCAGCTTAACCGTATAAAATTCACCGTCAAAATCTACATGAATTTCTTCATATGAAAACGGAAGTCGCTTTTTTTTAAAAAAATCAAGAGCGGCTTTTTGCGGTTCAATTTCAGCTTGAAGTGGCAATGTATCTTCTATTTGAAACAATCTATAGCTTATTTTGTTTTGATACTTATAAACCGTTAATCGACGAATTTCATTTTCGAAAACAAAAGAATTTTCATCTTCAAAAAAAGCTTCCTTCATATTAGAAGCGAATAAATTTGCGAAATGAAACGCATCAGATAAAGAAACTTCACTAAATTTTACCATATAGCTGTTCATAAGCAAATATTTGATATTTTCTTCGTCTATCCTAAAAGTTTTAAACGCATAAATCGTTGTAATACAAATGATAGAAAGGGTTGTCAGTACTAAAATCCTTTTCATTTAAAAAAATCCACCTTTTCCAAAAACTAATTTATGGGGAATAAACTTGGTAAAGTGCCAACTTATAATCAGTATTTAAAAAACTAAACGGCAAAAGATAATATCAAGTTCACTGCTTTAAGTTGCGGTTGAGCTTTAACTTTAAAGTTAATCGTTTTTAAAAATACAAATCAGGAGGATAATTATTATTATGAAATCACAATACAAAAGTTTTTTAGTAATAGGGGCTTTATCAGCAGTATTTGCACTTTCGGGCTGTTCAAATGCCGCTCATAGAGCAACACCAAACGTTACAAACAACGCAGTAAGAACACAAAATGTTACTCAAAGAGCAGTAAACCGTACTCATAATACAGCAAACAGAGCAGCACACCGTACTCAAACAACAGCTCAAAGAGCAATGAACCACCGAATGGCTAACAACGCAGTGACAGGCCACGGCTACGGCTACAGCTCGAACAATCATCGGAATACTGTAATAAACCCAAATACCAGGCATTCTGTTGGCGTAAGAGGTAATGCACTTGCGAACTCAGTAGTTACTCCAAATTCAATGAATAGAAACACAATGGGCAGAAATTCTGCAGTAATCGTTCCACCAATGCAGTCAACAAATGGAATTACAAAAGTTACTGATACAAGAAATGTTGGTCACAATGGAGCTGTAAGAAAAGCGGCTCCAAAAGTAGAAGCCCGCAAAACATCTGGAAAACCTGCAAATAAAGTTGCGACTACTTTGCCAAAAACGGCAGCAATTAACCACGCTGCGGCTAAAAACAAAGCAGCAGTTGCTCCTGCAGCAGTTATAGGCGCTCCAATATCACAAAGCGCAACTCCCAGGCTCGCTAATAATATAAATCAAGCAGGGATAAACAACAGAACAACCCAAAACGCACGTATTAACGCTAACAGAAGTCTTTTAAGCGATTCAAACGTAAACTTAAACAGAAACCTAATCAACAATAGCAGCTTAAATGCACACAATAATTTAATCAACAACTTAAACACAAATAGAAACTTCAATGCTAACAACAATAACTTAAATACAAGCAGAAGCTTCGCTAACAACAATAACTTAAATACAAGCAGAGATTTAGCTAACAACGATTTAAACATTCAAGGTAATATGCTTAACCGCGAATTAGCTTACAGCAGAAACTTCATTAATAACAATAACTTAAACACAAACAGAAATTTAGCTAACAATGATTTAAACATTCAAGGTAATATGCTCAATAGCGAATTAGCTTACAGCAGAAACTTCGTTAATAGAAGCAACGCATTTGCAATGGACTCTTACTACAATGATGGATATGATAACGTAGTCGCTCCCGTCAGCAGCGTTTCAGACCAAGTAGCAACAGATGTTGATGTCAGAGTCGAAGTAGAAGTTGATAATAACGAAACAAGAGAAGAAGTTAAAGTTGATAATAATGAAACAAGGGAAGAAGTCAAGACTCATAACGCAAAAAATGCCATTGGTAACGTTAAAAACACTGTCGGTAATAAAGTTCAGCTAGTTCCGGTAACAGGTAATACTATCCACAAAAGCCAACTTGCGCCTAGTAAAACAAATTTAGTTGGAACTAGTATTAACAATAACCGCGTAAATAATGCAGAAAATAACAACCCTTTAATAACAGGTAATAATGTAGCTGAAAATGTAAATAACGGTAACGAAATAGTAGCGCCGGAAGCTAAGCCTTCAAATAAGCTTCCTCCTGCAGGAACTGAACACGGAAATGAAACAAATAATACAAATGAACTTACAACAGCACAAAACACAACAGAAGAAGCGCCAATAGAACAACAATCAGTACCGGAGCAGCCTAAAGCAACAGGCCTTCAAAGATTTTTCAAAAAAGGCAAATAACAATTTAATAATACGCACTAGTGCGTACTAGCATAATAAAAGACCGATAGCTATGAAACTTTATAGCTGTCGGTCTTGATTTTAAATCAAAGGTTATCCTATTACTTTTTTAACCGCTTCTAAAACCCGGTCAGGCTGAAATGGCTTAACGATAAAATCTTTAGCACCTGATTGAATAGATTCAATAACCATAGCTTGTTGCCCCATCGCGGAACACATAATAATCGTTGCGCCGGCATCAGCCGCTTTAATTCCTTTAGCGGCTTGAATGCCGTCCATTTCGGGCATAGTTATATCAAGTATAACAAGATCCGGCTTAAGCTCTTTATATTTCTCAATAGCGATAACGCCGTTTTCTGCTTCGCCAACTACATTATATCCATTTTTAGTCAGTATATCTTTTAGCATCATTCTCATGAACGCCGCATCGTCTACTAATAAAATCGTTTTTTCAGCCATTGTTCCACCCCAAAATAATAGTGTCTATTAGACTTATTATACAGCTATTTTTATTAGTTAGCAAGGAAAATTTTGAATTTTTTCAAAATCATTTTAAAAAATTGCATTTATGGCATTTGCCGTATAGTCACGACTCTGTTTTCAGGCTGAAAATTAACATTAAATCCCATAAGCTCACTTACAAATCTTATCGGGATAAGGGTTCTCTCGTTTCTAATGACCGATGCTATATCAATTGAAACAGACTCTCCGTTTACATAAGCGTAGTAACGGCCTATATAAAGCTCTATAACTGTTTCGCCTCTTATAATAACAGCCTTTTGCTCTTCAGCAATCCAATCGACGTCAATGTCAAAATTTTCCGAAATAAACCTAAGCGGAACAAGCGTCCTGCCATTTTCAAGAACCGGGGTAACGTTTTCGTTTTCAGCGTCTATTTGCGTTAATACCGCATTATTATTTGCCAAATGATTATCAATTTGCAAAATGACAAATCTATAATCAAACATCTCGCTATGGATAAGATCTATCATATTATCAGTTATATTTGACACATTGCGTAAAAATCCCCATTGTTCACCTACTCTAACAGCGGCAACTCCGGCGTCCGCTCCCCATACCTCTGCATAAATCATAGGTAAAACTACGTCTCCGTTTTTGTTTATAAGCCCGAAGCCGTCTCTTGCAACAGATGCAAAATTGCCCCAAAAACCTAAAGTAGTGTGAAAACTATTTTCAATAACAAGTTCGCCATTCATATTAGCAAAGCCTATAAGGCCATTTTGGCTAACGGCTATCATATCGCTGTCAAAACCAAAAATCAAGTCATATTCAAAAGGCAAAACTAGCTCGCCTGTATTGTCAAACGCACCGTAGAGCCCCTCATCGTTTCTCATAACTGCAAGGCCCGGCCTCGTTGAGGCCCACGCATATTCAATCGGAACGATTATTTCACCCATTACGTCAATTACGCCCCATCTGCCGCTTTGATGCACAGGAGCAATGCCATTATGAAACTCTGCTATGCCAATCGGCCACCCTCTGTACGACCCGTGTTCAAAAATCAAATCAACAATAATTTCACCTTGGTCATTAACTAAGCCCCATTTTCCATCTCTTGAGATGGCACGGCTTACAGAATTGCCGCTTATTAACTCCCAAGGAGAAATTTCATCGGCGTTGCGCAATTGCTGATCAATAAACGAGTGTATAGTATCAAATTCAAGCGGGATAATGATATTATTATCTGCATCAATTAAGCCCCAGCCATAAGGCCCAAGAACCGTTGCAAAACCTCTTGAAAACGGGCTGATTCCGCTATATTCAAAAACTACCGCTTCATTTGTTAATCTGTTTCTGAAAGCAGCGTCACGATTATCAAAAAAGAGGCCGGGCATAAATTCTCCCCATATCCAATCAAAGCGGTTTGGGTCGGGTATATAAATAGTCAGACTGCCGTCTGCATCCACAGTCCATGTTTTTAAAATAAGCGGCGTGCCATCAGGAAGCCAAGAAAGCTGCCCTTCATAGTCACCTTCTTCACGATATACAGTTTTTGAAGCTCTGATAGCGCCATCTATCTGCACTATCCAGTGAAATTCAATCGGCACAATTAATTCGCCGTGTGGGTTCATAAGCCCCAAAAGCGTGAGCTCTGTCACATCTCCATTTGGCATAACAGCAAACTCACCATCGGAAACTATAGCAAACCCATTTTCGAAAAGATGCGCAAAGGCAAATTGAGGCTCAGCAGTCCACTGCCACAGCTTACCAGCAGATGGGTCATTTGCAAATGCGATAATTCCAAAACTTGCAGCCAACATTATGGTAGCTAACATAACCGAAACGGCTTTTAATTTTTTCATTATTTAAAACCTCGCTTTCAAATCCTCACGCATATCAATCGCTGCGTGCCTCGCGGCCTGAGCATATCCAAGTTCACTAAAGTCCGCCTTATACTTTTCGCTTTTAAATGCGGCTATTATTCCCCTTGAGCTGTTTACTATCGCGCCGACGCCACCTTCATTAAAGCAGCCTTTAAGGTCTGAAACAGTTGCACCTTGCGCACCATAGCCGGGAACTAAGAAAAACGTTTTTGGCAGCATTTTTCTCAGGTTTGCTCCCTGCTCGGGGTGCGTTGCTCCGACGACTGCGCCGATGCTTGAAAAGCCATGCTCGCCAACTAAGCCTTCACCCCATTTTTCTACAAGCTTACCAACTTTTTCATAGACTTTCTCGCCATCCTGTGCGATAATATCTTGAATTTCACCGCTGTTTGGGTTTGATGTCTTAACCAGCACAAACAGACCTTTTGAATATTTTTCACAGTTTCCAATATATGGTTCAATTGAATCATAGCCCAAATACGGGTTGACCGTTATAAAATCTGAATCGAAAACTTTTTCAGAATTATTACCAATCATAACCTGCCCAATATGACCATCTGAGTACGCTTCGGCAGTCGTCGCGATATCGCCGCGTTTAACATCCCCGATTACGACCATTCCGCGCTTTTTAGCATGCTTAATAGTTTTGATGTACGCTTTAATTCCTGGCGCGCCGTATTGTTCATACATTGCGATTTGCGGCTTTACAGCAGGCACAATATCGCATATCGCATCAATAAGCCCTTTGTTGAACTCATAAAACGCGACCGCGACCGCTTTTTTCGTATATCCATGATCTTTATAGGCTTCTTCAAGCAAGAAACTCGGTACATAATTGATTTTTGGGTCAAGCCCTACGACTGTCGGGTTATCGAACTGTTTAATTTTGTCAATAAGTATATCGATTGCTATTTTTTGCCCCATATGACGACCTCCTATTTCAATCCTCTGCTGCCCGGTTTAATCGCCGGAAGCTTACCTTCTTTGCAAAGCGGGCATTCATCTGCTTCCCATGAAACAACATCAGCCACATATGCGCTTTTCGTATTAACTTTAAAGTCTACCTTGCCCATGCTGCGATCAACAAGTAAAGCAACACCGACGACTTCCGCGCCGATTTTTTTAACTAAATCCATAATTTCAAAAACTGTTCCGCCCGTTGTCGTGACATCTTCCGCTACTAAAACGCGTGCGCCTTTTTCAATTTCAAGGCCACGGCGGATTGTCATTTTACCATTTTCGCGTTCGGCGAAAATATTTTTGCATTTAAGTTGGCGTGACAGCTCATACCCGACAATTATGCCGCCCGTCGCAGGAGCGACTACTACGTCAATTTTGTCATTTGCAAAATCATCAGCTATGTCCTTTAAAAGCTCCTCGGCATGGTTAGCATATTGCAAAACTTTTGCGCACTGCATATACTTATCAGAATGTCTGCCTGATGTAAGCAAAAAGTGACCCGTTAAAAGAGTTTCCGTTTCTTTTAAAATTTCTTCCGCACGCTTGACTGTTAACATGTAGTTCCCTCCGTATTTTAAGTTTTTATTCTGACGCTCCAATAATTTCATTTATGTCATTAATTTCATGTTCATCCATAAATCTGTTAATTCCTTCGAGAATTTCCACGCAGGCAAGCGGATTAGAAAAGTTCGCCGTTCCGACGGCAATTGCTTTTGCCCCTGCCATTATCATCTCGACTGCATCCTCCCAATCAGATATACCGCCCATTCCAATTATTGGAATTTTTACTGCCCTCGATACATCATAAACCATTCTGATAGCGACGGGTTTAATTGCAGGGCCGGAAAGTCCTCCGCGCTTATTTGACAAAATTGGCCTTCGCTTATAAATGTCAATTTTCATGCCTATCAGCGTATTGATAAGCGAAAGCGCATCCGCTCCGGAATTTTCAGCCGTTTTCGCAATCGAAACGATGTCTGAAACATTTGGGCTAAGCTTAACAATAAGCGGTTTATCGCCGGAAATCGCATTTTTGACCGCGTAAACAACCTTTCCTACCATATCACAATCTGTTCCAAACGTTATGCCGCCTTCTGTTACGTTCGGGCATGAAATATTCAGCTCAAAAGCATCACAGTCTGCGTTGTCAGCGACTTTCGCAACTTCAACATATTCTTCAATTGTATGCCCGCAAAGGTTTACGATTATTTTTGTGTCAAACTGCCTTAAAAACGGTATGTCTTCTTCGATAAACTTATGAACTCCCGGATTTTGAAGCCCAACCGCGTTTAACATGCCGCCATAAGTTTCGGCAATGCGCGGCGGCTTGTTGCCGAGCCACGGGGTAATAGATACACCTTTAACCATAACACCGCCAAGAATGTCAATCGGGAAAAATTCATTATACTCTTTGCCCGAGCCAAACGTTCCTGACGCCGTAAGCATAGGATTTTTGAGCTTCATGCCCGCGATATCGACTGCTAAATTCTTACTCATCAAAACTCACCGCCTTTGCGTCAAAAACAGGGCCATCCACACATGATTTTTTGTAGCTTCCGTCCTTCATCTTGACAACACAGCCGACACATGCTCCAATGCCGCAAGCCATTCGTTCTTCTGTCGAAATTTGCGCATTTAACTGTTTTTTAGCCGCATAATCCGCAACTGCTTTAAGCATCGGGTTTGGCCCGCAAGCGTAAACATAATCGAAAACTTCATCACCAATATTTTGCACAGCGTTGCCTTTAAATCCAAAGCTGCCGTCGTCCGTAGAAACATTGACGTTAACGCCAAGTTTTTCAAAATCCGAAACGAGATATATGTCACTTCTAAATCCCAAAAATGCTGTGATTTCAGCATTTGGATTCAAATTTTTAAGCAATTTAGCAGTGTAAAGCATGGGCGGTATGCCAATCCCTCCTCCTATCAGAGCGAATTTATCGCCTGATTCAAGCGTAAAACCATTTCCGATTGGAAAGATTGCTTTGAGTTTATGCCCGATATTTAACTCTGAGAAAGCCTTCGTGCCTTTACCAACGACTTGATAAACAAGACGTATTGTATTATCAGGTTCATATACATCGCAAATACTTATCGGGCGGGGCAAGATATGCTCCCCTAAACCCACATACAGCATTACAAATTGTCCGGGTAAAATTTCAGACAATTTGTCAGTTTTAAGAAACATGTCGAAAATACCCGAAGAAATTTCATCATTTTTTACTACCGTTAAATTTGTGTATTTTTTCATAACTTCCCCCTTGCAACTACTCTTTATAGCTTAAAAAACAGATCAGTTTTGACACCAATTTTTGCAAATCCATTTTTTAAATACATTTCCTTAGCCGTTTCATCCTCATCAGTCACCAAGTATATTGTCGAAGCGCCTTTATTCAACGCAGTTCCTATCAAAGATTTCAAAATCACAGTTCCGTAGCCCTGTCGTTGTTTTTTCGCAGAAACAGAAAGATCCTCAATTTTTGCAGCGCCATCGTGGATAAACAAATCACAAACCCCAACAGCTTCGTTTTGATCATAGCAAACATAAGCATTAAGGTTTTCAGATGAAAGGCAGACACTTTTTCGTCTGTTAGTCCTTCGGGTGCAAAAGTCAATACCCCAATCGTCATTGTAGAGTTCAGACTCAATTCTTAGAGTATCTTCTATCATTTTTCGGTCGGTTACTTTAGAGACAACGCAATCTTTTTTGACGTTTAGCTCTGAAAGTTTATTTACATCAAATAAATAGAACCCATTTAAAGTAACTTCGGGCTTAATTTCAAATTTGTTAAATCGGCCTAATAGGCTGTCGCTGATTGGAACAAATGATACGATATTGCAGAAATGCTCTCCCTCAGCTTTTCTTAAGGATATTTCATCTTCGATAAGTTTGTGCAATTTATCATCTGAATCACTGTCTTTTATTAATGTAAAATTATGATAATACATATCTTTAAGCAGTGCATCTCTATAGCGTACAAAATTTGCCATTTCTACTGATTCAGAAAAGGATTTGCTGTATTCAATTTCACACTTTTGTATTTTGCCGTTATCTATTGTTGCTCTCAAGGTAATCTCCCTTTTTATAATTTGCTGATGCCTATTCTTATCCGTTTCAGGCTCTCTTCCTTGCCAAGAAGCGTAAGAAGCTCTGTGCTTCCGCAAGGCGATGATGGCTTGCCTGAAAGCGCTGTACGTATAGGCCAAAGCATTTGACCATTTTTAATGTCAAGCTCTTCTATAAATTTCATAAGCTTTTCATGTATGTTTTCATCTGTCCACAGTTCAATCTGCTTAAGAACAGGCAAAACTTTTTCGAGGTTTCCTTTTGAGTTTTCGCGATCCGTCTTCATTTTTTTATGCACAAAAAGTTCCGTATCATAATCATCAAGCACATCAATAAAACCAACAAGCTCTGTGACATCTTTAATAAAGCTAACCCGCGATTTAACCATATTTGAAACCCTTTTAAGGTCAATGCTATCCGCTTTGACCGCTTCCTTCAAATAAGGAAGGGACAGCTGATAAAACTCATCATCCGGCATATTTTTAATATACTCGCCATTCATCCAAGTTAATTTTACTTGGTCAAATATCGAAGGCGACTTGCTTATTCCTTTTATGTCAAAGATTTCCTCTAGCTCTTTAAGCGTGAAAAATTCACGGTTATCACTCGGCGCAAAGCCCAAAAGGGCGATAAAGTTAACGATTGCTTCAGGTAAATACCCCTGTTCAATCAAATCCTCAAAAGAAGGGTCGCCGCGCCGCTTTGAAAGCTTTTCGCCGTTTGCGTTTAAAATGAGAGGCAAATGAATATATTCGGGGATGTCCCATCCGAAAGATTCGTACAATATGTTATATTTTGGCGTTGATGATAAGTACTCCGAACCGCGTACGACATGCGTTATCGCCATTAAATGGTCATCAACGACATTTGCAAAGTTATAAGTCGGCATTCCGTCTGATTTAACAAGCACTTGGTCTTCAATTTCTTCATTTTTTACGGTGATTACACCAAAAACATGGTCGGAAAAGCTTGTTTCGCCTTCGGGCGTAAACTGACGGATTACAAAAGGCTCATTATTATTAAGCTTTTTGTCAATTTCATCTTGCGCAAGGCTAAAGCAATGTCTGTCATACTTAAACCCCTGCCCGCCCTTTTCGCGTAAAGAATCAAGTCGTTCTTTGCCGCAAAAGCAGTAATACGCCTTTTCCTTTTCAACAAGCTCAAGTGCATACTTCATATAGCTTCCTTTGCGCTCACTTTGGACGTAAGGGCCATAATCTCCACCGACATCAGGGCCTTCGTCATGCTTAATCCCCGTTAACTTTAATGTGTTATAAATCGCGCCTAACGCGCCCTCAACCAGCCGCTCCGTATCAGTGTCTTCAATGCGCAAAATAAACTTGCCTTTAAGCGATTTTGCGATTAAATATTCATATAACGCAGTTCTTAAATTACCTATGTGCATAAACCCTGTCGGGCTTGGCGCAAAGCGCGTTCTGACCATAAACATACCTCCATATATAGCGTTTTAACTTTTCATTGCCTCTTTTATTAGGGTGTGTTCCCGCTATCGAGATGCACAGATTTTCAGCAAATTTTGTGTCAATCTAGGCAAAAATTTGCAGAAATACCGGCTGTATTTCAAGAATTTTTAACGAAGAGTGGCGCGAAATTCGCTGAAAGATGGGCTTTTCAGATAGTTGGAACATGCCCTAATTAAGAAAAGTTAAAACAGCCGCAACTTGCCTTCATTTTATAAAGCATTTAAAAGGCAAGTTGCCATACTATCAATATAATACTGCATTTGCGGTAAAAAGTAAAGTATGATAGAATAAGTTGAGAAAAAGTTGATGAAAATTGGAGGCTAGGGATATAATGCCAAAAATCAAGACGACATATATTTGTGCCGAATGTGGGTATACATCTCCAAAATGGCTTGGCCGCTGCTCTGACTGCGGCAGCTTTAACTCAATGTCAGAAGAAATAATCGAAAAAAACGACAAAGTTTCTTCAGCCGCAAGCGTTAAAAGCGACGCTGTTTTAACTAAGTTTAATGAAGTCAAAAAAAGCTCTTATGAAAGAATTTCGACGAAAATTGACGAATTTGACAGAGTTTTAAGCGGCGGGTTTGTCGATGGCTCTGTCGTATTACTTGGCGGCGAACCGGGTATAGGCAAGTCAACACTTCTTTTGCAAATCTGCCAAAACATAGGTGAATCAGGCAAAAAAGTTCTGTATGTTTCGGGTGAAGAATCCTCTGAGCAAATCAAAATGCGCGGTGAACGGCTTAAAATCACGACTGATTATCTCTATTTACTTCCCGAAACAAGCCTTGAAACCGTTCTGTCTGCGATAAACAAGCTTGAACCTAATTTTTTAATAATCGACTCGATCCAAACAATGCGCACAGAGGAGCTGACAGGCTCTCCCGGCAGTGTTTCACAAGTTAGAGAATGCACAATGTCACTTATGGAAATTGCAAAAAGTAAAAATATTCCAACTATAATCGTTGGCCATGTGACTAAGGAAGGGTCGATTGCCGGGCCTAAAATTCTTGAACATATCGTCGATACGGTTCTTTATTTTGAAGGCGACCGCCGCGAAATGTATCGTATAATACGCACGGTTAAAAACCGCTTTGGCGCAACGAACGAAATCGGCGTTTTTGAAATGACAGGCGAAGGGCTTAAAGAAATCAAAAATCCATCCGAATATATGCTGTCGGGCCGTCCTCTTAACACACCGGGTTCTGCTGTAACCTGCGCTATTGAAGGCACGCGCCCAATACTCGCAGAAGTACAAGCCCTTGTCACGCAAACGAATTACGGGATGGCAAGAAGAAATGTAACAGGCATCGACCAAAACAGAGTTGCGATGATGCTTGCAGTCCTCGAAAAAAAGACAGGAATGCAATTGGGGAATTTTGACAGCTATGTCAACATAGCCGGCGGTATGAAAATTACAGAACCGTCCGTTGACGCGGCCGCGCTTGCCGCCGTCGCTTCAAACTACCGAAACAAGGCGATAAACCCTCAGGCGATTATTTTTGGCGAAGTGGGGCTGGCCGGTGAAATTAGAGCGGTGCATCTAGCCGAAGCGCGAATTATGGAAGCAAAGCGAATGGGCTTTCTAGAGTGCATAATCCCGTCAGCTAGCTTAAAAGGGCTCAAAAAACCGGATAGCATAAGAATTTTAGGCGCAAAAGACGTTTCGGAGCTTTTGGCGGCGGTTTTGGGGTAGGCTACTCGGTTTTATACCCCTCCTCTTTATCCAAAATCGCCTCATAGACAGACTGAAGCTCCAAAAAATGCAGTTTTAAAACTGCTAAAAGCTTGTCTTGGATTAAATTTTCGTCTGTGACGCTGAAAGCAGCATCCCATGTTGGGTTATGGCAGCTTTCGGCTTCCGTTACCTCTTCGGCTTCTCCGAGAACAGTTTCTTCATCATAATAGTCAAAAATTGCGTCAAATTCCCAATCGAGCGCGTCGCGTTCAGTCGTAAGCTTTAGAAATACTTTATATCCGCCTTCGGCCTCTATGGCAAATGCGCCGCTTAAATATTCTTTGTGCTCCTCTGTTCTAAAAACGCCGAGTTCGCTTGTAAAAAGCCCATCCGGCTTCTCTTTAAGCATAATTACTATCGCATCCGTGTCATTTTTGTATATTATTTTTTCATCCATTAGTAATATTCTCCTGTATTATATCTTTCATTTTAACTGCTGTTTCTTCCGGCACGATTGAGTTAATGCTGCAACCTGTTAAAAGTTCATAACCGGCCATAAAGCCTAATCGTGGAATTACTTGTAAAAATAAATGCCAATCGCTGTTATTTTGCTCATGAGGCTGGTCGTGCGCTTCGTTTACTGCTCGCCCATGCGTTCCGGGCGGTGCGCTGTAAATCAAGACGTTATAATCAAGGTTAGGTAAAAGTTTTAAGAGCGCATCAAGCGAAGTCTTAAGAGCATCACCTAAGGCTTCGCTTATTTCCTTCGTCAATTGCCCCAAGTTAGAAATATGAGCTTTCGGCACAATTTCAAACATATGAGAAAACTGCGATGCAAAAGGTATATATGAAACAGCGCCTTCGTTTTTATAAATTATAAGCTCTGCGTTTTCATATTTTTCACATAAATAACATTTGCCTGTTTCGGCTTTATATTTTGTAAAATTCGAAATAATCGTCGTATGTAAAATAGGCACAAAAGGCATACCGACTATTTGCCAATGCGAATGCGGAATGCTTGCGCCTGAAGTAAGCCCCACGTTTTTAAACGCCTGAACTTGCTTTATTCGTTTATCTTTTACAAATTCTAAATATCTTTCTTTCATCATCATAAAAGTGTCTGATATTTCGGACACTGCCAGTTCATGCAGGTTTTTTATATGGCCATCGGTATCAATAATGACCTCATGATACCCAAAAGCCAAGCCGCTGCCTTCGCCAAACGCGGGGTACATGTTCGGAACGCTTCGCACCTGCCCTAATTTCGCAACAACTCCAGGGGTCAAATGTTCGTTTTCGGGGCAAAAAGGGCATGCGCTTTTAGGCAGATTAAAATTTCGTGCGCCATACGCAAAACCCATCGGGCGCTCTTTTCGCTCGGGTGCTATAACAACGCTTGTGCCCGTTAAATAATCAACTCTGAGTTCTCTCATATCTGCCCCATTTCAACTTCCTGATCAGATTCATAGTAAATAAACCACTCATAGATGTTATTAAACGGATTATTAATAACCGGCCTTTTTGCGCCGTGGATTCTCATATTCGTAAGAAACAGCCTGTTTCGATATGCTACGCTTATAAATGGCAAGTCCTCAGCAACTTCTTTTTGAATGTCACTCATCGCTCTTCGAAGTGTCGTTTCAGTACCCGACATTTTAGCGATTGCTAATAAGCTGTCCATATAGTCGCTTCCATAGTTGAAAATATTATCTGATGAATGAAGCATAAAAGTAAAATCCGGGAATATATCCAAATAAAATCCACCAACTATTATGTCAAATTCGCCGCGGTTTAAGCGATCTGAAAACTCAAAAAATAAAAGCGGCTCAACATTGTTATAGAGACCTATTTCGTTAAGCGCACTTGATAGCAAGTCAGCCGTCCGCACGCGTTCTTCGTTTTCTGAGTTTACAATAATCGTAACCGGGTCATATTCGTTAAAGTTTACACCCGACATAAATAAAAATTCACGTGCGCGTGTTAAGTCAAAAGGATATGTCGCAACATTTTCTTCATATAGCCAGCTATTTGGGTGCATAACTGTCGTTGCGATACGGGCATGCGTGTGATATACGCTTACAGCAATCGAGTCAAGGTCAACCGAATGAGCAACAGCGCGGCGTACGTTTAAATCATTCATCTGAGGCCTTAAAAAATTGAAGCCGATAAATTCAAATAGCGGCGCGTCAAATCCATGAACTCTAATTCCACGACCCGCCCCATAATCCCGCCAAATATCAAAATCCACAACAAGCGCGTCAGTCACACCTTGTTCAACAGCAAATAAGTCCGTCTGAAAATCAGGCATTATCGTAACGGTAACGTTATCTATGTGCGGTCTACTTCCAAAAAACAGCTCATTTCGCTCAAGAGTCAAAGTTCGCATATTATCATATCTTACAAACTGAAAAGGCCCGTTGCCTAAAGGCTGCATGTTTCGCATGCTTCCCGGATTTGTTTCGTTCATGTAGTAATGCGCGGGTATAATCGGAAACATCAGCATGTAAAACGCCTCATGAAACGCCTCGTAGTAATTTATTCTGACCGATAAATTATCTATTACAGAAAAACTTTGCATATTTCGCACATTTTGACTGTAAACGGACGTATATGGCGCATTTCGCATTAAATTAAGCGTAAAAATTATATCAGAAGCTGTAATAGGTGTTCCGTCACTCCAAAGAAGCCCTTCTTTAAGTGTTATTACGACGCTTAAACCGTCGGACGCAAAGTTAATATCCTCGGCGATATTAGGCACAGGCCGTTGATTTTCGTCAAAAACGGCAAGAGGCTCAAATACAAGGCGCAAAATCCGATCTACCGTCCGATCTTCGTTAAGTATCGGGTTAAAAGTGTGTGGGCGGCGCATCGAAAGCCTCAGAGTTCCGCCGCTTAAAGGCCGCCTCTCAGGCTCAGAAGCCTCAAATTCATAGATAAAAGGCTCATAAGCTAAAAAAGGAATAGGCTCTACAGCATTCGCTTGAAAGCAGCCGCTTAGCATTATCAGCACAAATAACAGACATATTAATCTTTTGTAAATTTTTCTATTCATAATATTCCTCTAGTTAAATAATTCGATTATCCTAAAGTATATTTCATAAACGAATGTAAACCTTTCTATTCTTTCAACATATGACCTGGTTTCCAAAAACGGAATATGAGAAAGAGTTCTGCCATCTTCCGAAAACTTAGGGTCATTAAGCCAGCCGCGAACCGTCCCGCTTCCTGCGTTATAAGCGGCAAGCGCAACTGTTTTCTCACCGTCAAATTGGTTCAAAAGCCGCCTTAAATAAAATGATCCAATTCTTATATTGATTTCCGGGTCGAAAACAAGCTCCGGGTCAAAATTTGTCATTCCCATCTCAGAAGCAAGCCAAGCGCCTGTTGAGTCCATAATCTGCATAAGACCTTTTGCACCTGCACGTGAGACGGCATCCTCTCGAAAGCGGCTTTCCGCACGGATTACGGAGGCTAAAAATGCGGGAGACAGGCCATTTTCATTTGCATAATATATAATTAAATCCGCATGTTTAAGCGGGTAGAACGTTATGATAAAAAGTGCACCTGCCAAAAGCCCAAACAAAACTACAAAAAACACTGTGCGTTTAATTATTTTTTTACCGCTAACTGCTCGAAACAAATTCTAGCTCCTCAATTTTCAATAATTCTGTCTGCATATCTCTTTAGAACTTCAAACGGAGTTTGCGCAGAAAAACGCTTAAGCGCATCCTCACGGCTTATCCCATCTCTTATTATAACCCTTTCGAGCCGCTTTTCAACATCCGCATAGACAACCCACACTTCGTCACAGCTGTGCTGCATATTCGCTTCGATAAGAAGCGGCGCGTCGATTATAATATAGCGATATTCATCACAAACTCGGCCTTTTATTTTGTCGATTTCATCTATAACATGCTTATGCGAAATTTTCTCGAGCAATTCACGTTTTTCAGAATCCGAAAAAACAATCGCACCAAGTATTTTTCTATCTATATCTCCTGTTTCGGTCAAAATTTCTTCGCCGAACGCTTCGACAATTTCTCTATATGCCGCGCCTCCGGGCTCCATAACCTTATGCGCAATTTCATCGGCGGAAATAACAAAGCCGTTATTTTCTTTTGCAAATTCATTTGCAATAAAGCTTTTACCGCTGCCGGAATTGCCTGTAACGCCCAATATTTTAACACTTTTATTACTTCGCGTCAAACCAACTGTCTCCCTCACTAAAATCGGTCAAAAGCCTCACATTAAGTTTTACAGCATTTTCCATTTCATTTTTAAGTATTTCTTTCACAACATCTATTTCTTCCCTGTCCGCCTCTACAAGAAGTTCATCATGCACTTGCAAAATCAGACGTGAGCGCAGGTTTCTTTCTGTAAATGCCCTGTGAACATTAATCATCGCAAGCTTTATAATATCCGCAGCCGTGCCTTGTATAGGCATGTTCATTGCGACACGTTCGCCAAATGATCTCTGCATGAAGTTACTTGACGCAAGCTCGGGTATAAACCTTCTGCGATTAAATATCGTCTTTGCATAGCCGCTCTGTTTTGCATCTCGAACCATTTCATCCATATATTTTTTAACATTCGGATACTTTTTGAAGTATCCAGCTATATACATTTCTGCTTCTTTAATGGTTACTCCGATGTCTTTACTAAGACTGAATGCGCCGATTCCGTAAACGATTCCAAAGTTTACAGCTTTTGCGGCGCTTCTTTGGCTATCGGTTACGTTTTCAAGCGGAACGTGAAAAACTTGCGATGCTGTAATTCTGTGTATATCTTGATTGCTATTAAACGCGTCTAGAAGCGTTTCATCATTTGACATATGCGCTAATACACGAAGCTCAATTTGGCTATAGTCACCGTCGATGAACACAAAACTATTGTCAGACGGAACGAACGCTTTACGAAGCTTACGTCCAATCGGAAGCCGAATCGGAATGTTTTGCAGATTCGGGTCAACGCTGCTTATCCTGCCCGTTGACGCGATCGTTTGATTAAATGTCGAATGAATTTTGCCTGTTTTGTCAGAGATAACAGCAGTCAAGCCGTCGACATAAGTTGATTTAAGCTTTGAATACGTTCGATACATCAAAATTTTAGGGATTATTTCATGGTCATTTGCAAGCCCTTCCAGAACCTCAGCGGCAGTTGAATAGCCTTGCTTCGTTTTTTTACTGCCTTTAAGCCTCAGCTTCTCGAACAATATTACGCCAAGCTGTGACGGTGAGTTTATGTTAAAATCTTCCCCTGCCAGATTATGGATTTCAGCCGTCAGCTCAGATAGAGATTCATCAAGCTCCGCCCCAAAAGTAGTTAAGACATTTTTATCAACTTTGATTCCATAAGTTTCCATATGAGCCAAAACTTTTGCAAGAGGGAGTTCTATATCATAGTAAACCTCCGCCTGCTCGTTTTCTTTAAGCTTCTCATCCATAATAGGATAAGCCTCAAAAACAACGTCCGCCTGCCTAATCGCATAAGTTAAAAGAGCTTCGCCCGTCAGTTCGACCCTAGACCTGCCTTTTCCAACCAATTCCTCAAGTGAAGGGTATGTTTTTTCTAAAAACTTAAGCGCGATATCATCATAATTATATGAATTGTTCGACGAATTTAAAATATAAGCGGCAAGCATCGCATCAAACACGATATTTTTAATTTCTATGCCGCTTTTTAACGCATAGTTCATCTCTGCCTTTGAATTTAGCGTTATTTTTTTGACAGATGACTCAAAAAATGGTTGAAATAGTTCTAAGTCAGATGTTTTGATAAAAGTTCCATTAATTTCAGATGTTGAAAAGCTAATACCGAGCATTTTTTCAGAGTTTATAGCCGAAAAAATAGTTACAAACGCGACTAGCGGCTTATTTATCAAAGATTCGATAAATGACTTCGCTTCGTTTATATCTGTAATTGCGCCCAAATTTCTGTCAGATGTTTCATTTTCAAATGGATTATCATCAAAAAGCGACAACTGCGGATGGCTGCCCGTATCGGATTCCTTTGGCGAAAAGCGAAGCGCGTGAGTTTTAAAACCAAGCTGCTTGACAAGAGCTGATGCACTTACATTAAACATATTGTCGCATTTTAATTCATCCGCATTAAAATCCAAAGGCACATCTAATATAATAGTCGCAAGCTCTTTACTCATTATCGCGTCGTCTTTATACGTTACAATATTTTCGGATGCTTTTTTGGGCTTAACGCTCACCGCATTTTCGATAGCGTTTTCGATGCTTTTATATTCCTGTATAATTTTTTGCGCTGTCTTTTCACCTATGCCCGGCACTCCGGGGATGTTATCCGATACGTCGCCCATTAACGCTTTAATATCAATGTATTCTTTTGGGGTGACGCCCATTAGTTGGATTAAGTCTTTCGCGAAATATTCCTCGACTTCTGTCTTGCCCGATTTAGTTTTCGGGATGGAAATTTTGATTTTATCGGATGCGACTTGCAAAAGGTCTTTATCGCCGGATACTATAACGGGATCAAAGCCCATTGCTTCTGATTTAACGGCTAATGTGCCTAAAATATCATCCGCTTCAAAGCCGGCAAGTTCAAATATTTTAATATCCATAGCTTTAAGCAGCTCTTTTAAAAGCGGAATTTGGGGTCTAAGCTCATCCGGCATTGACTTTCGTCCTGATTTATAATCTTTATATTTTTCATGGCGGAACGTCGGAGCTTTAACGTCAAACGCGACAGCCGCGTATGCCGGCTTTTCACTGTCATACAGCTTAAAAAATATGTTTAAAAATCCATAAACAGCGTTCGTGAAGCGGCCTTCTTTATCGGTCAAAATCGGCAAGCCGTAAAATGCTCTGTTTATTATGCTGTTGCCGTCTATTAACAATATTTTTTTATTTACCATTTTAGTCTCCAGTTATTTGTGATATAATTATCAAAATTTGATTATATCACATTGCATGGCAAAACTCAACCTTTGGAGGGCAAGCGATGATAAACATAGAGCAAGACTTAAGGCAAATTGTTATAAATGAAGTAGAAGGGCTTGGCCGCTCTGATTTATTTCGCGAACCGCTCGTTGCCTTTTCAGACGCAAACGATAAAAGGTACGATGATTTGAAGCGCATAATAGGCGATTGGCATTTAAGCGCAGGTGAAATTTTAGAAGGAGCAAAAAGTGTAATAAGCTTCTTTGTGCCATTTATGAAAGATGTTGTGATGAGCCCAAAAAACTCTGAAGGGCCGTCGCGGCTTTGGGGCGAGGCTTATCAAATGATAAACTTACATTCGGCCCACATTAACAAGGCATTAACGAAATACTTATCAGAATTTGGCTATAACTCCACGTCGATCCCTGCAACGCATGCTTATGACCCAAAGGATATGAAGACATTTTGGTCACATAAAAGCGCTGCACATATTGCAGGGCTTGGCGTTTTTGGCAAAAACAGGATATTAATCACAGAAAAAGGCTCAGGCGGACGATTTGGCACTTTGCTTACAACCGCGCCGCTTAAAGCAACTCAAAGCCTCCCTGCTGTTCAATGCTTAGATTCATGCGGCTTATGTCACAAAATTTGTCCTGTGGGCGCATTTAGCGGCAGCGAACTTGACAAACATGCCTGCCAAAATGAGCTGTTTAAAAACGGTGAAATACTTAGGTCAAAAAGCGATTTAACAAAGGCAGACGCCTGCGGCAAGTGTATAAGCATTTGCCCCGTAGCCTATGTAGAATAAAGAGCATCTGTCCCGGTTCTATCATAGTGTTCACGCGCAATCTGTGCGATTTCGCGCAGCGCTTCTTTACGCTCTTCGGTCAATTTTCTAATACGAATACAGCTTACGCCGACAGCAGACTTGCCAAAAACTTTGATATAATCTTCCGTAATCGGTTTGCCGCCGCTCCACATCATAACGTAGACATGGACGGCTTTTTCGCGTTGCTTAATTGATATCATAGGGATTGTTCCGTCAAAGCAGGTGTTTTTATAGTTAATTTCGAGCCAACCAAGCCCATCGGCCTTGCCGGCAACATAATGCTTGCCCTGTTCACCGATTGTTGTTTCTATTATGTCTTTTATCTCATTGTATGTGTTTTGCATTTTAATCCTCCTTATTAGGATTCATAAGCTTTAACGGCCTCCAAAAACGCCGCGCCGTACTTCAAAAGCTTAACCTGGCCGATGCCTGATACATTTAAAAACTCTTCTTCGTTTTGAGGCAGTTTTGCACATATGTCAAAAAGTGTTGCATCTGAAAAAATTACAAACGCGGGCACTTTTTCTTTATCGGCAAGCTCTTTGCGCAAGGCCCTTAACTTTTCAAAAAGTTTCCCGTCAACGTTTTTATGCGCTGCCGTCTGTTTCCGTAAAGCTTTTTTGCTTAGAGCAGGTGCGGTTAGTTCAGTTGGTTCTCTTATGCCCAAGCAGCTTCCACAGTTTTCGCATTTTACATCCTCATCATCACCAAAATAATCAAGTATGTATTTTCTAAGGCATTTTGTCGTTTTGCAATAGGCTTCCATCTGAGCAAGCCGCTTAAAATCAAGCATTTTTGCTTGTTTTATTTCTTCATCCGTCAAAAAACTATTATCATCGGTTTTGTTAATTAAAAATTTGTTAATTACGATATCTTGGCCGCTAAAAAATAGTAAACAGTCCGCAGGAGTTCCATCGCGGCCTGCGCGGCCTGCTTCTTGATAATAACTTTCCATATTTTTCGGCATATTATAATGAATTACAAAACCCACGTTGCTTTTATCAATGCCCATTCCAAACGCATTAGTCGCCGTAATGACTTTAACTCGGTCATAAACAAAGTCATCCTGCGCCTGCGACCGCTCATTTGGCGCCATGCCTGCATGATAACGAGCCGCCGAAAAGCCGTCTTTATTTAACATACAATAAAGCTCATCTACCGTTTTTCTTGTCGCGCAATATATAATCCCGCTTTTGCCTTCGTTTTCTTGCAGATACGCAGCAAGCTCTATATATTTATTGCGCGGGTGGCGCACTTCAAAGTATAGATTTTCACGATTAAACCCCGTTGACAAAATGAATGGATTGTTAAGCGCCAAAAGCTTAGCTATATCGTTTTTAACAATATCGGTTGCTGTTGCCGTGAACGCTGTGACGACAGGTTTCTTAGGCAGTGAGTTTACAAATGATTTGATAGTTAAATAGCTCGGCCTAAAGTCTTGGCCCCAGTGTGATACGCAATGGGCTTCATCAACTGCAACAAGCGATATGTCAGCGTTTTTTGCAAAGTCCACAAAATTATTAGTTTGAAGCCTCTCCGGAGCGACATAAATAATTTTATACGAACCATTTCGCGCAAAATCGAGAGCTTTGGCCGTTTGACCGGCTGTTAATGATGAGTTAATAAACGCCGCAGGAATGCCATTTTGTTTAAGCGCATAAACTTGATCTCTCATAAGCGAAATAAGAGGCGAAATGACAAGTGTAATGCCGTCAAACATTAAAGCCGACATCTGAAAAATAAGCGATTTGCCTGCTCCTGTCGGCATGACAGAAAGAGAGTCACGGCCGCTTACAATTTCACGTATAACATCTTCTTGGCCTAAGCGAAAGCTGTCATAACCGTAATATTTTTTAAGGAAATCTATTAACTTTTCGTTCATTTTACCATACCTCTGATCCTCCTTTTAATTAGCCGCGAAATAAATTGAATATTTACCATTCTAAACGGGGAACATAATATCCAAGCTCTGAGTATTATAACATATGAAACCCCCGATTAAAAAGGGGGCTTGCGACGCCAAATTTGCTGTATATTTAATTGGAACCGCATAAAAAGCTATATAAGAGGTGATTTAAATGCTCAATTTAGAAAATTCAGAATACTTCAAAAATTTGCCAAAAAAAATAAGGGATACTGTAATATTAGGCAATATACAGTTTACGGATGAAGATGAGCTGCATAAGTTTGCAACTTATATGCGTTCACTGGATACCTAGCGCTTCTTTAGCAAGCTGATCCGCCAAGTCGTTATACTTATCCCCGGAGTGGCTTTTAACCTTGATAAAACAAATACGGACTTTATCTTTTGCGCTGTCATAAAACTGTTTGTAAGCTTTTGTGCCATCCTTATTTGCTTTCCATTCACCCGTCGGCCATTTAGCTACGCCTTCGTAGTCGTGGTAAATGTCAACGCTTTCGATGCCGTTGTTTATACAATGGCTTATTGCGTATTCCGAACCTTTAATCTCACCTGCGACATTTCGCATTAAGGCAAGCTCACTATCGTCAAATTTTTCCTTGAGATGCAGTTCGTTTCCGTTATGTAATATTACCGCGCCGAATGAAAATTCTTTTGTTTTTATGTTATAACTCCCGTCTACATAAGCAATTGCGTGGTTTAAAGGGATGTCTTCACCCGGATTTTCATCGGTAAAGTCATCCCTTTTTTGCTCATCTTTTAAAAAATTTTCTGCAGATTCAAGCTCTAAAAAGCTTTTATAGCTTGCGCCTGAAAATCCTTTAACCTGCTTTTCACATTCTCTCCAACTTTCGAAAATGCCTGTTTCTCGACCGCTTTTAACAGCGTAATATTTCTTCACTTAATCAACTCCGAAATATCGCTTAAGCTGACACGGCTTCTTGACGCCGCAACGTTTTCAAGTTGGATTTGTTCGTATATTTCTTTACGGTGAACCGAAATTTCACGTGGGGCAACTATGCCCACTTTCACTTGCTCTCCTGCAATCCCCAGAATAACAACCTCCACATTATCGCCTATAATAATAGATTCACCTTTTTTGCGCGTTAAAGCAAGCATTAGTTATCACCTGCTTCCGAAGAGTTATCAAAAAGTTTGTGCTTAACTGCATACTCCTCGTTGTTCGCAACTACCTGTTTACCCTTCCCTGTCAATGGGTTAATAATAATAGGGGCTCTCAGGTTGACGGTCATCTCCTTTATATTATCGGGAATATTTGCGATATTATACATTAAAAGGTCTTCATCTTTAAAAGCGCCTAAATCTTCGATATAACCTTTATCAACGATAGGGCTGTAATCGGGAATGACCGCTGTAACGTGCATTAGTATAAAGCTGACTTCCGGATTGTCAACACTTTGAAGATAGCTAAACACTTCGTCATCTTCTTGATTTAAAAGAGCATAGCGGGTAAGGCCTTTAAAACCGGGGATGCCATATTGAAAGTTAATAATGTCATCTTCGTTTATTTCAAGCTCCCCAAACTGGCTCGTATTGATTTTCATTTGATTTCCTCCGTTTCAACCGCAGTAACTTCGATAATATCGCAAAGTCAAAGCCTTTTAAATTTGCATTATATTGAAAATAGGTTACCACGATTAGATAAAATTTGCAAGGCTAAGCTGCATTATATTCGCGCCTGTCATCATTGACGCTTGCAAAACCGCTCGCATAGCCGAAAGTTCTGTAATAAGTTGGATAAAATCCACGTCTTGGTTATCTGAAAGAAGTTCTGTATAAGTGTCGAAATCTTGCTGCAGACGCCCTCTTATCATTTCCAAACGGTTAATTCTTACTCCCAAAGACGTTTCCTGGAACGAAGTTTCGCTCAAAAAGCCTTGCGTAATCGTAAGCATATTAGCGAATCTGTCACGCACTGCTGATTCTACAAGCATTTCCTCGCGGTTAATTTGTTCGGCGATCATTTCATCAATTTCAGCAGGAGAAAGTGGCGGTGTTATCGCTTCAAACTTAATACGAAGCTGTCCCGGGTCAGAAATTCTAAGCCCCATTACAAAGTCACAAAACGCGTGAAGCTTAGAAAACATCGTCGCCGTAAAAGAATCTCTCGCGTGGGAATTAACAGGTATTCTCGTGTTTACGCCAAATTCAAATTCAAGCTGCTGGTTATCCGGCGAAAACGTCCTTCCGTCAGTCCAAGGACCGCCCGGAGGGCCATGAAGCTCTGTTGAGTGAAAATACACAATCGGATTAGGCGAGAACCTATCAAAGCCTTCTTGAATATAAGTTATTCCCATTCTTTGACCTGTTGGCAAGCCCAAAAGAGCATTCGCAACGTTTGTGCCAAGTATTAACTCACCTGTCTCCGCTATATGAATTATTTCATCCGGGCCGGGCATATACGCGTTCGGGTCAGCAAGTGTTCTTTCAATAGGCGTTATTGGACTCGCCGCAAACCCCGGTATTGTAATGCCGGGCGGAGACTGAATTTGTGCTCCTCGATACGGTAAACGAATAACGTTAATATCGTTTAAAATGGGTTCGGCAGTCGACATAAGACGCACGTCAACAGGAACGCCGTCAAGCTCGGGCGGGCTGACCGTAGAATCCAAAAGATCCGGCGCTATAATAAATTCGCCCGTTTCACGAATCATATGAATCGTTCCTGGAGGGGGATTAAACGCATCGGGGTCGGTTATACCTCTTTCAATTGGCGCGGGCGCTCCGCCCGGTAATGTTGACCCTGCCGGTAAAGTCGCAATGTTAAACGTACTTTGAAGCGAGCGCGTACGCTCCATATCAGACGAAGTAAAGTCCTGACTGATTCTGAAAACTCGGTCGTTTGCAGCTGTAAACATAGGCGGCTCATTCGTTCTGAGCCCCGCGAAAACATATCGCCCCGCGTATGTTAAGTTCATAGTTTGGCTTAATTGTTCCAATATGCCTTGTATTCCCGCTACCATTTTTTGTCTGTCTTCCCATGTCCCGCTTGTATCACTTGAACCTGTGTTTACGACTCGGAAAATATCCTGAAACATTCCAACCATGTCCAAAAAGCCGCCTTGAGTTACTTCCATCCATGACAGCCCCTGATTTACGTTGCTTCTGAATTGAACTGTCTCTGAAACGCTCGTTCTGAACCTAAGAATACGCCCTGCAAGAATTGGGTTTTCAGAAGGAAGATTAACCCTTTGGCCTGATGATTGCTGCCTGTAAAGAGTGTCAACCCGGCGCATATTGCGGTTAATATTTAAAAGTATCGTGTTTGCCATCATTGAATTTGTTACGCGCATATTACTTCCCCCTATGGCCTCACTTGATTTATGAGCGTGTCATAAATTTCGTTAAGCACGTTTATAAGCCTTGACGCCGCTGTAAACTTTTGTTGGAATAAAAGCATATTTGTCATTTCCTCGTCAAGGTCAACGTCCATTATTGACTTACGTTGGTTGTGTATTGTTGTCGTTATATCAACATAGTTTATTTCAAAATTATTAGCTTGTCTCGCGTCAATTGCAAGCTCAAGCGAAATACCAATTATAAAGTCTTCAAGTTTACCCTCTCTAAACAGTGATGTATCTTCTTTAACGTCCATAAGCCTAAGGATTAATTCATTAGCACTTAAACCATCCGTAGCGCCTTCAGCAGCCGCAAAAAATCCCGGATTTTCAAGCAGAATCGGATTAATTTGGAAGTTAAAAGCGTTCATCCTGTCATAAAAATCAGCAGGAAGCGGAAACTCTACAGTTGGATCATCATGAGTGAAAAGCGGGAATCTTGCAGGGTTGCCGTCTGCATCATATCCTTGACCGAAAATATCATTCATTGCTCTTGCAAAAGTACGCACAAGTTGGTTAAGCTTGTTTTGATAATGAGGTATGCCTTTGTAAACAGTTGTCGCGCCGACTTCAACGCGCCATCCCGTTTGGTCTGTAATAAAGCTGCCTGGAATCCTCGCGTCATCAGCAAAAGTAAACTCGCCGGTTACAGGGTCAAACGTTTCGTACGCAACTCTGAATCTTGCGCCGGTTGGCCCGACAAACGTTATCATACCGTTTGCCGTATGGAAATCATTTCTCGAAAGAGGGCTTACCGTAAGCGTTCTTGGAGATGCCGGATCCCAGTTAGTAATCGGCCCTGTGCCGTGATTGCCGTTATTACCGTCACGAAGGTCAATAAGCGCTTTAAGCTGACCTGAAAGCGTCGGGCTGTAAATATCGAACATTACGTTCGTTCTGCCCCAAAAAACATCATATAAACCGACAAGATCGGTTGGGTTTGCCGCATAAGCCCGCGGTTCAACTCTTAAAGAAGTAAAGTCAAAATGCTCAACGAAGGCGTGACCGTTAATTAAAACGGTGAAGCGTTGGTCGCTCATATGTCTTTGTTCAGGGTTTGGAAATTGACCTTGCGCGAATTCCCTATTCATTTCATCTTCAAAAACGGTTACGTTAACGAGCTGTGAAAGTTCATCAACTAATAATGCGCGTTGGTCGCGCAAATCATTTGCACGATCGCCATTCGATTCTGATAAAAATATTTGCCTGTTAAGCGATGCAATTTGATTGCCTAAGCTGTTTATAATGTTAACAGTCGTTCTAACTTCGCTGTTAATGTCAAACTGCTGACGTTGAAGATTTGCAGCAGTGCTGTTGATGAGCCTTGTCATGCTCGTTCCGGCCTGAAGAACGTTCATGCGATAAGTGAAATTTCCCGCGTTCGTTGAAAGATCAGATAATGCCCCAAAGAAGCCGTCCATCGCATTTGTAAAACCAACGCCCGAAAGCTCCGCAAAGGTACGTTCTATAACTCCAAGCTGCATACTTTTAGTTGAGAACTGACCTAAAACGGCATTTTCACTCCAAAACTTTCTGTCGAGAAAGAAGCTTCTCGATTGACCGATACCAAAAATTTCAGAGCCTGTACCAACCATGCCACGGCCGTTATTAAGCGCAAGAGGACGAGATGCCCTCATTTCAACGAACTGGCGGGAAAAGCCCCTTGTTTCAACGTTTGCAGTGTTATGAGCGATTGTCATAAGTCCGCCGCGTGAAGTAAAAAGTGCGGAAGTTGCCACATTTAACCCAAAAAATGCCGAAGTACGCATCTATCTATCCCCTTCCTGCTCCAAGTCTGTTAACTACCACTTCAATCATGCTGTCAATTACACTTAACATCCTCGCCGCGCTGTTATACGCATGTTGGAAGCGCATCATAGACGTCATTTCTTCATCTAAAGAAACAGCGGATGCCATGCGCCGTCTGTTATCAACGTTTTCAAGCGCTCCCATAGTGGATGTAAGCTCTGTTTCCGAATCGCGAGTTTCGTTCGCGAGGTCTATAATAAATCTTCTGTATGCGCTGTCAACGCTCAGATTTGGGATACCCATAAAATTGTTGTCCCATTGTTCAAGAAGGTCAAAAATCGCAGATGCGTCTTCAATGTCACCTGAGCGTGAAAACGCAAGCATTGTATAACCTTCCGCTGTTGAAAATATCGGATTTAAAATAATATTTCCAAGCGTATACATCGAAGCAAATCCCGGAGGAGGGCTATTCGGATCAGGAATAAATATAGGAGGTTCGCTCACAGGAACTTCTCTCATAAACCCTTCGGGGATATGAGCAAATTCATATACTCCCGGCGCTGTTCTTATAATACCGAATCTTGGCATATTACGCCTTGAGAAAACTTCAACGCCTTGTGTCTCCTGGTCAAGCGCAAACGGCCCTGTATAGCCCGGATTTCTAATAAGAGGTGAAGTAGGGTCTGTCGGGTCGGAAAGCATATAAGGCGCGTTAGGCACAGTAATCGTGCCGCCTGCTCCATCGTCTATGTCAACCGTCGGCGGGTTAACAGGCGCTGTCGCTTCATTAATCATCGTTACTATATGGTGGAAAATCATGTCAAGCTCCCCAAGAAAGCGCGGGATAAGCGCGTGATTTACCATAAAACTGTCATGTCTAAACTGCGCGAGCGCTCTTCTGTAATCAGGGTCGTTAACACCGCCCAAAAACGCAGTCGGATCAGGCCTTGTTGCTTCAACTTGAGCTGCACTTGCATAAGTGATCGGCCTGTCGCCTCTTGTCGCAAGAAGTGATTTAAGTCTTCCGTGATCATTTCCTGAATATGGATCAGTGTCAATCGGGCCGAAGAATCTAAAAAGCGGCCTTCCCGGAGCGTCAAGCGGAAGAATTTCAGTTGAATTTGTGAAAACCGGTTCAACAAAATTAGAGCCCGGAGCCGTCTGTCTGAGACCTAGCCTCATGTTATGCCCGCCGACTACAAGCTCAAGACCATTTGTAAACACATCAACTTTACCGTCCGGACGAAGATGTGTCTCTGTTGAAACTAAAAACGAAAGTTGGTCAAGGGCAAGGTTTCTTCTGTCTAAAAGGTCGTTTGGCCTGTCCCCCGATGCCATGCTGGCCGCAATACTCTCATTAAGCTGCGCTATTTCTGTCGTTAGTCTATTAATTTCATGAACCGTTGAAATAACGTCTTCGTTTAAGTTTTGCTGATACGCATTAATGCGATTATGGATATTCTGCATTTTGTTAACAAATGTAACTGCCGTGCTTATAAAGCTGCCCCGCGTGTCAAGTCCGGGCAAATAAAGCGTAAGCTCGTTAAGCGCTAAGCGCATATCTTCAATAATTCTTTGCGTTGTAAAATCGCCTTGCAGCTCACCCAAAATCGTTTGCATTTGAAAACCTGCATCAGTTCTTACATCGTGGAAACCAACCCTTCTTGCTGTCGCCCTAAATTGCGTATCAAGAAAAGTGTTTCTTACTTGGCGTATCGCTTGAACGTTGCCACCCATACCAACTTGAAGATGTCCGCGGCCTGAATAGCCTATATTCATAGGCCTAAAGGTGCTTTGAAGTGTTTGCTGCCTTGAAAATCCGGGGACTGACATATTAGAAACATTATGCCCCGTAACGATTAGTCCCGCCTGCGCCGAACGCAAACCGCTTGTTGCTGTATTTAAACTGCCAAATCCCGGCATTTTTGTTCCCCCTTACTAGTAGGTAGGGATTGATCTTTGCGCATGGTTCAAGCGCAAAATCAGCTCCCGGTTTTTCCGGCTGATTTTGCCGGAAAAAACTTTCCTCATTGCGTTGTATCAAACATACCGCCTTGATTAACCGTGCTTATTTCCTCACCTTGAGGGGTTAGAAGCGTCGGTTCGCTTGACTGTGAACTACGCATTACATTAATCGAAAAATCTAAATAATCAAGCGTAAAGTCAATCAAGTTTTGGTTGTTGTCGTTAATTTCTTTAAGTGTAAATGCCGTAGCGGTTAACCGCTCCATTACATCCAAAAGTGCAGACGCCTCCTGTTGTTCTTTGATGGCGTCTGCTAAAACAGTCAGAGTTATATTATCCGATTTAATATTTAGCACGGAAGCTATGTCATTCATTAAAACTTCCCTGTTTCGATCAAGCTTCTGGTAACGTCCTGTAAGGATCTGCTCAAGCTCCGTAATCTTCTGGAGCTCCTGCATATCATTTGCTATTATAACATCCGTTTTTTCTTTTGAAAGTTCGACTAAGTCGCTAAGGCTTGCGTTAGCTGTGTTAAGGATTTCAATTAAGTCACTAACTAATCCTGCCATAAAATCACCTGCTAAATCTCTAAAGTAGTGCGTGCTGTGCGCACTACTATACCAAACTGTGGACTAAGGTTGCGCTTTCAAGTATTTTACGTGCAACTTGAGCGGATGAAACATTATACGTTCCGCTTTCCATTTGCGCTTTAATACTTGCAACTCTGTCCTCTCTTATATCAGGCACATTTGCCACGATATTTCTGATTGTTTGATAATCTCTTCCTTTACATGAAACCGAAAACAGAT
>Ga0131853_10002764_pt1 | contig 31423 bp, 27 predicted proteins | sample TergutLab28metaG_FD_92764 | JGI IMG/M metagenome (GOLD analysis project Ga0131853, IMG submission 92764) | Labiotermes labralis P1 segment gut microbial communities from Petit-Saut dam, French Guiana - Lab288 P1 (version 2) (version 2) | ecosystem: Host-associated > Arthropoda: Insects >... | reverse complement strand
TCCCGAAAGGCACCAATTTTCACAAGGTTACAGCGGAAGACCTTGCACACGTTGTTGACCTCATAAACAACAGACCTCGAAAATGCCTCGGTTGGTTGTCTCCCCGCGAAGCCATGTGTTGCACTTGATTTGACAATCTACCGTGCCGCCCGCAGGCGGCGGGTGTTTTCCTCTCACATAATCTCCACCACCACCCAGCTATATCCCACAAAAGGAGAATCACCATGCATCACAACCCACACACAAAACCCAACCAGCGCGGCTCAACCGAGCGCATCCGCCGTCTGCGTCAAATCAGCGCCGCGGATTCCGTCCCATCTGTGTGCATGGAGCGGGCGGTGCTACTCACCGAGGCCTACAAACTATACGAGGGCAAGCACTCCCCGCCTGTACTGAGAGGACTTGCATTCAAATACATCATGGAGCGGCGCAGCCTATATCTGGAGCGGGGCGCGTTAATTGTAGGTGAAAAAGGGCATAAGCCGTGGGCAGCACCTACATTCCCGGAGCTTTGCTGCCATACTTTGGATGATTTTCAAAACATGAACGATAGAGAAAAGGTCTTTTTCAAGGTGTCTGAGGCAGATATACAAGTCCAACGGGATGTTATCATCCCCTATTGGAAAGACCGCGCCATGATGACCAAAATCAATGCCCTGCTCCCTGAAACGTGGCACGATCTGTTTCAAGCCGGGATGTTTACGGAATTCCTCATACAGCGAGGCCCGGGACATACGGTTGCCGATGGCAAAATCTATCAAAAGGGCTATCTTGATTTCATCACAGACATTGACCGGGAACTCGCATCTCTGGATTTTCTGAACGATCCCCTCGCCCTAGACAAGCGGGAAGAGCTAACAGGGATGCGCCTCACCTGCGAGGGCATGGTCATATTCGGACAGCGTTATGCCGCTCTCGCGAGAGAGCTTGCGGAGCAAGAACTTGATCCGACTTGGAAAAGGGAGCTAGAAGAGTTCGCGCAGGTTTGTGATGTTGTACCTGCACATGCCCCGCGGACATTCCGGCAGGCGCTGCAAATGTATTGGTTTACCCACATCGGCGTGACGGTGGAGATGAATAACTGGGATGCCTATTCCCCCGGCAAGTTGGATCAACATCTTGAACCGTTTTATCAGCGGGATATTGCAGAGGGGACGCTCACCCGGGAATCCGCCCGGGAGTTGTTGGAGAACTTCTGGATACAATTCAACAATCAGCCCGCACCGCCCAAGGTGGGGGTTACGCTAAAAGAGAGCGCCACATATACGGATTTCTGCAACATCAACACCGGCGCACTGTGCCCGGACGGTACGTGTGGTGTCAGTGAAGTCAGTTACCTGATCTTAGAAGTCATGGACGAGATGAAACTGCTTCAACCCAGTTCCAATGTCCAAATATCCCGGAAGACCCCGGAGCACTTCTTGCGGGAAGCTGTGAAAGTCTCACAAAAAGGATGGGGACAGCCCGCCTTTTACAATGCTGATGCGATTATCCAGGAACTGCTTCATATGGGGAAATCTCTGGATGATGCCAGAGAAAGCGGCGTCGCCAGCGGCTGTGTGGAAACGGGGACGGCAGGCAAGGAAGCCTATGTGTTGACGGGATATTTAAACATCCCCAAGATTCTGGAGCTTACCCTATTTCGAGGCTACGATCACTTTACAAAAAAGCAAATTGGGCTAGACCTCGGCGACCCAGCCCAATTCAGCTCTTACGAGGAACTGTACAATGCCTTTTACAAGCAGCTACTCTATGTGGTAGAACAAAAGATTGCGGGCAACAACCTCATCGAGCGCATGTACATGAACCATATGCCCGTACCTTTACTCTCCGTCATCACAGACGACTGCATCAAACAGGGCAGGGACTACAATGCCGGGGGTGCGAGATACAACACCAGCTATATCCAATGCGTGGGGATATCCACGGTGACGGATTCCCTTGCGGCCATTAAAAAGCTGGTATATGACAGCGGTACGCTACCTATGGAGCGGATGGTGTCGGCCTGTCAGACGGACTATCAACATGACAGCGGTGTGTTGGAACTCGTTCGAGAAACGCCGAAATACGGTAACGATGACAACTATGCGGACAATATCTTAAAAGACGTAGCAAATTCCTTACAAGCGGCCATTTCCGGGCGGGACACGCCCAAAGGCTCGAAAACGATAGTCGAGTTTTTACCCACCACCAGCCATGTTTACTTCGGACAGGTCATGCTGGCAAGCCCCAATGGCCGACGGGCGGGTATTCCCTTGGCAGACGGGATATCCCCGGAAAAAGGCGCTGACCACAAAGGCCCAACTGCGGTGCTCAAATCCGCCGCCAAGCTGGATCAGCTCAAAACAGGGGGTGCGCTCCTGAATCTGAAATTTAACCCCTCCATCGCAGAGGGAGAAGACGGCACAAAGCACATGGCGGCGTTGATCCGCTCCTATTTTACAATGGATGGTCACCATGTCCAGTTCAATGTGATTGACCGCAAAACTCTACTGGAAGCCCAAGTGCACCCGGAGGAATACAAAGATTTGATTGTCCGTGTAGCAGGGTACAGCGATTATTTTGGGAATCTTGACAAGGCCTTGCAAGATGAGATTATTGCCAGAACAGAGCAAAGTTTTGGGTGAGCGGTGTTTTTTGTAGGGGCGCACATTGTGCGCCCGCGCCCTTACTTAATACACCCATTGCTAGATGGTTTGAATTTCATGAGCAATGTGCGCTTAAAAAGCCTCCTTTTCCAAAGGAGGTGGCAGGCTACGCCTGCCGGAGGATTCGTGCCAGATCCCACCGCACATTCGTAGGGGCGACTTGTAGTCGCCCGCGGGCGGCAGAATGCCGCCCCTACGTGTGATCAAAGCTTGTAAGGGCAATCCTCAGTCGCTTCGCGACAGCTCCTTTACAAAAGGAGCCCATGAGCCCCAATAAGCGTTACACCAAAACAAAAGGCTAGAGACGATGAAACTTTCATCTCTCTAGCTTTTCTTGGTAAATGAGCGGAATATTTTCCCTAAATCAAAAACAAATGTGTGTGCTAGACGGACAAATGGGAGGCGTTTTATGTTTATCTTCTACAAAAAAAGCGAAAAGAGAAGAAAAGACTTGAATTTCAAGCTCTACAGGCGTATAATTCTCTGTATATATTATATTGCGCTAGTCATTTAGTGTGGTAGTGTGATATAGTGGTAGCCAAACATGAAGGAGGAAAAATGAAAATGAAAAGATCAAACCGACTGATTGCACTTCTCTTGGTGCTCCTAATGGTGGTAGGACTATTTGCTGCCTGTGGCGGTGGCGACACTGACGCGCCAGCGACACCAGCACCTGCTGCAACAGAAGCACCGGCAGACACAAACGGCGATGATGAAGAAGAACCACCGGCAGAGGACGGCGAGCCCTTCCCAGGTATCATTGCAATCGTAACAAACACCATTGACCAAAACGAAGAAGAATTCCGCAGTGCGGAAGCCCTTGTGGAAAGATTCGGCGCAGACAAAGTTATTCACAGAACTTGGCCTGTCTACTTCGCAGCAGAACCAGAAATGATGATTACTCTACTTACAGAAATTGCATCTGACCTTGACGTTGGTGCAATTATCATCAACCAAGCGGTTGTTAACACCAACGCAGCCATCGACGCAGTACGCGAAATCCGCGGCGACGATATCTTCATTGTAGCAGCAGCACCGGCGGAAGATCCGCTGGACACCTATGCCAGAGTTGACTTGTCTCTCGACGTAAACAACCCTGACATCGGTGCATTGCTTGTTGAACAAGCAGTTCAAATGGGTGCGGAAACAATCGCCCACTACTCATTCCCAAGACACATGGCAATTCCACAACTTGCGACACGCCGTGACAACATGCGAGCTGCGGCTGAAGCTGCGGGCCTCAACTTTGTTGATCTTCCATCACCGGATCCACAGGAAGAGGGCGGCATGGCTGCCAGCCAGTTGTTCATTTCACAAGACGTTGGCAGACAAGTGGAAGAACTTGGTGAGGACACTGTATTCTTCTCCACAAACTGCGGACAACAGATCCCACTTCTACAACAAGTTCTTGCACATGGTGCAATGTATGTACAACCTTGCTGCCCATCCCCATTCCATGCGTTCCCGCAAGCGCTCGGCCTAGCGGCTGAAGGCGAAGAAGCTGCCGGTCTATTCACCATCGGTGAAATCGTAGACCTAACCAGCGAAGCGATTGCAGAAGCCGGCATGGCAGGCAGACTTTCCAACTGGGCGCTACCAGGCAGCATGGCTTACACAACTGTTGGCTTCATGTATGCGATTGAGTGGCTCAACGGTAATGTAAGCAGAGAACTTGGTTATGTTGATTCAAGCGTCCTACTCAGACTCTTCGGCGACTATGCAGAAGAAGTACTGGGTCAGCGTCTGTATCCAATCCTGTCTCAACTGCACATCGGCGATCAAGTATTCTCAACCATGTACGTAATCCTAATGCCTTACCTCGTATACTAAAGTTAAGTTGTACGGCTACGCTGCTTAAATATCCTGTGTCATAATTGACGCAAAAACGCAGACGGTTGATTGCCGCGAAACGGGTAAATAATGCCGTTTCGCGGCAATTATGTTGCTACAGTGAAGCAAATGTTACACATGAATAACGGAGCGCGTTCACTTCAGAGAGATAGTCTCTTGCTCTCCTCCCGCCTGCGGCGGGGGAGAACAAGGAAAAATCATTCTAAAGGCAACACGCTCAAATAACGGAGGCGAATATGAGCCAGACCTTATTGGAAATTAAAAATATATCGAAAACCTATTCGGGTAACCAGGTGCTCAAAGATGTAAGCTTTGACATTAGACCCGGTGAGATCCACGCCTTACTGGGGGAAAACGGTGCGGGAAAATCTACGCTTATGAATATTCTTTTCGGCATGCCTGTCATCCATTCGACAGGTGGGTTCGAGGGTTCACTTACGCTGAACGGCGAAACAATTGATATTAAATCTCCTTTTGACGCAATGGCATTGGGAATCGGGATGGTGCATCAGGAATTTATGCTGATCCCCGGCTTTACCATTGCAGAAAACATCAAGCTCAACAGGGAGATCGAAAAAAACAATGCCTTAAACTCCGTCACTTCAAGTTTGTTCGGCAAACGTATGAAGACATTGGACTTTAAGCAAATGAACAAGGACGCTAGAGCGGCGCTGGACAGACTGGATATGAACATCGAAGAGTTCACTTTGGTCAAGGGCTTGCCGATTGGATATATGCAGTTTGTCGAAATTGCAAGGGAAATCGACAAAACAGGGCTAAAGCTCTTAGTTTTGGACGAGCCCACTGCCGTTTTGACTGAATCAGAGGCGGAGAGCTTATTACAAGCCATGCGCAATATTGCGGCGCAAGGGATTGCGATCATATTCATCAGCCACCGCTTGAATGAAATCACCGCCGTTGCAGATCGTGTCACCATTCTGCGGGACGGGGAACATGTCATAACCAAGGATGTAAAAGACACTAATACCCTTGAGATTGCAGAGTATATGGTTGGCAGAAAGGTCAGCATCGAACGGGCTTCCGATGAGGCGCGGGAACTCAGTGATGAGATTATCCTTTCCGTCAAAGACCTGCACGTAGCCATGCCAAATGAGCGGGTCAAAGGTGTAAGCTTTGATGTCCGCAAAGGCGAGATATTCGGCATAGGCGGCCTTGCAGGCCAAGGTAAGCTTGGTATCGCAAACGGGATTATGGGCATATACGAATCAATGGGCGATGTTACGCTTGACGGGCAATCAATGCCCCTGAACAAGACGAGAAAAATGCTCAACGCCGGTGTAGCTTTTGTCAGTGAGGACAGAAAAGGGGTGGGCCTGTTAATGGAAGAACCCATTGACGAGAACATTATGTTCACGGCAATGACCATCCATTCTGACTTTCTCACCTCTCTGCGCCTGTCGGACAAAAACGCCATCCGGGCACATGCCTTGAAGATGATCAAAGAACTTGACATCCGCTGTGCCTCTGAAAAACAGCCTACCGGCAGATTGTCCGGCGGCAATCAGCAAAAAGTATGTGTGGCCAGAGCATTGACACAGAAGCCAACGGTTTTATTCGTCTCAGAGCCCACCAGAGGAATTGACATCGGCGCGAAAAAGCTGATCCTTGACCTCTTACTAGAGCTCAGCCGAGAGGGTATGACAATCATTATGACCTCTTCCGAACTTGCGGAACTCAGTAGCGTCTGTGACAGAATCGCCATTGTTTGTGAGGGCGAAGTCATGGGAATCCTACCCCCGGACGCCCCGGCGACCCAGTTTGGACTACTGATGTCCGGCATTACAGATTTTGACGGAGAGGAGGGCGCGCAGTCATGAGTGAACTTACGAAAGAAAAATTCAATCTAATAAGCAGTTTTAAGCGGATTCCCTTCTCTACCCTAGCGGTTGGCGCACTCTACTTGGTGGTTCTGGCGCTTGGCGTGTTCTTCGTCGGGTTTCGCATCTCGACCTTGCTCACTGCCAGCTTACACTTGTTTGGCGTGTGGGCGCTGTTTGCCCTGGCGAATGTACCCTCCATTCAATCCGGCACAGGACCTAGCTTCGCCCTCCCCATCGGGATCGTCAGTGGTTTGCTTGCCATGGTGCTTGTATTGGCGGCAGGATTTTCGGGCGTGGGCTTTATCCTTGTCGGGTCAATCACAGCCCTTGTGTTCGGTGGCCTATTCGGTTACCTATACGGTAAGTTGATGAATGCGGTGAAAGGTTCTGAAATGGCAATCGCGCCATACACAGGCTTTGCAGTCACCGCCGCATTCGGCTTGGTTTGGCTAGCAATTCCAATCAGACACCCCAACATGATTCTCTTCTTGGGAGAGGGTCTGCGCCATCAAATCCCACTGGATTACTTTGACGCGAATTTTATACTGGCAGAATTTTTGCAGTTTGAACTATTCGGCCTTGAGGTTCGTACCGGGGAGCTATTGGTGGTGTTTACCGCCTGTGCCTTGATGTGGCTGTTTTTCCGCACAAAGACAGGGATTGGCATCTCCGCTGTGGGCAGAAACCCCATGTTTGCGAAGGCAACGGGCATCAATGTAGACAGAAGCAGGGTTATCGCCAATATGCTGTCAACTGCCATCGCCGCATTTGGCGTAATCGTTTACGCCCAAGGCTTCGGCTTTATACAACTATATGACTTTCCCATGTTCATGGCGTTCCCTGCCGTTGCTTGTATCTTAGTGGGTGGCGCGTCCGGGCAGCGGGCGAAAGTTGCAAATGTCATCGTGGGGACACTTCTGTTCCAAGGGCTTATGGCGATTGCGTTGCCCGTATTCACGAGAGTGCTTGCTGGTGGTGTCGGTGCGGATATTGTAAATCCCATCAGAATGGTGATTCAAAATGGAATTATCCTTTACGCACTGTCACGGATGAGTAAGGGGGCGAAATAATGACAACAAGGAATATGAGTATGGCTAAGAAAATCCGCGTATTTCTCCTGGACAACATCGTAATGCTTGTGTTTCTGGGTTTCATCGTGTTTGGATTTGTAGTTTCAGACACCTTCACACCCAGTTCTTTCACAAATGACATTGTTACACGATTTTTCCGTAACGGTGTCTTGGTACTTTCCCTTATTATCCCTGTTATGGCAGGCTTGGGGTTAAACTTCGGCATCGTAATTGGTGCACTTGGCGGGATGCTGTCTATCATCTTTGTGCGCTATCACTATACCTTGTTCCCCGGTATAGGCGGGCTGATGCTGGCGTTCTTGATCGCAACGCCCATCGCAATCCTCCTTGGATTTCTCACAGGGAAGCTCTATAACAAAACAAAAGGACAGGAAATGATCACAAGCCTCATCGCCGGCTTTTTTGCCAATGGCGTGTATATGATCATTGTTCTGTTTATAGTCGGTGGCCTGATCCCGGTCACAGCAGGTCACAGAATGATCATTCCGGGCGATCAGGGGATCGGTGTCCGCAGCTCCTTTGAGATGGGCTTACCTGCGGACGAAATGACCGGCAGGGGTGCAGGGGACGAATTACCCGGTATGGCGCGTGCCCTAAATAATATCTGGCGTGTTGAGTTTGTCTACGCACTTGCGTTTGTTGCACTTGCGGTGTTTGCGTTCCTCATTATCCGCCGTATCTACATGAAGCGGAATCCTGCTTCCGGCATAAAAGAACCGCTTTGGGCATTTTGCGTGAAAATTGCACTTTGCGGCGCAGTATTGGTTTTCGCTTTCTTCAGTTCCGCACAAATATACTACTGGTACAATGTGCTGCAGAACACACCCGGTGTAACAAGGCTAGACCATTTACCCGGCATTTCAAACTTTGCAATTGAGATCAGCAACATTGATCGCATACCTGTCATAACCGGTCTGGTCATTGCCGCGGTGGGACTATTCATCGTCTACTTCTCCAAGACAAAGCTGGGGCAGGATTGCCGCAGTGTGGGTCAAAGCCAGCAAATTGCAAACGTGTCCGGCATCAATGTGGATCGCACCAGAGTTATCGCCACTATCATCTCTACTGTACTTGCGGCATGGGGTATGATCATTTCCCTACAGGATATGGGACATGTCAGCACCTACACTGCCCATGTAAACGTTGGCTTCTTCTCCGTCGCGGCCATTCTTGTAGGCGGCGCAACGGCGGCCAAAGCCAGCGTAAAGAACGCCATGTTGGGACTGGTCTTGTTCCATGCTATGTTCGTCGTGTCTCCCGCTGTTGGACTGTTCATCTTCAACGACGGTAACGCAGGGGAATACATGCGTACCTTCATGGTCTACGGCGTCATCGGCCTCTCTCTCGGGCTGTATGTTTGGAAAGCAAACAAGGCTGCGAAAGATAAGGAACGATTAAAGATTGAGGTAGATCCGGGACATGCTTCCATGGCGGGAGAATAAGTAAGGCTTAAAAAAGAGGTTTGACGGAAACGTCAAACCTCTTTTTGGTGTAGTAGGAAGATAAATGTGATGCAAATTTGACGTTGTATTTTATCGCTATGACAAAAGTGCTGTTTATGTAGATAGAGTATTGTATGGCAAGCGAGACTTTATAAAAATATGGTTCAGTGAGTTGCCGGAGAAAGAACGCTAAGTAAGCAGAACCCGCCCCATGATTAAATTACTCTTGGGGCGGGTTTTCTCTTGCCCCATCACCCCCACATGTGCACAAATGCCTAGATAAATAATTAACGATCAACATTTATACATTTGTTCAGAGAGTTTGTATTGACAAGCCGGGCATTTCACTCTATGATGGGAGTACATTTGGGAAGTATTTACAAGAGAGACGTGTAAAGTTTGTCAAAAGATTAACACCTTAAACAAGCCTAGTCACATTCTGTCTGCCGAGGGGGTGCTTGTCTTGAAGAAAATAGTGGATGATGCAAGAACCATCTACAAATGCTGTAGCCTGTACTACGAGGACAACAAAAGCCAGCAGGAAATCTGCGAATATCTGCAAATCTCAAGGGCAACGGTTTCCCGTATGCTCAAAGCGGGCAGGGAATCGGGGATTGTGACAATTACCGTGCAAAATCCTGTGAAGTACTCCTATGGAGAACTGGAAAAAGAGCTGGAAAAGCGTTTTGGCTTAAAGGAAATCATCGTCGTACATACCGATGTGTTCGACCATCAAAGTAACATCGTCACCCGGCTCAGTGAAGAGACCAGCATGTATCTGGATGCGCTATTCAAAGATGGCGACTACATCGGCGTTTCCATGGGATATACCATGCACAACATCACAAAGGTGAGCAAACGCTTTGAATCCAAACGTGACTTGATGTTCCTCCCTCTGCTCGGCGGGATCAGTCAACGAAAACTCAACAAAGAGGATGTACAGTCCAACGAGATTGCCGCCCGATTCGCACAGCTATATGGCGGGAAATATCTGCAATTTCTCTCCCCGGCAGTCCTGTCCAGCCAAGAGGTCTTAGAGGGGCTGCTCAAGGAAGAATCCATCAACTATATCTTCGATTACTACAGCAAGCTGACAACCGTCATCTTCGGCGTGGGGATTCCCAAGCGGGAGAAGTCCACGGTGGTGGCAAGTCAATACATAGATGAAGCATATTTAGACCAAATGATTGCAGACGGCGCGGTGGGGGACGTGGCACTCCGCTTCTTCAACGCCGCGGGGGATGTATCCCCGTTTGCAGACTTCAACAGCCGGGTGTCATCTATCTCTATGGAGCAGTTAAAGAAAGTACCAAACCGCATTGCCATAGCAAGCGGCGCACATAAGGCGGAGGCCGTCAGAGGTGCGATCAACGGTGGGTATTTGAATGTACTCATTACAGACGTAGCCTGTGCCGAACAGTTGTTAAAATAAGGAGGAACACAATGAGCCTACAAATGATACTCATGTTCATCGCCATATTCGCCCTATTTGTCATGCAAGGGCTAGGCGGATATTTCCAAATCAAACGCTATAAGACAGCCATCCGCCGGGTGCATAAGAAAGGTAACGTGGGGATAGGTCAACGGCGGGGTAAATTCTTTAACGGACACCTCGTCCTGGTCGCCTGTGATAAAAACGGTACGATAACAGGCGGGGAAGTGCTGGACGGCATCACCTTTTTCGCTAAATTCCGCCCCCTTGAGAAGATATTAGACAAGCCCGTATTGGGAGAGAGCATCTATCACTTCTTAGACGAGTTTAACAGCTTCGACAAGAAGAGGCAGAAGCGATACCAAGGCTACATCCGCGCACTAGATGCGCTTCGGATCAGATTAATAAACGAAGCCGCAGAGCGGGAACTGGAGTTAGAGGAAAGGGGTGGAGCAGCGGACTAAATGATAGCCCTGAAGTCTTGTAAAGCATTAAAATTGTTGGAGAAAAGGAGAGTTTTATGGAAATCTTAGCAAGCGCAGCGGATTGGTTTATTAGCCTATTCCAAGCCGGTGCCGACATATTCTTAGGTTGGGTCACCGGCATCATCCCACTGCTCGTCGTCTTGATGACGGCGGTTAACGCAATCATTAAACTGATCGGTGAAGAACGCGTGGAACGTTTTGCACGCCGCGCAACCAGATTTACAATCACACGTTATACCATACTTCCCATCTTGTCCGTTATCTTCTTGGCAAACCCCATGTGTTATAGCTTCGGGCGTTTCGTGGAAGAGAAGTATAAACCGGCCTACTATGACGCGGCAGTTAGTTTTGTACATCCCGTAACAGGCCTGTTCCCCCACGCAAACCCGGGCGAATTATTCGTCTACTTGGGCATCGCCGCAGGGATTACGGAACTTGGTCTCGGCCTTGGTGACCTTGCTATCCGCTATTTCCTTGTGGGTATCGTCGTGATCCTCATGCGCGGCATTGTGACGGAGAAGATTTACCTCCGTATGATTGCCAAGAATACATCATCTTAATAGGAGGAGAATTTTATTATGTATAAAGCAATTACCATAACAAAAGGCCCCTCCGGCTGGGGCGGCCCATTGACATTTTGCCCGGATGAAAAGAAAAACAAGGTTCTATCTGTCACAGGCGGCGGTATTCACCCCATCGCAGTCCTTATCGCAGAGATGACAGGCGGCGAGGCCTTAGACGGTTTCAAAACCACAGCGCCGGATGATGAGATCCTCTGTGCAGTCGTGGATTGCGGCGGTACAGCCAGATGCGGCGTATACCCGAAAAAGGGTATCTTCACCATCAACCTAACCCCGGTTGGGCAAGCAGGGCCTTTGGCGCAATTCATCAAAGAAACAAACTACGTCTCTGACGTGAAAGACGACTGCATCACCTATGCGGAAGCGGGTGCGGCGGCGACAGAACGGGCTGCCGCAGCAAGCGCACCGAAAACAAAGGCAGAGGCAAAAGAAGAAGTTGCCAAAATGAATGCCGGTAAGAAGAAAAGCATCATTGCCAGAATCGGTATGGCAGTCGGCGGCGTAGTCGGCAAGTTCTATCAAGCCGGTCGTGAGACCATCGAAATGGTCATCAAAAACGTCCTGCCGTTTATGGCCTTTGTTACTATGATCCTCGGCATCATCAGTGCCAGCGGCATTGGTGACGTGATCGCAAATACCATCGCCCCCGTTGCAGGCTCATTACCGGGTATGATCCTCATTTCCCTCATTTGTGCGCTACCATTCCTGTCGCCGGTTCTTGGCCCGGGTGCGGTTATTGCACAGGTTGTCGGTGTTCTGCTGGGTGTACAGATCGGCATGGGCGCAATCCCGCCGCAATTTGCGCTGCCGGCTCTATTCGCCATCAATGCGCAGGTTGGTTGTGACTTTGTCCCGGTTGGTCTCTCCTTGGGAGAAGCAGAGCCGGAGACTATTGAGTTCGGTGTTCCGGCGGTATTGTTCTCCCGTATCATCACAGGCCCAGCGTCTGTACTGATCGCGTTTGCCTTTAGCTTTGGGCTGTATTCATAGATGAAATACAGCGTAAGCATTAGCGGAATCGGCGCAGAGGCGCTTGATCTTTTGGAACATACAAATGCACTGATTATCTATGATGACGATGCCCCTGCGGAGCTACAGGAAATCGCAGTGGTGCATACGCCATCTCCCGTACATGCCATGCCGGAAGTGGGCGATATGGTCATGTTATGCGGGAAAGAGTTCTACATATCCGCCATCGGTGAAAAGGCGCTGGACACCCTAGAGGCATTGGGGCATTGTACCCTATGCTTCGAGGGGGGAGATACGCCGAAACTACCCGGTTACATCATGTTGGACGGCGAGGCCTTTGCACCCGGTGATGTACAAGTAGGCGCGAAAATCGAGATAGTTTAAATGACACTGTAGGGGCGGCCCTGTGTGGCCGCCCTGCTATGTTTGATTAACCTTACCCGGGCGACCACATAGGGTCGCCCCTACGAATGGTTTTAGAAATTTTGGTTTCCAGTCCGAAAATAAATTTGCAGTTCGCCATGTAGGGGCGGGGTCAGCCCGCCCGTGATTGTAGTTTCAATCGCAGGATTGATAGTGCGGGAGAAATTGTAACATACGGACGCGCAATGCGCGCCCCTACGTGATATAATAGACATCGTACAGACTGAAAGAGGAGGATCTATACACATGTTAAATATGGACAAGAAGCTAGAGAAACGCCAAGAAGAGGGCAAGATCATACAAACGGGTATCGTGGGCGCCGGTCAAATGGGGCGCGGTATGGCGACACAGATGGTGCTCATGAAAGGGATCAGCCCCTCGATTGTTTCAGATATCGTCGTGGAAAACGCTGTGAATGCCTTTTTATACGCAGGCATAGACCGCGCAAACATTGTGGTGGCAGACACGCTGTCAGAAGCAAATGCGGCCATGGAAAAAGGGAAATTCGTCGCGACAAGTGACGCTGATATACTCTCCAAAGTAAATTTAGTAGACTGCGTCATCGACGCGACAGGCGTGCCGGATGTGGGCGCTCGCGTGGCGCGGGATGCGATGCGGAATCGGAAGCATGTTGTCATGCTAAATGTAGAAACTGACGTTGTCATCGGCCCTTATCTGAAAAAACTCGCTGAAAAAGAGGGTGTCATCTATACAGGCTCAGCAGGCGACGAGCCGGGTGCTGTGATGGAGCTGTATTCTTTCGCCAAAGCTATGGGACTAGATGTAAAAGTCATCGGCAAGGGGAAGAACAATAAGCTGGACTATAACTGTAACCCGGACACAGTTCTGGAAGAAGCCACACGCCGCGGTGTCAGCCCCAAAATGCTTTGCGCGTTTAAGGACGGCACAAAGACCATGGTGGAAATGACCGCCATGAGTAACGCAACGGGCATGATCCCGGATGTAATCGGCGGACATGGGATTGAATCGGATGTAATGGGGCTAAACGAGAAGTACAAGCTAATCCAAGACGGCGGTATTCTCCGCCAGCACGGTGTGGTGGAGTTCGTAAACGGCATTGCCCCCGGTGTGTTTGCCACGGTTTCCACGGAGAACAAGGAAATCGCCTATCAAATGGGCTACCATCAGATGGGACCCGGCCCGCTTTGGACGCTGTATCGTCCGTATCATCTGTGTAATCTGGAAACCCCCCTGTCTGTGGCAAAAGCAATCATCGAAAACGAGCCGACCATCGTACCTCTGGACGGTTTGGTGTCTGAGTGTATCACCGTTGCCAAGCGTGATCTGAAAGCAGGCGAAACCATTGACGGCATCGGCGGATACACCACCCACGGGTCGATTGCAAGCCTAGCTGATTCCGACAAAAACCGTTATGTGCCCTATGGCTTGATCACAAATAAATCGAAGATGAAAAAAGATGTGAAAAAGGGAGAATTGCTCACCCTCTCCGATGTGGAGCTAGATACCTCTACCTTGATCTATCAGCTCCGCAAAGAGCAAGATGCCATGTATGGCAGATCGATTTTAGCATAGAAGATCAACCTTGTAGGGGCGGATTCCATATCCGCCCTGTTCTGTTGAAGTAAGCCGGGCGGATATGGAATCCGCCCCTACGATGTAAAACATACTATCTGCCCTACAATTCAGTAGACATTTGCTGTGAAACTATGTTAAAATGCTATCAAAAGAAGACGTTTTCGTCCGATGGGACGTTACCTAGATGAGGAGGCATCCATGAGCAAACCAGCAAAACCCCTACCCAAGAAACTGTTACTAGAATTCCTCGAACAAATGCGTATCGCGCGGAAATTCGAGGAGTCAGTACAACTTCTATTCGCGCAAGGTCTGGTGCACGGCACGACGCACCTAGGGATCGGCGAGGAAGCGACAGCGATCGGCACATGCTTCGCCATGGCGGCGCAAGACTACATGCTGGCCACCCACCGGGGTCACTCCCAAGCGCTGGCAAAGGGCATGGATGTCAACGAAATGATGGCGGAAATCCTAGCCAAAGCCACCGGCGCTTGCAAGGGCAAGGGGGGATCAATGCACATCGCGGACATCGAAAAAGGTGTCCTGGGTGCAAACGGGATTTTGGGCTCAAGTGCGCCCATCGCCTGCGGAGCGGGGCTTACGATTAAAAAACGCAAGGAGGACAAGATCGTCACCTGCTTCTTCGGGGACGGTTCGTCCAATCTAGGCGCAGTCCACGAGGCTATGAATCTGGCGGCGGTATGGGACTTGCCTGTCCTCTTCGTACTCATCAACAACACCTACGGCATGAGTACTCACATCTCGAAAGCCAGCCGAGAAACGGATCTGTCCAAGCGGGCCTACCCCTTCGGCATCCCCGCCGAAACGGTGGACGGCAACGATGTAATCGCGGTGTACAACAGCGTGAAGAAAGCCCGCGCCTACGTGCGGAAGCACGGCCCAATGCTCATCGTCCAGAACACCTACCGCACCTCCGGTCACTCGAAGAGTGACGGCAACCTGTATCGGAGCAAGGAAGAGATCGCCGAGTGGCGGCAGAAATGCCCCATCAAACGGCTGGAGGCCTATCTGCTGAAGGAAAACATCACCGACCAAAAGACCCTGGACAAGATAGACGCGAAGACAACAGAGATCATCGAGGCGGCGGTGCAATTCGGGAAAGAGTCCCCCGCACCCGGTCTTGACACGATCATGACGGACATATACGCATAGGAGGCGGGCATGAGAGAAATCACATACGCACAAGCAATCAACGAGGCCATGAGCGAAGAAATGCGCCGCGATCCTGATGTATTTTTCCTAGGCGAAGACATCGGCGTCTACCGGGGCGCATTCGGCGTATCCGGCGGGATGCTGGAAGAATTCGGCGCAGAACGGGTGATGGACACCCCCATCTCCGAGACGGGATTTGTAGGCGCGGCAGTGGGTGCGGCGGTGACGGGCAGCCGTCCCATCGTGGAGCTGATGTTCTCAGATTTCATCGCCGTCTGCTTCGACCAACTCATCAACCAAGCGCCGAAAATGCGCTACATGTTCGGCGGGAAAGTGAAAGTACCCATGGTACTCCGCGCCCCCTCCGGCGGCGGCACAGGCGCTGCGGCGCAGCATTCCCAAAGCTTGGAGACGATCCTAGCCCACATCCCCGGCCTCAAAGTGGTGATCCCCAGCACGCCCTATGACGCGAAGGGTCTCCTCAAAACAGCCATCCGGGACGACAATCCCGTCATGTTCCTAGAGCAAAAGCTCCTCTACCGCACCAAAGGTGATGTGCCGGCGGAAGAATACACCATCCCCTTCGGCGAGGCGGACGTGAAGCGGACAGGCAGCGACTGCACCATCATCACCTATGGCAGAATGGTACAGCTATCTCTCCAAGCGGCGGAAACCCTGGCGGCAGAGGGGATAGAGGTGGAAGTCATCGACATCCGCACCCTGCTTCCCTTAGACACGGAGACCCTGATCGAATCCGTAAAGAAGACGAAACACTGCGTCGTGGTGCACGAGGCCGTGAAGTTTGCCGGTTTCGGCGGTGAGCTCGCCGCGACGATCAACGAGAGCGAGGCCTTTTACTATTTAGATGCCCCCGTGAAGCGTCTGGGCGCGGCCAGCTCACCCATCCCGTTTAACCCCATCTTGGAGAAAAACTGCTTCCCCACGGTTGAGGAAATCGCAGAAGCAGTGCGAGATAGTTTGCGCTAAAGGAGGCGAAATCATGGCATTTGAGATAATCATGCCCAAGGCGGGCATGGCGATGGAAGAGGGCAAAATCATCCGCTGGCTCAAGGAAGTGGGCGACCCCATCGAGGCCGGCGAGGGCGTCATGGAGATCGAGACGGACAAGATCAACATGGAAAACGAAGCGTCCCATTCCGGCGTTTTGCTTGCAAAATGCTACGAGGACGGCGACACCGTCCCCGTCACAACCATAATCGGCTACATCGGCAAACCCGGCGAAGCCGTCCCGGACGCACCGGCGGCGGGTGCACCCGTAGGGGCGAACTATGTTCGCCCGCCAGCCCCAACACCCAACGCACCACCAATCGGCACAGAAACCCCCGTAGGGGCGCACATTGTGCGCCCGCCTGTTTCAGATGCACCTACCGCGGTGGTGGACGGCGCGCCGGGGGCGTCGCGCCCTACGAGGGATTTTGCAAGGGGGGTAGACGGGCGGCCTAACGCCACCCCTACAACGCAACAACAGGCCGGTGGTGGTCAAACCCTGGCCACCCCATATGCCAGAACCCTTGCGGCCGAAGCGGGCCTAGACCTCACCACCCTCACCGGCAGCGGCAAAGACGGCGTAATCAAAGCCCGGGACATATCCCGCGCCACGCCATTGGCAGCCCGGATGGCGGCGGATCAAGGGATTGATCTGTCCAAAATCAGCGGCAGCGGCTTCGGCGGGAAGATCACCAAAGCCGACCTATCGCTTGCGCAAGCCGGGGCAGATATAGTAAAGCCTCTCGCCGGTATGCGGGCGGTCATCGCCAAGCGAATGACCCAAAGCCATGACGAAATTCCCACAGTGACCCAGACCATGAAAGCCTACGTGGACGAACTTCTAACCCTCCGCGCCAAGGCGAATCAGGGGCGGACAGACAAGATCACCATCAACGATTTCATCCTGAAAGCCACCGCCAAGGCGATGGCGGGCTCAGACCTGTTCCGTACCGAAATCGACATGGCAAACAGTCAACTCATTACCCGCGCCCGGACGAACATAGCCGTGGCCGTGGCCTTGGATGAGGGGCTGATGGTACCCGTCATCCTAGACGCGGACAAACTGACCCTGACGGAAATTTCAGCCGCGGCAAAAGACCTATCCAGCCGCGCCCGGTCGGGACAATTGCTGCCCAACGAGCTCACAGGCAGTGTAATCACAGTCTCCAACCTAGGCGCAAGCGGGATTTTCACCTTTACGCCCATCATCAACCAACCCAACGCCTCCATTCTAGGCATCGGCAGCATCCATGAGGAGCTTGCCATGGTGGATGGTGCAGTGGTGACCCGCAAATTTGTGATGCTTTGCCTCACCTACGACCATCGAATCATAGACGGCGCTCAGGCGACCGCGTTCCAAGGCCAGATCAGGGACTTGCTGGAAAACCCTGTGGACATCCTCATATAGAAAACATAGTCTGGTTGTTTGTTGTAGGGGCAGACCTTGTGTCTGCCCAGCCAAGCTTGCCACACCGGGCAGACACAAGGTCTGCCCCTACAAGTTCAAGGACTGCGATACAGTGGGAGGGCATACATGAAGCAAACATATGACGTAGCCGTCATCGGCGGCGGCCCTGCGGGCTATATCGCGGCCATCAAAGCCAGCCAACTGGGCGGGCGGGTCGTGTTATTTGAGAAAGATACCGTAGGCGGCACATGCCTCAACCGAGGCTGCATCCCCACGAAAACTTATCTGAAAACAGCGGAGTATATCCAGCACATCAAGCACGCCAAAACCCGTGGCATCCACCTAAAATCCACGGATTTCACCCTAGACATGGGCGAGGTGGTAGCAGGCAAGAACCAGGTGGTGCGCCAACTCACAGGAGGCGTGGCGGGGCTGCTCAAATCATATGGTGTGGATGTGGTCAAGGCCAGCGCCGGCCTCAAATCCGCGACGCAAGTCTTGGCGGATGGGACGGTATATGAAGCAAAAAACATCATTCTCTGCGGTGGCTCAAAGGCGGGCATCCTGCCCATCCCGGGGGCTGCGGACAATGCGGATGTGGTCACCAGTGACGGGATATTGGAACTCACAGAGTTGCCCAAACGCCTGGCCGTCATCGGCGGTGGCGTCATCGGCTGTGAGATGGCCTGTGCGTTCCAAAGCTTCGGCAGCCAAGTGACCATCATCGAACTGGCGGATCGTCTTGTCCCCACCATGGACAAGGACGTGTCGGCGGAGTTGAGGAAGTCCTTGGAGCAACAAGGGGTCAAGGTGCTGACCGCCCAAAAAGTGGCGCAGATAGCCAAGCACGAGGGGGTATCCGCCGTGTTTTTAGCGGGGCAAGCAGACCCCATCCCGGCAGATAAAATCCTCCTCTCCACCGGGCGCGTGGCGGATTTGGAATGTTTGGGCGAGTTGAAAGACCGGATCAAAGTGGAGCAAGGCAAGATCGCGGTAGACGCGCAGATGCGGACGAACATCCCCAACATCTACGCCGCCGGCGATGTGAACGGAAAGTACATGCTGGCCCACGCCGCGTTCAAGATGGGGGAGACAGCCGCCGCCAACGCCATGGGGCACAAGGAGATCTGCGATCTCAGCCACGTACCCGGTTGTCTGTACACCCTGCCCGAGGCCGCATCCGTCGGCATGACGGAGGAGGAGGCACGGAAGAGTTATGATGTGTCCATCGGCATGTTCCCCTTCCGCGCCAACGGCCGGAGCTTGGCCTCCGGGGAGACGACAGGTTTTGTGAAGGTGATCGTGGACAAGAAGTACGGCGAGATCTTGGGCGCGCATATTGTGGGCGCGTGTGCCACAGAGCTGATCCAGGAGGTGGTGAATCTCATGGCCATGGAGATCACCGCCCACGAGGCCGCGGATGTGGTGCATGGACATCCCACATATGCTGAGGCCATTATGGAGGCTTGCGCTGATGCCTTGGGTAGATGCTTGCATTTACCGCCGAAGAAGAGAATATAAGAGGAGAGGTTAGAGATGAGTAAATACACAGGCAACCCGGTATCACAGGGGATCGGCATTGGGCGGATATATACCTATATCCCCTTTGAGCCAAAGGTAGCGGGAGCATATTTCGATGGGGAGGCACTGCAAACCCAGCTAGACGAATACGCCGCCGCCAAAGCCCGCGCCCAGGCGGAGTTGGATGCGCTTTACGAATCCATGTCAAAGACCAACCCCGAAAAAGCGGGAATCTTCAAGGCGCATACGGATATCCTGCAAGACGAAGTCATGGACGAAGAGATCATAGAGGGCATACAGGCCGCCCATATGATGCCGGACTTCTCTGTGCTCACCGTGTACAATACCTACATCAGCATCCTTGGTGCGGCGGAAGACCCCCTCATCAAAGAGCGCACCGTTGATTTGCAAGACGTGCGGAATCGTCTGATCCGTAATCTGCACAAGATTGAGGAGAAAAACCTCTCATCGCTAAGCGAGCCGTCTATCGTCATCGCGGAAGACTTGTTCCCCTCCGATACCGCCACCCTAGACCGCAAAAACGTGGTGGGTATCGCCACAGAACAAGGCGGGGCGACTTCTCACTCTGCGATTATTGCGAAAAGCTATGGCATCCCTGCCATTTTGGGAATTTCGGATTTACGCGAATCTGTGGAGCATGGCACATTTGCAATCCTAGATGCCATCACAGGCGAGCTGATTCTAAACCCGGATGACGCCACCCTTACCGCATATAAGGAAAAGCAAGCCCGATTCCAAAAAGACATGGAGATCGCCAAGCGATTTGAAAATGCAGAGGCCATCACAACTGACGGCGTCAAAGTAGATATCGGCATGAACATCGGCTCTACAAAGCTGCCGGAACTCACTCCTGCCGCTGAATTTGTCGGACTATTCCGCACGGAATTTCTCTACATGGAGTCCTCCCACATGCCCACAGAGGAAGAGCAGTACGAGGCGTATAAATCCATTCTGAGTTCACTAGGCACACGTCCTGTCACACTGCGGACGCTGGACATTGGCGGGGATAAAAAGCTGGACTATTTGCCCCTGCCCCATGAAGAAAACCCGTTTTTGGGCAATCGTGCGCTGAGACTTTGCTTTGATAAGCCGGAACTGTTCCGCACACAGCTTCGCGCGGCCCTTCGTGCATCGGTACACGGTAACTTATGGATCATGTTCCCCATGGTGGGAAGCTTGGAGGACTGGCGGCGTGCCAAGGTGAAAGTCGAAGAGGTAAAAGCCGAGCTTGACGCGGAAAACATCCCATACTCGCCGGATGTGAAAATCGGGATTATGATTGAAATCCCATCAGCCGCCATATTCGCAGACAAATTCGCCGCAGAGGTAGATTTCGCCAGTATTGGGACAAACGACCTATGCCAGTACCTGTGTGCCGTAGACCGCATGAACCCCCACATTGCCGGCTATTATCAAGAGTTTTCCCCCGCCATGTTCCGCACACTGGCGCAGATTGCGGAAGCCTTTGACAAGGCAGGGAAGCCCATTTCCATTTGCGGCGAACTGGGCGGAAACCATTTGGCGACGGCAGTTTTGGTTGGATTGGGGTATACGAAGCTGAGCATGAACACCTCGTCATTCGGCTTGGTACGGCGTATGATTACCGGCATGAGCCATCAAGAGGCCGCTGCCTTTGCGCAAGAGGTGCTTAATATGGACACGGAAGCAGAAGTAAAAGACGCGATCACTGCGTTTATGAAAAATATAGAGGAATAAGAGGAGCATTTAATATGTATTCAAAAGTAGTAAGCATCGTCAACGCAACAGGTCTCCACGCGAGACCGGCTTCACTCTTTGTGAATGAAGCGAAGAATTTCAAGTCCAAAGTCACCATCAAGAAAGCAGGCACAGACGCAGATCCTGCAAACGCAAAGTCTATTATCCTACTGCTTGCCCTCGCGCTTGCAGCAGGGACGGAAATCGAAATCGCCGCAGACGGTGAGGACGAGGTACAGGCAGTTGATACGCTTGTGAAGCTTGTAGAATCGGGCTTTGGCGAAGCGTAAGGGTAAACGAAAAAATCCCACTGTGCATTGCACGGTGGGATTTTTTTCGCTATTTAAAAGGCTTCTTTTTCAAAGGATCTGTCAGCGAAGCTGACTGAGAATTGCCCGTTCAATACTTTGACAAACAGCTTCAAAATAGTCATCTATCTCTCTATTTGAAAAGCGAAGAACAGAAAGATCGAGCGCATTTAGGTATTCCGTTCTTAACGCGTCATACTCCATTGCCTCTTTTTCATAGTGTTGCGAGCCGTCAAGCTCAATCACCAATTTAGCCCTTGGGCAATAAAAATCAACAATATAACTATCTATGATCATTTGCCTGTAAAACTGTAAACGATGTTTTCTAAGAAAATCATACCACAAATGATTTTCTTGCTTTGTAGCATCTTTCCGAAGTTCCCTTGAACGAATCTTTAGATTCTTATTTCTTGGTAGCATATAGGAAGCCTCCGTTATGTTAGAGGGACTGCGAATACGGCTTGACCCAAAGGCTTCTTTTGTAAAGGAACTGTCGCGAAGCGACTGAGGATTGTCCTTTGTGGGCTTGCAAGTGTGCTGAATCCTCCGTCAGGCTTCGCCTGCCACCTCCTTTACGAAAGGAGGCTTTGGTCGTCTATAGCTTCTAGCTCTATCTGTCTCACTGGTAACATATAGGAAGCCTCCGTTATGTTAGAGGGACTGCGAATGTGGCTTGACCCAAAGGCTCCTTTTGTAAAGGAGCTGTCGCGAAGCGACTGAGGATTGCCCTTTGTGGGCTTGCAAGTGTGCTGAATCCTCCGTCAGGCTTCGCCTGCCACCTCCTTTACGAAAGGAGGCTTTGGTCGTCTATAGCTTCTAACTCTATCTGTTTCACTAATTCATGCGGTGGTATGCCAAAAGCGTTTGCAATGCGCCATATTGTTTCAAAATTAGCTTGCTTACTCCCAGTTTCTACCATGGAAAGATGGCTTCTTGCGATACCAGCAAGACCGCTAAATACTTCTTGTGACAACTTGTGTTCTATTCTCAGTCGTTGTATCACTCGGCCAGCGGCAAGTCTGTTAAATTCTATCATCGCAGACACTTCCTTTTGCTCATTTTAAGCAACAAAAAGAAAAATGAAGTCTGCGATAATAGACAAAAATGGAAATTTATGTTACAATGTGTGAAATAGGGGGTGTGGGTGAATGGAAAACGTGCTTGACCTCTTTTCTCCTGCCGGTCAGCGGATGGCTCTACAGGCAAAGCTCAAGCGAGAGTTTGAAGAGCCGTCAACATTATTTTCTAATCAAATGTTCCGTGAAGATATTTATTATATGCTGATCTTAAGCGATTGGAGCGATGAGGTGGTACGCCGCTTGATACAGATACCGAATCTCTTATGGACGGTGGCGTGGACGCTACGGGAGGATGACGCGTTTGATGCATTTTTTGAACAGAGAGCCAAAGAAGTGATAGTGGAGTTGGCGGAGAAATCGTAGCTGAAAGAATAAAAAATTCCTCTGTATACCACACAGAGGAATTTTTGTTGTCTTAAAACCTCCTTTCGTAAAGGAGGTGGCAGGCGAAGCCTGACGGAGGTTTTACGTACAGCTACCAACACACACATGAGTTGCAAAGGTTAGGGGCAAAACCTCAGTCAGCTACGCTGACAGCTCCTTTACGAAAGGAGCTTAGGGTCAAGAGCCTTGTCCCTATCTCCGTCTACCCATAAGGCGGAGGAGCAGTAGGAAAATATTCACGAAGTCCAAATACAAGTGCAATGCGCCCAACACCATAACACCGTGACCGGGTGTAGTGGCCATGGCGTGTTTGAGACGCTGGACGTTATAGGCTGTGAGCCCCAAGAAGATTGCAATACCTGCGTAGGTGATGATGGTGTCCATCATGGTACTGCCAAGGAAAATGTTGATGACCGTTGCGATGATGAAGCCGAAGAACCCCATCATGAGGAAACTGCGGATGCCAGACAGGTCTGCCTTGGTGATTGCGCCAAAAAGTGCCATCACGCCGAACATACCGGCGGCAGAGAGAAAAGCGAGAGTGATTGTGCCTAAGTCGTAATAGTAGAAAATGCCAGACAGTGTGATGCCAATTAAGATTGCAAAAATGAAAAACACAAGCACAGCTGTCCCGGCTTGCATCTTCCAGACCCGAGGGAAGACGAAGATGACCATAAGGAATGGTGCAAATGCAAGTACAATGATTCCTGGGCCCATGTTGAACAGAAGGTCTTGCATAGCTTGAGAACCGGCGGTGAACATTGCCGTCACCGCGCTGATGAACAATCCTACAAACATCAGACCAAACACGCCCGCCATCCCATTTAGGGCGATGCCGCGCCTGTGGTCGTTCTCGTCAAAATATCCTTTTCCATGCCGATCATCATGCATAGTCAAAACCTCCCATTACTAGATAGCTAACAGTTTATCACACCTTGCCCCGCCCTGCAAGGGATGGGAGATTGCCGAATGGCTTGTTTTGTGATACTATTTGTCATAAAACCAAAGGAGGGCGAAAAGCCATGAGCCTATTTGGATTGGACAGAGAGATTTTATACGACATCCTTGCCATCGGCATTGCGCTCTTTGTGCTGGCGATTTCCTTGCGTGTCGTCACCGTGCTATTCCGCCGCGCAGAACGCCGCATGGCAGGGGAAGATCGGGATGTGACGAACCTCCGCTATCTGCGTTATACGGTCAAAGCGATTATCTATGCAATCTGCCTGACAGCCGCGCTTCGTCATGTGCCGGGGATGGGGTCTTTGCTCCAGAGCTTGCTTGCCGGCTCTGGTATTCTGGCTATCGTGATCGGGCTTGCGTCCCAACAGGCTTTGGGGAATATAATCAGCGGCGTTTTGCTTTTGGTGTTCCGCCCATTTCAGGTGGGGGATACCATCCGCTATCCGGCAGAAAACGCCACAGGCGTTGTGGAACAGATCGGTGTACGGCATACAACCGTCCGCACAGGCGAGGGGAAGCGGCTACTGATTCCCAATAGCCTCATGAACTCCAATGTGGTGGAGAATATTACAGAGGAAGCGGCGGACGATTAGGGCTTATAATCGGTGCGACAGGTATCTAATTCCCCTCCTTGGAGGGGTGCCGCCCGCAGGCGGCGGGGTGGTTGCTCTGCTGCTACCGTTCCGCAGAACCACCCCGGCCTTCGGCCACCCCTCCATTGGAGGGGAATTTCGCATCCGACACCATGCCTAATAACCACATACCCACACAAAAAAGGTGCGGACTACCTGTTACAGTAGCCCGCTAGAAATAGGGTTGTGGGATAAAGATATGAGCTTGGATAAGCTGTGCCACTATCATACCGCGCTTGGACAGACTTGTAAATAGCGAAGCGGCACTAGTTTTGTCGAATGGCATTTTACTTTACGCAGACCGGGAGCTGTGATACAATGAAGCCCTGTAGGGGCGATGTTTCACTGTCTCTACGTAAAGCAGTATGAAAACAGGGGAGCGGCCAAGTGCGTTGACGTAGCTATGTAGGGGCGAACTGTGTTCGCCCGCCATAATTGCGACCACTGCGGGCGAACACAGTTCGCCCCTACATAAAACTCCCCAAGATAGGAGAATAGCTGTGCAACTAAAACTTTGTGTCCCCTGCCTGTTCGGCGTAGAGGGGATTGTAGCCGATGAGTTACGGCGTATGGATTTCAAAGACGTGTCCCCCGAAACCGGGCGCGTCTATTTTTCGGGTGATTTTGCCGCCATCGCCCGGGCGAATATCAGTTTACGGACAGGTGAGCGGGTACTCATTACACTGGGCAGCTTTCCGGCGCGGACGTTTGAAGACTTATACCAAGGTATGCTGGGGATAGACCTGCAATCTTTCATCCCAAAAGAGGGTGCATTCCCGATCAAGGGACACGCCCTAGGGCCGACCATCCGCTCCGTGCCGGATGTACAGCGTGTGCTGAAAAAAGCGGCGGCGCAGAAGCTGGGACAGGCCTATGGACTAGAGCGTATGCCGGAGACGGGGGCGCTTTATCAAATCCAATTCGCCATCCGGGACGACATGGCGACCATCTACCTAGACACCACCGGCCACGGCCTCTACAAGCGCGGCTATCGCCCTGTGACGGGGGTTGCACCCCTACGGGAGACCTTAGCGGCGGCCATGGTGATACTCTCCCGCTATCGTGGGCGAGACGTGCTGGCAGACCCCTTTTGCGGCTCGGGTACAATCGCAATCGAAGCGGCGCTCATCGCCCGCAATCGTGCCCCGGGGCTCAATCGGCGGTTTACAGCCGAGACATGGCCGAATATCCCCGCAACTATCTGGGAAGCGGCGCGTGAGACCGCCCGCGGACGTGAGTTTAACGGGGATTACACCATCCTAGCCAGTGACGTTGACCCGGCCTGTATTGCCATTGCATCTGAAAACGCAAAACGTGCAGGGGTGGAATCCGATATCCGATTCCAAATCGCAGACGCGCGAGATTTCCGGCAGGAGGGCACGAGAGGCGTTATCGTGTCCAACCCGCCCTATGGCGAGCGAATCATGGAACGGAGCGAGGCGGAGGAAATCTATCGCGGGTTTGGACAGGCTACGCGGAAACTGACGGACTGGCAGCTATACATCCTGTCCGCACACCCGGATTTTGAATTGTCGTTCGGGCGGAAAGCGGATAAGAAGCGGAAGCTTTATAATGGTATGATTCGGTGTAATTTGTTTATGTATCGGTAGGAGGGTAAGATGCAAACGAGTTTTGGAAGACAACTGTTACAAGTAAAGCCGCCGACGCGGCAGGTAATTCGGAAAAGGGTGGAATATTTCCTCTGTGCGCTTCTTTGGGCTGCAGTGGGTGTTTTTCTTATCATCAATCCATTTGTTGATGAACGAGGTATCGGGTCTTTGATTGGGGCAGGTGTGATGGCTTTGCTCACGATACTTTGCCTTTGGGGAGCGTTTCGGCGCATTTACAACACAACACTCACCTTGTATGAGTTTGGATTTACGATAGCAATGTCTGGCAGTGAAGTCGAAGGGTTTGGTTTTCGAGACATAGTGGGCACACGAAGTATACGGAAGCGTCTTTTTATGAGCGCCAGCAGGTACAGAGCGGATCCCGACACGACATTGGTGCATAACAATCCGACAATAGACAGGTTAAATCAGCCTGTCGAGTACATAGAGACTGATACATTTGTTAGACGCACAAAACCGGAAGGCAATGCGCTTACACGCTTCAACAAGTCGTGGTCTCAATTCATAAGCGTTGAAGTAGACATGAAAAATGATGCCGAAATTCCACTCGGGGATCTGTATGACGGGCTTGCCGACGTGCAGATGGAACGGTTTTTCACAGCTCTTGACGAGGCGTTTTCAAACTATCTGCTTCGGGATATTCGCAGAGAGGGTCTAAACCATGTCAGCATGTCCTTTGGAGAAGAACTGGAGTTAGAGCGCGGCCAGCTTATCTTTAACCCAGCCCTGCGGGAGCGCAAGAGAGGCCGAAAAAAGCAACAAGAGACAACAGAGCGGACAATCACGATGCCCTTAGACAGTGTTTGGAGCATTCGCGCCCCGCGCCCGGAGGATATTACGGAGACGAGTATGCTAAAACTCATGGGCGTTCCTGACGAGCGCGGACATGCGGATGAACTCATCGTAATGTTTCTAAATTTGGCGCTGAATATAGATGTGCTTTACGCCATTGTGAAGATGAACAGAGAAAACCGGGGAAATCCGGCGTAGGCGTAATTTGTTTATGTATCGGTAGGAAGTAGCGGTTTGGCGGATAGTGTAGGAAATTTATATTCGGTGCAGCGCACTTTGTAGGGGCGATTATCAATCGCCCGTGCCCTTTACGCCCTTACTACCGACAACGCTGAAACCGCGGGCGATTGATAATCGCCCCTACAACGTAACGAATAAGCATTGCCCCCTGCCACATATCAGATAACGATCTAAGGAGTACCCCACATGAAACACCTATTCATCCTAAACCCCACCGCAGGCGGCGGTAAACGAACCGAGCAAGTCCGCACCGAAATCCTAGAAACCATGGAGACCCAATCCGACCCATGGGAGCTCTATGAAACCCAAGGCATACAAGACGCAACCCGCAAGGTGAGCGAAGCTGCTGCCACGGGCGAGCCCCTGCGTGTCTATGCCTGCGGCGGAGACGGTACGCTCAACGAGTGTGTCAATGGCGCGGTGGGTCAGCCCCACGTAGCCCTAACCCACTTCCCGGCGGGGACAGGCAACGACTTCATCAAGACATTTACAACAGGGACAGAACACTTCTTCAAGCTCCAAAACCTCCTCGACCCGCAGGAGATGGCGGTGGATATTATGGAAGTGGGGGGACGCTATGGGATCAACATCTGCTCCGTGGGGTTGGACGCACGGATTGCGGCGGATGTCCACCAATATAGCGGCTTACCCGGTGTGAAAGGAAAGACGGCATATTTCCTCAGTCTGTTCGCCAATATCGGCAAGGGGATCGCCCGCCCGTTTGAGGTGGAAGTTGGCGGTGTAAACTATAATCAGAAGTTTACCCTCATCTGTCTCTGTAACGGACGCAGCTATGGCGGTGCATTTACGCCCGTGCCGGAGGCTTTGCCCAATGACGGGCTTTTTGACATACTGCTGGTGGACAAGATCTCCCGTGCGGGCGCACTTGGCTTGGTGCAGAAATACGCCGCCGGGAGATATCGTGAGATTCCGAAACTGATTGCACATGTACAGAATACGGAGATGACGATTCGATCAGACCGTAAGTTTCCGGTGAATGTGGATGGCGAGATTTTGTACATGCAAGAGGCGACATTCAGACTGTTACCTGCGGCACTCCGATTCTTTGCGCCGAAACAGGCTGGTTTTTAGTGCGTAGGGGCGGGGTTTGCGCGTCCGTGGGTTTTCTCCCTCAGTCAGCTACGCTGACAGCTCCCTCAAAACGAGGGAGCCAAGGGGCAGCGCACGCCAAAGCCTCCCTCGAATCGAGGGAGGTGGCACGAAGTGCCGGAGGGAGGGTCATAGCACCCGATTTCTAAAAAAGTACGAAATTAACGAACTGTTTATATTTAAAGTCTTGCATCTGTATGGGACTTTGTGGTAAAGTATGGATATTGGCACTCGATCGAGAGGAGTGCTAATTTATCGAAAAAACACGTGGAGGAAGAGACAAATGACACTAAAACCTTTGGCTGACAGAGTCATCATCAAGCAAGTTGAGGCGGAGGAGACCACAAAAGGTGGTATCATCCTCACAAGCGCGGCGCAGGAAAAACCACAGGTATACGAAGTGGTTGCAGTTGGCCCGGGCGGTCTTGTAGATGGAAACGAAGTAGAAATGATCATCAAAGCGGGTGACAAAGTCATCACCGGCCAATATTCCGGCACAAAAGTGAAGATTGACGAAGAAGAGTTGACCATCGTACGCCAAGGCGATATTTTGGCGATTGTACAGTAACAACAATTATCTGAGGAGGACGACAAAACATGGCAAAGCAAATCATTTACGGCGAGGAAGCGCGCCGCGCACTAGAGAAAGGCATTAACCAACTGGCGGACACGGTGAAAATCACACTTGGTCCAAAAGGCAGAAACGTAGTACTTGACAAAAAATTCGGCGCACCGCTGATTACAAACGACGGTGTGACGATTGCAAAAGAAATCGACCTGGAAAACCCCTATGAGAACATGGGCGCACAGCTTGTGAAAGAAGTTTCCACCAAAACAAACGACGTAGCCGGTGACGGCACGACTTCTGCGACAGTTCTCGCACAGGCCATGATCCGCGAGGGTCTCAAAAACGTGGCAGCGGGCGCGAATCCGATGGTCATGCGCCGCGGTATCCAAAGTGCGGTTGAAGTAGCTGTGGAAGAGATCAAGAAAAACGCAAAGCCTGTATCCGGCACGAAAGACATCGCAGTGGTCGGCGCGATTTCTTCCGGGGACGAGATCATCGGCACACTCATTGCGGAAGCCATGGACAAAGTCGGTCAGAGCGGCGTGATCACAGTGGAAGAATCCAAAACTGCTGAGACTTACAACGAAGTTGTAGAGGGTATGCAATTTGATCGCGGCTATGTGACACCTTACATGGTGACGGATAATGAGAAAATGGAAGCAGTACTTGACGAGCCGTATATCTTGCTCACAGACAAGAAAATCTCCAACATCCAAGACATTTTGCCTGTCCTAGAAGGCGTCGTGCAAAGCGGCAAGAAAATGCTCATCATCGCGGAAGACGTGGAGGGGGAAGCCCTTGCGACGATTATCCTCAACAAGCTTCGCGGCACATTCACCTGTGTTTGCGTGAAAGCGCCCGGATTCGGTGACAGACGGAAAGAAATGCTGCAAGATATGGCAGTCCTCACCGGCGGTCAAGTGATCTCCAGCGACCTTGGCATGGAACTCAAAGAAGCGACACTTGACATGCTTGGTACTGCACGCCAGGTGAAAATCTCCAAAGAGAACACCATCATCGTAGACGGTGCAGGTACTGCGGCTGATCTCAAAGCCCGCGTTGGACAAATCCAAAACGAGATGGAAGCCACTACGTCTGAGTATGACAAAGAAAAACTGCAAGAGCGCCTCGCCAAGCTATCCGGCGGTGTTGCGGTCATCAAAGTTGGTGCGGCGACTGAGATCGAAATGAAAGAGAAGAAACTACGCATCGAAGACGCACTCAATGCGACACGTGCGGCAGTGGAAGAGGGCATCGTAGCCGGCGGCGGCGTGAGCTTTGTAGCGGCCTCCAGCGCTGTCGAGAAGCTGATTGCCAAAGCAGAGGGCGATGAAAAGACCGGCATCGTTACCATCTATAACGCGCTGTTTGCACCCATCCAGCAGATTGCAGAGAACGCAGGCCTTGAGGGCGCTGTGATCTTGGATAAAGTGAAAAGCAACGGCAAAGCCAACTACGGCTTCGACGTGTTGACAGGGGAATACGGCGACATGGTGAAAGCCGGTGTCATTGACCCTGCGAAAGTATGCCGCAGCGCCCTAGAAAACGCAGCCAGCGTTGCATCCATCGTGCTCACGACGGAGAGCCTCGTGACAGATATCCCAGAACCGGCAGCGCCTGCTGCGCCAATGCCTGACATGGGCGGTATGGGTGGTATGTATTAAGGTTCGGAAAACCTGATAGGTGTATGAAAAGCCCCCAATTGCAGGAGCATGTTTCCTGCGATTGGGGGTTAGTTTGCTTGGATTAGTATGTCTTACTTATTAGGTACGTAGGCTCCTTTTTCAAAGGAGCTGTCCGCGAAGCGGACTGAGGATTGTCTTTTGCGGGCTTTCAGCATATTGAATCCTCCGCCAGGCTTCGCCTGCCACCTCCTTTGGAAAAGGAGGCTTTGGTTTTCGCAAAGCATTATAAATACGGTGTATTACTTGATCACACCCTACCGATTCCAATAGTTCAAGCGCTCCACCAGCCGCTCCCCCACCAATTCCTCATACATATTCGGCCGAGCCAGCCCAAACAAACTATCGGGATTCCCCCGCTCGATCACATTACTGCCAAAGCGCGTGGACAGCGTCACACGGACGCCCCATTCCCGGAGCATGGCTTCGGTGTACTCGTTGTAGTGTCCGTAGGGATAGACGTATACGAGGACTTCCGTCCCCAAGGCTTCCTCAATCTGGATGCGCAGTGTATGGAAATCATGATAGAACGCGGCGAAGTAGTCCTCCATGGATTCGCCCTCCCGCTGTAACACGCCGTGGCGGAAGGTCTCCGGGGTTTCAAACAGTTCCACCATGTGCATGTCATAGCTATGATGGCCGATTTGGATTACGCCTCTTTGTACCCAGGGATATACAGCCTCAAAGGAAAAGGTGGGTGTAGCGGGGATGTCGGTGCCCCGATAGGTGGCGTTTCCAATTCGAGTACCGACCATGCTGATTAGAGCGGACATGCCCAGTTCTTCTAAGATAGGCGCTGCTAGGTCTAGGTTACTCTGATAGCCGTCGTCAAAGGTGATCACTACAGGGCGGGCTGGTAGAGGTTCGCCATGA
>Ga0131853_10002763_pt1 | contig 31427 bp, 26 predicted proteins | sample TergutLab28metaG_FD_92764 | JGI IMG/M metagenome (GOLD analysis project Ga0131853, IMG submission 92764) | Labiotermes labralis P1 segment gut microbial communities from Petit-Saut dam, French Guiana - Lab288 P1 (version 2) (version 2) | ecosystem: Host-associated > Arthropoda: Insects >... | reverse complement strand
AGCGCGAAGATTATGATGCCTGGGCGGCTGCCGGCCTGTCTGGCTGGTCATACGAGGATGTTCTCCCGTATTTCCGGAAATCCGAGGACAACACGCGCGGCGCCGACGCCTTTCATGGCGCCGGGGGCGAGTTGGCCGTTTCGGACCTCGGTAGAGAGACCCACCCCGTTATCGAGTCGTTCTTCGACGCCGCGCGTGAGATGGGACTCCCTCTGAACAACGACTTTAACGGCGCGTCTCAGGAAGGGGTCGGGCGATACCAGTTCAATATTCGTGAGGGTGTGAGGGCGAGCGCGTCTAATGCCTTTCTGCGCAAGTCGATGGGGCGGAAGAACCTGACGATAGTGAGCAAGGCTCAGGTAACCGCGTTGCAGTTAGAAGGGCGCCGGGCCGTGGGTGTCGCCTTTCGTCACGGAAATCATATTCGTCATGTCGCCGCCCGGAAGGAAATCGTGCTTGCCGCCGGAGCGATCAACACGCCTCAGCTTCTCATGCTTTCGGGCATCGGGCCCGCGGAAGTGGGATCGGCGGGTCTCCGCGTTCAGATTGAAATGCCCCAGGTCGGAAAGAATCTGCGGGATCATCTCTATTGCCCGTATTTTTTTCGCGCGCGTCGCAAAACATTGAACGACAGTTTCGCGAATCCGCGGTGGTTGATCGGGGCCGGGCTGCGCTATGCCGTTTCGCGTCGCGGCGCTTTGGGCACGAGCGTGAATCATGCGGGCGCTTTCCTGCGCACGCGGCCAGACCTCGATCGGCCAAATATGCAGTTTTATTTTATGCCGGTCAGTCTGGAGTCCAAGAATGGAGGAAAGAAAATTGGCTTTCACGAGTTCTCTGGGGTCACCATTTCGGCCAGTCCATGCAGGCCGACTAGCGTTGGCCAGTTGACCCTGCGCAGCGGGGATCCCTTCGCGGCGCCGATCATTACGCCCAACTACCTGTCGACGCAGGAAGACGTTGACGACATGTTGTCTGGGGTGCGCTTCATCAGAGAGATGGTGCGCAGCAAAGCGCTGGCCTCACTGATCGAAGAGGAGGTCGAGCCAGGACCGTCAATCCGGACCGATGCTGAAGTGATTGCCGATTTTCGCGCCCGCGCATGCACCACGTTTCATCCGGTCGGCACGTGCCGGATGGGGCAGGACAACTCGGATTCGGTAGTGGGCGCCAATTTTAAGGTGCATGGCATGCAGGGGCTGCGCATTGCCGACGCCTCGATCTTTCCGGACATGATTTCGGGCAACACGAATGCGGCATGCATTATGATCGGAGAAAAGGCGGCTGCGCAGATTCTGCGTGAATCGTTGTAAGCGCCGTAGACAGTGTGGATCGCCGGGGATCGACGCGGGCGTGTTCGATTCCAGGGTGCAAGACGAGAATAACTACGTAGGACGTTGAGTCATATATGTCGAAAAAACGCGTAACGCTGAAAATGTTGTCTGAGAAGACGGGATTTGATGTGTCGACTATTTCCCGTCTGCTGCGCGGCGATCGAACGCTATCGATTCGTTCGGAAAACGCGGAATTGATCCGGCGAACGGCCAGTGAACTCGGATACGTTCCCGATGTCGTGGGACGTAGCCTGCGGTCGTCGCGTAGTTATTCCGTCGCTGCACTGTTGCCGTCGCTTCAGAACCAGATTCACGCTCAGATCGTCGAAGGGGCATCACATGTCTGCCGGGAACGTGGCTATTCCCTGATCATCGCGCATCTCGCCGGCACGGATTCGATAGAGGATCTCTATGCGGATCTGGTGGCGCGCAATCGCGTCGAGGGCGTGATGTCTTTGACTTACCGGGAGGAACTGGCACAAATCGCCGCAACTGCCGGACCTGGTATTCCAGTGATGGCGGTGAACTGGCGCGCGCCCGGTTTTAACAACTCGGTGACGCTCGATGAGCGTCCTGGCGCACGGATGGCCACCGAACATCTGCTACAGCTCGGGCATACGCGTATCGCCCACCTGTCGGGCGACCTCCGCCGTTTCAATGCGGCGGAACGTTTCAAGGGATACGAAGAGGCGCTCGTGGCGCGGGGAATAGCGGTGTCCGACGATCTCGTCGTGCCGTCGGGCTACGGTTTCGAAGACGGTGTGCGTGCCATGGACGTCTTGCTCGAGCGCGGACCCCGTGACTTTACGGCCATCTTTGCCGTCAGTCTGTTGACCGCAGCGGGAGCCATCAAGGCGCTGACCCGCCGGAATATCCGCGTACCGGAGGACGTCTCGGTTATCGGATTCAACGATGGCACGTTGGCCGAAGTGATGAGCCCGAGCCTTAGCACCATAGCTTACCCGCTTGCCGATCTCGGGCGCGCGGCGGCCGATGGCATGATCGCCCTGCTCGACGGTGGCACGCGACAGTGTCAGAAGGTGATCGGTGGCCCCGTCCTCATGCAGCGTGGCAGCACGGCACGTTGTCCCGTCGAGCGTACCCCGTAGATTCTCGTTGACGATTAAAAAATGATTTTTCTGCCTCTGCGCTGGCCGTTATCCCTGATGATTCGGACTGCAGAGTTATTTAATTTCGATTTTGGAGCGGAAAGATGGAATTGGGTTTGAAAGGAAAGGTTGCGCTGGTTACCGGCAGCGGACGAGGTATCGGATACGCCGAAGCCGCGGCACTGGGGGCCGAGGGTGCGATCGTGGCAATCAATGATCTGGACGCATCGAATGCCGAGGCCGCATGCGAACGGCTCAGGGCAACTGGAGTGACCACAAGCTGTTTCGTAGGCGATGTTACGAACGAAATTTTCGCCGCCAGCATGGTAGACCGTGTGGTGACGCAGTTCGGTCGTATCGACATCCTGGACGGTGGACGCCGGGATTACGCCTGGGCCTGAGGGGCCAGTGACACGGCCGGCGACATTCGTCGCCGGCTGATTCCAGAATGACAGACGAGTTTCTGTGCGCGGAGACCAGAAAAATGGAAAAGAGAGTATCGAAGGCCGCCTTCAAGGCCAAGGCCTGCGAGTTGTTCAGACGGGTCGAGATGCTTGGTGAATGCGTCGTGGTCACCGACCGAGGCCATCCTACGGTAGAAATACGGCCCTATCGAAAGCGGCGCCGCGACCCGTTAGAAGTGCTACGCGGCTCAATCCTCTATTTCGACGCCGAGTCGGCCCCCCCGCTGATCGCGCAGGCGGAGGAAGTCTGATGATCGCGGTCGATACGCGTGCGCTGATCTACTGGCTCAACAACGATAAAGCGTTGACACCTGTCGCCCGAGCTACGATCGACTTGGAACGGGAAAGCGGCGAGATGCTCGTCTCGGTGATCAGCGTGCTTGAGATCATGCAGCTCGTGGAAGATGGCCGTCTTGCACTTTCGATGGACGCACGCAGCTGGATGTCCACCATGGTTTCGGTCGAGCAGGTGAGGATGGTGCCGGTAGACCTTGAAATTGCCTTCAAGGCGGCGGCGCTTTCGCGCGAGCTGTCCTTCGAACAAAGGCTTATTGTTGCCACGGCTCGTACATTCGGTGCACCGCTTGTGACGCCGGATGCGCGATTACACGAGCTGGCGCACGTCGAATCGGTCTGGTAAGGTGAGTCCGGGCGAAGATCGGACCGTTGGCGGCGGGAGTCCTCGCCCGGGGCGACCCGCCTCAACTCACGGTGCAAGCGCGGCATTTCTGAAAGTGCTTCGGCTCGCAGTGGCTTACCGGCGTCCATCTCCAGCACCCCGTGCCACGAGATCGGCCCCCTTTTCGCCGATCATGGTGCTTGCTGCATTGGTATTGCCCGATACGACCGCCGGCATGACCGATGCGTCGATCACGCGCAGCTTGCGCAGGCCATGGACTTTCAGCTCGGGATCGACAACCGACCGTGCGGGGTCCGGGCCCATCGTGCAGGTGCATGAGGCGTGATACGTCGTCTTGCCGGTCTCGAGCGCATGGCGCGCGAAGTCATCGTCCGTGGCGAGCGTGCGGGTCGGGCGCACGCGCTCCACGAGCAGGTCCGCGAGCGGGCGCGTGCTCGCAAGCCGCAGCAGGATCTTCAGACTGTCCACCATGACGCGCATGTCCTCGTCCGTGCTCAGCACGTTGGGAACGATGGCCGGCGCGGATGCGGGATCGCGGTCCTTGATGTGCACGGTGCCGCGACTGGTGGGGCGGCAGGGGCTGACCGTCATCAGGACACCGGGGAACGAATCCGGCGTCATCTTCGGTTTGGCCGGGTCGGAATCGAAGCTCATCGGCAGGAAATACAACTGCGTGTCGGGCCTGTCGAGTTCCGGACGCGTGCGCAGGAAGGCGCCACCCTGATTGATGCTCAGGGATAACGGACCCCTGCGCGCGAACACGTATTTCATACCGGCCCAAATCTGCTTGGGCAGGGTGTCCAGCACATTGTTTATGGTCGGTACGCTCGCCTTCCAGGCCATGCCGCTCTGAGTATGGTCCTGCAAATTCGCGCCGACCTGAGCGTTGTGATGAACCACGGCGATACCGCGGTCCCGCAGCAGCGCACCGTCGCCGACACCGGAGCGCTCCAGAATGGCGGGCGAGCCGATCGCTCCGGCACACAGCAGGATTTCCTTCGTTGCACGCAGCCGGACACGCTGGCCGTTGCGTACCAGTTCGACGGTTTCGGCCGCCTGGCCCTCGAAGACGATGCGGTCGACGAGCGTATGCGTCCAGACTTCGACATTGGGCCGACGCCGCGCGCGTTCGAGAAAAGCCACGGCGTTGCTGCTGCGACGGCCGTCACGAAACGCGAACTGGTAGAGACCCACGCCTTCCTGAGACGGACCGTTGAAGTCGGCGTTGCGCGGATAGCCGAGATTCACACCGGCATCGATCATGGCGTTGATGGTCGGATGGGCGTGCCGGTCGATGCTGGAGATCGACAATGGGCCGCCCGCGCCATGCAGCGGCCCGGCACCGAAATCGTTGTCCTCCGACTTCTTGAAGTACGGCAGCACCGATTCGAAATCCCATCCGGTGTTGCCGAGTTTTGCCCAAGCGTCGAAATCCTCCTTCTGCCCGCGGATGTACACCATCGCGTTGATGGAACTCGAGCCGCCGAGAATCTTGCCGCGCGGCCAGAAGTCCGAGCGGCCGCCCATGCGCGGGTCACGCTCGGTCTCGTAGCACCAGTTCAGGCTGTGGTCGTCGAACAGCTTGCCGTATCCCAGCGGCATGCGCACGAATAGACGGTTGTGCTCGCCGCCGGCCTCGATCACGACGACTTTCCAACGGCCGTTGGCGCTCAGGCGATCGGCCAGCACACAACCGGCCGATCCCGCACCGATGATGACGAAGTCGCAATGGGCGTCTACCGGGGTTCCGTTATTGGTCGTCATAGCGCAGGTTATACGGACTCTTCGGTGGTATGGACGGCGCTGACCGAGCGCAATTCGGACAGCGCTTCGGGCATCCACGAGACCGCCTTGCGGTTGGCGCGGAAGAAACAACGGCCATAGCGTTCGAGCGCCTGCTCGTCGATCTCGAAGCCGAGGCCGGGATCGGTCGGCGCGGCGAGCTTGCCGCGCTCGTGCAGCCACGGTTTGACGAGCACGGCGTCGCGCGCCTCCGGGGTCCAGCCGGGCGGGTTGAGCGGGTACTCGAATGGCATGTCGTCAGGATTGCCGCTGGCCAGCATCACCTGAAGGTTGACGGCGAAGCCGATCCCGTTGCTCCACGTGTGCGGCGTGAATTTCGCACCGGCGGCGCGGGCGAGGCGGCCGATCTCCAGCGTCTGTTCGATGCCGCCGGTCCACATCGAATCGGGCTGGTAGATGTGGTAGCACTTCTTCTCGATCATGCTGCGCAGCTCGACCATGCCACCGGTGTGCAGTTCGCCGCCGGAGACGGGCACGCGTGAATAAGCGGTCAGTTCCGCCATCTGATCGTGCCACTCCATGAACAACGGCTCTTCCACCCACTCGAGTCCGGCTTCGTATGCGGCGTCGCAAAAGCGCTTGGCGCGGGCGAGATCCCACTTGGGGCCGGGGCCGCCGCCGGTGTACCAGAAGGCCTGGTTGCAGTCGACTGCGAACTTCATCTTGCCTTCGAGCGCGGCAGCGGGCTCCTGGATCTGGCGAATGTCGACCGCTTCATCGAAATCGTGCACGCGCATCTTCATCAAGCGGAAGCCTTCCGCATATCGCGCATGGGCCTCATCGATACGGGCGGCCGGCTCCTTCACCTCGCCGGCCGAGGCATACAGCGTCAAGGTTTGTGCCTTGCCGCCGAGCAGTTCGTAGATGGGCTTGCCCGCCAGTTTGCCCCGGATGTCCCAGAAGGCCGGCTCGATCCAGAAGTTGCGAAAGCCGCCGTAGGCCGGAATGCGCAGCATCTCCATGAGATGCGCTTGATCGTGGATGTCCTTGCCGAGCAGCAGCGACGCGAGCGAGTCGCCCATGCCCACGCGTTCGCGCGACGTGGCCGAAAATGCGCTGAACCCTTCTACGCCATCGTCGGTGCGCAGGCGGACCAGATAGAAATTCGTGGTCGAGCGCGTGCCCTTGACTACCCATGCCGGCGAAAAAGGCGCGGGCAACGGCGCTTGGACCAGGTAAAGCTCGATCGAATCGATTACGGACATCAGTATCTCCAATAAGGCGAGGTGTGGCCTGTGGCTCACAGGCGTTATGACGGCAATGGCAGCGCGGGTTCGGCACCGGCTCAGGCCGCGCGCTCTCCCAACGTGATGCGCCAAAGTAGCCGGCGATGGCCTTCGTAACCGCCCGTGGCGGCATGCAATACCGCACGGTTGTCCCAGAGCAGCAGCATCCCGGGCTGCCAGCGATGCCGGTACAGGAACTCCGGCCGGACCTGGTGCGTGAACAGCTCTCGCAGCAGCGCATGGCCCTCTTCGGGGGGCAGCCCTGCAATGCTTTCGGTGTATCCGGGATTCACCGCGAGGGCGGGGCGCCCCGTCTCGGGATGAATCTTGACCACGGGGTGCAACTGGGTCGCATAGGCGGATTCATCCGCGATGATCGTCATCGACCGGTCCTTGTCGCCGCTGCCGTAGCGGCCGCTCGGCGCATAGCCGCGCCGCGCCGAGTGAACGGCCATCAGCCCCTGCAGGCATTGCTTGGTGGCGGCGTCCAGCGCGTCATAGGCGGCGCACTGGTCAGCGAATAGCGTATCGCCGCCGTGCGGGGGAATATCCACGCCGTAAAGCAGCGTGGCGGCGGGCGGCTGCGGCAGGAAGCTCCAGTCGGAGTGCCATGACTCGGCAAACAAGGAGGAGGTTTCATTCGCTTCACGGCGAATCTCGGCCACATGGTCGCGTCCGGGCATGGCGGCAATAAACGGATCGCGCCCGAATGTGCCGAACAGGGCGGCCACCCGCTCGAGGTCGTCGAGTGTCAGATTCTGTCCCGGGATGGCAAGCACACGATGCTGCAGCCACGCATCTCTTAGTAGAGCTACCGTTTCGTGGTGAAGCGGCCGCGACAAGTCCACATGCTCTGCGATGGCTCCACAACTGGCGTCCGTGGGCGAGACAACAACCGGTAATGCACTGGCATTGAGCATGATGTTTCCCTTGGTACTGCGTAACGTTGAGTCACCCTGTTTAGCGAGAGGCGCGCTCCATGGCGGTGCCATGTCTACGGTGATCGTTTGTGAAAACAAATGGTAGCGCACATCATTTTAGACATGCAACCAGATGTTGATGCCTCGAAATCCAGGGGTTTCCCTAGGGGATTTGCGGCGAAAAGGTTGAGATATTATTATGGTAGCGTTTGCATTTATGAGGCAGGGGCGTTGCGAGCAGCTCTTGCTTTCCTTTCGCGGGCAAATTCAGGAGACGGTTTGTGCATACGAACGCAGGACACTCGATCAAGATTCGCGGCGTCGATGACGTCATAGCCTTCGTTGATTCATGTTCCGGCATTGTCGGCAGGGCCGGTTTCATCTGGTGGATCGCCCTCGGCGGCCTGTTTCTGGATGCGCTCGCGAATTCCGCGTTGGGCGTCAGCCTCGGGATGATGTCGCGCGACCTTCACCTCGACGCTGCCGAGATCGCGATCATGACCTCGTCGTCTTCGTGGGTCGCGATCGTGTTCAACCCCATCGGCGGCTGGATGGCCGACCGCTGGGGCCGCGTCCGCCCGCTCGTGTTTGCCAAGGTATGTTCACTGGTTGGCGCGGTACTGGTCATGTTTGCGCCGGACTTGAGCGCCGTGCTCATCGGGCGCTTCTTTGCCGGCATGGCGTACGGTATCGATTTCGCGATCGCAATGGCGTTGCTCGCGGAGTACACGCCGGCGCATCTGAAGAGCCGTATCAACGCGTGGGCTGGCATGTGGGGCGTTGCGGGGTGTCTCAATTTGCTGCTCGCGTTGATGTTCTACTCGTGGCACGTGGGCGACGCCATCTGGCGCTATTCCATCGGCGCGACGGCGGTCTTCAGCGCGTTAATTCTTCTCCTGCAAGTGAGCTTTCTCGTCGAGAGCCCGGCATGGCTCGCGCGCAAGGAGCGCGTCGCCGACGCGGCGGCGGCCATGACGCGCATCTACGGGCGCAGTTTCGTGGCCGCCCCGTTCGACGAACGCGTGCCGGTGACAAACCAGGCACGGCGCGGCTTCGCGAACGTTGCACTGATTTTTCGCGGCATCTATCTCCCGCGTGCCATTCTTGCGTCAACCGTGCAGACTGCTCAGGCGATCGAATATTTCGCCATTGGCTGGTATCTGCCGGTCATCAGCATCACGCTGTTCGGCACGAACTTCGTTCACTCGACGCTCGGCGCACTGGCGTTCAGCGTAATCGGCACGATTTGCGGCTTCCTGTCCCCCGTGGTGGGCCGCGTGCTGGGTTTGCGGCGCGCCTCGGCTATCGGCTTCCTCGGTGTCGGCGCAACCCTGCTCGTGCTGGGCCTGTACGGAACCGTCATGCCGATGTGGATGTCGCTGCTCGTGCCATCGCTGTTCCTCGTATTTCACTCGGCCGGGCCGAGTGCGAACGGCAAAAGCCTGTCGTCCCTGTCGTTTCGCAGCGAACTGCGGGCGAGTGCGAACGGCTTGGTGGGCGCGCTGGGATCGGTCGGCGCCGCTGTCGGGTTGCTCGTGTTTCCCATCTTCCGCGAGCATTACGGCCTCAAGCACACCTATCTCATGCTCGCCGCCGTGCCGTTGCTGGCGAGCATCGTGTGCTTCGCGATCAAATGGGATCCCACGCGCAGCCCGGTCAATCCGGATAACGAACCCGATGCGCCTCAGTTCAAGCGTGACGAGGAAGCGGTCAGCGGTTTTCTGAGTCCTGCGATGAACGATGGCCAAAGATGAGCGGGTAACCGCCCATCATTCGCGATCATCGTACCTTTCTCTAGAGCGCAATACGTTAATTTAAACTGGAGTACTGAATGATTAGCAAGGAAGCGATCAAGCGTGGCTACAACCGGGGCAACTACACGGTTGGTGCACCCACGCCGCCCGCATGGTCTGTCGCGCGCCCGCAGACGGGCACCGAGGCCGCTTTGCAGAGCAACCCCGTGTGCCTGAGCGCGCAGCAGATCGATGTGCTGCGCGCGCTCGGCGACGAAGTGCTCGTGTCCAGGCAGGACGTGGTGGATGCCACGCGCGACTGGTGGGCCGGCACGATGATCGCCGAAACGGATGGCAAGCCGGCGACGCCCCATGCCGTGGTGGTTCGCGTATCCACGGTCGAGCAGGTCCAGGCCGTGATGCGTTTTGCCTGCGAGGCGGCGATTCCGGTAACGCCTTCTGCCGGCCGCAGCAACGTAACGGGTGCGGCGCTTCCGGTGCGTGGCGGCATCGTGCTGGATGTCTGCGGCCTGAACCGGCTGTTGCGCTTCGATCGCGAAAGCCAGATCGTCGAAGTGGAGGCCGGCATGTTCGGCGATATCTTCGAAGAGACGATTCAGCGCGACTACGGCATGACCCTCGGACACTGGCCGTCTTCGTATGCGATCAGCACGGTGGGCGGATGGGTGGCATGCCGCGGCGCCGGCCAGCTGTCGACGCGCTATGGCAAGATCGAAGACATGGTGTTCGGCATGGACGTCGTCCTCGCAGACGGTCGGCTCGTGACACTCGGCGGATACTCGCGCGCGGCCGTCGGGCCGGATCTGCAGCAGCTCTTTATCGGCTCCGAAGGTACGCTTGGCGTGATCGTGCGAGTCCGTCTGAAGTTGCATCGTCTACCCGATTATGGGCGCGCCATTGCCTATGGCTTTAGTTCTTTTGCCGAAGGGCTCGATGCATGCCGCGAAATCCTGCAGTGCGGAGGCAATCCGGCGGCACTGCGCCTCTATGACGAGCTCGAGAGCGGCGTTCAGTTCGGCTTACCCGCGGCCAACGTGCTGCTCGTTGCGGACGAGGGAGCGCCCGAGATCGTCGATGCCGTGCTTGCGATCAGCGAGCGCGTATGCAAGGCGCACGGTGTGAAGCTCGACGACGCTGCGATCTTCGAGAGGTGGCTCGATACGCGCTATCTCACCGGAAAGAGTGCCGAAGGTTTTCAGCGCAGCCCCGGCCTCGTCGCTGATACGCTCGAAATGATCGGTCCATGGAAAGATCTCGCGGCCATCTACGACGATGTCGTGCAGGCGATCAATGCGGTGCCGGGCACGCTCGCGGGTTCTGCGCACCAGTCTCATGCGTACGTGGACGGCGCGTGCCTCTATTTCTCGCTGCGCGGCGACGTCGAAGTTTCGCAGCGCGCGCAGTGGTACCGCGCCGCGTGGGATGCCGCGAACCGTGTGATCATCCGTTACAACGCGGCCTTGAGCCATCACCACGGCGTTGGCCTGTTGCGCGCGCCTTACATGCGTGAGTCGCTCGGCACCGCATTTCCGGTTCTGGAGGTCGTCAAGCAGGCACTCGATCCGAAGAACATTTTCAATCCGGGCAAACTCGGCCTCTCGGATCTGCTCGATCCTGACGCAAAATAGCTGTTCCTTGGTCATGGCGCTTCGCGAACAAGTTGTACGATGCATAAAGAACCGGCGACCGGGTATGACACGTAAGACGAGACGTTCCGGAGAATATTCCAGCGCCTACATAAGACTCCTGTTCGACTATCTGGAGCGCCACAACGTGGATGCCGCGCGCTTGCTGGGCGAGGCCAAACCGGATGTGCGCGCCGATGCGGCGAAGCGCTATACCGTAGAGCAGTGGCGCGACTGGCTCGCGCTGGCCGCCGCGGAACTCGGCGATGATCTCCTGAGCCTTCATTTGGGGCAATCGATCACGCCGGCGCACCTTGGTATCGTCGGCTACGTACTGCAGTCGTGTCCGACCTTGGGGGCTGCCCTGCAGCGGCTGGAAGCATTTGAATCGCTGATATCGAATGTGGCCTACGTCAAAACGAATCGGTCAGGCGGCGAGATTGCCATCGGCTGGACAGACGCGAAAACGACGCTTGGCAGGCTGGTCGATGAAACGGCGATGACCGCCTATGTGCAGTTCGGCCGGCACTTGACCGGGAAGACGAATGTCCTCAAGAGGATTGATTTTGTCCACGAGCGCCCGGCTGAGGCGGCGCGTTACGAAGACTATTTCCGTTGCGAAGTCAGGTTCTCCCAGCCGGAGAACTGCATCGTCATTGCGGATTCCGTTCTGGAATTGCCGCTTCAGCAGGCTGATTCATCATTGCTGGACATCATCGAGAAACAGGCGGTAGATCTGATGGCCGGTCGGGCTGCGGGTACCGAACTGCTGCGCTCGGTGCGCTCGATCATCGTTCAGCTCTCTTGCGAAGGTGACCTCGACATTGAACGGGCCGCGTCGCGTCTGAACATGTCGTCGCGAACGTTGCATCGACGGATGGCCGAAGAGGGCATTCATTTCCGCATGCTGTGTAACGAAACGCGCTGCGAGTTGGCAAAGGAATATTTGAAAAATCGCCGGATGACGCTGGGGGAAATCGCGTGGCTGCTTGGCTATACGGAGCAAAGCGCGTTTTCCAGAGCTTTCCGGCGATGGACGGGTATGCCTCCTGCCAACTGGCGAAAAGAAAACGTGTGATCGTGTTGGTCAGTCAGCATTCGAGGCGGTCACGTGGTTTCCAGCAAAGTAATGTCGCGCCGATCAGTGCACACGTCGTTTCAAGAACCAGCAGCGAGATGACGACGTGGTTTGGCAGTCCATCTATTGCGATGCTGACCAGCCGGCCGGCCACGAGCCCGCCGGTCACCGCGACGCCAATCCATAGTGCGGGGCGGCGCCATCTCTGCATTAGCGCGCCCGCCAGCATCATCATGCCGATCGTTATCTGCAATCCGCCGTAATTGGCGCGAACTTCATTCAGTGCACTGATCGAGGTTGGGCGTAGCTCGATGCCGGCGAGGGCGGCTACCGGGTCGTGAAACGTGCTGAAGCCGATAAATAAGAAACCGGCGGCGCAGAGTGCCAGATAGGAGCGTGCCAGGTTGCGCATCACGCTTCCTCGTTCCGGATCAAGGTTGGTTGAGCGACCGCGAGCTTGCGTTGGCTGGATGGTGCGCTTTTCTGGTCGAAGCGTTCAATCGTCCACGTGTGAATCGGCGAGTGGCCTGGACGCTCCCAATCCGGTGGCATGAAGAAGTGTTTTAAACGGTGCAGAAACGGTCCAGGAGCCAGGAAGTCCCGCCACATGTCCACAAATTCGTGGAAGTTCAGCACCAGGAAGTGGTGCGATTTGATCTGGCATGTCACCCCGTACTCGACCTTTTCCACTTCTTCCTCGTAGGTGCCGAACCAGCGATCGAAGATGATCAGAACGCCACCGTAGTTCTTGTCGATGTATTGTGGATTGCGGCCATGATGCACGCGGTGATTGGACGGTGTGTCGAACAGGTATTCGTACCACTTCGGGAATCGTCGGATGGACTCCGTGTGAACGAAGTACTGATACGCGAGATCGACCGCCAGCAGAAACAGGACAATGGCGGGCGGTATGCCGAGCAGCACGGGCGGCAGGAAAAAGATGAAAGTCCCGACAAAAGAATTGAGCACCGACTGGCGCATCGCCGTCGTGAAGTTCATGACCTCTCCGCTATGGTGCGGCACATGCGCCGCCCAAAACCAGCGGACACGATGCGAGCATCGATGAAACCAGTAGTAGCAGAATTCGACCAGTACGAAAATCGGAACGATGGTCCACGCGTTGACGGGAATATCAAACAGGCGATGACGATAGAACCAGGCGAATAGCGCTGTCGTGAACAACCATCGCGTCGCGACTTCTGCGAGCTGGTAGCTGGCGCCCAGCGACAGGTTGGCCACAACCTCTTTCCAGTAAAACTGCGCACCGTTACCGCGCTTTTTCTCGATTACGAATTCGATCATGAAGGCGAGCAGGAAGAGCGGCGTCATGCCGAGCAGGAAGACCTGTTTCCAGTCGACTTTCCCGTCGAATAACCGGCTTAAACAGGTCGTTAGCAGATCTGCTATGTAGTGCATAGAGGAACCCCAAGTTAGGATGGGGCCATTTTGCAGTCGCAGGCGCAGTAGGAATTGACCGTCCGAGTCTATTATTTGACACTTGCCGCCATTTTCAGCCTGCTTCCCCCGTGGTAAATCGTTATATGACTGTGGCAAGGAGCAGTATGTCCACAGGTTTACCCACAAAATCTGTGGATAACCTGCCGCCTTTGTAGCCTCGGAAAGTATCTCGGTTGCTCGCGCGCCGAGCCGTTCCGTTTTCATTGCTGCCTTCCAGAATTAGCTCATCGATTGCTCCGCGCCGGCCTGCACGATCTCAAGCTGTATGGTTTCAATTCCCCGGGGCTTCGCAAAGAACAGCGACAGTGAGCCCAACTTCAAAGCGCGGCGTGGTCTTTCACCGCATCTTCGAGTGCGGGCTTCAGTCCGAGGAAACGTTCGTCAACAGCCGCTGGATTGTCGCGATTAAGAGCGATCATCTGCGCGCGTACATCGCCGCCGCGAATGACCTCAAAGGCATTGGCTTCCATGCCTTCGACAATCGCATTGGCAACCGCCATGGCCGGTTCTCGCGAAAAACCGAGCTCGGGGCCGGCCCGGTTCGACGCCATCATCGGGGTGTCGGTGGCGCCGGGATAGGCGGTCAGCACATGGATGCCTTCGCCTTTGAGTTCACGCCGCAGTGCTTCGCCGAAGCGTGCCAGGCCGGCCTTGGTGGCGGCATAGGTGGCGTAGAACGGCGCGCCGATCAGCGCAATGCCGGAGGACACGTTGACGATCATGGCGTCCGCGCTGGTGCGCAATACCGGCAGGGCCTCGCGCGTCAGCATGATGGGCGCGACCAGATCGACGTCGATCATCGCCTGCAGTTCGGCTTCTGGCGTAGTCTCGAGACGTCCGGCCCTGACGCCTCCCGCGTTATTCACGAGCACGTCGAGTCCGCCGAGTGCATCGATGGCCTGCCTGAGGGTAGCCGTGCGGCCGTCGGGCGTCGCAACGTCGGCGGCGATCGTCTTGACCGCGTGGCCGGACTGACTCAGCGTTTCGGCTGCTCGCACCAGCACCTCGGGGCGTCGGCCGCTGATGGCGACGCTGGCGCCTTTGGCGAGTAGGGCGCTTGCGAGCGCCAGGCCGATGCCGCTCGATCCACCCGTGACGAGCACACGCTTGCCTTCAAGATTCATGATTTTTCTCCCGCGGGGCGGCGGATGGTTTTACCGTCGAAATCGCTGGCGTCGTGGCGTTCGCGGAGTTGTTCCGCGGCGTCGCCGTTGACGCGGTTGACCATGCGTCCACGCTGTACGGCCGGCCGGGCAAACAGGGTGTCGGCCCAGCGCTGGACATGCTTGTAGTCCTGCACGGACAGGAATTCGCCGGCGTTATACTGCCACCCCTTGATCAACCCGCCGTACCACGGAAACACCGCGATGTCGGCGATGGTGTAGTCGCTGCCCGCGAGATATTCGTGCTCGGCCAGGCGCCGGTCGAGCACGTCGAGCTGTCGCTTTACCTCCATGGCGAAGCGATCGATCGCATATTCGATCCGCGTCGGGGCATAAGCATAAAAGTGGCCGAAACCACCGCCTAAATAGGGTGCGCTGCCTATTTGCCAGAACAGCCAACTTAAGGTCTCGGTGCGTGCGGCCAAATCCTGAGGCAGAAAAGCATGGAATTTTTCTGCAAGATACAGCAGGATCGAGCCCGATTCGAACACGCGCACCGGCGTCGGCCCGCTGCGATCCACCAGGGCTGGTATCTTCGAATTAGGATTGATCTCAACGAAGCCGCTGCCGAATTGATCGCCTTCGCCGATATTGATCAGCCAGGCGTCGTACTCGGCGCCGGTGTGGCCAAGCGCCAGCAGTTCTTCCAGCAGGATGGTGACTTTTACGCCGTTGGGCGTGCCGAGCGAATAGAGCTGAAGCGGGTGCTGGCCGACCGGGAGTTCCTTGTCGTGTGTCGGACCGGCGACCGGCCGGTTGATATTCGCGAAGGTACCGCCGTTGGGGCGGACCCATGTCCAGACCTTGGGCGGGACATAGTCGATGGAATTTTCCATATGCCTCTTCAGGTTTCTCAGGCGCCTGCTTGCCCGGCCGGAGGATAGTTGGATGGGAACAGCGCGCGCCGGGTTTCTTCGTCGTTCACTTTCTTGAACGGGTGATCCTTGCCGACTTCGCGCGCGCGCGCCACGGCCGGACGCGCATCCACGGTCTGGAAGAAACGCTTGAGATGCGGATACGGCGCGAGTGGATCCTCGGCACCTTTGAGCACGCGCGATGCTCTGTCGAGCCAGCCCCAGGCCGACATGTCGGCGATCGTATAGCTATCACCGACAAGATAGGTGCGCCCGGCGAGATGGGTGTCCAGCACCTGGTAATGGCGCTCTGCTTCACGCCGGTAGCGATTGGCCGCATAGTCGAGACCGTCCGGTGCGGCGAACTGGAAGTGCACCGCCTGCCCGGAAAAGGGGCCGAGGCCGGACGCGAGGAACAGCAGCCAGGACAGCAATTCGGGCCGATCTTCCGGCGCGCCGAGAAAGTGGCCGGTCTTCTCTGCGAGATAAAGCAGGATGGCGGTGGAATCGAACACGCGCGCCGGTTTGCCGCCCGGCCCCTCGGTGTCGACGATCGCAGGCACCTTGCCATTGGGGTTGACGGCGCGGAAACCTGGAAGATGCTGCTCGCCTTTGCTCGTGTCGACGGGAATCAGCTGGTAGGGCAAGCCCGCTTCCTCGAGAAACAGGGCGACCTTGGCCGGGTTAGGCGTCGGGTGAAAATAGAATTGGATCATAGATATTTCGCACTGGGTTTAGGAGTACACAGCATGTTCCCGCCTGCTTCGTGGGTCCTCGCTTACGCGACGGTGTTGGCCTGCAGCTTGTCCAGCACCGGCAGCAGTTCCGATGGGTCCGGGCGCTGTGTATAGTCGGGATTCACTTCTGCATAAGCGATCACCCCCTCTGCGCTGATCACATATCTGGCGGGCATCGGCAGCACCCATGCCGGGTCATCGTTGAAGGTCGGCAGATCATTTTTGAAACCCTTATAGAGCTCCACGAGATAGTCCGGCAACGAAAACCGCAATCCGAATGCGGCAGCAACACGGCTCTTCTCATCGCTCAGGATGGGGAAACTCAAATGGTTGTCGCGCTGGGACTTACGGCTGTTGGGCGCGGTCTGGGGAGAGATGGCAACGACCTGCGCACCCCGGGCTTCGATTTCGGGCAGCGTCGCTTGCAGAGCCTGGAGTTCCAGGTTGCAGTACGGGCACCAGACACCCCGATAAAACGACACCACCAACGGTCCTTTGGCCAATAACTCAGCCGACGAAACCCTCTGGCCGTCGGGATCCTGGAGTGCAAACTCGGGTATTTTGTCGCCCGCCTTCCTGGCGTTAAGCGCTTGACCCGACGCAATCAGTTCAGCCGTGGCGCGATGCATGACATCCAGCACTTCCGGGCCGGGTTTGTAAGCAAGCTTTCCGCCTTCAAAGTCAGCCTTGAGGGCATCCAAACGGTCTTGGAGAAACATGGCGCGTATTCCCTGGAGTGAATTAAGCGGATTGTGGTCTATCCGATGTATCAAGGGTATGCTCATGGAGCGAACAACATTTATCCGAATACCAAATGAATGATCGGCTCCAGGAATTGACGGTGTTTGTGCGTGTGGGCGAAAGCGGTAGCTTTACCCGGGCGGCACAGGACATGAATCTGTCTCAGCCCTCGGTATCGCGCATCATTGGGGAGCTGGAGGCCCGGCTGGGCGTAAAGCTTTTGCTTCGCACCACGAGACGGCTCACCTTGACCGCGGCGGGAGAGAAGTTCCTGGAGAAAGCGCGCAACGTACTCGCCGGTCTCGATGAAGCCGAGGACGCCGCGCGTGGGGTCGATTCCCTGCGCGGGGTCATTCGTGTGGCGCTGCCCGTGGTATTCGGCACGAAGGAAGTGATACCTCGATTGCCCGAATTCCTGGCACGCCACGCATTGTTGCGGATGGAGTTGCGCGTGTCCGACGCCTACCAGGATCTTGTTGCGGAGGGCGTCGATGTGGCTATCAGACTCGGCAAACTTGCTGATTCAACCTTTGGCGCACGGCGTTTGGCGGTGTTGCCGAGGTTCGTGGTTGCCGCACCGGCATACCTGGCGGCGCGCGGCCGACCCGGAAGCCCTGCCGATCTGGCGAACCACGATTGCATTGTTGGCCCGAACGGATCCGGGCGAGAGAGCTGGGTCTTCAAGCGGCGCGATACGATCGTTTCGGTCGACGTGACAGGCCGCGTCTATACGGACTCGGGGCCTGGCGTCCATGCGGGCGCGATCGCTGGTCTTGGCATTGCTCAAGCGTCAGCGGCCATGTGCGCGGCGGAACTCCGCTCGGGCGCGCTGGTGGCCTTGTTGACACAGTACGTGTTGGAGCCGGTGGAGGTGCACGCGGTTTTTCCTGGTGGGCCGCGTCCGTCGCCGAAAGTACAGGCGTTCACTGACTATCTCATGACGGCATTCGATGCCAGCTAATTAGAACTGCTATGAAATCGCAGAATCCGTCACATCTCGACAATGACACCTGCCGCGATGATGGCCAGAACAACCGCCGCGATCAGGGTGTAAAGGTAATCGCGTTCGTGCAGGAAGATCGTCAGCATCAGCGCTACCCGGGCAACCGGCAGAAAAATGAACACCGCGACGCCTGCTTTCATCGCGTCATACCCGTTCAACGGCAGAGCGAGTAAAGCGGGTAAGGGGGGTAAAGGCCCAATAGCCGTCAAGAGTAGGCCCGCCGCAATCAGGACAGAGCCGAGCCACGTTCCGTACCCGAGCAGCCCGGCAATGACCCGGTCGCGGCGCCCGAAGAAATCTGTCTGAAGTTTCATGCTGGTCCTTCGTGAAGGTGAACGCCGAAGGCGCTCAGGAGCATCTGAACCGCCAACAGGACGAGGACGACCACGAAGAAGATGCGCAACTTGTCGGCCGGAAGCCTCATCAGCAGGCGTGCACCAATGATTGCACCCACGACCGAGCCAAGCGCAATGGGGCCTGCAATTCCAATGTCGATGTCTTTGTGCACGAAATAGGCCGCCGCGCTGGCTGCGGCCGTCACACCGATCATGAAGTTCGACGTGGCGGACGAAACCTTGAGCGGGAGTCGCAAGGCGCTGTCCATTGCCGGAATCTTCAGCACGCCGGAACCGATGCCGAGTAGCGCGGAAATCAGGCCCGCGCCATACATGAGCATCATGCCGATTGGGATGCGGCCGACTACATAAGGCACCTCGTGCCCCGATGCGTGATCGGGAAAGCTGGAATGCAGGCGCAGGATCGTAGCCCAGCTCTTCTCATGCGGGGTGCCCGCGTCGATGACCTCGCGCCGGCGCGCGAGCATCTGCTTTGCTGAAAGCGCCAGAATCGCCGCAAACAGCCCATACAGGACTGATGTCGAGACGATGCCGATTAGCACGACGCCGGTCAGCGCGCCGAGCGTGGTGGCCGTCTCGAGGACGATCGCAAGGCGGACGTTGGTCAACCGGCCCTTCAGGAATGGCGCTGCACTGGCGCACGAGCAGGCGATCACCGAAACGATGCTCGCACCAATCGCGACATGAATATCAATGCCGAAAAGCACAGTCAGCATCGGTACGATGAAAATGCCGCTGGCCATGCCCAGCATGCCGCCGAGCGCGCTTGCGCCGAACGCGGCCACGAATAACCACCAGGTTTCCATCGCGATCTCCCGTCAGCGACGTTCGCGTGGACGCCGGACCAGACGTGTGACGAAGCTGATCAGGTCGCCTCGATAGTGAAGTTTTTCGTAGTCGATGGGGCAATGGCCGGCGGTATAGGACGTACGCTCGATCAGGAAAACCGCGTCGCCGGGCTCGATGGCCAGGGCCTGTGCGACCTCCGATGCTGCCGTAACGGCTTCGAGCCGATATTCCGCTTCGATGAGCGGCAAATCATATTTGTCTTCGAGCAGTGAAAAGATGGGCTCGGCATCCAGGTCGTGCGTGACCACCTTTTCCCCGATCGCCCGCGGTAGATAGGTTTCATCGAAGGACATGGCAATGCCATCGGCGAGGCGCACACGCTGAATCCGCATGACGAGGCTGCCCGGCGGTACGGCGAGCTGCCTCGCGATATCCGCGTCAGCAGGCACGACCCGCGTGTCCAGCAAGCGGGCGGTCGGTGTGCGCCCGAGTGCCTGCATGTCCTCGACGAAGCCGGTCAGCTCGGTCAGTTCCTGGGTGACTTTGGGCTGTGCGACGTAGGTGCCTTTGCCGCGACGGATTTCAACGAGACCACGGGCCACAAGGTTTTCAATCGCTTTGCGCACGGTCGTGCGGCTGACGCCGAAGCGCTCGATCAAGCGATCTTCCGGCGGGAGCTGGCTGTTCGGAAGGAGCGTCCCAGCCGAAATATCGGACGCCAATGCGACTTCGACCTTCGCGTAGAGGGGACTGCGATCATGTTCAGCGTTCATCAACACATCATGACATCATGACGTCTCTACGTCAACGAGGGATACTCGGCTCCATTCTGCACGGCCCGCGAACGATGGCCCACGTGTGGATCGGCTTCAGCACCAGGAAGTTGTGCGATTTGATCTGGCATGTCACCCCGTACTCGACCTTTTCCACTTCTTCCTCGTAGGTGCCGAACCAGCGATCGAAGATAATCAGAACGCCACCGTAGTTATTGTGGATTCCGGCCATGATGCACGCGGTGATTGGGCGGCGTGTCGAACAGGTATTCGTACCACTTCGGAAATCATCGTATGGACTCCATATGAACGAAGTACTGATACGCGAGATCGACCTGCCAGCAGGAACAGCGGCGTCATGCCGGGCAGAAATACCTGTTTCCAGTCGACTTGCCCGTCGAATAACCGGCTTAAACGGGTCGTCAGCAGATTTACTATGTGGTGCATTGAGGAGCCCCAAGTCAGGATGGGGCCATTTTCAGCCTGCTTTTCTCGCGATAATTCAGTACAGGCTGCGGCTGCGCTGAAGCCTATGAGGTGGACAGTCGAGCAAAGCCAGCGCGCCGATTGAAAATTCCTACTAGTATTACCCGCGCGTCGTCTGTGGTGGCACTGTGCATGTTGCAGAAGAAAATATCGAACCCACAGCCGGCGAAGCACGCGATTCAGATGACCTCGCACCTGCCGGGAAGCGACGGGTATGGGCAGAGGTTGCTGGCGTAACGGTAGCCCGACCAGGTGGAACGGGTCCCGGAGGTTGTCCTGTAGAACTGTCTGCGGCACGTTTGATTGGGTGAACGTGCATATTAGGCCGCAGACGTTTGCAAAGCGAGCGACCCGACGATGCGGCAGACCTTGGAGACGGAAGGAAGTAGCCTGCAAGCAGCACGTGAGGCCCGAGAACCTCAGGAGGCGGCCGGACGTCCCGCACGACGCCCGAGCTGGCCGGCCATCCAGCGGGTCCTGCGATACGCATTGGTGGGGCTTCTCGTACTGGCCGGCTATGCGCGCGGCGCCGAGCCCGCACCGATCGATGCTGCGCCGCAAAAAGCGCAACTGTCGTTCGCGTTCTATTACGGGTCCAATCCGCCCGTCGAGCTGCTGTCCGCCTACGACGCGGCCGTCATCGAGCCCGAAAGCGGCTTCGATCCGCGCGCCCATCCGTTGCCGCACACCACCTGGTTTGCCTACGCGAGCGTCGGGGAGGTGCTGCCGTCGCGTTCGTACTATGCGGATTTGCCGAAGGACTGGCTGATCGGCCACAACGAAGCGTGGGCGTCCCGTGTCGTCGATCAGAGCCAGCCAGGCTGGCCGGCATTCTTCGTGCAGCATGTGATCGCGCCGCTGTGGGACAAGGGCTATCGCGGTTTCTTTCTCGACACGCTCGACTCGTATCAGCTGGCAGCCAAAACGGACGCGGAGCGCGCGAAGCAGCAGGCGGGTCTCGTTGCCGTGATCCGCGCGATCAAGGCACGCTACCCGGATGCGAAGCTGATCCTCAACCGCGGCTTCGAACTCCTGCCTCAGGTGCACGATCTCGTGTACGCAGTGGCGTTCGAATCGCTGTTTCGAGGCTGGGACGCAAGCGCAAATCGCTACGTCGAAGTGAAGGAAGACGACCGCAACTGGCTGCTCGCCCAGGCGCGCACGATCCAGCAGCAGTACGGGCTGCCTGTCGTATCGATTGACTACTGCGCGCCCGCGGACCACGCGTGCGCGCGCGACGCGGTTGCGAAAATCCGCGCGCTCGGCATCGTTCCTTTCGTCACCGATGGCGCGCTGCAGACGATGGGCGTGGGGTCCATCGAACCCACGCTGCGCCGCATTCTCGTGCTCCAGGATCCGGAGCCGAGGACCGACCTGAACACGTCGGACGGCCTGCGTTTCATCGCGATGCCGCTCAACTATCTGGGCTACACGATCGACTATGCGGACGTGCACGATCCGTTGCCGCAGGACGATCTGCGCGACCGCTACGCCGGTATCGTCGTCTGGCTGAACGACCAGGCGCCGCACCAGAGCGAATATCGCGCATGGCTCGCGAAGCAGATCGACGCGGGGATGCACGTCGCGATCTTCACGTCATTCGGCACGGACATGAATGGCGCGCTGGTCCAGAAGCTCGGTTTGAAGGCGGTGAAGGGCAAGCCGGCGCACGGCATGCTGGCGGTCGAATCGATGGACCCGAAAATGATGGGCTTCGAGATGACGCCGCGCCCCGACCCGCAAAATTACACGCCGGTGCAGGTCGGCCCGGACAGTCGTTCGCTGCTGCGTTTGCATTCGGGCAACTTCACTATCGACGCGGCGGCCATCACGCCTTGGGGCGGCTACGTGATGCGCCCGTTCGCCGTATTCGAGCTGCCCGATGTGAACCAGGAGCGTTGGGTTCTGCAGCCGATCGATTTTCTGCGTGCTGCGCTGCGCCTGCCGACCGATGTGCCGGTGCCCGACAACACCACCGAAAACGGCCGGCGCCTCGCGATGACGCATATCGACGGCGATGGCTTCGCGTCACAGGTCGAATACCACGATCTCAAGGGGCCGAACGCGCACGGGCAGCCCGAATATGCGGGCGATACGCTATACCGCGTGCTGCGCGACACCGGCATCCCGACCACCGTATCGCTGATCGAAGGGGAAGTCAGCGACGAAGGACCGTATCGCAAGTTCGCGGCGCATCTGCGCGAGATCGGCCGCAGGATTTTCGAGCTGCCGAATGTCGAAGTCGCGACCCACACGTTCACGCACCCGCTGCAATGGATGTGGGTGACCGGGCTCGGCCCGCCGCCATCCGAAGAAGACACGGTCACGGAAGGCGGGAACGTGGCCAACTATCATGGGCTGTCGATTCCCATTCCGGGCTACACGTTCAGCATCGACCGCGAAATTGCCGGGTCGATCCATTTCATCAATACGCAGGTCGCGCCGCCCAACAAGCCGGTGCGCGTCGTGCTGTGGAGCGGAGACTGCCAGGTGCCGTCGCCGGTGCTCAAGGCCGCGTATGCCGCCGGCGTGATGAACCTGAACGGCGGCGACACGCTGATCACGAAGTCCTTCCCGAGCTGGACCGCGATCGCGCCGATCGGCGCGATGAAGGGCGGTTATTTCCAGGTGTTCGCGCCCAATCAGAACGAAGAGCTATACACGAATTTGTGGCAGGGGCCGTTCTATGGCTTTCGGCGCGTGATCGAAACATTCGAAATGACCGACAAGCCGATCCGCTTCAAGCCGATCGACGTCTACTACCACATGTTCACCGGCACCAAGTACGCGGCCGTCAAGGCGCTCGAGGAAGTGCTCCATTGGGTGCTCTCGCAGCCGGTGACGCCGGTGTTCACCTCCGAGTACGCGCACATCGTGCTCGACTGGCTCGATACCAGCGTGACACGCGAGGGCCGCTTCTGGGTGGTGCGCAACGGCGGCAAGCTGCGCACGGTGCGCCTGCCCGTGGGCAAGGTGCCCGACATGGCGACCGCGCAAGGCGTCGCGGGCTATCTGCCGGGGCCGGGCGGCACTTACGTGCACCTCGCCGGCAGCGAGGCGCGCTTTGCGGTGATCGATGCGAAAGACGCGCCGCATGTTCCGTATCTGGCCGAAGCGAACGGCCGTATCGACAACTTTTCGCGCACCGGCAACAGCTTTTCGTTCGACCTGCATGCCCGCGTCGCGCCGCTGTACCAGGTCGCCAACGCGGGTGCCTGCCGCGTGAGCCGGCACCCCCTTTCTGGAGCGTTCAGCCTGCATGTCGACGTCGCCTGTGGATCCTGAGCGCCAGCGGCTTTTTTCGCCGGCCGTGATCGCCGCGCTCGGCGCGGTGGTCGCGCTGACGCTTGCGCTTGCGTATCCGCGAGAAAAGCTCGAAACGCGGCTGCTCAGCGGGTACAACGTCGACAACCTCACGATTGCTTATCTCGAGGCGTGGCTGCGCGCCGATCCGGGCAACACCGAAGTCCTGGCCGAGCTGACCAACGAGTATCTGAAGGGGCAGCGCATTGCCGATGCCGAACGCACGCTCGCCCGGCTTGCCCGTTCGAAGGATCCGGCGGCGCAGCAGATCGCGCTGGCGATCCAGCTTTCGATCGCGCGGCAGCGGGTCTACGTGCTTGCGCCGGACGACCCCGCGCGCGCGGCCCGTATCGCCGAATTCGACGCGCTGCTGCACGAAGCCGCGCGTCACAAGTGGAACAACGAACAGTTGGTGACGCTTGCGCAAGAAGCGCGGGCACTCGACGACGGGGCGCTGGCGACGCAGTTCTACGCGCAGCTCGCGGCGAACGATCCCGCGCATGCGAACCGGTGGCGCGTCGCCAGTGCGCAGGTCGAGCTGGGCACCGGTCATTACAAGGAGGCAGCCGAATCGTGGTTTGCGGCGCAGGCCGATGCGAAAACGCTCGCAGAGCGGCGCGAGATGTTCATGGCGGGGCTGAGGGCGCTGCAGTCGGGCAACCTGCTGCCGCAGGCGATCGACGCAGCGAATCGCCATATCGGCGATCTGGCCGACGACCCCGACACCTTGCGCTTTCTCACGCATCTCGCGATGGCGGCGGGGCGTCCCGACGTAGCCGAGACCTATGTGAAGCGGCTGCTCAAGATTTCGCTGCGGCGCCGCGATCGCGATGACGTCGGCGTACCGCGGATCAGGCTGGCCGCCTGGCAGGCGCAAGACGCCGATACGCCGAACATCCGGTTCGCGACGTACAGCGCAGACGATCGGGGGCACTGGATTCGCATCGCAGCGCCGGAACGCGCGCCGGCGACAGAAGTGGAAGGGATGCCGCTTCCTTCCTCGTCGACGTTTCCCCCGGCTTTGCCGCATGTTGTCATTCCACCTCCCGCGCAGGCCGCGCCCGCCCGTTTGCAGCCGGGGGAGGTTGTGCCGCCCGCTTCGCCGTCCCCTTCGCAGCCCGCGGCGGCCGTTCCGCCCAACACCACTGATGAAGACCTCGCCTACGGCGTGTTCCTCGCGAACGGCGATGTTGCCAGCGCCGAGCGCGTTGCGCAGCGCGCGCTCGGCCGAGCACCGCAATCGACCGTGTGGCTCGGGCGCCTCGCGCAGGTGTCGGAGTGGAACCATCAGCCGGATGTCGCGCTGGCCAACTGGCTCGCACTCGCGAAGGCAAGCGGCGACAGGAACGCGTGGGCGCAAGTGGCACGCCTCGCGCCCGGCCTCAACGACGAACAGGCCATTCTCGCTTCGCTGCTGTACCAGTCGAGCGGCAACCCGGGCGACCTCAAGCTCATCGATCAGGTCGTGGCCTCCTACGAGCGTCTTGCCGATCCGGACGGCGGCCTGCGTTTCCTGTCGGCGCGCGCCCAGGGCGCGATGCGCCGCCCGCTGCTCGAACGCTACGCGGTGCTGGCCGAGCGCAAGGGCAATGACGACCTCGCGCTGCACACGTGGCAGACGCTGCAGCACGACTATGGCCCGAGCGCGGCCTATGGCCAGAAAATCGCGACGCTGCTGTACGCGCGCACCGATTTCGAGGGCGCGCTGTCGGCACTGCGCGTGGCGCAGCACGCGGTGACCCCGGCCGACACGGACTATTGGCGCTTCGAAGCGGAGATCGCATTGATCCTGCAACGGCGCGACGCGGTGAACACCGCGTATCGCGCGATGCTCGCGTCGGGGAAGATCACGCCGGCGGATTTCGACGCGATGATCAGTTTCTACGACGACTCGCCGATCGACGCCGGGCGCCTTGCCGAACTGGCGTTCCGGCAGAGCGGCCAGATCCGGATGCTGCAGCAGGCGTTGCACTATTACCAGCTTGCGCATGCGTGGGGGCGGATTGCCGCCATGCTCGATGCGCTGACCTCCGAGCAACTGGCGCAAGCCGAGCAAGCGGCGCCATTCCTGCTCGCGCGCAGCGAGTACCGCCGCCAGATGGGCGATCTTGCCGGCGCGGCCAGCGACGTGCGCCGCGCCGTCGCGCTCGATCCCGACAACCTCGAAGCCGCGGCGGCCTATATCTGGGATCTGATCGATCGCGGCACGTCAGCCGATCTGCGCCGCGCGTTGCGCCGCTATGCCGGCGAAGCGGACGGCAACCCGTCGTTCTGGGGCGCCTATGCAGCGGCGTACCAGCGTCTGGGCGACGGGCGGCAGGTCCTGTACTACCTGCACAAGCAGGCGGCCACCTCGATGAAAGATCCGCTGTGGCGGCTCTCGTGGGCCGACGCGCTCGAACTGAACGGCCGCGCCGACGACGCGTGGCGCGTGCGCCGCCAGGTGTGGCGCGAAATGGCGGGCCGCCGCTGGGCCGTGGAGCCGCCGCAAGCGCCCGTGGATACGGACGCAGATGCGGATACGGATGCCGAAGCAGCCACCAACTCCGCAGATTTGCACAGCCGCATGGTGGCGCTTTCGCAGCTGTTCGCGACCGGCGACGTCTCGCGCGCGATGCTGATCGCCCTGCTGCGTGCGGACCGGCAGCAGGGCGCGTCGGCGGCTCAGCCGGCGCAGACCCATTCCGAACTCGGCGATCTGAGCGAATTCGACAAGCTGCCGCCCGCGAAGCAGGAGACGCTCAAGCGCGAACGCGCGCTGTATTCGGCTATCGCCCGCGAGGCGGCGATTTCATGGGCACAGGGCGAGGGCGAAACCGATCTGGAGCATGCGTGGCTCATCAGGCAGTACGCGCTGCGCAGCACGCGGCCCGTGTACGCCGAAGCGCAACTCGCCATCGACGAGGGCGACGTGAACACGCTCGACCGTCTGCTCAGAACGCTGCCGGATCTGGTCCCGCGCCAGAACAAGGTGGATGCCGAAGCCCTGACGGGCCGCTATCCCGACGCGCAAAGCGACGCGTTCGATTCGCTCACGCGCCTGCCCAACGACGAAATCATGCAGGCCCAGTTGCGCGAGCAGGTACTAAGGAGTGCTCAGGCTGTCGCGGCCGCGCTGCGCTACGTCGATCAAGGGCCGCTGCGCTTCACGGAGGAATCGGTGACGGGCGGCCTGCGTCTCACGAACTCGCAATCGCTGCAACTGCGCTACATGCAGCGCGACCAATGGAGCGACGCCACGTCGATGCCGGGCGTGCCAGCCATCGACCGGCTCTTCGAAGCGATTTATACCCATCAGGGCCAGTACGACGACGAGCACATTACGCTGGGCCGGCGCGACGCGCTCAAAGACTTCATGACCGCGCGCGCCCAGGGGCAGTACACGTGGACGCCGTCGCTGACGCTCACCTGGGCGCTCGGCTACAACCAGGCCGCCACCGAATCGACCCAGTTGCAGGTGGGCGGCACGAAAGACATTGCGTCGGTCGGATTCAATTACCGGTTCGACCAGCACTGGTTCAGCGGCGGGCGCTACGAGTTTGCGCGGTTTCACGGTCAGGACCGCTCGACGCTCGGCACCGGCAACCTGGTCGAGTTCGACAGCGGATACAAGATCAAGGTGGACTATCCGGACTACACGCTGCATCTCACGTTCGCGCACGGGCAGTACAGCGCGAACGGCACGCCGGGCGAGGCGCTGCGGCCGCTTCTGCCGGTCGGCGCGGCGTTCGATGCCGCGTCGTTCATGCCGCAGACGTTCACCCAGGTGGGCCTGCTGTTCTCGTTCGGCGACGATTTGCCGGATGGGTACACGAAGGCGTGGCGGCCGATGCTGTCGGTCGGGCCGGTGTACGACTCGCGCGCGAAACTGACCGCACAGGCGACGCTCGGCGTGGCGGGCAGCGTGTTCGGCGGCGACCAGGCGATGTTCTATGGCTCGTACTCGGGGGCGTCGGCGACCAGTTCGACGTCGGTGAAAGAAATAGGTGTGCGATATCGGTGGCTGTACTAGAACTCGAATTGCCAGTACGGAGAGAAAAATGAGAGATCGAACCTGTAGCCGTTCCGGAATGCGCAGCGCGTGCCTCGCCGGCGTGCTGGTGATCGCGGCCAGCGTGCTGGGCGGCTGTGCGTGGCCCGTGGTCGACCGGGGTCCCGTCCCGGCGTTTTCCCAGTCCAAGACGGATGTTTGGGCCGTGTTGCCGCTCAAGAACAACACGGAAACGCCACAGGCAGGGCAGCGTGCGGCGTCGATCGCGCATAGCGTGCTGGCGTCGCACGGGTTTGTGAACGTCGTGCGTTATCCGGCATCCGGCGACGACGAAACGCTGTTCGACCCGGCGAAGCCCGATCAGCAGCAGACGGCGCTCGACTGGGCGCGAGCGCAGCACGCGCGCTACGCGATCACCGGCTCCGTCAACGAATGGCGCTACAAGGTGGGCGTGGACGGCGAACCGGCGGTCGGGCTCACGTTCGATGTCGTCGAGGTCGATACCGGCAAGGTCGTCTGGACCACGAGCGGCGCGCGCACCGGATGGAGCCGCTCCGCGGTGTCGGGTGTCGCGCAGCGGCTCGAGCGCCAGATGCTCTCGCCGTTGCGGTGAGGCGCGCGCCATGAACGCAGCGCATTGCGGCGCGCGTCGGCGCGCCCTTCCAGACGGGGAGGCGCAATGAGTGTGCAGGCGTCGCCGGACAATACGGGTCCGGGCAACAAGCGCAAGAAGCGATGGCGCCAGCAAGGCGTGCGCGCCGGCATGAGCTGGACGAATTTCGTCGCGCCACCGAGCGGTGGCCGCCGGCGTACGGCCATGGCGTTCGTCGAGACGATCGTGGCGACGCTCGCGGCGATCGCGCTGTGCGGGATGTTCGCACCCCACGATCCCTTGCTGATCGGCACCGGCGGCAGCTGGATCTGGATCGTGCCGATCGTGATCGCGCTGCGTTACGGCACGGTCCTCGGCGCGTGCTCGGGCGCGATCGTCGTTGCGGTCTGGTACGTGCTGTATCCGGGCGGCTTCAACCCGCAGATCGTCGGGCGGCTGCATATCGCGGCGGTGACCGGCGTGCCGGGCTCGCTGCCCGTCGGCTTTTTCTTCAGCGGCTTCGTGCTGACGATGCTGTGCGGACAGTTCGGCGACATCTGGATTACGCGGCTGCGCCAGGGGCGCGCGGCGAACGAATATCTCGCCGAACAGCTCGCGATCCTCACGCGCAATCAGTTCATGCTGCGCCTGTCGCACGAGCGGCTCGAGCAGGATTTGATGAGCCGGCCCGCGACGTTGCGTGATTCGCTGCTGAAACTGCGCCTGACCGTGCTCGCGCACGAACCGTCCGGTACGGGCGACGTGCCGCTGCGCGGCGCGCAGGCGTTTCTTGATACGGCCGCGCAGGCGGGCCAGTTCGAGCGGGCGAGCATACATGAATGGCGCGATGGCGCGCTGGTTGCCGAGCCGGCGGCCTCGATCGGCGCACCGTTCCCGCTGAACCCGGACGATCCGCTGATTCGCGAAGCACTCGATACGGGCACGCTGGCGCACGTCGCGTCCATCGAACAGCAGCACGCGGCGCGTTCTGCCTATATCGTGTGCGTACCGCTCGTGGATGCCCTGAAGACGACGATCGGGATCGTCGTGGTGGAGAGCCTGCCGTTTCTCGCACTTACTACCGACAATCTGCAGTTCCTGCTCGTGCTCTGCCATCACTATGCCGACGGCGTGCGCCATGCGGCCGTTACCCAGGAAATCACCAAGGCATTTCCCAGTTCTCCTTATGAATTCGCACTCGACTACGCGCGGCTCTCCCACCTTGCGCGCACCACGCAGATGCAGTCGTCGCTGGTCGCGCTCGTGTTCGGCACCGACGAGCGCAGTGCGGCATTGTTCGACAGCGTGCTGCGCACGCGGCGCGCGCTCGATACGCAGTGGCCGATCCGCGACGCACGCCACCTCGTGATGCTGACGCTGATGCCGCTGTCGGGCGACGGTGCGATCGATGGCTATCTGATGCGCATCGAGGAGAACCTGCGTGCGCGCTTCGGTGTCGATTTCGAGTCGGCGAAGGTGGTCGAGCATGCCGTTGCGGTACCTGCCGACAATCCGGTTGCCGCGTTGCGGCGTCTTCTGGAGTTGAGCGATGTCCGGGCCTGAAGCCGAAGTCGCCGCCACGGACGAGGCGCCCACGGGGCCGCCGGCCGGCTCGATGCGCGTGCTGGCGCCGGCGCTCGCGGTGCTTGCCGTCATCGCGGGACTGGCCGTGCAGGTGGCGGCCGTCGATGTCGCCGTGCACGGCGCAGCCGATACGTCGGCGAACCTGCTTGCCGGCATGCCGGTGTCGGTGCAGCAGAGCGTGATGAACGCCAGGACCAACACGCAGTTGGTGCTGGCCTGCTTCGGACTGCAGGCGATCGCGGCCGTGCTCATCGCAGTCGGCAGCGCCCGCCTGATGCCGGCGCGTTATCGCCAGCCGCGTCTATATCTGTCCGGATATCTGTGGGTGCTGAATTTCGCGGTGCCGTTCGGCGGCCTCGTCTGTACGCTCGGCGTGCTGATCGCCGGCACGAAGCTGTCGCGGCTTGCGCCCATTTTGCCGATTCGACGGATCGACGAGCCGCAATTCGCGGCGAGCCACACGACGGGCACCGTCACGTACGGCCGCGGAGCGCGGCTGAAGGTGGAACTGCACCACGCCGATTTCGACACGTCGTTACGGATGACCGCGCTGCTCGCGATGCAGTCGATGCCCGCGCGGACCGTCTCGCCATTGCTGCAAAGCATGCTGGCGGACCCGCTCGACGACATCCGGCTGCTCGCGTACGGCATTCTCGACAATCGCGAGAAGGCGCTCACGCAGCGCATTCTCGCTCAGCGCGCGAAACTCGACGGCAAGTCGCAACCGGCCGTGACGGGAGAGGATCGCCGCCTCGCGAACAAGGAAATCGCCGAGGTCTATAGTGAGCTGATCTACGAGCATCTCGTGAAGGGCGACGTGTACCGCAACGCCGCCGATCAGGCCGACGCGTACGCGAAGGCCGCGCTAGACGACGATCCGTCCGATGCATCGCTGTGGCGCTTGCGCGGGCGGCTCGCCCTGGACCAGCGCAAGCTCGATGTGGCCGACGACATGCTGCAGCGCGCGATGGACTGCGGCTTCCCGCGCGAGCGGATGCTGCCGTATCTGGCGGAAGTCGCATTCCAGCGCCGCGACTATGCGCGCGTGCGCAGGTTGCTGGCCGAGGTCGAGCAGCACGGCACGTTGCCGACGCTGCGCCCGGTGCTCGATTACTGGCATGTGCCGCCGCTTACCCGAACGCTTTCGCCTTGACGCCATGACTTCCGATACGCTTCCCCGCGCCGACTCGGCGGACATCCTGCTGTTGCTGGAAGGCACGTTTCCCTACGTGAGCGGCGGCGTGTCGAGCTGGGTGAACCAGATGATCCGCGCGTTTCCGCACTACACATTCGCACTGTGTTTTCTCGGCAGCCGGCCGGAGGATTATCAGAAGATGGCCTATGCGTTGCCGGACAACGTCGTGCATCTGGAGACGCACTATCTGTACGAATTTCCGCCTCCGCCGGCGATCGCGGAGCAGCACGGCGACCCGGACGCATTCGCGCGCGCGGCGTTGCTCCACGATCACCTGCGCGACCCGGCGCAGCATGCCGAGGCGGGCGCTCTGTTGAGAGACATGCTCGACGATCTAAGCCCGGGCGGCGCGCTTGCCGAGGACGCATTTCTCTATTCGAAGGAAGCGTGGCGCTACGTTTGCGCGCAGTTCCGGCAGTTCTGTACCGATCCCTCGTTCGTCGATTATT
>Ga0131853_10002762_pt1 | contig 31436 bp, 17 predicted proteins | sample TergutLab28metaG_FD_92764 | JGI IMG/M metagenome (GOLD analysis project Ga0131853, IMG submission 92764) | Labiotermes labralis P1 segment gut microbial communities from Petit-Saut dam, French Guiana - Lab288 P1 (version 2) (version 2) | ecosystem: Host-associated > Arthropoda: Insects >... | reverse complement strand
GAAGAAGAAGAAGAAGAAGAAGAAGTTAGTGAAAATGAAAATGAAACTGAAGTAAATTTGGACCCTCAAGGAACCTCCTACAAAAACTGAAATACACTTAGCCTTGTCACAGTTAAAGAATGGAAAAGCAGCAGGTTTGGATAATATATATCCGGAAGTTCTAAAAGTTGACCCTGAAATAACTGCAAAAATGCTGTATCCTCTACTGGAGAAAATATGGAGGGAGGAGAAGATCCCTGAGGATTGGGAAGAAGGATTAATTATCAAGATACCGAAGGAAGGAGACTTACCAAATTGTAATAACTGGAGAGGAGTTACCCTTCTAAGTATTCCAAACAAAATTCGGACTAGAATCATTTTAAACAGAATACAAAATACAGCGGAACAACACCTCCGAAAAGAACAAGCTGGATTCCGCAAACACCGAAGTTGCGTTGATTTAATAAACACATTAAGGATAATTCTAGAACAAAGTATAGAATGGCAGGCTATTCTATATGTGACCTTTATCGATTCTGAAAAGGCATTGACACCGTGAAGACAGAAATAATGTGGCTTACGCTACAAGAGTATGGTATACAACGGGCGATTTTACAAATAATTAAAATATTGTATGATGGATTTAAGTGCAAAATTTCCCATGAAGGAAAGCTTTCAGACTTTATAGATGTCAGAAATTGTGTAAGGCAAGCATGTATTCTATCCCCAACCCTTTTCCTGCTAATATTAGACAGAGTCATGGAAAGAGCGAAAGGTGTAAGGAAAAGCGGAGTATGAAGGAAAGACTAGAAGATCTGGACTATGCAGATGATATTTTTCTGTTAGCCCAGAGATTTTGCGATATGGAAGAAAAGCTAAAGAGACTAAAAGAGGAAGCAGAATTAGTTGGTTTGCATATTAACATAAACAAGACGAAGGGGATGAGAGTTAATAATCTAATACAGTATGCAAAAATTTAGGTTAGAGGAAATGGCAATCGAAGAAGTTGGATCCTTTGTATACCTAGGAAGTGTGGTGTCAGAAAGTGGAGGAACAGAGGAAGATGTAGCAAGTAGAATCAAGAAAGCAAATGGTGTATTTGTTCAGCTTTATTCTGTGTGGAGAAATCTCAACATATCAAAAGAAGTTAAAATACGAATATTCAATACAAATGTAAAATCAGTATTATTATGTGCTTGTGAAACTTGGAAAACTACCAAACAGATAACAAGAAGACTACAGATATTTGTAAATAAATGCTTAAGACGAATAATGAATATAAAATGGACCGATAAGATTACGAACGAAGAACTATGGAGAACCACCCATCAGAAGTCAACAGAAAATTAGATAAAAAGAAGACAAAAGAATTGGATTGGACACACATTACGCAGAGAAACAGGAGCAATAGAGGAAACTGCATTGGATTGGAATCATCAGGTATATAGAAGGAGAGGTAGGCCGAAGAGAACGTGGCAAAGGACAACAGAAGATGAGATAAGAAGCACAAGAAGATCACGGAACGAGGTCAAGGGGATAGCTGGAGACCGCAATGCCTGGAAGCTCTTCATGGATGCCCTATGCTCCACAAGGAGTAAAAGAATTTGATGATGATGATACTGTCCCTCGCAAGACGACAGAGAAAATGAAGAAGACTGCAAAAACGTAACCCATTAACGCACAGCCATTACAACATATGCCACCTGTACTGACAATAAAAAATTCTGCGCGTTTCCCACACTACTTATCTGTATGTTCTGTATAATTCACACAGTAAACAGCGAGTATTTCCTCAAACAACATAACTGACCGATCTTCATAATGGAAACCCAGTTACTTCTCTGTGAGGTACAAACTGAATCTTGAGATGTTATACAGATAAAACTCATGCCACAAAATTTCAACGTGATACTTAATTAATAAACAGAATCGAGCATACACCTTACAAAGTTTAATTTTTTTATGGGAGCTGCAGTGAGTCCGTATCATCATGTGACATGCATGCTACCTGGCGATATATATATATATATATATAATAGTTGATTTTCTCTTCGTTATTTTTACATGTAGCCGACTTGTGGCTGACTGAGATATATTAGTCGTTTACTGTTATTATATACGAGTACACAACTGGATAAACCACGTCAAAGTTACCTCAAAGTTACAAAGCCCCACGTCTAAGACGACTTTCCCAAACTCAATTAAATCAAAGCGTCATACGTACAATTCAGTACCAAGTTCCGAGGCACAGTTCTGTGTAATTTAAAGTCTCTAAAGACTGAACACTGAACTCCATACAGCAATTCACCAAAACCGCCGAAATGAATACAGCTGTTTCTAGCGCCTCGTCACTCCACTCTGTTCCCGAAAGTTGGCAAACCACGCAGTGGAACGTCGATAACGCAGGCCTATTAGAGGTAAAGTCCTGCGCCTTCTAGCCTCAAAACGACATTTGTGGTTCTTGAAATATTTGGTAACAAAGTAGCAAATTGAAATTACATCCTCGAATACATAATTAACAGACTAATTTCGGAGAACGCTTGCTACCATTAAATTATTCTTTTAGCCTTTCTATTAGAAACCTAAAAACTGAAAGAAAATCACATAATTTTACATGTTGCTTCATAATGGACTGGAACTTGGTCTCTCGCCCTAAGACAGAAACACAACGTGTTTGATAACCGCAGCCCTACACTAAGTTAAACACTTGGTTCTGAAAGTTAACACAGTGACAGGATGCGGCAATTTACATAACAAAATTCATAATTTGTATTCTTCATCAAATAGGGTGATCACATAAAACAGGCCATGGTACAACGTGAAGTAGGTAGCAAGAATGAGAAACATATATACAAAATTTTGTCAAAAATAAAAGCAAGAACCAATACGAAGACCTATGCGGAAATGGAAATATGTTATTAAAGGGGAAGTTAAAAGAGGGTGAGATGGTGGACAGAAATCAGCTGAATCACAACGGCGCGGTATTGGGCTCATGTGAAGCCGAAATTGAACTTTGGGTACCACAAAACGTGAAATCTCTCCATTAATTGAATAAGCACCCTATTTCTCTAGAAAATTCCGTTCCATGCAGTTGGATAACTTTACTTCCGAAATAGTATTGTTGCTGGTGACAGTGCAGACTGATCTCGACTGTATCAGAACGGCGCAATGGCCGACCCTCGAAAACATGAAACGAACCTTCGGGCACCACAAGAGACGGAGGATTTCTTCATTAATTAAATGAGTACCTTTTTTCGATAGACAAATTGTTTTCTGCGGCAATTCACTTCAGACGGATACATAATGTGGTCAACTGGTGGAATGTGTGTAACGCACCAAATTTACGTGCATTCTGTACTGTTTTCGAGTTTCTCAATGACTTTGCGAAATTCGCACGTGTACAAGTCATTAATCAGACACGTTGCATGTTATCGCCTCTAAGGGGTTGGATGGGTACGACACCTACCTTCGCACACATGCCATGAGAGACTCTGAAGGCAACAAAGGAGAGCTTATCGGAAGAAGCTACACAGCGCTTCTTTTACACATTCTCGGAGCCAGTGAACGTGGAAATACATTGGCCTATTTATGAACGTGCTATCTTTCCACGGAAGAACATACACTGAAAACAAACTGTAGTGGAAAATATATGGCTGTAAGTGGGGCGCAACACCTTAACATAATCGAAACATTTGCGGTTTATGGCCTCTTCGAACGGCAGCTGTGGTCAAATAAAATTAAGTTAAAACAAGCAGCACACAAAATGGTGTGCGTGCGTGTGTGTGTTTGTGTGTGTCGTGCATGCCAGCATGAATATTTATAAATCGCCTGTTCTTCCTTAGGGTTTCTCATTAAAAAAAATGCACTGATGCAGTGAGATTTCTTATTGAAGATTAATTCCTTATGAGATATGTCACCGTGTAAACTGGCAAAGTCACCAACGTTTCGGCGGGGCTTGCTGCCCCCATCTTGAAGCTCTAAAGTAGTCCAAGAAGAACATTCTTCAGCGGCTACTTGTTGCCTGAAGACGGATACAAAGGATCCATCGAAACCTCTTTAACTGTTTAACAATCAACACGTTGCCATATCCCACAAGACTTAGGCTTTCATCAACAGCGCTGTAAGAACCTAGAATCTCGCAGAATGCTTTCTGGTCAAGACAATCTCAGGAAGATGCATGCTGACTCCCGTTGGCAAAACATATTAAAGGGTGTGCACTAGTAGAATAATGAAACAATCTGCACAGGGATCGTGTGGGGCATCAATGCTGTGCCAAGCACGAAACAGCGATGTACACAGATACTTGCTGCACTAAAATGGATAACGTTCGCCTGAGAACCAGGGACGGAGGAAGACTCTGGACTCGATGACGTCATCCTCCTATCTACCACTAGGTCTCCCAAGTGATCTCTTTCCTTTTTGGTTATTCCGACCAACATTTTGTAGTAATCATCTCCACCCAACAGCTGCTACACTACCCGCCAATTTTATGGACAGACCCATGGATATTACACCACACACGACTGTATTTTCGTATGAAGAAAGTAAACAAGTAATTATAAAGATTTAGACAGCCAATGTATATATAATGACTTCTTTTTGCCAGCGACTACTCAGGCGGAAGAGTCGAATGCTGCTACCGTAAAGTCGGGCCGGCTGATAACACTTAAGTGTGCTTCATGGAAAGATCACCGCAGACAAAACTCCAATTTACATATGTACTACATTACGGGGCACGCGAAACTGTTTTAATGACTCTGGTAAATTTTACTTTTATGCACCATCTGTATCGCCCTGCAAAAGCACATGTTTCGCACCTAGTTTGGATATTATCATGGTATATATTTGCATAAGATAAGATCACATAATATAGAGAAAATGTTGTTGTGAACATGCCAGTGGCGAAGCTAACACCATCAAGCAATAACAAAAGCAAACCAGGTCACAATGCACCAGACTGTAAATACAAATGTGTATGGAGTGTCACAAATTAGTTACGGAATTTCAAAAGTCACATCCTCACAGATTTCCTGTCCCCACAGATTATAAGCACACCACATACACAGACGCACAAAGAATCTCGGCAGAAGGCAAGCTTTCGATCGTGTAATTTAATACTGTGTCAGTCGACGGTCTCCGGCGCGGAAGAACGTTCATAGAATAACATAATTTATTGTCTAGCATTCAGGAGAGAGACTTCCTCATTTTTAAACTTACCTCTCCTTATCAAACATTTTACTGCTATTATAAAGCTGTATATGCATCGACGATTAGAGTAGCACTAAGCTCATCCCCTGTACTATTAACGTTCAGGTGCGTCAACTTACAGTTGACAGTAACACATTTATAGAGATTATCCCACTACTTCTCTGCGTTACGCAAGATATTTGTGAAAACTGTCGACGCGGTAACAGGAATCTGAAACATCTAGCACTTTTTTTTCCTTTGTGCGCGGTTTCCAAAGAACTCAAAATCGTCCAACATTATGACTGCCACTTACTCACATCACTCGATGTTAAAACCACGACGCCAAAGAAGTCAAGAAACGTTAAAACTGTCCGGTTAGTTCACTCCAAGTTCGACATAGTACGTCCTCAAAGCATTCATTTAATCAATTTGTTTACAATTATAAAACAAAGAAGGAAAGTTAATCGACGTGTGCGGAAATGCTGTCTGCGTATAACCTACATACGGTATACACACCTGTGCGTAAGTTAAGCCGCATTAGACGTCACATCTCTCGGACGAACCGATTACGTGGAGCAGTCATTCTGAGAAAAACAGCAATCGTCCACGCCCCAAAAAATTCACCTCATTTTACGAAACTCGAATGTTCATTACCGTATTCACATCAGTCCGCCAATATATCCAAACTCAAGGTAGTTGGAATCAATACATAACACAATTCCCTGTCTTGAACGTGAATTACATTATGCTCCCATCTATGCCTAGATCTCCCAACCGGTCTCTTTCCTCCAGGACCGGCTGAAAAATTTTTGCATTTCTAATCTCTTTCATACGTGCTACTTTCCCCGTCATCCCACTTCAACTTTCTTTTCTTAAGCGTGTTATTTAACGATGCTGTCAATTTTTTGAAGTCTCAATATGCGGTGACAAATACAAATTATCAAGGTTCCCATTAAGCAATTTCTCCGCCCTGCTGTTACATCGTCCCCCTTAGGTCCAAAGACTCCTTCTATAATCCATCTCAGCTTGACAGTTTCATTTAAACATCTGACACTGGACCATGTGACAAATGGCTCTCGAAATTAAAAGAGACATTTTCTCTAAGTGACATCTCACTTTCACAGGATTGAGCACAGCATATTTACCGGGTACTGCAAAGTCAAAGAATTTTTGTAGCTGAAATACGAGTTTTACTGAAGCCCTCATATCGGTTTGGGGTCCCGTACAGCAACTCGCTACGGGATGCACAGTCCGTGTTCGAATCCCGTGGGGCCAAGAAATTTTTCTCTTCTCCATATCCGTCCAGACGGGCCCTGAAGCCCACCCGGACTCCTTTACAATGGGTACCAGAGCTCTTCCACAAGGACAAAGCGGCCGAGGCGTGGCGTTCAACACCAAACTCTATCTACCACCGAAGTTAACAATAAAAAAATCTATACGTCCACTCCCTCTCTGTGCTTCCTATGGCATTTTACGGGGTTACCTTTACCTTTACCTCTTATCGCTTGCATTTCTAAAAACGCAAGAAGGATCTTCAAATATCCGTGCCCTGAATCAACAGGTAAACTAAACGATGGGTTACAGTTTGCTTTGAATGCGTAGAAGGACATTTTGACTCCACGTTTATCGCTATATAGGCCTACCTAGTGGATGATGCACAGCATCAAGCTGCCTGTATACGTTACCCTCATATCTTTTGTCGCAGTCAAGCGATTTTCACTGACGCTGTATGAACGACGTACCATTCTAGGTCATCTCATGGCTATAACGTTTAATTCCCTCCCATAACAGTACTACGTGATCACTGACATAATACGAGTACAATAACCCCAATCACTGTACAGTCGCCACATTTTATAGGGCAATATGTTTCAACATGCATCTTCCGTTTCTGAGCTCCTTCTGCGCGAAACAGAACGAAATGATTGCAACAATTTCTCGATTTCATGAAGACAAATGCATCAACTAGACACGCCGTAGGCTGTCGGACTGCAGAACGCCAATAGAGCTGCATGGTAATGTACGCTGAACGGTATGATAAAGAATACAAATCACACACACGGTCAATAACACAAACATTAAAGTGTCCAGTGGCGGCTAGTTATGGCAAGGTAATGGAATTTACCTCCAGCAATGTTACACTGATAACGCGACAAACTGCGTGGTTTACGTATTATGGAGCTCCTGCTCAATTTACCTATGACACAAGGCAGTTTTTAAAACTTCGCAACCCAAATCCATTAACAGGACGAAAAGGCTCGGTTTTGTGGCCTATGTGATCGCCCGATCTCACTCCGAGTGTGAAGCCATCTGAAAGGTACAGTTTACTTGAAAAAAGTCCACTGCGTGATGAACTGTGACGTTTCACTGTAGCAACTGCGATAATAACACAACACACACAACTTTAAGTTTTGGCGGAGGGTAAATTCCTGGCCTAACAGGAATAAATTATGCACTTAGGCTAAAGGGGAGTGGTTTCGGCAACATCTGTAAAAACGTGGTCACCATTAAGACGCTGGTATACTGAAATTTGATACATTAAATAAATTGCGCTACTAAAATACGATATCTTTTCTTTCGATTTCCTAAAACCTTCCTTCAAACAGAGCGGTTGGGAACTTTGAGTTTCGCATCAGAAGAACAAGATCATTATACATACTGTATAAAATTAAGAATCACCCTATAGTTATAACATTCATTAAAGTTTTAAACGCCACAACGTATAAACAGAAACAGGATATAACTAAATACAGGGGGAAGAGTCTTTCTCGAAACGCTGATAGTTCTTCAGCTACTATTTGACGGAACCACTACCAAAGTACGTCTTACTACTTACATAATGTTAAGAAGAAGTTTGCACCTTAATGGGATTTAAACAATTTAATGAAACGAAGAATAAATTTATTTTCATTTTTTCCGCTACAAAAGTTTCATCAGCCATTAAAAAAAATCACGAAGAAGAAAGAACGCACTGGGAAATACATGTACCCTACCACTAAGTGGAACATCGAAAGTAATAAAGTATCTTCCAGTATAGTCAGTAAAGGGAGAGAGAAATAGAAGCTCTTCTTGAAATATCGCATAGGATATTAAACAGTGTACGCCAAATTGTCAGGCATTGGTCTGGTTGTGCATGGCAGAATTAGAAGTTTACTTAAATACGCAGCTATTAATTAACTCACGATGTTTTATTATTCTGTATGTTTTCTACCCCTTTCGCAAGCCAGTGACATAAACATGAATTTGATTCCGTGTAACTGAACATTATACAAATCAAGAGTGAGTGTAGCATTCGACAGACTAGAAGAAGCCCCACAACACAAGAGCCTGCATACATTGCCTGCTGATGAGAATGGAAACGGAACAAGTGGAAATAAATCACCTCCATGGCACGTCTGTACAATGTACTGGCTACTGGAACGTTCATCACAACGCAATGACCTCGTTTTCCTTTCATTTCGATAGGTTTTGCTCAATGGCATCCTAACAGCCGCTTCAATTGTAATTAACAACTCACAGTACAACCAAACACAGTGCGATCTGTTTTTGTACTTTTAAACTGATTCGGAACCAATCACTGAAATTAAGCGAGGCCTGACGAATAATCACATTAACGTTTTTGCGCAACAATTTGCAACATAGGTAAGTTGGCACATGTTAAATCACGTTAATACATGATTCAGTAATTTCATGTGAACAGTCATTTTGGATTCGACTTGTGACTGCATAACGCAAAGTTCTATTTGCTAATTGTTTTGTGCGTCCAGCAATCAAAAACAGGACATTTGCTCCGATATATCACGAGACTGTTGAAGCCTTATAACACTGATGCTAGTGTGACTTCGGTTTCCAGTACAACTGCGAAAAGAAAATACCAAAGTCTTCAACTGAAAGTCCACAGGCTCCGAGACCGAAAAAAAAAAAAACACACACACACACATACAAATGTCAACACGAAAGGTCAAAGTCATGTTGACCTGCTCTTTGTATATAAAAGACATCGTTCGTTAAGAATTATCTCCTATAAAACAGTCAACCAAAGCAGCCAAAATCCAACCACCTACACAGTATGTAAACATTGGTATATGGATAGCAATCGTATTTTATCTCAATCACGTATCTTTGTCGTTGAACCGTGCATTCTGTAGTTTATTTAATTACACATACCAACATATGCACATACATATATTATTTAAGAAGTCTACAATTTACATCAAAACATTTAAAACGCTCCTACACGTTTCGATCACACGATCATCCTCAGGGAGCATACATTGCTCCTTGCTAAAGTTATAATTTAAAACAGTCAGTGAATTACTTCGTTATGTTGTGCTTTTGTGTGTCAGTCGTACGACTCACACACAAAAACACGACATGCTGCCACAGCAACAAAGTTACCATAAAGAAGTAATTCACTGAATGTTTTAAATTATAATTTTAGCAAGGGAACAATGTACGCTCCCTGAGGATGATCGTGTGATCGAAACATGTAGGAGCATTTTAAATGTTTTAACGTAAATTTTAGACTTTTAAATTATATATATATATATATATATGCATGTGTTGGTGTGTGTAATTAAATCACTCCCATATGTTTCGACTGAGCTTCGTCAACATAAAGGAGTTCATATATTTGATAAAGAAACACCAAAGTTCACACAACCGTATGTTACCTTCAATGTCTCTTTATTATTGAACATTACAACACAACATAATATATATTTCCTATCTTCCACAGGAATTTATATTTATATCTCTCACCCATTGAAACACAACGTATGCTCTTCGACGTGATGTGCAGCGACAAAATTATGATACATTTTCACATGCTGCCTGTTCTAGGCAAATGATGAACACAGATCTCAAATACTGTGTGGGTAAAGGTAAAGGTAAGGGTCACCACATTGCGTAACCATTCAGACACTGAGGGGAGGCGGAGGTTTACCTCCAACCCATTCGCAGATCGGCACTAGGAGGAGATAGGTCGTCAATATCATGCTCAGGCCGTCCTAACACCGGAAAAGACAGGGTACCCATTGTGCAAGAGGCTGGGTTGGATTCGGGGCCGGTCTTGAAGGCATGGAAAATGTAGCCTCCACCGTAATTCGATCCGCAGAACGTCCGCCCTGTAATATCGTTCAGGTACGTACCTTTTATTTATCAACCGGGACCAGAGAGTGAGCGCCGTGGAGGGGTGAACAGGACGTTTATGTATACAGACAAAATGACACAAGGGGTTCAGTTTATATCCCAAAAAGGCGCCTGTAAGTATGCAGATCGTATACCGTGCTTGGCTACATAATCGGCCGGCACAAACGTCACTCTCCTGGTATTGCTGTCACCGTTCTCGGCACAGTCAAGCTCTGTCCTTTATTAAGTGCGGTTGACTGCTTTCATACTTTATCGTATGAGACTCTCCTTCATTAATTTATTGTATTTTATGCTCCCCCACAGAAACGCTCTTATTCTGTTCGTCTGCCCTTTTCTACCTACTCACTGTACGTGTAGAGGATTACCGTTTCACCTGGTCTCACTCAGTGACATACACCAAACTCAGAAGGACTCCTATGGACGACGGATTGGCTCGTAACAGAGACCTCCACCTGATAACACACAAAACTCGAAAGAGACAGACACCAATGCCCTGGCGAGATTCGAACCCACAATCCCAACAAGTGACCGGCCGCAGACCTGCGCCTTAGACCGAAAGGCCACCGGCATCGGCTTAAAAAAAACTGTTGGCGTTTTATTAAAAATGAGCTATCAAGATTTTTTGTGTTGACGTTTCTTGGTATTTTAATTGAATGCGACATTCGTGATTTCGATGTTCGTGGCTATTTCACGGGTCCCAATTAACTGAAAATATCGAGACTCTACTGTACTTGACAAAGCTAAGTTCTGCCTTACTCAGACCCATAGCTACTTCAAATCATCCATTACCCCGCTTTATTTCAACATTGCGTAATTCCTACTTGGGTATTCTCACTTTCTAGGTATAGAGTCTCCTCCACCTTTCCTCCTTTGAATTCCATCTTCAGCACTTCCCTACATTAGGGCAATGTATTGCTATGCTGTGTGCTATTCATCATTAACTATTTACCACTCCCCACAAAACAGCTCCGCTCTCACGCTTCGGCACACTTTAGCAAAATATGCACGCAGCTTTCTCTTCCTTATCACAAACAGCACCCTCTTCTCTCGCCCACTCCTTCATTGCCTATAACGTGGTTATGTGTTTCGTATAAAGCCTACAACAAGCAGCCATCATTTCCCCAAACAAAATTAAACTGCTACGTTTTTCTAATACAATCGCACTGCGTTTTCTCTGTGATTTAGGAACCGAACATGGATATGATGTACATTAATTTGAGCCTTCAAAGGGTTAATTTTCCTACCGTTTAAATTAACTTATAAGCAACAGTGAAGGATGATAACCACAGGAAACAAACGTTCCTGCCCGTTCGTTAGCGGCAGAATATACAGTTTTGGAAGGAAGTCCGAAATGCCAAACAATGGAATGAAACCCTCATCATTCATAATTAAGGGAAACGGGACTAAAAACAATAAGCCCACCCGTTCAATTTGAAGGACCAATATTCACATGCATTTATACTGTATAACTGTATTATCCAAAGCCCTGGCTTCTTCCACCAAAATCGCACAATTTATCCCTTTAAAATGCGCTAATTCTGGTACGTTGGTGTATGAATTGGAGAACTTACAAACAACGCATTTAAAATCATATACTATTAATGCACAGAGTCTCCTTACCCGTTACTGTTGCTATCTTTATGTGACAGAAAATCCCTGGAGCTGATTCAACCAATGACACAAAGGGAGAAGATGCAAAAATGTAGTTGGATGACAAGCTTCACACAGCAACTGTAGTGTAATGGGAACGCATCACACTGCAGTGCAAAGTAAGTGTCCTACAAATTAACATGGAAAAGTTGCAGTCATATATGAATAAACCAAAAAAACGCTCCCTGTATAAGAGCTCTCGTGAGGTTTCGTAATGGTGGTGAAATTGGCGTGCTTATACAAAAAAGTGATGCAAACTTCTGCGATATCCTTGAACCGACATATGAATGCAGTCTGAGTAGGTAGGTGCGTCTGTGTATGTATGTATTATGTATATACACCTATATATACAGGGCAATTCATAAGTCCCTCCGGGATTTCCGACCTCTGCGGTACAGTAGCAGGGATGGTCACGCCGAAGGCGAGCATGTCAATAGGGGGACAGACACTCCAGGTTTCTGTCCTACCTTACAGGTGCTCGATATGTCCACCCTTGGTGACGATGCAGATGTCAATCCTGCAAAATTCCAAGACACATAACGCTTTCTTATTCCCTGTCCACGCCATGTTTCGTCACGACTGCCTCCTAGCGGTGAAACCTGCAAGTACGCCATGACGCCTAGTACAAAAAAAAAAAAACTTGGAGAGATTCTCTACCTATTGATATGCTCCTTTCTGCTGTGTCTGTCTTGGTTGCTGCGCAGCCGAGTTCGGAAGTTCCGGAGGGACTTATGAATTACCTTGCATATGTAGCACAGACAGAATATTCAATTTATTACCCCAGGTGAGCCCGCTGTAACCGATGAACTAGATTAGGCCGGTTCGCTTTTATAAGGATGCTTCCGGCATCACAACTTGAAACCCCCATATGCACACGTATATAAATACAGTTTAATACGATGCATGTCCTCACGTAGCACTTTTTTCTCTAAGATCCATTTCAACACTAAGCCCAAACTCCTATATGAATTTCAGTAAATTCCTTGATATTTCGGTAAAAATTCTGTACACATGTCATTTCCCGAACCGCGTTATAAGCCCATTAAAGAATCCTTAATTCAATTACCTCCCGATAATAATACAGAGTACAGCTCTCCATGTGCTTATCGCTTTAATTCCTAGTGCTTAGTACATCCTATTTGGTCCATAGAGTGTGTTTACGTGTTTCACATGACCGTGACAGCAAAGAGCGATTGTTTCCCTACGCAACATTCATCGTTTGGTCTTCCTAATAAGAGAAGAAGTGCCCTTTGTTCTCTGTGAGTTACGAACTGCGTGTGTATGTATGTACACACACACACACACACACACACACAGTTCATAGGATGAACGAAAAATGCACAATCAAACCTATAGACGGTTAATTTACACCATAATACCATGAAAACTACATATGAAAAAGGCCTTCTACAGCATGGTTTCCGAGTTCCGGCCTCCTGAAAATTAAAGACAATGTTCGGAGTGTCCAACTTGAGCTTCAGCGTTGCACGTATGAACACTGATTGCGTAACTCGCAGGAATATTCCAGGTATCGTACGAATCATCTCAAATCCATTCTGTGTTCGTTATTGCAAGCCCTGGACATCACTGACTTCTGTTGCATAAACGATGTCTCCTGAGTTGAAAATCCAAGGGATTTAAATCAGGGGAACGAGCAGGCCATGCTATTGGTCCATTTCGTCCTATCCAGTGTTTCGGAAACACGTTGTGCAAAACTTCCCGAAATGCAAGAAAAAAATTTGGTGCAGCGCCATCATGTATGTACCATTAACTGAACCTCAGTCTGCAGATCCACACCTTGCAACAGTTCTGGAAGGACAGTTCGTGGGATAATGTTGTAAACAGTCCCAGTCAGACGTGGTGGAAGGAAGTAGGGTCCCAGGAGTCTGTCTCCTGCAATGCCTGCATGAAAATTCAAAGTGTGGTAATTTTGAACATTTTCTTTTATCATCAGGAGGACATAACTGGGAAACCATACTTCAGAAGGCCTGTTTTCAAATACTCAATATTTTTTCTTGTATTACGATGCAGATTCACCAGGCATACTGACAAGAATTAGAGAAAATCAAGCCAGTTAAATAAATATTTGTGCAGGAACGACATTGGTTACACCAACTCGACTTATAAAACTTTTTCATGACGCACCTCACTACAGTGAATCCAGACTGTGCTACTATGTGTGCATTTATCTCGATCAGTCTCATACAAGATCAAGCAGAACATAATTAGGGTGTGGTACAACCATTAAATTAATAGGAAGACACGCAGTTAGAGTGACACACACAGTTTCAATGTTAAATGCATTGGGAGCGACAAGGCGCACCGCACGGTTTCTAAATCACTTAGCACATTCCTATACAAGTGCCAATGAAATACATTTTGTACATTTGTATCATAAGATGCAGTACTGATCCAAAATTACACTCCGACCTGTACACACTTTTTTTCTGACACACTATAAACACATTATTTTATTTTGTAGTATTAACTGCATAATCACGAGCATCATGATTTGTACTCCTCGTCAGATATTATTCTGATGATGGAATCACGGAGGTTTAGATAAGCTGGACATGTGACACGTCAGGAGGAGGAGAGAAATACAACAGAATTTGGTCGGGAAAGCCGAAGGAAAGAGACCACATGCAAGACGCTGGCGTAGATGGGAGAATAATAAAGTGGATTTCAGAGAGGTGGGATGGGAAGGGGTGGGCTGGATTGATCTGGTTCAGAACAGAAACAAGTTGCGGGATCGTTTTAAGCGTGCTATTTAACATTGCCAACCGCTAGAGAGCGTCGGTGACATAATAAATGGGTCCGTATGGAGCATTGTTGGAATGATACTATCAGGGGAAAAGGAAGTACTCGCATAAAGCTGTTCCACAGTCACTTAGTCTGCCACAAATCCCACATGTCCCGGAACTATGTAAAGAGTGGGCGGCGATTATCCGCCTGCGCTACAGCACGGCTAGCAGATGCTTGTGTACGTGGCAAGGAACATCCGCGTTCTAGACAATGAGGGTAATTTCTTGACAAGCTGAGAAAGGGTTAGATTCTAAAGAAAAACGCTGCTCCATGGAGTTAGTGTCAACCATATCTTCTTATTGGCTCGTATCATTGTACGCAACATACGAGTTACAGTCTCGTTATTTTTGTGTCGGACCTCATATATGTAATTCTATTCGAGAACACTTTTTGGGGACTCGAGCTCAAGTTGAATTTCAGTCCACGCCGCTTTCGAGTCCGCAAGGTCGTGGATTCGATCCCCGATGGTGTCATTGGAATTTTTCATGGACATAAAACTTCCTGCCGCACTATGGCCCTGAGGTCGACTCAGCCTCTACCAGAAATGAGTATAAGGAATATTTCCTGGGGGTGGGGGTAAAGGAAGCCGGTGCGTAGGGCAGACAACCTTACCACTTTCATGTGCCGATTGTCTTGAAATCTCGAAGCCTCAACCTCCTGGAACCCTCAGGGCCTGTCCAGGCCTGTAATGGGGTTGCTTTACCTTTACCGCTTTCGAGTAGCAGCTTTACATCCTCTAGGCAACGAGATGTTCAATACGAGCAATAACCTAACCGCAAGGTCAGACCTGGCCACATCACTTCAAGTCCACGGAGTTCGCAGTCAGGTGGTCGGGAAATTCTTAACGTCTTATAAAACTCGAAGATTCATAACCGTCTTCACAAAACCCAGCCACCGGGTCCTACACTGATAAAACTGAAAAACTCCAACACTCACAGACTATGCAGTGAAAGTGACTTTAGCGTTAGTTCCAACCAATGTCAATGCCTCCCAAGCGGACTGTTTACTTCAGGCTCTAAAACTAATATTTTGTAAATATCTCGTCTGCTATGCATGTTATATGCCCCACCCATTTTATCTATCATTTTATCGACCTAATAATACTTGATGAGGAGTAAAAATTATAAAATTCCTTACCATGGAATTGCTTCAAGCCTCCTGTTACTTCCTCTCCCTTAGGTTTTTACACGCCCCTAGCACCTTGTTCTCAGACATACTCAAAGTGTGACAAACGCAGTTACAAACTCATGTAACACAAAACGTAAGTCAAAAATTACAGTTTTGTACATTTTAGGCTTTACATTCTCAGACATTAGACACATGGTGTACTAGTTAACAACAGGACACCAGATAGAAGGTTGGAGATACGGAAACATTTTATATGATGGAGTATTTCTCTTAATTTATTCTGTAGACCATACGTCATGAAACAGGATTACTTTATGTTGATACTAAAGATTTCTTATACCTCAAGCAGTCGAAATATTCAAACATGTGATCTGTTTATTTGTCGAAGATGCGAACTTCCCTAATTAATTTTGTCTTCATAAACGTGCGGCATGGAGGTTACGATTACAGTCTACATTTGCGTTGCATTCTTCTACTTTAGTAACATTTCAGCAGGGAAGAGTAAGAATTATGAGTGATTGAGGGAAACTGCAGGTGGTATCCATATTTCTGTACACAGTGAATTATGAATCATGGCGATACATCAGATTTTTCTGTGGTCTAAAAGTACGCAATCATTTGACAGTTCCTATGGGCGGGTACAGATATTAACGGGGATCAACCGCCATGATAAATTACACGGGCCACTGCGTGCTAGATTTGATATCAAGCTCAGAGCTCGTGCAAAGGTACTAGGATATATTTAAATCAGAACTAAATCTCCAGCACACTATATTTAAGACCAAGAGTTTTAAAATTTTTACAATTACAATCTAGCAAATAAAATAAAGGGCATTAATTAACTAACCCCACGTAGCGAGTCCTTCTTCAGCCGCCAATGTTTCCATAGCTAGTCGATAAATTTCCTACAATTTATGGATTGCAAAGATTCATTGCCGTGCTCACAACAGCCTGCCAGATCAATCCTGTCCACGCCCTTGCCCACCATTTTAAAATGCATTTTAATATTATCCTCCCACGTACTCCTAGGTCATCCTAGTGGTTCTTTCCCTCAGTGTTCCGCATCTATCCTCTCCTCCATAAAGGCCACTGCCCAGGCCATCTCATACTTCTTGATTTGAACACTTGAACAATATTTAGTGAGTACAGTTTACGAAGCTCCTCATTATGCATTATCCTCCAGGCCCCTATTATCTCCTCCCTCTAAAACCCACATAAAATAAACGGCATCATTACGAGAAATTGCAAGCTAATGTTATAAACAGGGGTGCACAAATGTCCCAAAAAATAGGAACCACCTAAAAATTTCAGGCGCCAAAAGGATGACATGAAGCGAGTTCCATACTGGGGATACACAAATATGTGGTGCCACTGCAGAAAATTTAGTCATTACAAACAAATATATAAAGTAATGACAATGAAAAGAAACCAAGTCTGAAATGTGGCAGTACGGTCCGGGCATGACGTAAATCTGGAAGCAGAACACATAAGATTGACATATACGCAGTCGTCAATAACGAAAATCCATTAAGATTAAGTCTTCTGGGATATCACGCCGTGTTGACTGGTACATAGTTACAGACTTCTGGAAGGATTTTAGTACCTCCATCTTCATGGTGAAGCAGTCAAAGACCAATGCTTGACCGTGAAGATGGAGGCACAACGACCCTCCGAAACGGCGGTAATTGTTTACCGTTTGACATAACGTAACATCACAGATGGTTTATATCTTCAGAAATACTGCTGTGAGTACCTCAAATCTCGCAACAAACTTGTTTCACTCTGAAACTGAAGACAGCCAGAAGAATTGGCGGCAACAGATATGGAATGAAAACGAACAGAATATCGAAAAGGACACTGCGATGAAAAATGTAATGGACGAAGAACGCTTCGGACACGAAAAAAGCAAAACAAATTAAGCCCAATGTACACAACCCTACCAGTCTACCAGAAACTACAAAACAAATCACAATGTAAACCCCATGGCCTACAATGCGGGGCAGAAAAGAAGACTTAGCACATAAAGATTTAAAAATGTTAACTATTAAGGTACATAAAAAATTAACATTATCCACAGATGTAAACAAACAAACAAAAGAAAGTGGAACTGATCAGGTATAGCACGATTAACTTGGTCATGCAGGCAATCCGCGGTTAAAGTGCGTGCCACTTGCAATCAATAACTAATTTACAAACCTTCTCAGCCTGTTAGCTTCAAAAGTGATGAGCCATTGAAGTAAGCAGTGACGAACTTGACATTCAGAGGGCCGTGCATCGTGCTATACGTATTCTTATAATAAAACCAACGAGATGCACTAACTGCTCAAATTTATTTTTGGAATAGAACTCTGTATATTTTGGACAGGTTTTTTGTCCATCATCAGGAGTCTAGTACTGTATACACAGCAACAGGTACATATCACACAGTTTTTGCTGACTGCTTGCTAGCGGGATCAGGAGTTCCGCCCTGATCCCGCTAGCAAGCAGTCAGCAAAACCTATATGACATATACCATTGCTGTGTATACAGAACTAGACTCCTGATGATGGACAAAAAAACCTGTCCGAAACACGCTGAGTTCTATTGCAAAAATAAATTTGAGAAATTAGTGCATCTCGTTGGTTTTATTATAAGTAAGCAGATTCGTTTAAAATTATTTTTTCGTGTAGACTTAACATACAACTGATTTACGACTCGCATAATAACAGTGTAATATTCACACACGATGTTTATGTACACTCTTCAAGCTGCAACTGGTTTAATTTCCCGAAATTCCTCATACAAGCCCATGACGGAAAAGGTCTTAACAAGCGTAATCTATGTCCGTTAACAACATTTCATGATTGCTCGTCTGATGTAAGAAGCATTTTAAAAATTACGTATGAAAGAGTTTCGCCGAAAAGTCTTTAAAACCCGGTTTCGCAATACAGCATGTTCTTATTCCAAATCGATTATGACGACCACGCGTTTTGTTCCGAAATACAAGTTAAAGTATAACGTCATTCCAAAATTAATACGATTATCTTATTGCATTCAAAACTCTGGGCTGTACATGAAAACATAAAGGTAAAAGGTCAAAAGACATAAAACGGATCATTAATTTTGTAGGTAAGTTTCACCCTTTTTATAGGCCACGAAGGCCCTTAGGGTGTGTAGTGGTATAGCTCTACTCTTTCTAGGACCTCGGCAATAGATGGGGTGGGGGTCAGCCCCACGCCCCGGTCGCCTCTACCCCCGGGAAAGACCCGGTACCCACTGTACAAGAGGCTGGGTGGGCCCCAGGGCCGGTCTGGACAGGTGCGAAAAATCTCATCCCCACCGAGAACAGATCCCGGACCGTCCAGCCCGTAGTCAGTCGCTATACCGACTGAGCTACCCGGACCTCATTAATTTTGTGCCATCAAGAAAGTCGTACCATATATTCTTGTGCAATAAATTGTTAGACAAGGAATAACCCACAAATAAATTACATAATGCAAAACACGGGCCAAATAGCTTTCAACATGTGTAAATTCATTACACACTCACATGTAAATATTACAAAATTTGATTATATAAATTAATATTTTTAAAAACCAACAAAATGCACCAATTATAATAAAATAAAATAGATCACAAACACTTCATATCAGGTGCCAACTCCTACAAGTTTCGGAACCAAGTTGCCACCATCTTCAGCAACATCGGTTCGTAGGTCCAACTAATATTTCAGGCATTATTCACTCACATTCCATCATGAAAGTCAAAAGTCTTAAAATGTTCAAGTTCCAAATTACACAACCACATTGCTGCATCAACACTACCAAACAGTGACAAGCCTCTTCTATTACACATTCACAGCCGTACTACTTCCTGGCTGTGTGCACAAACATCCGTAGCAAAATACTCTCCCAAAGGATCTCATGTTGTAAAACCTCACAATTGACAGGAAGTGTAACGGCTACGAATTTGTAATACAGGAGGTTTGTCCTTGTGTGGTAGTGCTGGTGCAGCAATGTTAAGCTAATGACGTCACCTTGGTGCAAAAACATGTAGGGGTTGGCACCTGGCATGAAGTGCGTTTTGTGATCTATTTTATTGTATTTTAATTGGTGCATTTTGTTGGCTTTTAAAAATATGCAGTGTAAAAAAACGCACGGTGTGGACAACATAAAAATTTTAGAAATTAAGTTTGGAATATGATAAAACTGTAATGGCAAATTCAGGGACACAACTCAAACATGAAAGCTTATTTGTACAGCAGTAATTCAACACGGCTTAGTAATGACAAATAATGCACTCAGATTTATGTGCTAATAAGTACTTTCCCACATTTGAAAACGCACATATATTCAATTACTGTCTGCACTGATGGCCAGAATCTAGTTTCACTGTGCACGCCCAAATTCATTATTTTCAAATTAAATCCTACCTATATTTGCTATCTCTGTCTTGCCTGCTATACATAACTCGCCTTCTGAAACTTGGTTACTGTAAAACGCAATTCATGTTTATCGTGCTACATTTGTAATTCAAATTTTAGTGACCACGCTTCTGTGAGTATTAATACCAAAATACAAGGCCATTTTGTTTTCCAAGCATTATGGCTATTGGTAAGACACTACAGTTAATTAAGACACCCCCAAGGTTCGAACCATTGGCACTATACCACACAGAACTCCGATTCATCGTGATATAACACGCTCACGACAAAAATTCCTGTTATTTCCAATTAAGAAACAAGAACGCATGTATGTGGACTTCATCCAATCCTCGTATGAAGAATGTTTTGACGTGAAAAGCTAAGCACATGGCAGATACGAAGTTCAGTGATTTCGAAAATTCCATACTGTGAGCGCGCGACTGTTACGATCCCTACATCGGTTCGCTAACCTAGAATGAATTTAAAGAATAAAGTTTTACATTAAATAAATCACAAGTTCAGAACACTAGATCGATGTCCTTTAAATGAGCTACACGTCGTAATGTAACAAAACTTTTCCACAATTATGCACGGCTCTACACCGCACAGCTAAACTTAAACTACATTAAATAACTTGCGCGGTACATACAGAAGCTATAAAAATTACAAATTTTACATGTGCATTACAGTGACGTCATTTTTTCCCATTGCCCAACAGCATCTAGTAGGCCAGGGCCCCCTAATTATCGAGGGTCCAGGATCTCATTCAGACACATCACACTCGGTAGGACTCCTCTGGAAGATTTATCAGCCCGATGCAGAGATCTCTACCTGATGACACACAACACTCACAAGAGACAGACATCCACGCCCCCCGCAGAATTCGAACCCGCAAGTCACCGAAATCAGACCCATGCGTTAGACGGTGCGGCCACTGGGATCGACACAATGACGTAATTTACAGAATACTTCATGCAAAAATAAATATTTATTATTTATTTTGATTGTAATAATTTATAAATTTCTTGTTTCAAGATTTTGCGGAGATTTCATTCAAGACCTTCAGGTTTGCACCGGACTGAGTGCAGCTCTTCTGCGAAATAACAAATTATTTCTCCCGCACATTACAGCATCCACTGAAATTAAGGGAATCTGAAAAGTCTTCAAACAAACGTCCCAACCAGTCCCAATCACTTTACGACTGACGCTCAGGCTATCAGCTTGTGTTAGTTTCGACCCCCATTTTAGGAATTGGGGCTACTTTGTCTCATGTCTCACGTCTAACCATTAAACACGGCGTCCTTTCTGAAGGGAGGATTAATGGATGGCAGGAATCACATAAACCCAGAAGTACAATACAACGTGCCATATATCTGTCAAACAACGCGTCCTGCAGCATGAGAAACAGTTGCTGCCACATCATACTTCCGAGTCACTGACATTTACGATACTAAACAATAACAGAAATTATTCCACTGTGTGTACGACGCACTCGGATATAAAACCAAATGTTCTTGTCAAACACTGTCACAATCAATAGGTCATTCATGCAGAACGAGACTTCAGTAATCCAAAAATTAAATAGTAACAAATCTATTTGTCCATCTAGAAGAAAACAAGCCGTTCACTGCGTGATTTCATGCTTCCCGCGCGGTATAAAGCAGACCCGAGCTCTTTCGGGATTTTACGAAGCGTATTGGATTGCTTGGCCCTTGAAGTGACCCTTGTCCCGATGTGTCGGCATGAAACTATCATTCTACGATGCGTAAAATCCCAAAAGAGTGCGTATCTCATTACAAACATTCTTTACAAAAGAGCCTACTGACCGTGGTGTTCAAATACGAAACGCCACCTCAGGGCTTTACGTAAATAATTCTCTTAGATTGTGCGTAATTTTAGGCTTCCGCCGCGAAGTAGCTGAGAACGGCGTTCTTCTGGGCTATTACGCAGCGAGCAGTGGTAACTCCTTACCGACTTTCGGGACAACCTATAGGTCTCATCTACCACTATTCGCTGCGTACTAGCCCAGAAGAGTGCAGTGTTCATCATTTTGTGTTTGTATTCGTAACCTGTTGTTTGTTTGCTCTGTGCCGGTAGCTGTTTTATAGTCTCTCTCTCTCTCGCTCTCTCTCTCTCTCTCGTTTCTGTGTGGACCAGGGGACGTCCTAACTACGATCCGCGGAAGAAAGAATTCCGACCCTCAGAGACTTTAAGATTCTAGAAACAAGATTTTTTAATCTCCCATACAAAATAGCCTACTGTCATCGCAATAAATAAACAGAAAGTGCCGCAGAAAACGCAAGCATCGAGGTGCGAGACTTGAGGTTCTCACAGTGGTGTTGCTGAAGATTCAAGTCTCCTGGGACGTTCCGCTGTGTCGATCCTCTGCAGCGTTAACACATTGGAATACCCACACCTGTTTACTTTCCCTGCTTCACTTCTGTACAGACACGCCTCTCAGGGCTAGGTCATACTGTACGATATCACATACCATCGCTCATGCCACAATGTTCATTGTCCTCGCGAATACAAAATGGAATAACCCCTGTCATTACTGGATATGCGGCCAACAAGTGCATATACAGACGTATATATTTATGGCTTTATAACAGCTTAGCCCCCTACATGTTTCGGCCGCCTATTGTAGCCATTTTTCAGGGAGGTGTTCTTTGAAGGGTATATTACATTAGAACGTCAAAATAAATTAATTTACACATATAAGATGTGAAATTTTAAATAAAAGTTTAAAATCTATGTTAAATATAACATACTATCGAAATTTTATATTTTAACGTGGATTTTAATCTTTTATTTAAAACTTAACATGTTATATTTGTAAATTAAATTGTTTTGAAGTTCTGTGTAGTATATCCTTCAAAGAACACCTCCCTGATGATGGCCACAATAGGTTGCCGAAACATGTAGGAGGTTAAGCTGTTTATAATGCAATAAATTTACATGTCTATATATGCACCTGTTGGTCTTATTTCTCATAATGAATCATCAATGCATGGTCATGAATCATTTAAAAACTCCTATCAATTTTCACAGTACCCGCCTGGATAACACTAACACTTGCTTTTCATTGCTATAAGTACAGTTCTTTGGTGTTCACATTACGTCCTATCATTTTTTGAACGGGGATCGAGCATTATCACTTCCATCTCACTAAATGTTCATAAAGCATGGGCTATTTTGATGGCAATCTCAGTTCATAAAGTTCCTACCGCATAGAGAAACAAGATTTTATTCCTGCATACGTTTGTTATTTTCCTACCATAGAAATTGTATTTAAAACATTTTTTGGTATCGTATCCGACACAGTTAGGATTTGGGGAGGAGATTACGACTCTGGACGAAGCTTTAGATGGATAATTACTTCACTCATACTATCCAAACACAAAAGTATTTTTTGATTGCACTGGATTATAAAATCGTTTACGTTAACAACAGCTACGGAGGATACTTTATGTTGATTTGGTACAGCGTACGAAACGACTGATAATCCACGGTGATAGAACCAATACATATGCTCACATCTTTGTAAACTAGCTGTCCACCATATTGGGAATTGCAGATTACACAAGAATACTGTGTTGCTAGGACGGCAAAATTTCTGTACTTGCTGCTGCCCTCTTGCACAACGAAGTCCTCTCTTGGCAGCATTGCTCACACTCCTGATATTATGTTCGGGAGGCGGTCTCGTGGACAAATGTTGCACCATCGTTTATGCACTATTAACGAATTTAATCACGACAATGTTTTTTTTATATTTATTTAAAGTTTCTCACTTAAGCGCTGCACATTAACAGTGGGGTACATTCTCAGTTACAGTGTGCTTATTTTTTAAGTAGCTTTAGGTGTGTTTCTAAGCACAGTGCAGTATGTGACGCTTGTCAGCCAGATCGCGACATTTAGTTCCACGTAACGATATCGAAAATCGGAAAGAGCAGCTTCATCACTGCAATACGTAAATAATATATACAACTTGAACTATAATTTGTTAATTATTGGATTATGGGATTAAACTTGAAATTAAATAACTTGTTCTTTATTAATGTAAAGTACGAGTAGTAGTAGTAGTAGTAGTAGTAGTAGTAGCAGCAGCAGTAGTAGTAGTAGAAGTAGTATCAGTAGTAGTAGTAGTAGTAGTGGTGGTGGTGGTGTACTAAAGCCCGTGTCAGTGTACAGCAGGTTCCAGAAACATACGCCGCGACGCTAAAGAACAGGAGCCAGGACAGCGCAGTCGGTATATTGACGCGTCTAAATCTAACCATACGTGTATACAGTACACTTCCAGTACGGTCCACCGAGTGTTAATATCACGCGAACTTTACTGCTGCCTTCCAACCCATAAACATCCGTCACTGAGTGCAACTCTTAACAATTACATCCGTGATTTTAGGTTATCAGAGCGTTATTGATGCAGAGAAAAGTCTTCTAGAACATGACGCCGTACAGACTAGTACGTACCGGCGTTTTCGAATAACCTTGTTTCCTTCATTATAGAATAGTCTTGCAATACCGCGAAGTTGGCCTACCGGAGGATCGAAACAGCACGTTCCTCCTAAACGCCGGTAAACCAGTCTACATAGCGTCATAACCCACAACTCTCAGCCTTCAACTACACACCCCTCCGTAACGTGTCGCTTTATAATACTGTAAGAAATAATAATGTTCTACCTTTAACAATGTGCTATTGACGTAGGCGTTGTCGACCCTTATTATCATGCTAATGCTTACACCATTAGTTACGTTTACAGCTCGTTTTCACAGCGGCTGTAATATTCAGTGGGGACTAAAATTTCTAAAATCATTCACATGAAGCAAGACATGTCCGCTAGTGTAAAAGCAAGCGCTAGGTACACGATGAGGGAAATTAAATACTCGTATATGTGCTCTATTTTCTACACAAACGGCCGGGATAGCGCAATCGGTATAGCGACTCGCTATGGGCTGGACGGTCCAGGGATCGAATCCTGGTGGAGGCGAGATTTTCCGCACCCGTCCAGCCCGACCCTAGGGCCCACCCAGCCTCCTATATAATGGGTACCGGATCTTTCCTGGGGGTAAAGCGACCGAGGCGTGGCGTTGACCACCCACCCGCGTATAGCGTCGAGGTTAAAGAAATATTAGAATTATACCTCTACTCCCCCTCTGGGACTTCGTAGTCTGTTCTAGGGAGAACTTTGTCTTTTACCTTACTTTCTACAAATATATCAACTTCCATCCTTCCTTGTAAGATAAGATGACACGTGTTACGTCACTGAACTGTGCGTTGGGAGGATCCTGTTACAATATGTTTGTGCTTTCCTTGTTGTCTATTACACAGATCATTAATGAAAACGGTTTCTGCAAGTCAATGTTCTGTCATAGTGTCTTAAACATTAAAGCCACCTTAATCCTTCAGGATCTGTGTACCTACAGCTCTGACACTAATGGTCATGCAACTCAGGAATAGACTTCTAATCCTCTTCTGTGCTATGGTGATGTTACGGCAAACATTACGAATTTTAATTCAGTGACATAATACACACGACAAAGTAATTCAAGGAACAGTTAGAAATTGGCTTCTTATTTTTAATAAATAAGATGCCAATTATGTATTTTTTTTTAAATTTTAAGTTACACGAAATTAAAGAGGTACATAATACAATAATATAAACAGCCAACTAGATGGAACAATAACAAATTTTATTGATAATTACAATCAGCTCAACATGTTTCGGGCGATAATTTCGCCCATCCTCATTAGCACTTTACTGTGTTTTCAGCTTGTGACATAAAACACCGACGATGCTGCCTGCTGGTGACCAGGATGAGCACCTCATCCTGGTCACCAGCAGGCAGCATCGTCGGTGCTTTATACCACAAGCTGAAAACACATCTAGTACTAATGAGGATGGGCGAAATTATCGCCCGAAACATGTTGAGCTGATTGTAATTATCAATAAAATTTGTTATTGTTGCATCTAGTTGGCTGTTTATATTACTGTATCAGTGATGCACGGTCACACAAATATCAAAAAGGTGCATACTAATTACATAGTCACAGTTTAAAGCAATAGACGCAGGCTGTGTTTTAGAGAACAACTTTAGATTTTAGTTTGCGGTGAATAACACTGCTGTGAAAAGAACTGCAAATATAACCACACGTTAAAAGAGTGTTTCCCAAATTATCTTTCACAGAGGAAATCCTGCAATAATTTTTCTGTACCAACCAACCAACCAACCAACCACAAAAATTCGCACAGTACTTCAAGGTACATCTAAAATTTTTCGCGTAATTTCAAAATTCTTCTTGGACTGCTTGACCCTTAGCGATGAGATAGATAGGCTGTCCCGAAACATCAGTAACTGGCTACTAATCCACGGTCCGTATCGTCCCAGGAGAGCGAAGATCTCATTCACACTGCGGCGGAATCCTGAAGTCACACACTTTTGTTTTATCTATCTACTACACGATTTATCGCGGAACCCCCAAGAATGTTCTGCGGACCCCTGGTTGGGAAGCATGGTGTTATAGAATCAGCGAGACACGGTGGTCATTACAAACGAAAAAGCGTAGGTCAGTAACACACTAATGAAATGTAACGAAGGCAGTTCACAGTCTTACTGAAACACCGCTACCCCTGCTAGCCTATAACAGGACAGATCCAGGCCCAATTACAGCCATCAGGGTTTACGATATCGTGCCCGAATAAACTTTTTATGTTTATTTACCGATGACGTCAGTACCTCAGACAATACAGCGTCGATGGTAGGATGACTGATGAATAATTGGAAAGGATTTGGATAAAAGCGATCATTGCTTAATCTAGACCCGATCCCGGCGCTTTCCTGAAGAGACTGAGGAAAAACGTAATAACCGTCTTTCAGGGTAGCCGATGTGTTGGCCAATGATCGAACCAAACACCTACCAGTACAGCGTCGAGCGTTACCATTACACCCAAACTGTTCGGTGCATGAATTAATTACTAATAATTGTATATTTATATCTTTTGGTTAACGTACAGGTAACGTACAGTTGTGCGCGTATGTTTTACACTCGCAGACAGCTAACATTTCTGTTAAGTACAATTTTTCGTTCGTCCGATGTTCCCGTGTCCTGCGTCACAGTAAGACAGACAAAACCGACCCCCAAATTCTAATCTACCTACACACACAATGTATCCCACACCCCAATAACGTGGAAAATAAAAAGGGTGCATGGCTGCACTGAGCCAGAGTGAACCTGAATGGTTAGAAGGTGAAGATATCCCTGTGCATGCCAAGAAGGCACACGGGGGCGGGGGGAGATAGCTCCACTCATTCTTAACCACGGCACTAGATGCTGAGTGTTCAACTCACGTCCCTGTCGCTTTACCCCCAGTACCTTCTGAATGGGAGGCTGAGTAAGCGACAGAGCCAGTCTGAACGAAATTTATAACAGAAAAATCTCTCTGTCTCCCCTACCGAAATCATACTTCGAAACGTTCAGCCAGTAGCCTAGTCACTACACCCTGCGCTACGCTGGGTGTTACGGCAGGCCTACATTAGTTCCCAACTGGGAATATCAGTAAATACATCTCCAGTAATTGTATTAATAGTCAACAGTGGTACGTTTGTGCGTACGCATATACGAATATGTAATTCACGTCCGCTTTAGGGAATAACACATGTGCGTGCCCTTCTGTCCATCCATGTGTCAGCCCTCTGGTTAAGTTATGGCCACCATTATCACAGACACTATCCGCCCGCCTGGGGAAAACACTAAATTAACTGTATAATATTGTAAATCACACCATCTTACTATTATTACTCGTTCATTGTCGTCTACAACACCCGAGACGCAGTAGAGATACAGATGAAGCGCACGTGGAAATAATACAACGAAAATGAAAAATAAAGTTACCTGTAGGTCCAAATTTGTTGTATTATTACATCTTACCGATTTGTTGCAATAAATACATAAATTTGGAATACACCGGTACTATATTACGGAAATCCTGTACAATGCACATTCAATTATTTTCATGTAACTGTCGTGCACTGGCATATACTCGACGGGCAACTAGTCTATTCTCCTAAAAATATTCATTCATCTCTGTGTATGTGGATACCAAACCACTAAGTCCCCGAAAAAGTATTAAGAATAATTCATGAAATAACGCCTTTCCCAATGTATCCTTCTAATTTTGAAACTGAGCGAACAGAGCAGCATCCAAAATGGAATAAAACTCATACAAAAGTACCTTACGTCGCCCAGAAGTCACCACGTCAGTTTTTTTTACCGTGGCGCAACAGCCCTAATGGGCCAAGGCCTCCTCATTGTCGAGGATTCATGAACACACTCAACTAGACACATCACACTCGGTAGAACTCCTCTGGACGAGTGATCAGCCCGATGCAGAGACCTCCACCTGACAACACACAACACTCACAAGAGAAAGACATCCATTCCTACGGCGGGATTCGAACCCAAAATCCCAGCAAGCGACCGGCCGCAGACCCACGCCTTTGACCGCGCGGCCACTGGGATCGGCACCACGTCAGTTACTCCTACCAAATATGAAGGGAAAGGGATTACATATGAGAGTACTTAAAACTTACTGTTCCACAATCAAACGGCGAACACACGAAACTCAAAGCAGGAGTACCAACTCTTAAAATTGTCTAAACGTACTAATCGCACTGTTCCTAACAGATATGAGATATGGGCCTACAGAGACAAGACAATGAAGTGAAACAGGTCAGCCCTAAATTAAAGAAGTCACAAACTCGTAAATCAATGGAGTAGTCTGCAGAATGTCACTTCTGTCATCTACTGCTCGCAAAGATGACATTCCGTTTCATGCACATCCTCCACTCTAAGCAATTAAAACCGCGGCACTATCACATTGAGAATAACAGCCTATGTTAAGCACAAAGGTATCATGCAGAAGCCATGCGCGCCTGTATAGTAGAATATTGACACGACTGGGCTGGCTGGCTGACTGATTGAGAGAAAATCTTTTTAACTACCAACACGAGGCGAGAGAGATCACAGGTCGCTTAAAATCCAGTAGCAACTATGCGTACCATCTGACGAAAATTTTAAAACGCCGCATACTGACCACACACTGTATTTAGGTGTTTCGTATATTTCTCAGAATAAGCGGTAATAATTTCCCTATACATTACTAAATGGTCTTTATAACGGAGATGGTTTTTCCTCTGTGAGGTACGAACTAAAATTTTATATAAAATTTAAATTTCACTAATGGTCCGTACTCACCATCATCTTAATACTAATCGTGTGAGGATAATCAAGAGAAACCATGGAACCTTCAAAAACAAGGGAACGTTCTTTCACATATCCGAGAATGCCGGGCGTTGTTTTTTATTCTTGAAAGGGTTTTTAAAGACGTACCTGCTAATAAGAATACCATGGATTATGAAACATTACTTTAAGATATGAAGTTAAAAACGTGTTCGTATCTCTGAAGAGAGTTATAATATAGAACACGCAAGGTAAAAAAACTGAGTACTATGAAGTTAAATTATACGCCGTTAAACACCTACACAAACTATACCAACGTTTAGAGTGATTTTTTCTTGCAAGTCAGTAGGCCTATTCATCACTTCATGTTCTACTGTATAAACAACAAATCAACTGCATGGACCAGAGTCCTTCGTGAGAAGCTAACAGTTCCTCAGCTAGTCAGAAATTACCCGCATTTTATGGAGTGCAAATGTCACTTGTCATTTGTTTCTATCATGAGCCAGCTGAATCTATTCCGCATCCTTCAGTCCTACTGTCACTATCTACATATACCTTTATTTTCTCAATACAGCCATACAAAAATAATTTTCAAGTCCCAGTATTCTCGAACACGCGCAAAGCCACCCGATGCAACTTAAAACACAAGTTTTACGTACATAGTCTGAACACCGCTACCGTCGCTCCTTCAGGCATTCACCAGGCAGCCAAGTTTAAGCTGTCAGTGACAAGAAGTTAGAAGGTACCAAAATGGGTTATCCGTCAAGGGCTTGCCGTTCAAGCCATACTGAATGAATAACAGATAAAGATCATCCCATAACATACCATATGAGGCACAGACGGGGGTGGATTACACCTCTACTCACTCACCCTCGGCGCTAGACGGAGGCGAGCAGTCAAACACCCCACCCTGGCCGCTTTACTCCGGGAAAGACCCCGATACCCATTGCAGAGTTGGCTGGGTGAGTATGGAGAACAGAAAATCTCCTGCATTCAAAAGGGTTCGAACCCCAGACCGTTCAGCCTCTAGTGAGTCGCTGTATTAACACGTCATACCGCCCGCCCCCCTAACGAATACAAGACACCCTATAACATCGATTCCTTGTTTTACTGAAGGTGGACGGATCTGCACACAGACCGACGACAGAGCAACGTGGTTTCATTACATATCTAAAAAGTGTGTTTAAAATGTAACCTAATGAGTCAGAACCTGTGTTGAAAGGGTACAATTTTCGTGCAAAGAACCAACTAACAAGCAACAAAAAACTGTCAAAAGCCTACTCTCTCCAAATCACAGATAATAATCTGAATCAATTATATTTCAATCCAAGTCAAGGTAAAACATGAAGGGCAGGCACAGCATGACAAATATTAAGCTCAACAGCTCAGAGCTGCTATCCGATAATGTTCGTATTTTAGCCATACCAAAAACGGGCCATCCTAGTTTCACCAACAAGTCATCAGACGGACAGCATTAAGTCAGTAAGAACTAAATCCAAGGATCAAGGGTCCTTACTGTAAACCCAACTGCTGCTCAGATAATTACAGAATATGAACGTTTGTTACCTTTGCCGCAAAAGCCCACTACTAATCCTGGTGAATCCAATCTACAACCTCCAATCTTATTCATTTAACATCCACTTTAAAATTATTTTCCCACCCAACCCTAAGTTTTCCAATAGAACTTTTTCCTTCAGACTCCCCTACCAATATTTCTTGTCCAATTCTCTATGCTCCCACGCGTGCCACGTGCACCGCAAATTCACTCTCCTTACCTTAATCGTTTTAGTAATATCTCGCAAGCATTATTCCTCAACAGTGCAGCGAAGTGAAATAAAGTGAAGTGAAGTGAACGAAGCAAAGTGAAGTGGAATGAGGTGAAGTGAGGTGCGG
>Ga0131853_10002761_pt1 | contig 31442 bp, 20 predicted proteins | sample TergutLab28metaG_FD_92764 | JGI IMG/M metagenome (GOLD analysis project Ga0131853, IMG submission 92764) | Labiotermes labralis P1 segment gut microbial communities from Petit-Saut dam, French Guiana - Lab288 P1 (version 2) (version 2) | ecosystem: Host-associated > Arthropoda: Insects >... | reverse complement strand
TAAAGGTTGACCAACTAGATGACACTTGCTTTATTATATATTGCTCAACATGTTTCAGACGTTAATACGTCCATCTTCAGGAGCTAGTGAGTACTTGTTGTGTTGTGTAGGCTGACTTGAGGCTTGCTGATGTGGTATCCGAGTGTAGGCTGAACCACAGTGTCATCTAGTTGGTCAACCTTTATTCAAATATCAAGATGATGCACGGTCCAATACGCAAAAGTTTCTATGATCAGTTTGATTTATATCAACAAACTGTTCTCTGTATGCCAAATATGATTTGAGCCTCAAGTTTATTATATCGCTTATCCAATAGGAATTTAGTTTATTCACTAATTTGTTATGATTTATGACATGATATGCTTTTGTTAAATTAAACAATATTGGAACTGATGTAAACAGCTGTGCATAGCCTGTTTCAATGAAAGACCGAGTTGCTGTTGTGGTTGATTTATTCTCCCTGAAACCATTTTGGGCCTCCATTGATATAATGTTTTTATTACAAAAGATATTAACCTGTTATACATTAACTTTACCAGTCTTTTTGAAAAAATCAATAAAAGTGATATTGGTCTATAATTCTGTACATCATGTATATCCCATTTTTTAAAACAGGGTTTACTTAAGCTATTTTCAGCCTGTCCGGAAAAATGCTGGATTTTAAAGAAGCAGTGTAAATATGAAGTAAAGGCTTTTTAATGTGTTTTGTGCGCTGTTTGATTAAGTTTTCTGGAATTCATCAAAATTTGATGAAAGTTTACCTTTTAAGCTTTTAGTCACTGCAAAAGTTTATTTTCAGTTGCTGGAAAAATGAATATGGTTTTAAGACAGCAATAAATCTTTTGTGGTGACAATTAGCAGTTGAAGTGGCTGCTATTTTGGTTTTTTTTTCTCTCTCTTCCAGTTCGCAATTTCTTGTCCATATTGATGGAATTTCCCAAATTTTTTGTTTATTATATGCCACACTTTTTGTTTTATTTTTTGCATTTAAAATATACCTATCATTTTCTCTATTTTTTGATCCATTTATTACTCTTTTATATATTATTTGATATCTGGTAATACAGTCTTTTGTTTCCCTTGTAAGGTCAAAGCTGTTTTCAGTAAATTTAAAAATCACATTCTTTCATTGGAAATTTTTAATCCTTGTGCAATCCATCTATTCCAATTTGGTTCACTCAAACTGATTTTAGTGGCAGTGCTATATTAAGATGATAAAGGATTGTATCCATGAAAACATAAAATTTGGTATTTAGTTCTGAGTATACAAATACCTTCTGCCATGATTCTTGATATAATAAATACTTAAATTCCACTACACTTTCTCCAGTAAAGTGCTATTTCCTGACTTTTGCTAGTCCTCTTTTTGGATTTTCAGCATTTATGCACAGTATTTTTGCTTTGTGAATCTGAGTAACCCAAGTCCAGTATTTGCTAGATTTATATGATTATCCTTGTTTATTATGATTACATATATCAATGATTCAGTGTAAACAGGTTTAGGCGTGGAAAATGAACAAGGCTATTGCAGTTTTAATTGGTTTTCTTTCAGCCAAAGCTTGTTTTCTAAGGCCTTTAGATTGCTGTACATCTCCATAATGAGTTTCTCTCTACCTTTTAGCTCATTGTTAAGATATTCACTTGACTATTAACATCCACATGAAATGCTACATCAGTCATGCATCCATCATGCAATTCCTCAACATCTCTGCTCTTGTCTTGTATGAGTAATTTGATCTTATTCTGCACATCAAAAAATCCTTTAAAAATTGACCCCTCGACTTAATCACCTTATATTAGTGTGATAAATTATTTCACCATATTCACTTTCTGCATCTTTAAATAATGCAACACAATAATGATCATTGAGGGCACTTGCACATATAAATTTCACATTTTTTGTTTGTCACCTATGTAATTCATTGAGTTTTTCAATTCTGCTGCAGTGCCATTGTTTTTACCAATCATAAGCTTGCATCACCAACAAATCCAACGATTTTTTTCGCCGCAGCAGCTTAAATTATGTTTTGAATGGGTTACCAGTTACAAAAAAATTCATTAGCACATTTTTTTTCATAGGAACCAGTTCAAGCTCTTCCCCCTAACTGAAGTTGTCATTACTGCAAATGAGGCATCACCCACTACATTAAAAAATTACATGTCTTCCCATTTTTGTTGAAATACATGTCCATCTTCTGAGTATTGTTTTTGTCATTGTGGAGACAGACACTGTGAACAACACACAAAGACACTACAGGGTCTACAGATTTCAAAATAAAATGTGCAATAAAACATGAAATAAACTGAACATATTTTCAATCATCTTCAGTGTTATTAAGAGACATGGGATTGCCGTGATAACAATAGCTTCTCGATTCTCAGTGACGCAATACTAACAGTGGGGATCTAGTCTGATTCCAGCTGCATGGTTTTCTTCTGGTTATGTATACCTGGTAACAGTAAAATGGTGAAGTTCACCCCATAACATCCCATGAAGGCACTGAGGGAGAGTAAAAGTATATTTAAATCGAATGTATTTACATTCTGTAAATCCAAAAGAGGTTGATACCTTGGAATGGAACAAGTCAAGAAAATATTACGTATATACAATAGTTGTGCGGGCTGGGTAGCTCAGTCGGTATAGCGACTGACTACGGGCTGGACGATCCGGGATCGAATCCTGGTTGGGACGAGGTTTTCCGCCCGTCCAGACCGGCCCTGGGGCCCACCCAGCCTCCTGTACAGTGGGTACCGGGTCTTTCCCGGGGTAGAGGCGGCCGGGGCGTGGGGCTGACCCCCCACCCCCATCTAGAGTGCCGAGGTCCTAAAAAGAATTTAAAGTTAAACCTCTACTCACCCTAAGGGCCTTCGTGGCCTATAAAAAGAGTGAAAACCTACCTACCAATAGTTGTTGGAATAATACAATTACCTTAACACTGATTTAGCTTATGTTTCATTTTCTATTTCCACGGAAGTATTTGTCTATAGAGTAGAAAAAATGAGCATGTAAATAAATATTTTGGGTTGATTTAAATTGTTATGCGTTATCACTTAAATATTTGGATACTCTATGGGGGTCAATCACTTTTATCCTCGGCGCTAGATGGACGTGGTTTGTCAACGCCATTCCACGGCCACTTTACCCCCCGGCAAAGACCCAGTACCCATTGTATAGGAGGCGAGGTGGGCTTGCTAGTCGAGATGAGTACAGAAAATTTCGCCCCTACCGGCATACGATCCCTGGTCCGTCGACCCTGTAGCGAACCACTGTACCAAATACTGTATTCCTTGCAACAGCAATTGATGTAATGTCTGTGCATTCTGGGTAATATGACATTTTTTCCTTAATTACAACTTTGTGCATTCTAAATGGGACAAACACAAAAAAGAATAAAACAGCACACAGTGCACTAATTGCGGGATAGAAATAATTCAGGCTACACTTGTGCTCATACCTTTATATATATATATTACTACCAAAGCCATACCACACTACTGAGGCTGCTACGCCTTATCTGTTCTGAACCGCAACCATGCAAGCGTAGACACTCGCGCATAATCAGAGTAACTGAAAATAACAATTGCGAGATCAAATACATACAAGACACATTGATCACAAATTAATACCTGAACCCCTCGACAAGTACAAGATTTTTAAAAATCTGTGCGCTATGTAGGATGTAGTCTGCTTAGTACATGTTTCTACCTGGCTGTAATACCGTTTCGAAAAATACATAGAAGTAATGTACTGCTCCTTGTTTGCTGCTGCACCCAGTCTGCGAAACTTTTGAGTTAGGAGATTTTCGCATATCTCCCCCACAAAATATTCCCTGCCTACAGTTTCAAATTTCGCCCTCAACGTACTTTGAGGATAATTTTCACGCATCACCAACAGAATCACGTTAAGCACTGCTCCACCGATACGTGTTGAAGTCGCGCAATAATAGGAACGATATGGATAAATGTAGGTGCCCTAATGCTGATGAAATAACCCGGAGGAAGACTGTGATAAACATAAGCATGTCAGGAATCCCGAGCTGTGACTGGGATAATTGATCAGAGCGGTGGCGACTGGCGGGCATTTATCAAGCACGCAAAAAAAAAACGGTCAACTACAGAACGAATATAGACTGTCACAGACTAATGAACGTAAGAGAAGAAATCTGCATTAAACAGGAAGCCGCTTAATACCGTGTGTCATATCGAGGACTGACATACTTAAGCGGGTAACTGCCACATTCGACCTTAGCATGGATTAGTCGTGGCAACTAAGCTTTGCACTAGATTTTTTGTGGCACGGCTCCTGTTTTTGGGCCTTTAATTGTTGCATAATTTGGCTACCGTGCTGTTATCTGTGATACAGAATATGTTGACGAAGGCAATCCGTGATATATTTGCCGCATTGGTAGCATGGTTGTGGCGTGGTTATGAGTTTCATGTGAATATCAAAAGAAGTTTTATAAAGTTTCGTACCTTCTGAGGTTATGCTTTCATATTACGGAATTTACAATGTGTGTCAATTTTTTTTCTAGGATCAAGAAGAATGCGTGGGACGTTTTGATGGGATTTGGAGAGAGGGAATAGTGGAGGTTATGGATATGGCGAGTGTTAGCCAGTGGCGTTTATGTTCGTGATTGGTGGCAATGTCACCAGCTTCTTTGTGGATGAAGACGAAGGGAATGAAAAACGCTCATATTAGTTCTGAACCATCGACAAATACGGAAGATTCAGGAGACGATGCAGTAAGAATTAATTTCTACCCAAGTCCGTAGGCTACAAGGATGGATTGGCCGTACTGTAACGGTTCCCGAGAACTTACGTGAAAAATTATGGCAAGAAACACTTTAGAGGTTTGATTAATGGATGAGGCCTGGTTCAGTGTGGTAACCCACAGAGTGATTACCGAGTTCAAAATGCAATTCTCATACAACTAATTCTGAAATATATTTGTTTCTTGCAGGATGAAACGTCTAGTGTAGGAAGCACTTCTACAACTGACAATACTTCACGAAGTGAGACACCAACCTGTAAAATAAGAAAAGGACGAAGAGGACGGAAAAAAATTGTCAAGAACAACATGAAGCTTCAGTACAAGTTTTCGTATGTGTAGCTTTTATTAGGCAGTGATACGAAATTAGCATGTAAGGGATTATTTGTGTAATGAGCAGGTTTTATAATCTTCTTTCACACAAAAGTTACACTATTACATTTTTGTGGCATTTGCCTTCAGTTGTGTTTCACTCAAGTAGCAGTGGTGAAGCAGCTGATTTCTAAGGTGGATGCACCCATAAGGCAGGCTTCAGTGTCCCTGTTGATTGTAATGTTTGGCAGATGAGACCTACAACAATGTGAGTTTTGATGCAATGTTGGAGGCCTATGTTTCTGATACTTACAAAGTAAATCTTTGTCAGAAAGGAGGGAGGTGAAAAGGTGTTAAAATGAAACACTGGGCAGTTTGCAGCCCTTCATGGTATATAGACTAGAATTTATTTACATTCTATAGATCTTGTATGTGACTGAGCAAGAGATGTGGGACATGTCATGTTTCAAGTGTCAATATAAAAACACAGTAAATTTCCAGAGCAAAACAGTTAAATCACAGAACAGTTGCAAGTCTTATAGTGGTGACCAGATTACTTGCCAGATCAGCTTCCTAAGCTGATCTGGCATTACTCATTCCAAGCATTATAATCAGTAATATGAGTTCTCAACCAACAGAATGCACACCATTAGGTATTTAGACATTCATAATGATATTAAAACAGTGAAACTCCCACATGTTTCAAACCTTATAGGTTCACCATCAGGGAGTACTTCAAATCATTTTGTATGAAACATGTCCAATTGCTTTTTTAAGTGGTTGAAGCTTGATCTCTTGTGTAATGTGTAGAAGAACATAAAGTACACTGGTAGTATTTCATGCCAAATGGCTAAGTACACAAAGTAGAAAAGAAGACTATTATGCAGTGTATAGAAGGCATCATGTGTGTGTAACAGAGGTTGTCAGGAAAAATACTTTTATTATAATTCAAGTGTTTTGAGGACAGAATTGTTTGTTAATTGTTTTAACCATTTGGAGGAAGATGGATGAGAATTAGCATGTTAAGAGACATAGCTCCGATTCAGAGTTAAATCTTCTGAATGTTATGCTGTCTAGGTGGGCAAGTAGTTCCAGCCTTAAGGCACTGCAGTCCTTCAAAATGTTGGGAACTACTTTTCCAGTGACAGTGTTATATTCCAGAAGAAATACTTGATTTTCTTATCTGTCTTAGAACTAGTGTGAAGGAAGATCATGGACAGCCACTCTTTGGTGCACAGTTCAATCATCATCTAAAAGAAGGGCAGCCTTTGATATTTGCAGCTGTTGGAAGCAATCGTGTTTCTATATATGAGTGCCCAGAAGGCAGTGGAATTAAGTTATTGCAGTGTTATGCTGATCCTGATGTATCCTTCTAATGTGATGTGTGCAATTTGTACATGGGTGAAAAGTTAATGATAGATTGGTTGAAGGCTTGTTTGTTGTTTGAAGCAGAAGCAGATATTTTATTTGCAGTATGGACAATTCCTTTCAGATACTGAAATAATTCCAATGTATGTGTAATTCTTGGAAGATATGTGGAGAATTTCTGCTATGACAGAAGTGAAAAGTTCTGGTTTACAAACCGTTTGGAGTATGTTGAATATTTTAGGCAGTTTACTAGGAAAGAGATATGTGTAACAGCAGACCCTGTGGGTGCTGCCAAAATTTTAAAGCACGTTTACTGATGATGGTAATGATGTCAGTGGTGCTATATTTTGTTGCAGAAATATGTCATTTGTGCTGTTCCCATTTCATAGCTGCATAGACACAGTACCATCCTTTTCTTTCAGAAGAAAAAGAAATGAAATGTTAGTATAAGGTGTTCAGAAGAGGGATATGCAAAGGCAATAGGCATCCTAAATGAAGAGAGAGAAGAGTATGTTGAATTCAAGTAAAAAAGATTTGATTCGTGTTTTTTTTCTTTCATTTTTTAAGGAAGGGTTGAAGAAACACCAATTTTGAAATTATTGATCTGTGATTTTTAATGACATATAAAACTAACTGACCTTTCAGTTGGAAAACTGAACATTTCCATTTTCTGGCTGTATTGTTCATATGTTCATAATGTCCTTTGGCAAAGATCAGTACTGTAATAACAAATGAAGCACAGGTACCTTTCACAGCTATTTGTTGCTGCTATGTTGTGGTTTTATTTGTAACTACTAACAGCTGTGGTACATAATGACAGAACAGCAAACCTTAGACCAATGGTTTCCCTGTTGTATTCTTTCCCAGACCACCTGAAGAGTACTGAGAGTCCTTTTGGCCCATGTAATAAACTTTATGTTTCACATTTACAATAATGTGTGCTACAGATTCCAAACATCAGGAACTGAAGTAACTATATTAGAAAATGGGGTTCACATCTTATTACACTGTGAAGTACAGTGGGAATTAAAGATTCTGAAATCAATGTAAATGTTCTGGGAAGTTGGATTTACAGACCACTAGAATGAATCTTAAGGGCAACCGGTGGTCCACAGTCTACTTTTGGCCCGTGCTTAAGGTTTTTATTTAATACTGTATTTACCCGAATGCAAGATGACTCTAATTGAAGACTCTCCAAATAAAACACATCTGTCAAGGGAAAATGTATCCAAATCTAAGATGACGTCACCATAAATAATACATCTGCTATGAAAAATATTATTAACACATACACTTAATACACAAAGTGTGTCAGATTGTATCTGCCTTTACCAATCAGTATCACTGTCTCCATCTTCACAATCAGTACCTCTTCTTCACACAAACTCCTGACTTTCACACCCTCTTCACTGCAGTTCCACAACATACCAACATCAGTCCTGTCCATTGCATTGGGTATACAACACTTAAGACCCTTCATAATTGCTGCTGATGAAATGTGCTGCCATGCCATTATGAACCACATCAGTTAAATAATACATTCGTATTTCTTGCAATAAGGAGAGGGTTTTAAATGAGTCAAAACACAACTAAGTGTGTTAAATGTTATTATTTTCATCTGATGACATGTTTCAGCCCTTGTTCTGGGCCATCTTCAGGTCACAAAAGATTGTATTTCATGGTTTATAAACTTACATGAACCAATGAAAATTCACAGTTTTCCCCACATATGGTGTTAATTATGTTAGGAATTGTAAATATGTGTTTTCTGGTTTGTTATATCTTTGGTGTGCTCAGTCTTAGGTCTTGCCAGTTTTTAAGGTTTTTAGTTTACGGATTGTTCCTGGTTTTATTTTTGAGTCTTGTAGTTAATTTTTCAGTAGCAATTTTCCTATTACTAGTCTGCGACTAGACGGGTTGTCTTAACGAGTCGCTGTTTCTATGGTGCGCAGTGGTTGAGAATAACTAGGTTAGGTGCTTCTTTGCCTGAAAATGGAAAACAAGCTGGCTTCCGAAATGTCCTGCTCCTTTAAAAAATCGGACGATGAACAAAGTCACCCAAAAAAAGATTGTGTCACTTAATTTCAGTCATGCTGTGTTCTCTCTTTTGAATTTCTTGATGTATGACGATGGGGCCGATTGGTTGTCCTGGAGCGTCAGTATGGAATTCCCACTGTTAACTGCATAATAATCTAGAAGAGTGCAGATCTTACATGACGATTTGGCAATGCAGGCTTTGGTCTGGTTGAGGGTGAATCGGTTTGGCACTGCCTGCTTTGGTGCTTTATATTTTAATTTAAGACCTCACATATTTATGCCCTAAATTTAAGGAACAAACCTCATCTTGCATTCAGATAAATATGGTATATGAGGAGTGAAGTGCACGCATGCGCACACACATGGTGAAGCCTTTGTTATGTGCAGTATACAAAATCATGTGTCTACGTTCTGGAGGAATTTGTGTTATTTCAGCAACATTTGTACGTACTGGTTATTCTTAACTTGATACCAGCTTGATGAAAATTACTACACTTGTGCATGGTCATTTGATGAAGATTCAGGAAAGCCATTACTGGCTGTAGCAGGTTCCAGAGGTATTATACGTATCTTCAGTCCAGCAACAATGTCTTGTGTACGACATTACATTGGTGAGAATGTGACCAAATTAATACCTGATATTAGTGATCCTTGCTACCATATCCAGGAACCACAGTCTTACCATATTTTTTACAGACTAAACTTATGGTCAGATTTTATTTGCAGCAAAGTATAATTCATGTAGGTATCATTGTGACATGGGAAAGTCACTTGTACAGAGTGGACAAAAGGTCATGCAGCCTTTGAGGTTGACATTTTATTAATTGAACTCATCCACTATGCATCATACATTATTCATTCCCTAGTCTTGTCATTTGACAGGTTCATAGCTACTTCCAAAGTGAGTCCCTCACAGAGTGCAATCTAGTGCTTCCTCTTTCGATTTACATTATCTTCTCTTTTCCTTGGGGTCATCCAGTTGCTGCTTATGCCTTGTTTCTCATCTTCCCATCACTTCTAATCTTTCCTTCAATAATGTGTTAAGTAAGTTCCTGTTAAAGATGGGACCATTCTGATTAGCTTGTCTCCTTTTTGTTGTATGTGGGATATTCCTTTCCTCCATGACTCCATGTAATACTTCTTTATTTCTCACATGATTGGTCCAACTGATCTTCATACATTACACATGTTCACAAAATCTGTTGAAAGTTACTTTCTCTTTTGCTGCACTTAATTCTTGAAGTTATGGCTGCTACCTATTGGCAATGGTCAGACCTTGTTTAAGGTGGGAGGTTTCCACAACAAAGAGTGTATATTGTCATTTTCTGGGATGTGATACTACATGATTTGGTAGATATGCACTGACATTTTAGAAGAAACTGCTGCCTCTGTCATCAAGGTAGATGAATTATACCAGGCAACAGGGTGCTCTGTAACATCAGTGCATGTCTACCATATGATGTGGTATTACATCTCAGAAGAGAATAATGTGCAATCAAACATTGCAGCATAAATTTATTTGGTATTTGAAAATCTGTGGGCACTCTTCTCTTAAATTCTAACAGTGTGTGGAACATTAGTGCTTAAAATAATGTTCAGCATGGAACAATCATTACTGTTGTAGCTTACTTAACTTTTCATTGAGTGTTCACACATAACTAATAGTCTGTAGATAGCTCAAAACTATGTTTGCACCACCCCACACTGGAATGTACCATTGTTGCTGCTTGCATTAACTTCTGTGTAGACTTTATTTTTCTTTCTGAAAAGTGGTTAGACATTGTAGGTTGTATGATTTTGTATTCACCCTGTGGGTTGTGTTTACTGTTTGCACCCTGCATAGGCAGGTCTCGTTTTATGCCAGGGGTATGTTCCTGAAAAACATGGCACAAATAGAACACAAAATTCCCATTTACAACAGTGTATTTCCTGGAGATTAGGGCACTGACAGCCTCATTCTGTATATTGTATGACTATACCCTAGTGGACATACAGAGATGTAGAGTATATATATATATATAATGCATCCCGTATATATACATTTCTATACAATATATATATTTATTCCTAATCCAATAAAAATGCAAGAGACACACATCCATAGTTTTTGGTATGGTTCATTCTGATATGACTGTGCTTGTCTTGCTACACCAACAAACACTTTAGTTCCTGATGTAGCAAATTCCTTAACTCCATCAGCATAATCAAGAATTATACATGCACAACTATGAATTAGTCTAACATTATGACATATGTCAATAATTTGTTACCTTTTTAAAAGTTGGCATATTATGTCTAATATCTTTTTAGTAGTGATTGTGTTTTGCTGATTTTTCACTTGTATTGCACAAGGTTATGTAAATTTACATTTCTCACTCATTTTCTTACCAAAAGCCAGTGCTGAGGAAGGGAAAATTGCACTAGCTGTGTGTTTATATTGCCAGCGTAATCTGATGGCATGACATTGACGTTACTTTCTGGTAGCCTCAAATGCAAGACAAGTGGGACCTAATTTAATCCATGCCAAATCATTTTAAACTAAAAATTATCGCGTTTTGTGTATGCCGTATTGCGTCAATTCGAAAAGTGGTGTTAATTTTCAAGTTGTGTTAAAGTGAAATTGTGCGAGTAAAATTGCATAAAAAGAGATATGGGTTGGCTGCTATAGTCATTATTTCATCAGGGTATTGTATATGTGATCAAAGATCAAAATGAACATTACATATGCAGAAGACATGTCATCCTAGTTTTCATTTTTAAGAATGGAGAAATGTCATTAAAATTAAGATATCACCCCATAATACAGAATGGCTACAGTAGTCATGGTGTATTAACTATTAACAACCTGTTATATACATGATCGTAAGTGAAGCTGAACTCTGTACTTGCAAAAGATATGTTATCATCCAAATTTTCATTTTTAAGATATAGAAATGTCATAAAAATTGTAAGATTGCCTGTACCACTTTGTTTAATTTATGAAAGCCAAGGTATACAGGTGCAGTAGTATGTACAGACACTGTTTTTTTAGGCCATGTGACAATCCATGCTCTTTGGAAACTTCAGGCATACAGTCTTTTGTAACACCGTTATTAGGAAGTTGTTTGGTAATGCTGACTTATTACTGTTTTTGTTCACATCTTGTCAGTAATACATGTACCTTGTGTTAAACAGGTCATGGCCATGCTATAAATGAGCTCAAATTTCATCCGCGTGATCCTAACTTACTGTTGTCTGTATCAAAAGATCATGCTTTGAGGTTGTGGAACATCAAGACAGATGTTTGTATTGCAATATTTGGTGGTGTTGAGGGCCATCGAGATGAAGTCCTTAGTGCTGTAAGTAAATAGTTTTTGATAGGCAGTTGTGTTATGAATTTTAAAATTAAAAGAGTAATTATAAATACATTAGAACTCCTTTGATCTAGCAGTATTGATTTTTTGGGAGTTGAGGACAGAGGTCCCAAGACCAGCAAGTCTGCCGTCCATAACATCCAGTTTGTGTACTAATTCTGTGACTTTGTATTGGGTCATCTGGATCTTACTGAGTTTGTTGAACTATTATATAATGGCTTCAGAGGATCCAAAGATGAGTAACTGAGGAGAAATTTGAAATAAGTGGGCAGCTTGAGAGCTGAAGGGAGTTTTTTGCCTTCATACAACATTGGGTTGTCAGCTATCTATGATGTAAAGAAATGGGAGGCCCACTTATGTGACAGGTGGTGGGAACTTGTGAATACAGTAATGATACTTCGGGTTCCATAAAATTTGGGGAGTTTCTTGACTGGCTGAAAACTTGTTAGCTTCTCAAGAAGGACTGTGCTCCATGGAGTAAGTAAGTAAACAAGTAAGGCCCAGTTATGATCATTGATGTCGTCAAGTGAAAGTGTAAATGACGTCAAGTAACAGACATTAAAAGGGCCTAAATTAGTCCAGTTGTACAAGGTATTGTTTAAATGGTTTACATCAGTACAGGAAAATCCATGACTGGGCGTACGATATTTGAAAAAGCTAAGTATTTTTATGATTAAGTGAATATAACTGACTGGTGCACATTCTCTGAGGGCTGGCTGCAGACTTTAAAGGACCCACAATTACATGTAAAAACATATAGTGGTATAGGTATTGTCTGATGATCTGTAATGTTTGATTATGTGTCTGGTCCTGTGGGTGCCAGATTAAAGGAATTCTACTGTACTTCTAAGTGTGACATATCCTGTGAAATCTCCATTCATGTTTTCTTTAGGGAGCAATGAATTTAACCACTAAATGGAAAAAAATGATAGCATGTTAATACTGAGATTATTAAATTGCCATAATCGCAACAAAATAGTCATTGACGGAAAACCTTACATGAAGTAACACCCTGTTTGCATTTCAGTGCAATTACACTGATCATGTAATTTTATGTGGTCCATACTCGATGCATTAATCATATGAATACAATATCAGTATGAACAGATTTTGATGTAATTAAACTACACCAAATCACTATTGTGCATTTGTTCGTATTGGTACTGGTCATGTAATGTTACTATACATTAGTAAGTGTTATCATCTTAAGTACACTTGCCTTTTGACTTTGCACGTGTAATATAAAATCAGTGCCCAGAAACACTGTTGAAAACCATTTTCTGAATGTCCTTCCAGTGCTACCACATTGCTGTAAGACTGAGAATGTTGGTGTAATGGTGTGCACCAAGACTTGCATTTGGTATGTGCCTGATTTGAATCTCACATAGGACACTGGCCATCCAGATTGAGGTTTCTTGTGGATTCCCTTATTCGTGTAGACAGATACCAAAATACGAGTAGTATCATGATTGGTCCATAACCATGTCGAAGTGCTTGTCTCTTCATCATTCACCAGTTGTCATACCATAGACATTGCATACTGTTAGATACTGAAAGGATTGTGAAATGGCCACACACTGCTCTGAACATTTTCTGTGATTCAGAATGAAATTCTTAAGCTGCCTTATATATTGTATATTCAAGCACTCTATGGAAATACTGTCTCCCACAATACATATTTCTTCATGGCTGAGAGGGAATACACTGTCTTATTTTGATATTTCACATTTTCAAGAAGTGAACTCTGCTTATTCACTGTGTGGGTGTGAAATGCTTGTACGTGGTTTAAATATTGCCAGAAATATTTTGTGGTTTATCACAGTGGAGAGGGATGTGACTAAGTATTTGCCAGCAAAGAGAGCCCATGCATTGTATACTGCTGTGAATTCCTAGAGCAGCCACTGATGAAAATATTTTAAGGCAGATTCTGACCACTGTTAAGGATTCATATCCTCCAACAGACAGCGGAATATTGGCACAATAAAAACTATTGTGTGACATATGAGTGGAAGCATATTACAGTCAGTCAATTCTGAATATTAAAATGAAAGGATCTTAGAGTAAGATACATATGAATGGATGGATTTTTTAAAAATATATACTACGATAAATGGAATGATTTTTAACAGTATACTTACCTTATAAACTTTTTAGCTTAAAAATGTTCTCAGTGGAACTTAACATGACAAGCTGCAGGACTGGCAATTGAATAGAAGAGCATCCTGCTGTGGGTAAGCTGGCTGAATTTAAAAGTCTGTTTGGTAAACGTTAGAGAGAGATTTAGATTGGAATATAGTGTACCATGTTTTTAACTTGTTATTGTATTTTAAGTTTTAAGTGCCTTTCATACTTTTAGTATCATTTTGTCATAGGATTTTGACCTATGTGGTGATCGCATTTTGTCATGTGGAATGGATCATTCCTTGAAACTGTGGCGGTTGGACAAGGAAACAATGAGAGAGGCTATCCGTGGATCATACCAGTTCAATGCAGCTCGAAGCCTGCGGCCATTTGACTCTCTGAAGGAACACTTCCCAGATTTCTCTACACGTGATATTCACCGTAATTATGTAGATTGTGTCAGATGGCTTGGTGACTTTGTCTTATCAAAGGTATACTGCTTCATTTACATGTTTCATGCACCTGTTGTTTTCACGGTAAAAAAATTGTTGTATTGCCAAAAAATTAGAATATATTTTTTATGTTACAGTCATGTGAGAACTGCATTGTATGTTGGAAACCAGGACGTCTTGAAGACAGAGAACTTCGATCAAATGACACTAGTGTCACAATTATTCACCGCTTCGAGTATAAAGAGTGTGAAATTTGGTTTGTCAGATTTGCAATGGATTTCTGGCAGAAGGTAGACTAAATAGTGTACTGTACTTGAAGAGAATATGTTCAGTATTTTGTGCATCAAACATTAGACATGGGGGGGGAGTTGAAAGGTTTAATGGAAAATTGTGGTACTGGACACCCTCATGTAAGGTTGCAAATTTGAGTGCTACCAGATGCACCACGGATTTTTCTGCCTGCCTTTAACTCCATCCCCACTCTGATAGAGTCAACTCAGTCAATTAGATTTCCCTTATTTGCATTTTTGTACAAAATGAATTGCTGCAAGGAGCTAATATGCTGTTTAAACTCTCTCATTATGTTGAGGAAATGATTTTGTGGAAAACAGATTTTTTACAAACAGTTTGTTTCTCATTGCAGATTTTAGCACTTGGTAATCAAGTGGGACGGACATTTGTTTGGGACTTGGATGTGAGTGATCCAACTCAGTCTCGGTGCACAACTTTGACGCATCCCCGATGTGTGGCAGCGATCCGGCAGACTAGTCTCAGTCGTGATGGTTCAGTATTGTTGTGTGTATGTGATGATGGAACTATTTGGCGATGGGACAAGGTTGTATGATCTTACTGCGTTAAGTTAGTTGTATACCTAAACATTTTTTGTAGGTGGAGTAACTGGTGTAAAATGTTGAGCAGTGAAAGTAAAATATGTTTGACATTAATGTGTATTAGTCTAAATACGGGTAATTCCCAACTTTACTCAAATCTGACAAAATCTTAGTTTCTTATTATGACTACTTGTTGGTTAAATATTTTTATGTACGTTACACATGGAAGTGACTTATAAAGTAAGAAACAGTTATCATGGTACATTGGAATGGGATAATACTGTGATAGATTGGGGGAACAGCAGATGTGTAATCTTTAAGGAGATGGATGTGATGAAAAAGAATGAATCATCCTAACTTCAGAAGATGGGACAGGAAGATTCTGTGTTGTTTAAACTGTTGTGGTCTGGAGTGGTTTCATGTGATGTTTCAGTTGGATTGTTTGTGCTTATTTTTTTTTAAAGAAGAGTCAAGCTTTGATTTTTTCACTTGCCTTCCTCTTCTCTGTCAACAAATCAGTATAAGGCTCCAGTGTGTTCTGTCACGTTTTACATTTCCTTGTATTTGTGAAGTGTGTCACACAGTGGAATAGTAGAAGTTGAAATAGGCTGACTAGATGATTCTGCTGATGTACTGCTACTAGCACTGAGGGATGCTGTTGAAATATACTAGCCACTTTTAAAAAAAGTACTTAAAAAGAGAACACGAATGTGCTTGATATAAGTATATATATTTTATACTTTTTTATAACTGTTGCTGGTCTCCATTAATGTGCCTGTGTGAAGTGTACAACTGTATTTCTGCAGCCCTTACTCTGGAACCTCATGTTATACTGAATACATTAACTAACATGATTTTCTTCACGTTTTGTTTCCTTTTTAAGGTTTATTAGATTCGCAACTGTTTTAAACTTTCAGGATTGTTACTGGCAGATGTTTGAAAATGTGACTTAATTTTTATAGATTAATGCATCAAAACGTGACTGCACATTATATGAGGTGACAGTTTTTTTTAAATGTGTTTCATTGCCTCTTTAATTAGATCTGGAATGGGAGAGTAGTACTATACATGACATGGTTCTTCTACTGGGTTCAGAATACAATACATCTGGTTTTTTTTTACTTGCCATACACTTTTACTGTTAGGTTAAGTGCTTGTAACAGAGTGTATTACAGACATGAGATTCAGAACATGGACTGTGAGGAGCCTGTATAAGTCAGTTATCAGGGATTAGCAAGGTATAAATTAGATTTAGTGGGTGTACAGAAAAGTGATACACAAAGGCAATTTTTATGAGGAATGAGAGCAGGTTTTTTTTATCATTTTCTTAATTACCATATGAAAATTCTGTTAGGAGATTCTGATGCACATCCTGATGGGAAGACTCACAATAAGACTGATCATGTATCAATGGATAAGAGATGGCATTCAAGTATACTCAATATATTTGTTTTCTCTGTGGAGCTGAGTGTGAAACTGACTAAAAGGCAGTGGTATTTAATACAAATAATGTAAGACATGAAACTATTAGACATTGCAGGAACAAAAAGAAGGAATATTAGAGACTTGTGAAGAGGCATCAGGGACTCTATAAGTAGGGTTACCAGCCTACAGCCAATAGGATGAGCAGGTTGATCTGGTTGCAGACTCCCACAATAGTGTAAAGGAACAATTTTCTCTCTGTTGAATGTACATGGGGTTAATGACATTAGGCAGACTGAAATACACACAACAGAACTACTAGTGCCTGAGCCTTTGAGGTTGAGATGGCTGTTGAAAAGCTAAAAAGACACCAATAACCAGGTATGGATCAGATTTCAGCAGAATTGATTAAAACCAGAGGCAGGGAAATTCATTCTGAGATCTGTACACTGATTAATTCTATTGGAATAAGGAGGAATTGCCTGAGTAGGGGAATGAGTCAGTCATTACCTATTCATAAGGAGAGTGATAAAAAACAGATTGTAGTAATTAGAGAGGCATATCACTTTTGCCAAGTATGTAAAAACTTTTATCGAACATCTGCTGTAAACTCCAAATGCAGAGGAAGTTATTGGGGATCATCAATATGGATTTTGACACAGCAGGTCAACTGCTGATCATATATTCTGCATTCGTCAAATACTTGATAAAAAATGGGAATACAATGAACCAGTGCATTTGCTGTTTATAGACTTAAGAAAGCTTATGATTCAGTTAGGAGAGAGGTCTTGTATAACATTCTCATTGAGTTTGGTATCTGCATGACACTAGTAAGGCTAATAAAAGTGTGTTTAAATTAAACATAACAGAGTCCAGGTAGGCAAACATTTGCCTGACATACTTCCTTTAATAATGGTATGAAACGAGATGCTTTATCACCTCCGCTTTTCAACTTTGCCTTAAATTATGCCATCAGGAGGGTTGACGTGAACCAGCAGGGCTTCAAGTTGAATGGTACAAATCAGCTTCTAGTTTACGCTGGTGATGTTAATACAGTATAGTGGGTGGGAGAGTACATACTATAAAGAAAAACAAAGAAGCTTTATTAGTCCCTAGTTAGGAGACAGGTCCAGAAGTAAATGCTGAGAAAACTTCAGTACATGGCACCGTATCTCATTAAGATCAGAATGCTGGACAAAAGCACAATATGAAGATATGTAATAAATCCTTTGAAAGGGTGGAACAGTTCAAATATTTGGGAACAACCTTAATGATCAAAATTCCATTCAGGAAGAAATTAAGAATAGACTTATGGGAATAGTTGCTATCATGTGGTGCAAAATTTTATGTCTTTGAGTTTGCTCTCCAAAAATATAAATATGAAGATATACAGAACAATACTTATGCCTGTTTTTGTATGGGTGTGAAACTCGGTCACCCACATTAAGGGGGGAGCATAGGCTGAGGGTGTTTGAGAATAGGGTGTTGAAGAGGATATTTGGGCCTAAGAGGGACAAGGTGACGGGGGAGTGCAGAAAACTACGTAATGAGGAGTTTAATGATCTTTACTTCTCACCAATTATTCAGGTGATAAAATCAAGAAGAATGAGGCTATGTAGCATGTGGGGGAGAGGAGAGAAAGGTATTTGGTGGAGAAACCCGAGTGAAAGAGACTGCTTGAAAAACCCAGGCATAGGTGGCAGGATAACATTAAGATGGATCTTCAAGAAGTGGGATGGGGGAGCATGAACTAGATTGATCTGGTGCAGAATAGGTACAGGTGGCAGGGTCTTGTGAATGCAGTAATGAACCTTCAGCTTGAATAAAATGCAGGGAATTTCTTGACTAGATGACAACCTGTTAGCTTCTCAAGAAGGACTCTGCTCCATGGAGTTATTTTATTAAAAGAGCATGTTAGAGAATACGTACACCCGCCCCTCCCTTTACAGACATAATGTGTTCTACAAAAGTATTCCATTAGGCAGAATTCTGTAAAGTAAAATATGTACTTGTTTGAGCTGCTTTACAAATGATTCATTTGTAAGTATATTACCGTAAATAACTTACCTGGCCACCATGCCCCACATCTTATGAAACATCAGTTTTTCAGCTTCGAAAATACAAAACATGGGAGTCTGTTTATAAAGACAGTGATACCAATAGTATGTTTTAAATTATTTTTGTGTTACTTTTCTAAATGTTTTGGAATCATTTTCCACTCAAGTATAAAGTTGTAGGCAACAGAAAGAAGGACTGAATTACATAAGAATAAAAATATCTTACAAACACGGAGTCCATATACTTGTAGAATGAACAGTACTGATCCAGAATCAACAACATTTTACTTCAAGTACTGTAAACTCCTGAATAGAGTTATACATGGAGATATATTTCATGTAAACAGACACTGCTACTTTGTGTAATAATACCACATGGAATATATATACATACTTGGCCAACAAAGTGAAAGACTAGATTAATAATACAAACACACATCTGGTGCAAAATCTGCCCACAGCTGTTTTATACTGGATTTTTCCTACAGTTTTTACATCACACTCTAAACTGTATGACAGTCAAATAACAGTAACATTTTAAAGTCATACATGTGACATCCCTTACAAATTGGCTTCTATGTGGCACATACATTTGCTTATCAAGTGGCAAAATAATTTAAATGGTATTAACTGCTACATTATATTGAAAGTTCTCTAACTGAATTAGGCACTCTCCATCAATTCTACAGTCAGATTCTAAGTTCACTTTGGTTTTTGATGTTCTGGTTCCTCTTCTTTTGATTCCAGCATTTCCTGTGATTTCTGTCTCTCTTTTGTCTCCACATATGATTTTTTAGAAGTCTTCTTACTTTTAACTTCAGGAACATGAACTTGAAATGTCTGGTAATACAACAGGATCTTCTCTGTATTAAAAGAAAAATTAAATTGGAATGTAAGAAAAAACTCTCTACTGAACCTAGGATGCATAAAATAAAAAGTAATGCTTGGCACATTCATTTTTGTGTACTACATTTAATAATCTTTAATAAACTGAGTCATTTTCTTGAGCCTGCTATGCATATCTTATTGGATACCAATGCTACACTTTTTAAATTCCTCAAAGTGCAAAATACATTTTAAAGCATCAGCATTTTATTACATAGCCTGTGAAATATTGCACCGAAGCATGTGAATATGGTATGGTAAGTCAATGCATCTTCCTTCTCATTTCAATGTGGCAGCTTTTTGAACTCCACACCTTAAACACAGCACTGATAGACATGAACAGTTAGCTTCACACATACTGGCTTCTTTTTCTCTGGGGAAAGAGTGCACAGTACCAATTGCACATGAAGCTGGGTTGGCTCCAAAGCCAGTTTGAACACTCGAGAGGAGCAAAATCCTTGACCTGCTGGGAATCATACAGTTCCTTGGTTGTCCAGCCTATAGTCTGATCACTGTAACAGCTATGCTATCCCTGTTTCTGAAAAGACAGGGACATCAGGCAAAAGGGTGATTCTGGCTGCTTTTTAAATCCTGGCATCCAGTCTGTTGCCTAATTGGAAAGCATTCTGAAGGAACCTTTTCTAGCTTCAGACTGAGTATGTTTATTACACACTCATACATGGACTAGAAAGTATAGCATTATGTAACAGTATTACATTAGAAGTGTGGGCCAGGTAGCTCAGTCGGTATAGTGACTGACTATGGGATGGATGGTCCAGGATCGAATCCTGGTGGGGACAAGATTTTCCGCCTGTCCAGACCGGCCCTGGGGCCCACCGAGCCTCCTGTAAAATGGGTACTGGGTCTTTTCCAGCGGTAAAGTGTGGCCAGGGCATGCTGCTGACCACTCACCCCCCTTTTAATGTCATGGAAGAGTAGAGCTATACCTCTACCCACCCTCTGGGCCACACCAGGCCTGTAAAGGGATCATTTTACCCTTTTTTTATTACACTAGAAGTGGAGTTCTTGTTCTGAACAAGATACACTTTAACCCTTTACAATGCAGTACTGTTTACTATTTTAAAGTCTTAACCATCCCGATAAACACCATGCATTTCCATTATGGTCAGATGCTTCAGTGCTGTATAAATGTGCATGGACCAAGATGACCGTTACTTACACAAATGTGGTCAGCTCCAGATAAACTTACATGTAATTTGTAGTGAAATGCTGTAAGTGAACTATTGAAATAGGGCAACAGAAGAAGTAAACTATAAATAATCACATTAAGTTATAATTTCTTCCAACAATTAAGAAATATGAGAATACATGCTGAAATACACTTTTAACTTTCCAAATTTAGGGCAATCATAATCTGTCCTATCTATCAGTGGCATTCAGTATATGGGTTATGACTGCATTAATATTACATGTATTCTGTACACATTATACCTATTTTATCTTGTGTAATGTTGTATTCTTTGGCTATAGCTGCTGCTGTCCAAGTGTTAGGATCTGCCTGATGATCAGCAATGAACTTTATTGCTTGCTTGAGAGTAAATCGGCCCTGAGGAATCATTACTGGCTCTGAATACCCAAATTCAGTCTCTTCAAAGGGTCTACGATCTTGTGGAAGAGAGTGAGAACTACTAGTTGTTGGCTCTTCAACCTGTTAGGAATCAATGAAAATGTATGTTGTACTATGATGCCAGTATATGCCATTGCTTCACATTGACATATAGCACTGGGCATAAATGTACATGAGAAAAAAAGACTCCCTCCTCTCACGTTAACAAATATTATACCAAGTGGTCTGTCATTTTCATTAGTTGGTACAATAGTGAGAGATACTGGCAATATCACAGAATCCACTGTGGGCACATTTGGTGGATACATATCTAAGTCTTTCACCAAATAAGAAATGTTACTCAAACCTGGAATTACATCATTTGTTTAGCAGGCTGTTATGTTTCTGTGCACTTATTTACTTACTCCATGGAGCAGAGTACTTCTTGAGAAGCTAACCGGTTTACAGTTAGTCAAAAAATTCCCCACATGTTATGGAACCCGAAGGTTCATTACTGCATTAAGAAGTGCCCACCACCTGTCCCTATCCTGAGCCAGCTCAATCCAGTCCATGCCCCCACTTCCTGAATATAAATCTTAATATGTTGTTGTGCACCAAATGCTAAATGTTAATTTCTTGCACAAGCTCAATTCATCAGTTCATCTGAGTATATGGAAAACAGTTGCTTACAAGCCCAAATACACATTTGCCAACATCTGGTTTAACCCCTGCCTGGAATATGAATTCATAAGCGTGTATTTTGAACTAGTAGCGTGGTATTTTTGTTCCTCTGCTTCATGACGATACAGCTGGTAATGAATCTAGCACACAAACATCCCCTTGTGAATATTCTTGTCCACACATTTTTGCAGCCTATATTATAATCAATTGCTGAAGCTGTTCCAAAATTTTCTCACTGCAGTTGCCATCTTCAAGGTGAATGTGAGACAGGAGGATGAAGTGGAAAAATATATAGCAGAAATAAGAAGCATTGTTATATTCAGTGGGAAGACACCATGTGGTCAGGAGGTGAAGCCAACTTTCTTCACTTCATGTGCAATCAAAGTTGAGATGGCTTGACAGTTTTGGTGTTGTCCACATGGCATGAAACAAAGCTGTTAAGAAATAGTAATTGGCAGTATACTTCCAGTTCCACAGCGACCTTGATCTTGGGGCATATAGAGTTCATGCGGTCATCACATCTTTTACAGTGCATGGTGTGTTGCCATATAGTAACAAATCTTATATCTGTGACAGTGTATCAGTTTAATTCAGCTGGTTCCAGTGGTATCTTCCTTGATGACTGTCATGAATATGCTGGCTAGGAGAGAAAGATCTCATAGTAAAACCATTTACTTTTCAGTAGAATTTTTTCTGATGCAACAATGTGATGCTGGCACATTGTTCTATTAGGATAATGAGATCATGGAGTGGTTCATTTGGGTTATTCCAGACAATGTGGAACATGTTGGTGGTATGGGGGGGCTTTAGTGAACAAGAATTCTATGTCAAATCTAACTACAGGAATCATTCTTTGGCTCAAAGCCAGACTTGTACACCTCAGAACAGGAGAATGTGGATTTTATTTAAAGTAAATTCATGGGAGAAGATACGATTATAATAATTTATGGCAGATGTAACCATTTTTCTATGTGGAATGTAGCGCCTAGATAGGGGAGAAGCGTCTTGTGTGGATATAAATTCTGTAGAATTATATCTCCATCATTTTCACTTCACACTACAACAATTTAAAAATAGTGGTATGGGGAGTAAATTTGCTGATTCCTTGGTATTCAAATAAATTACTTGGTATGTGATTTAAAAAGGAAAATTTTATTTAGTTTCAGTACTTTATTACTGCACGACATTAAAGTTGTGCAACGACCTAATCCAAAAATTTCGCCTGCACTACTGTACGTTATACCACAAAATATCGCATTATGCAAGGTCGCAATTCAAAGGGGGGAAAAAAAGTTATACTAAAAATACGTTACTAATATACTTACAATAGGATCATAAGAACGGACGAACACCTGCTTTAATCTGTCATCCAGTTTTGAATCCATTCTTGATTGTTCTTCGAGAATATGAGGATAATCTACAGCACATAATAAAAGCTAGGTTAGGACACACTGCCCTACTAAACGTTACTTCTCCATGCTTGTTATATCGACAAGACAGCAATGGATATTAAAACATTAATATTCAACCTGATTTAATAGTTTCTAGTTCCTGTATTGCCGATGGATGTTTGGGTGCTGGTGTTGGTTTATCCTTCGAAATAACTCTATGTGCTCTGCTTTCAACGTTAAAACGATTGGCCTTCCGTCGAACAACGGATAATACCTTCCCCATTTCGAAAGGGTTAACACTGTAAGGGTAAATCAAGCGTTATTTCCATACGTGCTGCTAGTGCTATGGCTACAAAAATATGCCAATCCAACCACTCTCGTCGTCATAGCCACAATTCGGTACCTAACAATCACATGTTCTTTCGAAAGGCCCTACTTGCGTTTCCTTTCCAAAGATTATTGTAACACATAACTAATCTTGTGGCTCTCAAGATTATAGGTTTGCTACAAAAGGCTGTGTGTCTTCGGCTCATATTCGTAAGTTCGGTTTCATGGTCTAAGAGTTATGGTTGCGTTCGGATCACGGTAACGTAACTTTAGAAGATTTTTAGAGTATTATCGAACCAAAATATGGAGAAGAACTTTATGGCAAAGGTAAAATAGAATGATAGAAAGGATTTTAAAGAACAACCCATAACAGATTTCGCTGTCAGCAAAGAAGACAGCAACCCCACATACGAAAAAGTCACGGATAGCCACGACGGCAGAGAGATTTTTAAAAACAGCCTACAAAGGACAGCATGTCTTTGCAGCAAGTGCAAAGAACTTCATGCAGTAAAATCTTGCTTCATCTCGGCTATTTTCTCTTCACCCTAGATCTCTGTCACACCGTAATCTAAAAATCATTTTGTTACCTCTTTACACATTCCGCTTTTCCCATCACACGCCGCGGCGCCTCTCGCTGGCCAACTATTCCATTCGCTTTTCTTGTGTTTACCATGTAAAATACTCAGTATTTTCTTCGGAGATTACACTTTACGACTATACTACATATAGGGAAAGTTATTCCTCTAAAATGCAGGTACCTGTTTATTAATTTACACCGCGTCTTATCCCAGAAGACGAAAATTGTCGGCAGCGCTGTAAGAATGTTAGATGTCACATGCATAATTCCCACTACTGGCCCTGGAAAAAAAAAAGCGAAACGTAATACAATGTAATATGGTTGTATGCAACAAAGTTTCTTCTCCCACTCGCATACTACACCTAAAGCTTACTTTGTGGCCCGCTGTTGAGGAAATATCAACACTCAACACCCGGATATATCTCCTGACTAAGGAAAAGGTATGTCAGCGCTGACATGAATGTTAGTCAACTACCTGAGTACAAATGTGTACAGTAACGTAAACAAAAACATCTACAGTAATATTATATTTTCTATATTTTAGCAATATTTTGCCACATATACTGTTAGTTAATTGTATTTATGCACATATTTGACGACGTTTTATCATAAATGCATCCCTTTGAAACTAAGTTCTCCCTGTAGACGGGCTCACGGGACGAAACATGTAGGAGGAATAATACCAAATACGAAATAGTTATTTACAGTTATCTTTGCAGTTAATTGGAACAAGTAATGTTTATATAAAGCTGTGTTTCTTGTGGACAAATACAATGGATTTTGAAGTTCAATACAAATTAGACGGATTCGCTAATGGTTAGTGGTCAGTAGAAGAAGCAATAATTTCCTGCACTGTATTAACTAGTTTGCGATAACGCGGTTAAAAATATTGCGTTGATCAGAGTACCTAAATTATGACTATTATTACTTGCTGTTAACGTCATTTCAGCATCATGTATCGAATATGTAAGGCGTTACGTATATGGTTACCCACTAGAGACACATTGTGGGCTTAGTAGGTCACGGTATTCCTTGACGAGAAAATTAAAATCGAAATTTCAGATGCAAAGTAGCGTGAAGAACATCTCTGTGGGATAATTTATTAGCACTTTGCATCATTATTCTGCGCCTAACGTCACATTCACGTAATACGGGAGTGACGGTCTGTTTGAGGCACATCCTGTGACCACTCCCACATTATTTTAAGGAAAAACTGAAACCCATTAATGTAGCAATGTAATCAGCTTAAGATCCTTTTCTCGTAAATGCATATGGCATGCAACAAAAAATAAGTAGATAACGAAACAAGCTGTATAAAATTCCTTGCCTGATGTGTTACAGATTCTCCCAATAGACGCATTCCATTCTCGACATATCGGTTTTTGCGGAGGGTCAAAGTTAGCGTTGGAAATTGGACCTGTCGTTTCAGCCTAAAATTATGTGTGTTGTATACATTTTTAAATGACACCGACGGAAAATAACTTTTTTGTAATGTACAATGTGAAAGGATATCACTCTGAAATTGCATTTAGCAGTACACACCAATGTGACTTAAAAAAATGTTGTCAGCTTGGTATTTCGGAATGTGGCACTTCAAGATGGCGACTATTGGCTTTGCGAGTTACGGTTGCGTCTTTCTTTCTTGTGTGGCGATATTTTTTCCGCTACAATGATCGTATGCTAAATTATACAGTGCTTTTCGGATCAGTATGTGTATAGTGTACACAAATAACACACTAAGCACGACAGCAGCTTGTGACAAAAGTGATATCGTCGAAAATGTTTGTGTAGACGCAGTGTGCAGAATAATTTAATAACCCACATCGATATATGCAGTGTAATTTTGAATCATAAAGGAGTTAACATGTTGAGATTGAATAACATTAGGTGCTTCAGGTACTTGAGTAAGCGCATTTATAGCTATTTGTTTTGCACTTAAAAGTACTAGACATCATTCCAGTTGGCGTAAGACTTTTCAAGCCCCTGTTGTTACTTGGTATAACCTACGGTTCTGTCGTATGTCGTATACATGTACATTTCGCAGGTTTCAACCAGAGGTGATCCGCCTAAACTGATTGCCATCCAAATTGTACGCATGAAATTGTAACGATAATTTGTGAGTGGTGATTTTTTTATGCATGAGATTAAGTTTTGCATGTAAAAGCGTAATGAGGTAAAAGGTTATTAACACTGTACTGAGTGACGTATATGAACGATCTGTTAAAAATGTTTCGATTATTAGACCTTGTACTGAGAGATGATTAGAGTAAATTATACAAGGAAGGACATAATGAAATAAAAGGGTATTGACGGTTTGCTGTATGTAATTTAAAAGGGAATCGTAACACAAATCCAAGTTATGTGAGCTTGTAGTAAATAGAATCATGAATTGTTTACTGTAGGCTTGTCACCTCCAATTGTTTTTATATTAAAATGTAAAACACCGTGTATGATGAAAAGTAAGAAGCAGTCACAAGTTATTAAAGTTAACAAAATGTTACCTGCGATAATGTAACTGAAGGTACGAATTGTGAATGTTGATAATATTTATGGTAATTGCCTACTATCCACCCAGCCTCCTATACAGTGGCTACCATGTCTTTCCCGGGGGTAAAGCGGCCAGGGTGAGGCGACCACCTACCCCCTCTAGCGCCGAGGTTAAAGAAAGAGTAGAGCTATACCTCTTCCTCCCCTCTGTGCCTTCATGGCCTGTTCTAGGGTGAACTTTATCTTTACATTTAATTGTTATTATAGACTTGTAACCTGAAGTTGTTTTCATATTGAAAAGTAGCACCCTATATGGTGAAAAGTAAAAAGCAGGCACCAAAAATTGTCACAAAGCTATTAAACATAACAAAAATATAACCTGAGGCAACATAACTGAAGGTAGCAGCTTTGAATGTTGATAAGACTGGATAAGATGCAAGATGATATAATTCACATATATTTTAATTTGTGTCATATTTTAATGTATGTCATTAACACTGTAGGTTAGGTTAGGTTACATTTTGTATGTTGAATTTGGATTGTTTGTAGTGTTTGCTGACATTAACACCACCATTAGAAAGTCATAAAGCAGTAAACAAAGCTGTGGCTTCTTAATGTAGATATGTGTAACAAAACTAGTTTGCCAGGCGGGTGTAGTAGGCTGTTAGGCACATATATAACTTTGACATTCAGTTTCTATTTATGCATGTTGTAATATGTATTCACGTAGTTCTCTGGTAAATGGAGCTAGAAATTCTGTTGTGAAACAGTCTCCTCTTTTGAACTTTATTCATTGACTTAAAAGTAAAACAAAATGTTTTGGAAGCTTGGTCTTCTTCTGTCATAAGGTGCAGGAAATGAATGTATTAGGTGGGCCTTTTAACAATGAGTGGTTGTCACTCACCTAGCCTGTAATTCAAGCAGGTATCAGAAGGCAGCTCTGCTTCTGTCTTCACATGTGGCAAAAGAACTTGTCAGATGCGGTACTGAGAACAGGGTATTCTGTGAGACACTAATTGGTGGTGGATAAAGTACACACACATACACACTATCATCTTCAAAGCCCTGTAAAACTGAACTAGAAATTCTGTGTCCACCTTATCTGCTAATAAACCTGAACCAGTGAAGCAGGTTGGTGTTAAATATTATCCGTTTCATCTTCTGTGTGTTTATAAAGATTGATTATTTGAGGTTACATGTTTCAAATGTAATCCAGAGCTGGTGTAATACAAAGTACATTTCATCACATGAGAACACTGTAGTTTTGAAGTTAACTATTTAATTCATTTTGAGACACACCATTGTGGGATTTGTTACAAAATATTCAGCAGTTGACAAAGTTGTCTACAGCAACATATGTGTACACACACACACACACACACACACACACGCTCTGTAAGTGGCAGCAAAGGTGTGTGCATGATGCAGTTGGTGTGATGATTGGGAGATAGCGTATTATATCATATGGTTTGGACATGTAAACCTTATATTCTGAAGTTGCTGGTGTTCCAGTAATTTTTGTTATAGTGTGCTGCTTATTCTCTTCTCTCAGTGCTTAACCCTGAAGGCACTACAGTCATTTGATTTATAGTTAACTGTGTACCAGTTGTTGCAGTATAACATCCCAGGAGACTTGAAATGTTAGCAACACCACTGTGAGAACCTTGAATCTGACATGCTCTTTCTTTAAATTGAGTAAATGACTGGCACATGGATTTGCCAGTTTAAGGTTCTCTTCTCATTGTATGTCAAAAATTGCATTATCAGTAATATTGGATGTGAACTTGGTAAACTACATGATGCATTTGGCCTTCCCCTGGTTGAATGCCATCATACTGACTGAATTAGATATATAGTTTTGCCGTCGTTTGTGGGTATATGTACCGTTGCATTGTACATATATAGCAAGCAAGGCACAAGAACTGTGTGAGCATCTGCATATTGCACAAAAGACCCATGATTGTATGTCTTACTAGAGTAGCTGCTCAACTTTCAAACTAGGTAGTACTTTGCGTGATGAGCATGTGTCACAGAGAAGGGTGAAGGGAAAAGTAGTATATTTCTAGGTTTATTATTTCTATAGTTCTTATATATTAGTTATTCATTTGTCCTCTTTCTTTCAGGTGTAGCTGAAGAAAATGACACATGCTGTGCAAGTGCTGCCTTTAAGCCACAGTTCATCTATTCAAATGTGACAGAAGAATTTTTAAAATTTTTATAGCGAAAGGTGATCAGTAAGACGGATATCAGTGGTAGTGGAATGTGGGTGTTTTTATAGTGGTGAAGTTGGTGAGTGCTCAGACTGTGTGATACAGTTCAGTTGTGCATGCAGGAGGTGCAACAGTGGCCCACGGGCACGTGACTGTTGCCCGCCCGCTGGGCCTAGTATGGGCCAGCAGTCCATCGTCACTATGAACCCTGCCACATCAGGCAAGTCCTCAACCCGTTCCTCGGGCTACCATCAGAAGGCCTTAGCAGAAATTCGGAACTCGTTGTTGCCATTTGCCAATATTGGCAATCTTGGAGAGAACTTGGGATCAAGTGCTGCAAGTACTATCTCATCTCTTTCAACCACAAGTGGAGTAAGTTCTGCTTCTGGTCACAGTGGAGTAAGTGCAGCTTCAGGTTGCAACGGAATTGAAAAAGATTTATCTCTTCTGCGTCAGGCACTTCTCCAGCTTATGAGTATGGGATACACAGAGGTGAGTTAACTACGGAACTCCTTTTTAAGAGTTTTTAAGTTTGCTGGCATGTGATTTATTGGAGATAATCCTGGCAGTTCTGCTTAAAATTCTTCATATTGTCGTGGAAAATATGAACTTATATGTATAGCCTCACTCTTTTATTTATGTACATTATTGCAAAGTTGGAATTTATCACTGAATAGGCAAAGTTTGCCTATGTGTAAGTAAGCATTGTGTCATGAAAGTACAAGGGAAAAAAGAGGTATTTTATGTTGATGCACCTTGACACTGGACTGAGAAAAGTGATCAAGCTCACATTATGGCTGTTTTGCCTTGCAGAAAGAGCACTTGGTACCCTATTCATAACTTCTCCCCCCCCTCCCCTTTTGGTTCTCTCTGTGTATCAGTCCTTCAGGTGGGCTCCAACGTGAAATGTTACACATATGTATATAGACATGCATACACGCATGAGTGTAGTCCATAAGTCATGGGACCTTCCCCCACCCAAAAAAGTTGATGTAGAGAATGTAGCATGTGACATGTAAATGTTACCATCAGATGGGGCTGGTGTTTGGGAGTGCATGTGCATTTTGTACAGAAATTTTGTTGGTGACCTTATTCAGAAATGGAAGTCCAAACTAGTGGAACAGCGTGTGAATGTGGATGTGTCAGTTGTCCATGGCATAAACACACAGGAGTGTCATGCAGAGCTACCAAAGCATTGTTGGATTGTGCCCTACCATGTCAATCATTTGCAATTTGGATGTAGACGTTTAAAGTGGAAGAACGCCAACTGCTGGTATACATCACACCAGATGTTCTGCATCCATTCACACAGACGTGTCAGTGACCATAAATGAAGTGCGCATGAATGAAGTTTGGCACTGTGCTGTGCAGGAATTTGCTGAGCATGAGGGTTTTCTGTGTCTCCAGTATTTCACATTTTATTACAGGACTTAAAGAATACAAGATTACTGCCTGTTGGGTGCCGTATCACTTAAATGGGTTTTAACTGTAGCTGCACTATGAGACATGTTGTATCAATCTGGATCAAGTTCATTGTGAAGAGGATACCATGTTAAATCAGATAATTGTGATTGATGAAATTTGGTAGAAGGCCTACACACTGGAACTTACCAGTCATTTCTGCAGTTAGTTCTGACAACTTGCATTACTCTTCACTTTATCATTTTGCATGATAGCAAGAAACAGCACTCAGTGATGTTCTAGTTTGCCATGAGCTGAGGTTCATGCATTTTACTTAAGTATCTTACTGTTAATGTTAGGTTTTTATCCACCATATTTCAAGAAGGTGTTGGAAATATTTTCCTTTCTTGTACACATAAGTGACGCACCTACACAGATGACATTTTTTGCATATGAAACTTTTGAAAGTGAAGCAGGCTGACAGGAATTGAATGGTGATGGTTGTCAGACAAAATAATGTGCCTGTTGCATAGCATGAGCACAATTTTCTATAACCTCAAATACTGTGTGCTCTTTGTATGATAATTGTTCTGGATGAATGGATTTTGATGGGGTTGTTGCACCACCTTATGGACCAATTTAAAAGTTGGTCAGCATTGGAAACTTAGGAATGTTATATTACATGAAGCCCTAAATATGCATTTAAAGATTTTCATTCAAAATAGAGTTACACACTGTTACACACAGGTGTTACTTCCTGACTGCTGGCCAGTAACAGCCTGGTTTTTTGCTGGGTGCTACCAGTTGATCATGATACAAGTCTAGAATCTCTCCTTAAGAGCAGTTAAGGTTAGTGTTTAAAGTGGCACAGATCAGCCTGCTTGTTAGTCCCCACTGAATAAGTGTCTGTTCAGGTGACAGTGTTTTGTTAATCATCCTGTCACTTGCTTCTTTTGGTTTGTATTTACCTCTTTGTGTGTTGAGGACTCCCAAGGATGGAGCTTGAATGTTTCTCTCCAGCTTTTGACTACCAGTATTTCTTGTGCTTTTCTTAATTCTCTCCTTGGCAGCCTGCTGGACTTCTGAGATGCCAAAGGTTCTGTACAGCCAGTACCAGCTAATCTCCTTCCACCCCCCCCCCCCTTTTTTTTTCCCCTTTCTCCTCTTTGCCTTTTCACTTTTTCCTCTTTTTTTTT
>Ga0131853_10002760_pt1 | contig 31447 bp, 41 predicted proteins | sample TergutLab28metaG_FD_92764 | JGI IMG/M metagenome (GOLD analysis project Ga0131853, IMG submission 92764) | Labiotermes labralis P1 segment gut microbial communities from Petit-Saut dam, French Guiana - Lab288 P1 (version 2) (version 2) | ecosystem: Host-associated > Arthropoda: Insects >... | reverse complement strand
TAAAAAGTTATTTTTGGAACACATGGAAGCCAGTAAATGATCTCTCTTTATCCTTATTAATGAAAGCGAGCTGGAAACGATGCCTAAAAAACAATACCGGCATACGGATTACGCTAAGCGTGCGAAGAAAAAGAGAAAGGCTAAAATCTTACGATTATCGTTTGAACTTAACTTATCTCAAACAGAAATGGCAAAAGAACTTGATTTGGAGGCTTGTGGAGCAACAAGTGTTCATACACTGGCAAAGAAGCTATTTTTAGAACAAATGGAAGAAAACTGCTAAAATGAAAAAAGTGTCTTCTCGCGGAGACACTTTTTCAATGCTTTTAAAATGGTGGTACTCAGCTGAGCTCAAATACTTTGCGGAAATATCTTAGAAATGTAGAATAATATCTTCTATCAACTCTTGAAGGCGTTCAAAACCCCGTAGTATCAGGGGTTTTTCTGTTTTTGGAAAGCAAAATAGAGAACTTTTTAACGTAGGTAAGTCGATTGGTTAAATCTATGGTGGAATTTCCATTTTGCGTTTTGGAGTGTATATTTCGCTTCTATACATTTCAAAAATTATTGTTTTTTTAATGCGTACATATTATAATTATACTCATAATAAATTCAAGGTGGTGTTTGGGTGGATAAATTAATTGAACTTCGGCGAGTTTTAGAAGAAAATAATGGCTATGTCACGACGAAACAAATTCGCTTATTAGATATTGACTCACGAGATCAAAAAAAATTAATTGATGAGAAAATTTTAACAAAGGAAGCGCACGGTTTATACTTAGGAGTCGATTATTTTTCCGATCCCTTTGTTAATCTACAGCATCAAATTCCAAAGGCAATTTTTTCCCACTTAACGGCTCTCTATTTACATGACTTGAGTGATCGTGATCCATTGGTTTATATGTTGACCATTCCAACAGGAAGTAGCTCGGCTCACTTTAAGAACAATGAACTTCGCTTTTTTTATAACAATGATTCGTTGATTCAAGCGGGTGTGGTTGAAATCTTGAGTCCAAGTGGTTCAAAAATCAAAGTCTTTGATGTGGAGCGTACCCTTTGTGATTGTGTAAAAAACATGGAAAGGCTAGATCGTGACTTGGTGATTACTGGCTTAAGGCGATATCTTCGAAGTCCGATGAGGAAAGATTCACGGTTACTAGAATATGCCGATTTGCTAAAGATTAGAAAAGAAATTTATCGTTATATGGAGGTTCTTTAAGATGCAATTTACGAGCTCAACGATGCTTAAAGACTGGATTAAGAATAAGTCTTTAGAAACTGGAACATCAGCGACATTGCTTATGCGTTCTTATATGATGGAACGTTTTTTGGAACGCATTTCTTTAAGTGAATACCGTGAGAATTTCATTTTAAAAGGTGGATTCTTAGTTTGGAGGCAAAACCTACAGTATTTCAGGAATTGAGCTTAAAAAATTGGAAAAGTGTGGTAAAATATAAGGCTAGGAGCAGCATGTAATGTTCCTAGCCTTTCAATGTTTTTAATCACATGATTCAAAAAGGGTCGAAACCCTTGATGTTACAAGAAAGTTGGTACAAATTATGAGCGGAACAAGCTATACAAAAAACGTCCATTGGTTTCCGGGTCACATGGTAAAAGCACGGCGTCAAATTGAAGAAAAGATTAAGTTAGTCGACATCGTCTATGAAATATTAGATGCTCGGATTCCCTATTCGTCACAAAACCCCGTCATTAAGAAAATCGTTGGTCAGCGCAATCGGATCGTTCTTTTAAACAAGACAGATTTAGCCGATCCACGGGTGACGAAGTTGTGGTTAGATGAATTTGAAAAGCAAGGCTTGATCGCCATCGCTATCGATGCCCTTAGTAGCCAGACCAAGGAAAAAATATTAGCCAAGTCAAAAGAAATATTGGCTGAAAAATTCGCTAAAGAAAAGGCTAAGGGACTACGTCCACGACCAATTCGTGCCATGATCATGGGCGTTCCTAATGCAGGGAAGTCCACCTTAATTAATACGTTGGCCAAACGCAAAGCAGCTCAAGCCGCCAATAAACCTGGGGTGACCAAAGCGCAGCAATGGATCAAAGTGGCGAGCGAGTTAGAGCTACTTGATACACCTGGTATTTTATGGCCAAAATTTGAAAACCCCCACGTCGGTTTGTCTTTGGCGTTAACGGGAGCGATCCGCGATTCGATCTTGCCGACGGACGATGTGGTCATTCATGGACTAAAATATACGATGGAGCATTATCGGACACAGCTTTTTGAACGCTATCACATCAGAGACGAACAAGTGGACGAAGAAAACCAGGTCGTTAGTGTATTAACAGCCATTGGTGAGAACCGGAAGTTTCTTATTTCTGGTGGTGAGGTGGATTATGATCGAGTGTATGAAACTATCCTTAAAGAAATTCGTGACGTAAAAATAGGACGACTGTCCTTTGAAACACCACAACTAATTGAAGAAATTGAGGCAAAAGAAGATGTCAAATAAGGATTTGCTTGACTACGAACGTGCCGCTTACGATCAAGGTTTTGCTGCCATTGCAGGGGTAGACGAAGTCGGCCGTGGACCTTTAGCAGGGCCAGTCGTAGCCGCCGCCGTTATTTTACCGAAGAACGTCCAACTAGAAGGCGTCACCGATTCCAAAAAATTGAGTGCGAAGAAGCGGGCATACTATTACGATCTAATTTTAGAGCAAGCAGTTTCTGTCGGTGTAGGGGAGGCCAGCGTGGCTGAAATTGATGCCATCAACATTTTACAAGCGACGAAACTGGCCATGAAACGTGCCATTAAAAACTTGGACATTGCACCGGATTACTTGCTCGTCGACCACCTCACCCTGGATTTGCCACTCCCCCAAGAAGGGATCGTGAAAGGGGATGCCAACAGCTTATCCATTGCGGCAGCTAGTATTGTAGCAAAACAGATACGCGACCACTTGATGAAAGAACTCCACCAGTTGCATCCAGCGTATGGCTTTGAGAAAAATGCTGGGTACGGAACAACCGTCCATCGACAAGCGTTACTAGAATACGGTTATGTGGAAGGCATCCATCGAAAAACCTTTCAACCGATCAAAGGGATGGTAGCAGCTGGGAAGCAAGGGAAGTTGTTTTAATAAGAGGCTAGATTCCCCCAAAACACTCAAAAATAGGGGATCTGGAGGAATTTTTGGTCATTTTGAGGCTAGAAATCCCCCAAATGTGCTCAAAACAATTACTTTGGGAGAAAAATAAGCTGATTTGATCTTAAAATTCCCCCAAAATGGCTAAAAACCATTGATTTGGGGAAATGACCAATAACTTCCAGCACTTACTTAACTCAACATAGAGGAGGGAGCGAGATGATCGTTGTTTTTGGAGGGGCATTTAACCCACCAACGATTGCCCATTACGAAGTAGCAAAACATGTGACAAAGATGTCAGAGGTATCGAAATTGCTGTTTGTACCAGTAGGTGACCATTACGAAAAAGCAGGACTAGTGCCTGCTTTTCATCGTGTGAACATGCTAGAAGTGCTTACTCGAACCCTTCCTAAAACATCGGTTTCGACCATCGAGATCGATGCGAACCGTGCGCCAAAAACCATGGAAACCCTTGAGAAATTGCAAGATTTATACCCAGAAAAAGAAATCGCCTTTGTCATGGGAGCCGATAATTTGTATGATCTTCCCAACTGGCACGCGTGCGAGCGATTGATCAAAACCTTTAAATTTCTCGTTTTTAACCGTCAAAAACTAGACGCTCAACGTTTTATCGAAAAGACCTTCCCTAAGAATAAAGAAAACTTTATCCTAGTCGACGATTTTATAACGTTGGATGTCTCTTCCACCGAATATCGCACCGAAACAGATCGTTCTGAGCTTTTACTACCCGAGATGGAAGCTTATATTAAACAGCACGGCTTATATGAAGGCTAACCTTTTTTAAAGGCGCGATAAAGTTTCATTAAGGCGCGTTTTTCAATGCGGGAAACGTAGCTACGGGAAATGCTATAAGACGTTGCGACCTCTTGTTGGGTTTCTTCAAGGTTGCCTGATAATCCAAAGCGTCGGATGATAATTTCTCTTTCCCGGTCGGTTAATACGTTTAGATGGATCCAAATTTTTTCCATGGTTAATTGTTTGATGACATCCTCACTGATGTCATTTTTTTCATCGGGCAAAACATCGATGAGTGCCACTTCATTGCCTTCTTTATCAAAGCCGATGGAGTCCTGCAGAGAAACTTCGCCTCGCTTTTTTTTGTTGGCTCGAAACATCATTAAAATTTCATTTTCGATACAACGTGCTGCATAAGTGGCAAGCTTTGTCCCTTTGCCGGTGGAGTAGGAATCGATTCCTTTAATCAGTCCGATGGTGCCAATTGAAATTAAGTCATCCTTGTCATTGGTTTGACTTTCGTATTTCTTAACGATGTGTGCAACCAGTCTTAGATTATGTTCAATTAAAATTTGGCGTGCTTCTCTCACGCCTTCTTCGTGTAACTTTAAATAATGCGCTTCGTCCTCTGGAGACAAAGGTTTGGGGAAGGCTTGACCTACCAAACTTCCCATAACAGGCACAATTTTAAAAAACACGGCACACAAAAAAGAAAAAAACAACATAATGGATCCCCCTTAAACGTCGAGATATGTCAGTTTATGTTTGATTGATTTGAAATATAACTTAAAAGTGAAACATGTTTCGCCAACAACTAACATAGCCTTTAGTATATAATAGAAGGACTTCGATCCGGAGGAGCGAGTAGTCCTTCTTTATGCCACTCATAGGGAAGCTAGGGCGTAAGCCCGTAGCTAAGCATGACAGGTATAATAGATAAACTTTAAGCAAAGCTTGATTAGTGCACCTTTATGCCACTCATAGGGAAAGTAGCTGAAGGGTGAAGCGTACTTGAACATGAAAGGTATAATAGAAGGACTTCGATCCGCAGGAGCGAATCTGAATGTCACTCACAGTGAGAATAGCTTTAATATAGGGGGAAGAGCAATGAAGCGCGAACGTAAGCATTTCTATTTAATGGTAGGAATTTTGATCATGCTAGCCCTGATTATAAATAGAAGAAACGAAGCACCATCTGAACCAGGGGAACCGTTAGGCGACGAGCCATATGCTTCTTTGCAAGAATATGAGTTGCGCTATGGTAGCGATGTTGTCGCAGCCAATGCGGCTTATTTTTCAATGGAGTCTGGGTCTGACATTTGGCAAACCATTTGGAACTTTCCAAGACATCTTTGGGATATGGTAACTCGTCCAAGCGAAGAGCAAATGCAATATTTCCTACGTGATGGACTCCTTATTGAGTCACCTCGAATTGGTGGAGATGGTACCGATGTTATTGAAATGATTTCGTGGCAACGAGAGGAAGACTTTGTGCGGAGTGCACAATTAATTCATGTACCAGAAGATGTAGAAGCCATCCCGGCTGCTACTTACATTAATTCAGATGAGCCCTTGGTTTACATTTTTAACTCTCATCCCAATGAAATGATTGGCTCAACCTTCGGTGATCTTGCCGTCGGAGAGATGAACATTGTAGAAATTTCTCACGTGGCGGCAGCCATCTTTGAAAGTCATGGGATTCCATCCCTCGTTGAAGACCGAAGCGTGGTAGATTTGATGCGTGCAAATGGATGGGTGTTTGCTCAATCTTATCAAGCGTCTCGAATTTTTATCGAAGAGCGTATTAGTCAGCATCCAAGCTTGCAATTTTTCTTCGATTTTCATCGCGACGGTATTGCCCATGACCTGGCCCGAATCGACATTGATGGACGACCTTATGCACGTGTTTTATTTGTAATAGGCGCTGATAATCCAGCAGGATACGAAGAAAACTATCGGATGGCAAGAACCCTTCATAATATGCTAGAAGAACGAAGGCCAGGTATTTCGCGTGGTATTTCTGTCCAAGGTGGGCAGTATAAAAATGGAGTGTATAATCAAGACGTTGCCTCTACGTTGCAATTGTTTGAAATTGGAACGGTTGAAACGACCATCGAAGAAGCCATGAATACCATGGAAGTTTTTTCAGAGGTACTTGCCGAATACATCTTAACGTATTTAGATTAACATCGGGGGAGGTTAAAAGTGAAAACACGCTATAAAGTTTTGACGATGATCACTTTGCTATGGCTTGGCATGACCTACGAAGGTTCAAGAAATATGATCGGTGGAGCGGGAAATAGCCAACATGCGACAACGCTTCAAGAAGAAATACGTGCTTATGAAAACGTGGTGGCGGGTGGTGTGGACTATCAACCTAGAAACGCCAACACATCCTCTTACCATCGAAGAACGTCTGATGCAAGTGACGCTCCCGCAAGGAATTTCTTTTCCCGCTTAGGGCGGAACGTAGGAAGGTTTTTGCAAACAGCTGTTAGAGAAACGTTGCGTGCATTTGTAAGGTTTTTTGATGGTGTCATTAGTTAAAAACAATGGTCGATTGTAACGAGTAGATGGAAATCACATAGAATAAAGAGAAGCACCTAATTTACTTCTGGTTAGGTTGAATCTAAGGAGGAATTCTATATGAATGCAATTAACACTGACATGAGACCAGTTGTTTACACAACGCATCCTCATCACGGGCATCATGGTCATCACGGCCATCATGGTCATCACGGTCATCATGGACATCACGGTCACCACGGCCATCATGGACATCACGGCCATCATCATGGATACCATCACGGCTATCATCATGGTCATCATCCACACGTTGTTTTCGCAGCTGAGGGGAAGCACCATGGTCATCACGCTCACCACGGAGGGCATCACGGCCATCATGGTCATCATGGAGGACATCATCCACACCACGGAACACATCATCACGGGGGACACCACGGACATCACACCATGCATCATCGTGATTGGCCAGCGGATTCGAGTAACTACTAAAAATATGAAGAATAGAATCTGGCCAGTGGATGGTTCAGATTTTATTTTTGCTTTTAAAGAAAAGTGCAACAAAAGATTTTTCAAATGTTGCAACATGTGGTATACTTTTTAAACAAAGATTAGATTTAATAGAGGTGATTGAAGTGGCAGCTAAATATTATAAAGTGAAGCAATCAGGCGATGGTGATATCGCCATTAATGCTCAAAGTTTTAAAATCATGGCACGAGGTGCTCTTGCTGAAGTTAAAGGGATTTCTAAAACCTTTGAAACCATTGCGCCAAGTATTACCGCAGCCTTTAATAGCAAGAAACATCGCAATGGGGTTGAAGTTGAGCTTGAAGAAGACGGCGTTGTCATCGATGTTTATATGAGTGTGCAAGCTGGTTTTAAAATTGTTGAAGTAGCAGAAAATGTTCAAAAAGCCGTTCATGAGGTCATTGAAAACATGACTTCTATGCGAGCAAAAGCCGTTTATGCACATATTGTCGCTATTGACTTTGAATAGGCAAATGCCCAGTGCTTAAGAAGTGTTACTATTTACGTTTAGAGGAAAAGGGTGTATAATAGAGCAAATCGCACAGAATGTGCGATGGTTGTATCTCAATGCTACCTAAAGGTATAATAGTAGACAATGAAATGTAAATAATGAAGCAAGGAGGTTTTTTCATGGTTTTTGAAAAAATTAAAGAAATTATTAAAGATGAATTAGGATTTGAAGCAGAAGGGCTCACAATGGAATCAACGCTAGAGGATATCGGTGCCGATTCGTTAGATGCTGTGGAGTTAATCATGGCACTTGAAGAAGAGTACAACATTGAGATTCCAGAGACAGATGTTGTTAATATGAAAAGTTTAGGAAATATGGTTGCCTATGTGGAAGCCAATCAATAGAACTTAATATTGAGGTCGTAAGATGGAACGTAGAGAAGAAACACTTAATGATTTATTCCTTGATATATTTAATCAGGTACTTACGTTAGAGCAGAAAATGTTTGAACAAGATGGAACGTATCGGGACATTAGTATAACTGAAACCCATGTCCTTGAAGCGATCCGCAAGTGTGACCCACCTACCATGGGAAACATTGCGGCAAAGCTAAGGGTTACGCCTGGAACGTTGACTTCATCTATCAACAAACTGTTTGAAAAAGAGTACGTCGATCGCCATCGTAATGAAAAAGATCGACGCATTGTTACTTTAAGCTTGACTGAAAAAGGTGAGGCTGTTTTTCAGTTGCACGAAGCATTTCATCGTGAATTGATTGGGGCAGCTACCCAAGATTTAGAGAATCGGGACGAATTAGAAAAAGCTCTACAAAGTGTGTATCACTTCTTTGAAAAATTGAACGAAAAATACTAATTTATGATTTTAACGCATACACCAGTTGTATGCGTCATTTTAATTTTAACAACAAAAAAGGGGTTTGCTCATGTTACATCAACTGAAAAATAAGCATCAGAGGAGAAGCAGTAAGCGACGAAGATTACTGCCTTTTTTGGTCACTTTAAACGTTTTGCTTTGGGGAACAGGGATTTATTTGTGGTATTTGGGGAGCGATGGGCCACCTGGGATTTCAAATGGTGTGGCGGGAAGTCCTGGTTCAGGACATCCAGAATTTATACGCGATCATGCGTTAAATCGTAGCGATACGAATTTACGGATTGAGAGTGAATACGTCTTACTTGTAAACCTGACAACGGGTGAAGTTTTATTTGAGCACCTGGCAGATGAACAAGCCTATCCTGCTTCCTTGACTAAAATGATGACGATTTTAATCGCCATTGAATCTGCTGAAGGGGATGGGATAACGGTTCGAGCTAACTTTGATGAACTTCACCTTGCTAATGCAACAGTAGCAGGATTTGAATATGGCGAAGTACGCACACTTAGTGAGATTTTACACGGTGCTATGCTGCCTTCGGGTGCAGATGCAACGGCAACGATTGCTTATCATGTATCAGGCTCCTATGAAGATTTTACTGCCGTGATGAACGCACGAGCAGCAGAAATTGGCATGGCGAACACCAACTTTACCAACGCATCGGGCTTACATGATCCGAATCAGTATACAACCGCTTACGATATGGCTATTTTCTTAAGCTATGCACTGGAAAACCCACTATTTCGTGACGTTTTTACGGCAAGGACTTATACGATTTCAACGAATTCTGGCGATGTTCGTCAGTTACATTCAACCCTATTTTCTAGAATGGATTCTGCCACATTTAATGGTGGTGAAATCTTAGGTGGAAAGGATGGCTATACACCCCAAGCGGGCATGTGTTTAGCTAGCTTGGCCACGGATGGAGATCATGAATTTGCTTTGATCACCTTGGGAGGTAGATCGCCGGGCGCGCACCTGACAGATGCCGTTGCTATTTATGAATATTTTCTTGATTGAAAAGAGGGGCATTAACAGGGTAAAGCACTTAGAATTAAAAGTTTTGAGATTATTTGTAATTCTTCCCAAAAGGCCTTTTCGTTTTGTGTCGATTATGATATAATTCTAAACTAGAATAACGTTAGGAGCGTGATTTCTTGTGAGCTTTAAAGATAAATTTAAATCACTTATTGGGATTGATGATGAAGAGTTTTTTGAGGAAGAGTTTCATGTGCCACCGATGGAAGCACCAAAACCTGTTGCACCATCGAATGTTGTACGCCCAGAACAACCATCAAAACCATTAAGAGCGGTGGAAACGCCGAAAGAAATTAATAAGGATCAGGTGACTACTATGAATTCAACTAATTTGATGAGTAAAGTAATCATCCGTGAGCCAAAGGACTACTCGGATGCACAAAACATTGCAGATTGCTTAAAAGAAAACTTACCAGTTTTTATCAACTTACAGCGACTTGACAAAGGACAAGGACGTCGTGTTATTGATTTTTTAAGTGGAACGATCTATGCCGTAGATGGTGAAATCAAGCGCGTAGGGAACGATCTGTTTTTATGTACGCCGAACAACGTTGAAACCGATGGTGCTGTAACGGAGTCACAAGATGATCTAAGCCTAGGTGAATTGTAGAATAAAGTTGCTAAACAAATTTAAGACTATCTCAACTTGAGATAGTCTTTCATCAATTTTTAATGAAAGGTCAGATGAAAATGAGCTTACTTTTAGAGTGGTTATTACTTTTACTATGGATGTATCAGTGGATGATTGTTGCTTATGTGTTGATTAGTTGGTTTCCAGAATATCGAAACGGTCGTTTTGCACAGGTCTTGTCCAGTGTAGTGGAGCCTTATGTCGCTATCTTTAGAAGGTGGATTCCTCCCCTTGGTATGTTCGATATTTCAACCATTGTTGCCATAATTGTTTTACAAATTGCGATAAGGGGGCTGTCAGGATAATGATGAATCGAGAGTTACTTATATTTGCTAGACGCATTGAAGATATTTTGGACCACGTTCGCTCCTCAAAAGTTGCGAAACGGATTGATTTTTTAAGCACTGCTGAAAAAGAAGTTCTTTTAAAAGTACTTGGCAGAGCATTGGATGTTTCGGTTGTTTTCTCTGGTGGTTTTGAACCAGCTGAACGAGTGCGTGCGACTATTTTTCCAGTTGAAATGAGCGAGGAAGAAATAGATGAGAGCGTCTTAGTGTTTAAAATCGACGTGATTGGAGAGGAGCAGGGATCCATCACCCATTCGCAAGCATTAGGGTCAATCATGAGTCTTAACATTGATCGAAATGTCATTGGAGATGTTGTTGTAGGTGAGAAAGGGGCTTATTTTTCTGCCTGCGTTGAGTTTGAGGATTTTCTGAAGACACATTTAATAAAAATAGGACGTCATAACGTTGAACTGGTTAAACAGGAAGGCATTGTTAAGCGTGAAGAAAAATTTGAAGACATCGAAATTGTTGTGAGCTCTATGCGATTAGATACGTTGGTTAAGTTTCTCATCCGAGGCTCACGTAAGAAAGCAGAAGAACATTTGGAAGCTGGTTTTGTTCGTGTGAATCAAATCGTTGATAAAAAGCCATCAAGAGTATGTGAAGTTGGTGACGTGTTATCCATCAGACGAGCGGGACGCTTTAAAGTACATCAAATCAAGAAAAAGACAAAGAGTGGAAAAATCGTGTTAGTTTTGCGTAAAAGCGTATAACAAGGGAGTGAGAGATATGAGTGAAGGAAAGGATTTTAAAAGCACGTTGTGGATGCCAAAAACAGATTTCCCCATGCGAGGAAATTTACCAACCCGTGAGCCAGAAGTGCAGGTCGGATGGGAAGAGACATCTTTATACGAGGCACGGATGGCTAAAAACAAAGGAAAAGAATCGTTTATTTTACTTGATGGACCGCCATATGCCAACGGGAACATCCATATGGGTCATGCCCTAAACAAGGTGTTGAAAGATTTTATTGTTCGTTATAAGTCTATGGCTGGCTTTAGCTCTCCTTATATCCCAGGTTGGGATACCCATGGTTTGCCAATTGAGCAAGCGTTGGTAAATAAGAAAAAAGTGAAGCGCCACGAAATGTCCGTGGCAGATTTTCGTGCGCTGTGTGAATCTTATGCTCGAGAGCAAATTGTTGTGCAGATGGAACAGTTTAAGCGTCTAGGGGTTACTGGCGATTGGGAAAATCCATATCTAACCCTTGATAAACAGTTTGAAGCAGAGCAATTATTGGTGTTTTCTAAGATGGTAGCAGACGGCTTGATTTATAAAGGCTTGCGCCCAATTTATTGGTCTCCATCTTCAGAAACGGCTCTGGCTGAAGCAGAAATTGAGTATCACGATAAGAAATCGGCGTCGATTTATGTTACCTTTAAAGTCAAAGACGGTGGTGACGTTTTAGATGGCGACGAAGAATTCGTTATTTGGACGACCACGCCGTGGACCATCCCTGCCAATCTAGCCATTGCTGTTCATGCTGACCTTGAATACAGCGTTGTGGCTACGAATGGTCGTAAATTCATTGTCGCTAAAGAATTGGTAGCAAAATTAGCAGAAGAGCTGGAATGGGCCGACTATTCAGAGGTTGCTACTTACAAAGGAAGCCAGCTTGAACGACTTGTGGCAAGCCATCCCATGTATGATCGCAACTCACTCATTATTTTAGGTGATCACGTCACTTTGGAAGCGGGTACTGGTTTGGTTCATACGGCACCTGGCCATGGAGAAGACGACTTTAACGTGGGTAAAACTTACGGATTAGAAGTGCTCTGTCCGGTAGATGGGAAAGGAAAGTATACGGTAGCGGTCAACGACCCAGAACTTGAAGGCGTTTATTATGACAAAGCCAACCCAATGATTACGGAGCGCCTAGCAGCGAGCGGTGCATTATTAAAATTGTCTTTCATGACCCATTCTTATCCTCACGATTGGCGGACGAAAAAGCCAATCATCTTTAGAACAACCAATCAATGGTTTGCCTCGATTGAAGGGCTAAAAGCGAAAATGATGACCTCCATTGCAGCAGTAAACTGGATTCCAGTATGGGGTGAAACCCGTCTCGGAAACATGGTCAAAGACCGTAACGAATGGTGTATTTCTCGCCAGCGTGTGTGGGGTGTGCCGATTCCAGTGTTTTATGCGGAGGATGAAACACCAATTTTAGATCCAACCGTCATGGAACACGTGGCGGAGCTTGTTCGCGAACACGGAACGAACATTTGGTTTGAGAAAGAGGCAAAAGATTTGTTGCCAGAAGGGTTTACCCATCCGAACTCGCCAAACGGTGAATTCACGAAAGAAACTGACATTATGGACGTTTGGTTTGATTCAGGAACGGTTCACCATGGGGTATTAAAGGCTCGTGGACTGCCGTATCCAGCGGACATGTTCCTAGAGGGAAGCGATCAGTATCGTGGATGGTTTAACTCCTCTTTATCAACGGGTGTAGCCATGACGGGAATCGCGCCATATAAAACGGTTCTTTCTCACGGTTTTGCTTTAGATGGGAATGGACTGAAAATGTCTAAGTCCATCGGAAATGTCATTGATCCATTAAAGTTAATTAAGCAATATGGTGCTGATGTGGTTCGTATGTGGGTAGCCAGTGTGGATTATCAATCAGATGTGCGTATTTCTGATGACTTGATTAGGCAGGTTTCCGAATCTTATCGTAAAATTCGTAACACCTTTAGGTTCTTGCTTGGTAACCTTTATGACTTTGATCCGGCTAAAGATGCAGTCAAGTTTGAAGACATGCCTGAAGTGGATCAGTTGATGATGGTAAAACTAAATATCATGGTAGCTGGTGTACGAAATTTCTATGACGCGTATAAGTTTGATGATGTGTCAAAGTACATGTTGAATTACATGGCGAATAGTTTGAGCGCCTTCTATCTAGATTTTACAAAAGATATTTTGTACATCGAAGAAAAGGATGGCTTAGCACGTCGTGCGGTACAAACGGTGCTATATGAGCATGCTAAAGCGATGACGTTACTATTAACGCCAATCATTCCTCACACAGCAGAAGAAGTTTATTCTTATCTGCCAGGTGAGAAAGAAACATCGGTTTATTTGGAAGATATGCCAGAAGTGGTTGAATACCCCGCCAGCGTTTTAGAGCTAGGAGCTAAATGGGAGCCAGTGATGGAAGTTCGTAATGAACTGCTTAAAGCCTTAGAAGTTGCTCGAGCTGAAAAAGTCATTGGAAAATCCTTTGAAGCTCATGCTACCATTACGTTACCACAAGCTGAATACGATGCGTTGCAGGCGGTGGATGCTAATTTACGTCAAATCTTTATTTTGTCAGGGCTTGAAGTCGTTGTTGGTGATGCGTTAGCCTTTGACATTAAAAAGGCAGAAGGCCATACCTGTGTGCGTTGTTGGCAAGTGATCGAATTCGTTAATGTGGATGGGATTTGTTCGCGTTGTGAGGCGGTTGTCGCAGGAATTTAATCAGTTGTCTAAGGAGGTGTTGTTATGCTACCAATGATTGATTTTGAAAAATCACCTATTACAAAGGGTGTCTTTTATGAAGGAAATGCTGGTGCAAAAGAAGCCATTGTTTATGACGATGCGGTATGGATGATTAAATATCCAAAAACAACACGAGACCTGATTAACCCACAAATCTCTTATACCACTAGCCCCTTAAGTGAATACTTAGGTTCAAAAATTTATGAAATTTTGGGCTTCCCTGTTCATGAAGTGCGCCTTGGAATTCGAAAAAATAAGATCGTTGTTGCTTGTAAAGATTTTACACGAGAAGTCGATTCCATGCTAGTAACGGATGAGATAGCTTCGAGATTAGCTTTAGACGAAGACATGAAGGGAACGTTGATCCCACTCATGCATCTGTCTAAAACATTAATTCACTTTCATGGTTTAAAGAATAGTTTTATGTCTAACGATTTAGATGAATATTCTGGAACAGGATCGGAGACGTATTTAGATGAAGTGTTGGCGACCATTAAAGGAGAAGAAACTTTGAGTGTTATGCCAGGTGTTCTTGAAAGATTTTGGGATATGTTTGTTATCGATGCTTTTATAGGAAATAACGATCGCAACAATGGAAACTGGGGATTGCTGTGGGATCCTGAAACATTTGATATGCCACTTGCTCCTGTCTACGATAATGGAAATGCCTTCTTCAATAAAAAAAGCTTGGAGCAAATGGAAAAGCGTTTGAGTGAAGAAGCTCTGTTACAAGAAGATGCTTATAAAACGCCGACCTGTATTTATAAATACACAGGAGTAGATCATAAAGGGCATCAAATTAATCCATTTAAATTTATCAAAGAGGCAACGGATGACGATTGTAAGCAAGCGGTTATTAGATTTGTAGATAAAGTAGACATGGATAAAATTGAAGCATTGATTGATAGCATCCCTGAATCTACAGGTTCTTTAGAAGTCATGCCTAATGTCCAAAAAGAATTTTATCTTAAACTACTTGAAATCAGACTGGAGCAGTTCAAGCTAGCAGTCAAATAGAAGATAAGGAGAATCCAACATGCGAGATCATTTAACGTGGGACGAATATTTTATGTCCGTTGCTAATTTATCTAGGCTTCGGAGCAAAGATCCGATGACCAAGGTGGGAGCTTGTATTGTCAATGCCAATAACCACATTGTAGGTGTTGGCTATAATGGCTTTCCTGTTGGGATTAGTGATCAGGACTTTCCGTGGGAGCGTGAAGGTGAGTTTTTAGATACCAAGTACCCTTACGTGGTGCATGCAGAGCAAAATGCTATTTTGAATGCCCACGCTTCTGTGCGAGGGGCTCGCATTTACGTTTCCTTATTTCCTTGTCATGAATGTGCCAAGTATATTATTCAGGCTGGAATTGCAGAATTGATCTATGTTTATGATAAGTATGCGGACACAGATAGCGTGAGAGCATCTAAAAAGATGTTTGATGCGGCTGGTGTTGTTTATCGACAAATGGATGAAGTGAGCTTAACGGTTCAAACAAAAGAGGGGTCTTTATGAAAAAAGTATTGTTAATTGTTATGGGTGTTCTCGTCTTGGATCAGGTAACGAAGTTGATCATTACAGGAAACATGGAAATTGGGCAATCGATTCCGGTGATTGACAATTTTCTGTACATTACTTATCATCGTAATGCTGGTGCTGCTTTTGGTTTGTTTCAAGGTCAAATGTTATTTTTCTATGTGGCAACACTGGTCGCTATTGGTGCCATTGTCCTTTGGCTGAAACAGTTGGATTTAAGGAGAGAATGGATCATGGGAGTTGCCTTGGCGCTGCTTTTAGGTGGTGCCCTTGGAAACTTTATCGACCGCATTTTAAATCAATCAGTCGTGGACTTTGTTCATACGGTGTGGTGGGGAAATTCATTCCCTATTTTTAATGTGGCCGATATAGCCCTTACCATCGGCGCCATTATCATGGTGGTTGACGTGTTGTTTCTTGAGAAACGAAGAAATCTGGATCCACCAGATCAAGCTGAAGGTGTTTTAAATGATTGAAAAAATAATTACGGTGGTAGATGAAACAGGCGACCGGCTAGATTTGCTAATTAGTAAGGAGCTAAATGAGGTTAGTCGAACGCGAGCCACGGATTTAATTCGCGATGGTTTGGTCGTGGTTAATCAGGAGAAGAAAAAGGCGAAGTATAAGCCAGTGCCTGGTGATGTGATTGAAGTTTCTATTCCAGAGGTCGAACCGTTAGAATTAGTTGCTCAAGATCTAAATTTAGATTTAGTTTATGAAGATACGTACGTCGTCGTCGTTAATAAGCCAACCGGCATGGTCGTTCATCCGTCGATTGGTCATGGCAAGGGGACCCTTGTTAATGGTTTGCTTTATGCGGTTAAAGATTTGTCGGGTATTAATGGACAGAGGCGTCCTGGAATTGTTCACCGGATTGATAAAGACACCTCTGGTCTTTTAATGGTGGCTAAAAATGATGAGGCTCATGAATCTTTGTCCGATCAGTTAAAGGCGAAAACAGTGAAGCGAGAATACATCGCTTTGGTTCACGGCGTCATTGATCACGAGTTAGGTAAAATCGATGCGCCCATTGGACGCGACGGGAAAGATCGCATGCGTTATGAAGTGGTAGAAAACGGAAAAGAAGCCGTTACGCATTTCGAGGTCCTGCAGCGCTTTGCTGAGTATACCTTAGTGAAATGTCGTTTGGAAACCGGCCGTACTCACCAAATTCGGGTTCACATGCGCTACATTGGGCATCCCCTAGTGGGTGATCCTTTCTATGGCCCTAGAAAAACAGTCAAGTCAGATTTTGGTCAGTTTTTACATGCCAAAAGCATTGGTTTCGACCATCCGAAAACAGGAGAATATCTTGAATTTGAATCTGAACTACCTCTAGAATTTACAACCTTTATTGACGAGTTGGAGTAAGACGATGAGTACGAGTACAAAGAAAAACGCAGCTCTGTTGACGCTGTTGATGCTAGTTAAGAAACTATTGAGCATTCTTTATAAAATACCGTATCAGAACGTAACTGGTGATGCGGGTTTTTATGTGTTTCAACAAGTCTATCCTTTCCTTGCGATTGGCACCTTGATCACTAGTTTTGCCTTGCCAACGGTCATTGGTGGGCTACTGACACAGCACCATTATAGTAACGTGGTTAAGGATAAGATCAAACGAACCCTGTGGGTTTTTGCTGTGGCAGCGTTTATTATTTTATTTTTAGGTAGTAGACAAATTGCTTTGTTAATGGGGGATGTTTTATTAACACCAGTTATTCGAGTCGTGGGTATTCATTTCTTACTGTTGCCACCGATTGCTTACATGAGAGGTGTCTTGCAGTCAAGACCAGAGACCATCAAGCAATTTGGTTATTCGGTCCTTCTAGAGCAAGTGGTTCGTGTGGTTGCTGTCTTAGTGGCCTTGTTTTTGTTCATGGGACGCAACAATTATGCGATTGCTCAGTATGCTTTCAGCTTTTCTTTACTCGCGCCTATTTTGGCGACGATCCATTTACGTGCTTTAAGACCCGACGATGTGGCACAATCGTTCCTGCCTCTAAAAAGTAGCTTAAAGCTGATTTCAAAGTCAACCTACCTCATACTTAGTGCCGGTGTGTTGGTTATATTTGGTTTTATTGATAGTTTTCTTGTTTTTAATACGTTGGTATTTACTGAAACACCAGCCGATGCGATGACCTTAAAAGGAATTTTAGAACGAGGGCTGCCGATCTTACAAGCGGGAACGTTTTTTGTCAGTAGCCTCGTTTCTTTGATCATGGGTCAAATGGAAAAAACGGAAACAGAAAAAGGAAAGAAGATTGCTTTTTCTACCGGTCTCTTTTATATCTTAACGTTGGCGATTCCTGCAATGGTTGGTTTAATGATGGTCATGCCTCATTTAAACGTTGTTCTTTTTACAGATGATTCGGAAACGTTGGCCTTGCAGATCATGATGCTTCAAATCGTGGCTTATGCAATGCTTGTCCTGTTAACGGCAGTTCTGGCAAAAGAGGGGAAGCAGACTTCCATCCAAGTCGCTCTCTTAGTCGGAATTTTTCTTAAACTTATGATTACCGTTCCGCTGACCCAATGGTATGGGATTACAGGGACGGTTATTTCGTCGACGGTGAGTTTATCTCTTATGAGCTTATTTATGCTTTTCGGTGTTTTGAAGCTCTTCACACCAAAATTAATGGCTTCTTTTGTTGGGATTGTTTTGTCTACAGCTTTGATGTATGCTCTAGTTAATCAACTTTCCTCGACCTTTGACGTCTTGGATGATGGAACGCGCTTGGGACACTTTTATTTGTTGCTTGCCTATACGTTGACAGGTATTTTGATCTATGGTATGACATTGGGAAGCTTGGTCCTTGGATTTCGAATGATTGGCAATCGGGTGTTGCGACGACATAAACGCCAAAAACGACAGATGGAAAAAGACCGTGCAAGCAGAATAGAAGAGCTAAATCAAGAAGTTGAAGCGTCTCTTTATGACCACGTTCAAGTAGAAGAAGATCCACACCATTACGATGTACCAGAGGAAGAGCGGACCTCTAATAACAAAGGGAGGAGAAAAAAGATGAGATTGGATAAATATTTAAAAGTAACACGCATTATTAAACGCAGACAGACAGCAAAAGAGGTGAGTGATGCTGGAAAAATTGCCATTAATGGAAAAGTAGCGAAGTCTAGCACCAGTGTGTCCGTTGGAGACGAAATTGCTCTTCACTATGCGACAAAAACCGTTGTTATCGAGGTGCTTCAGATCAAAGACTCGACAAAAAAAGAGGATGCACAGAACATGTATCGTATTTTGCGAGAAGAGCTGGTGACTTAGTGTTCTAAACGTGCTCACGGCGACGTATATTGAGTTATATGTGACATATTGGGGGTAGAATACGTATGAACATTTACGAAAAAGAAGGACAGGTCAGAAGTAACAATGCTAGCCACTTGCTTGGCCATCATCACGTCGTGGTGAAAGATCGAAAACTAATGGACGTGACAGGAATAAAAAAACTGCATAGCTTTGATAATGAGATGTTTGTGATTGAAACAACCATGGGGATTTTAAGTGTGCAGGGCTTAGACTTAGAAATGAAGAACTTGGATTTAGACAAAGGTGAGTTGTCCATTATGGGGCACATTGCAAGCTACGAATACGACGACAATGATTTCGATGGATTTAGTGGAAAAGGGCTTTTAAGTAAGCTATTTAGATGATCGATTTATCCGGTCACTTTCACTTATTGATTCACACGTTGCTCTATGGTGCGTACCTTGCTTTAACTTTTGATTTCCTGTTAATTATTTGTAAAAAAAAGCAACACGTGCTACTTAAACACACGCTGATCGGTCTGTTTTGGATGCTCCAAATTCCGTTGATTTTACTTTATTTTTACCAAGTGAATCACGGTGTTTTTCAAAGCTATTTGCTCATTTTTATCTTCTTTGGAGCGCTCTGTTATCATAAACTTTTGAAGTCAATGTTTGTGGAAAATTTAAGAGAGCTAGTCGACGCTTTTCTTAATATTTATGCGGGATTCGAGAAACTATTAACTGTTCTTTTTTTCAAGCCGATTGCTTTTATTTTGAGTTCGTTTTTTTCGACCGTAAAAAAAGATGAAACCTCTACGAAGTAATGCTTGATATGTGGCTAGTTACTTGGTATAATAATCGTATCTGTCCAGTAAAATTTAGGAGAAAAAAATCGATTCTTTTGACAAGGAGCTAGAGCGGCGTGGAAAAACTAAGAGTTATTCGAAATAACAAACGCTATTTACGAAAGCTTGCAATCAGACGCTTTATGACCATGATACTAATGGTCGTCGTTTTTGTTTGTGCTAGCTATGTGCTTTACGCCAATCGAATCCAACGCCTAAATGATGTGACGTCTCAATTAGAGGCGTACGAAGCAGAGCTTGCGGATATTATGTTGAGACAAGGCTTTTATGAGAATCAGGTGATAAGGCTGGAAGATGACGAATTCGTTGCGATGTTTGCTAGACAACATTATTTTAGATCTTTACCACATGAAATTGTATTTAGAATTGCAGAAGAAGAAGTAGATTCATCGATCGAAGATGAAGATGTAAATTAAGTTTGGAGGATTAAAGGTTTTTTATGGAAATTACAGTAGGTCAGAAGTACACAGGAAAAGTAACAGGTATTAAGCCATTTGGTGCGTTTGTGCAGCTGGAGAATGGAAAGTCTGGTTTAGTGCACATTAGTGAACTATCCGATAAGTTTATTAATAGCGTAGAAGAGGTTGTTGAGTTGGGACAAGAGGTCGAAGTTCGTGTGAAGGAAGTAGCTGATAATGGAAAGCTAAATTTTTCTATGAAATCGGATGCACCTAAACGACCAGTGCGTCCTGCTTTGGACTTAGATAAAATGATGACAAACTTTTTAAAAGACAGCGATGAAAGGCAAACCATACTAAATAAAGGTGCGAAAGGCTCAAAGAGACGTGGTTAATTTTCTCTTAGAAGTAGGCCTGGGCACCTGCTTTTTATTTTGAGCTTTAAAAAAAGTGTGGTTTGAGGTATACTAATAAGATTGAAAATAATTTGAGTAAGAGGGATGAACTAGTGGAACAAAACAGTATTCGTGAAATAAAATTACACCTTGAAAGTGAATTTGTTTTGAATTTAATCTCTTTCTTATCTCAAGAGGAAGATTATTCTTTTGTTGGAAATGAGACAGAGCTTTGGCTAGAAAATTTATCTCATCCGAAAGCACAATTGGTTTACATTCATCATCAAAAAGAATTTACCGTGGCTCATGCCAATTATATTTTTGAAAAAGCAAAAGTCATCACGAATCGAATTAAGCGAACGTATTTAATGCCTCACCTTCATGTTTTGATTTTGAATGTGGAAAAACCGTGGGACATAACAGAAATCAACGTTGAAAAAGACATCGGAATTGTGAACGTTCAAGACGCTGAAAGTGTTAAGCACAGTCTTCACTTGGAGAAATACTTTCCTACGATAAAAGAGGCTGATTTGACCATGAGTCTGACAGACGTTGCGACGAGCGTTCAATATCAGACCTTAGAAAAGACCATTCGAAAAGCTAAACTAGTAAGTGCCAATGGGAAAATGATTGTGGTTAAAACCTACCTCCTCTTTCTAGTTGTCACGTTTATTTATTTACTCGCTAGATCAACGCTGGAGACGACCGCATTTGTAGCCATTCGATACGGCGTAGCCTATCCACCCCTTGTCTTAGCAGGTCAGTATTGGCGGCTTTTTACTAGCTCCTTTTTACACTTAGAAATGCTTCATTTGCTTCTTAACGCTGTCTTCATTTTCAGGTTTGGTAGCTACGTTGAAACGGCCTTTGGAAAATTACGAACCGCCTTCATTATTTTGATGAGCGGGCTAATGAGTAGTTTAGTAGGTTTAGCATTTAGTCATCATTTTACGATTGGCGCAACGGGAGTGGCTTATGGTCTATTAGGGGCCATGGTATTTTTAGGTTTTGAAGAACGAAAAACCTTTATGCCAATGTTACGCAAACTGATCTTTCCTATTCTATTGGTCACATTACTCATGGGCATGTTGTCGCCACAAATGGGAGCTTTTACACACATTGGGGGTACCATCGGAGGATTCCTTGCTGCGGCGATGGTTGGCTTAGCGCAGTTTAAACCCTTTTACTTACGTTCATTGTTGACCGCCGTTACGTTTATTATTCTGGCAAGTGGGTTGATGATGCGAGGATCGGGACGACCGATGACAGTTGACATGGAACGGTTTAACAATGACCTCGTCCAATATTACGAAGAACGTGGTGACCTTGATCGTGCCAATGAATTAAGACGCTTATTTGAAATCGAAGTGGAGTAAATAAACATGAACCAAACCATAAGATACGAAACGAAAATAGATGCCTTCGAGGGTCCTTTAGACCTGCTACTACATTTAATAAAAGAAGCCAAACTCGACATTCATGAAATTAAAATCTCCCAAATTACGGAGCAATACTTAGATTACATTAAAAACATGCAAGACTTACGATTAGAAATTGCGAGTGAGTACCTGGTTATGGCAGCCAACTTAATTTTAATCAAAAGTAAAAAACTCCTTCCAAAAGAAGAAGTGGTCATTGACGGCGAATACGAAGAAGATCCAGAAGCAGAGCTGATGAGGCGCTTATTGGAATACCAAATGTACAAAGAATCGCTAGGTGAATTTAGACGTCTTGAAGACCTTCGAGGCCAGTTTTATACAAAGCCTGCCATGGATTTTTCGGAATACATGGGAAACATCACATTAAATTTAAATTACGACACCTCTGAATTAATTCTAGCCTTTGAAAAACTACTGAGACGCCAACGACTAGAAACACCAATTCCCACGACCATTGTGGCAGAAAAAATAACGGTTAGCCAGCGAATTGAATCCATTCGCCAGGAATTAGAAAGTCATGGACAAGTAAAATTCAGTCAATTATTTAACCGATTTGAGAAAGAATACGTCGTGGTCACATTTCTAGCCTTACTTGAATTGGCAAAAAATAAAGAGATCAGTATTACTCAACAAGCGGACGAAGACGATTTTGATGTGATGGGAAACTTTGGCCAGTCACGGCTGATTTTTAACGATAGAGATTAAGAGGTTAAGGAGGTGTTTGGCCCATAGGCGATAAAGTTCAAGGCGACAAGGAATGAAAAATTGGAACGTACAAGAGCGTGCGTGAGCACCCTTAAGACTTGGCATCTGTGATGACAGATAGTCTTACAAGTGCCCTTGGGGTGGATTTTGAATGACGTAGTCAACGATGAAATTTGATGCCTATGGGTCAAAGAAGATGGAACATAACCATTACTTAGGAGTCATAGAAGGCTTGCTATTTGCAGTAGGGGATGAAGGAATTAACTTGGAACAACTCATGGAAGTCATGGAGCTAGGTGCCTATGAAGTAGAAGTTTTAATTGGAAAATTACGTGCGCGTTACCAAGAAGAAGGCCATGGCTTGGCCATTTCAGAAATGGCAGGGGTTTACAAAATGGTGACCAAAAAAGACCACGCCTCTTATTTTAAACGATTACTAGAAAGTCCCCACCAAAAGACCCTTTCACCAGCAGCCCTTGAAGTTTTAGCGATTATTGCTTATAAACAACCCATCACACGAGGCGAAGTGGAAGCCATTCGTGGGGTCAATAACGATTCAGTGGTGAAGAAATTATTGATGTTTGATTTAATTGAAGAAGCAGGGAGATCAAAAGCACCAGGCAGGCCAATGCGGTTTAGAACAACGGCGGCATTCTTAGACTATTTCGGAATTAAAACCATCGAAGAATTGCCAGAGATTAACGAAAAAGTTACGTTGGATGACGATGAAATTAGATTGTTTAAATAGGAGAGGAGCGCGTGTAGAAACGGGCTCTTTTTTTGCCTGAGAAGAGATGGTTTAATAATCCTTTATTGAATCATGATATAGCCAACGTAACCGGCATAGATGACTAAAAACACACCGGCTTCTATACGTTTAATTTCACGGGCTGTCGCTGAGAAAAGCCACAATAGGATAACGGAGGCAATCATAAAGATGACGTCAATGTAAGTAAAGGCAGTCGTTGTCGCTTCTCCTAACAAAAGGATCGGCAATCCAAGGACGATACAAATGTTAAAGATGTTACCACCAACAATGTTACCAATTGCCATGTTGTTCTCGCCTTTTTTTGCTGCAATAACAATGGTAACCAATTCTGGCAGTGATGTTCCAATCGCGATAACGGTAACTGAAATGATTTTTTGACTAATTCCGATGGAGGTAGCGAGCGTTTCAACGTTATCAACGACTAAATTACTTCCAAAGATAATCCCACCCAATCCTAACAGAATTAAAAAGCTAGATTTAGGAAGTTTATACTTGGGCTCTTCAATCACTTGACCGTTTTCTTTATCGGCTTTTAAAATCGTGATTAAGTAGTAGATGAAAATGGAGAAGAAAAGAAGCAACAGGACCGCATCAGCACGAGATAAGGCATTGTAGGCTAGACCAGTAAAAGTGGTGTCTAAAAGGATCACACTAAATCCTAAAGTAACCAATAGTAAAATCGGAATTTGCTTTTTAATGACATCAGGCCCAATTGGGAACGGTTTGATTAAGATGGCCACGCCTAAAATGACAAGAATATTTGTGATGCTACTACCGATCACGTTACCAAATAATAAATCTGTGTTTCCTGATAAATGAGAGTTAAAAGAAATGGCAATTTCTGGTGCAGACGTTCCAAAGGCAACGATGGTTAACCCGATAATGGTGGTTGACACTTTGAAATTCCGTGCTAAGGATGCTGACCCTTCAACGAAAAAATCCGCACATTTAATTAAAAGAAAAAAACCAAGGATCGTTAATCCGATATTTACTAACACATAAATCAACACCTTAAACATTAGAATGGCTATAGTATAAACAAAGCAATTTTTGATTATGCGTTTCCATCTTAAAGCATCTACGTTTGTAAAAAATTTTTCTCAGAAAAAGGAGCTGTCTCGTTAAGAAAAACGCGAGATAGCTCCCTTGAATGCTTAAAAGTCACAGATTTGCTAGAAATGAAAGATTTAGTGACTCTTTCAAGCCAATTTTTCATGCCCAAAGTCATAGATTTGACAAAAACAGGATAACAAATGACTTTTCGACCCCGTTTTTGCTCTTAAAAAGCCATAGATTTGGTGAAAATCAACAATGTAGTGACTTTTACGAATGATTACGGATGTAAAGGGTCATAGATCGACCTAGAATAGGCCTCTCTGTGACTCTTCATATTTAAACATCTTACTAATTCCATGAGATAACCACTTTTTGATCGACAAAATTTTACAAAATATGGTAGAATGAGAGTAACAAGAAATGTGATGATGATAGAAACGAGGGCTAGAGAAATTTTACCGGTGGTGTTTAATGGTAAGAGGGTAAGCAGGAGGTAAGTTCCAGTTATAAAAGTCATTAGGGTCCAAAAGAAGCAATGCCAAACGGCGGGAATTTTAATCGGGCCAAGGTTGGTATCTGTCACATGCAAACCACCAGTGAAAATTTTGATAGACATCAGTAGAAAAACAGCTACAACGTAATAGTGGAAATTTAAAAAGGGGATAAAGAGAAAAATGAGGCCCATGTAGAGGGTTTTCTCGACTTCCCAAAGTTTGTTGGTCATGCCATATTCAACAAATTCAAGATCAATACCTGCGTCTGCTACTTCTTGTGAGTTTCTGGCTTTTTTTAGGAAGAGTGTGACAATGATATAGGTGACAGGCATCGCATATTCTCCTTCATTGAGAAATTTAAAAAGCCTTGGTCTCCCAAGGCTTTTCACATGTCGTTATCGACTCTATTTGTATAAGTGGTACCAACGGCCGGAGTCGAACCGGCACGGAGTTGCCCCCGGTGGATTTTGAATCCACTGCGTCTACCAATTCCGCCACGCTGGCACATCCATGTGTTGACTAAATCAACTGCTATAGTTTAGCACGTTTGTAGATAGGATTCAAGCTTTTTATATGAGATGTTTACATACTCTTGTCATATTTTCGAAGCATAGTAAACTCAAAAATATTTTTGACGGTGAAATACCCAAGAACCCATACTAAAATCTCAACTGTGCTTATTGAATAATTAAATCCAATCCATAAAAAATAGGCTGCAATACCAGAAACAAATCCCATTCCACTATCGATAAAAATATTTACTTGCCTACTAACTTTGTGCTGAATTAGTATCCAACGCTCGTCGTTTTTATACTCACAAGTCTTTTTCTTCTCATGCCTACGCATATAAATATACAAAGCCGTATTGAATGTGAGTAAGACAATCAAAGTAATCTCCATTCCACTAAACATAACTACTCACTCTCCTCTAACTTAAATACATCTGTAACTTCCACATCAAAGGCTTTTGCGATATTAAATGCCAGTTCTAAGGAAGGGGTATATTTGTATTTTTCAATGGATATCACAGCTTGCCTGGATACGCCAACCCGTGCGGCCAAGTCTGCTTGTGTCCAATCCCGTTCAGCGCGTAATACTTTAATCCGATTTTTTATCACAGTGGCCACTCCTTTATCATGGTCTTCATTAGCGAACATAATGTCAACAACTGGTTACATTTAGTATATGCCATTAACGTTCGGTTGTCAATACAAAATGTAAATAAGTGATTACTTTTGTTAGATGGCTATTCCCAAACACACGTCAATCTAAATCCCCCTTTTGTGAGGAGTGCTTTGAGGGAAAAGTAAAGTGATCTCCAAAAATGGATGGTTGCTTGATCATTAGGGCTACTTTCAAACACCTAAAAGTAAAGTGAATTCCAAAAACGATCATTTACTTGACTTTAGTGACCTCGTTTTCATGCTGAAAAGTAAAGTAGAAGTTATTTTTCATCTTTTACTTTACTTTTTGCATCCAATCTCTTGCACATTAGATTGACGTGTTCCCAAACATAAGGCACGTTTAATTTTTTCTCAACTTATGGTACAATAAGTGTTTAATAAATCCTTTTACTTTTGACCCGCAAGGCTAGGTGATTTTCTTGCTAGAAGGCTTTCTCAATTATTTGTTAATCGATCGCATGCTCAGTACGAACACGATTAAAAGTTATGGGCTTGATGTGCAGTCTTTTTTCACGTTTCTAGAAGAGAGAAAGATGGAGGTCAGTACGGTCAACAAGCAGGATTTAGGGCAGTATTTGGCTCATTTATACGACGCTGGTTCCCGTGCAAGCACGGTGTCGCGCCATCTGTCGACGATACGGGCATTTTACGATTATCTTTTGTTAGAAGGGATTGTGAAGGCTAACCCTTGTGAACTGATCGATCGGCCAAAGTTACCGAAGAAATTACCGACGGTATTAAGCCCCGATGAGGTAACACAGTTACTTGATAGTTTGACGTTTGATACGCCGAATCATGTTCGTAACAAGGCGATGGTTGAGTTGCTGTATGCGTCTGGGATGCGGGTATCGGAGTTATTGGATTTGAATTTGGCAGATCTTTATTTGGAGATGGGGTTTGTGAGATGTCTCGGTAAGGGGTCAAAGGAGCGCATTGTTCCCATTGGAGAGTTGGCCATTAAAGCGCTAGAGAGGTATTTAGGTCAGGGTGGTCGACCGGAAATGGTTAAAGAAGGTAAAAACACAGATGCTTTGTTTTTAAACCGGTTAGGCTCGCGGATGTCACGACAAGGTTTTTGGAAGATTTTAAAGGCGCAGGCACGCCTTGCGGGGATTGAGAAGGAGATTTCGCCTCATAAGCTACGGCATTCCTTTGCGACACATTTGATCGAGAACGGAGCGGATTTGCGAATTGTCCAAGAGTTATTAGGGCATGCTGATATTTCAACGACACAGATCTATACTCACATTAGCCGGTCGCATCTGCAAAAGGTCATTGAGGAGGCACATCCAAGGAGTCATAAAGATGGACGAAGAAAAGGTTAAAAGACAAGCAAAGAAAGATCAGAAGAAACGGGAAGCGACGCTGGCGAAAGAAATGAGGAAGAAAACGTTCTTTGGCTTCGGCAAGCATTACGATCCAACGGATCCTAGAATCATGGTGATGGTAAAGATGCCAGATGGGAGCGAAAGGCGAGGGATTAACTTTGGTCATCCAAAGGCAGGACGTCTGCTATACGTTTTTATTTTAGTGTTGATCGGCTTAGGATTTTGGTTATCTTTTAGAGTTTAGGAGGGAGTAGCGATGCTGAAGTATTTTATTTACGATGAATATGCCGAGAACATTTTTGACATTGATTTGGAGAAGTTGTGGCAATCTGGGAAACGCCTCATTTTAACCGACCTTGATAATACGCTGGTAGGTAGTGATCATCCGGTGCCAACACCCGAGGTTTTAGCGTGGCTTGCACAAGCAAAGGCCTTTGGTTTTGTCGTAAAAATTGCTTCCAATAATAGTCGGGAGCGCGTTGGGATTTTTTCGAAGGATTTGGGTATTGAAGCTTATGGTTTAGTTTATAAGCCTTTGGCGTTTAAAGCGCGCCGCTATATGAAGGGTTACAAAAAGAGCGAAGTGGTGTTTATTGGTGACCAGTTGTTGACGGATGTGGCGGTTGCGAAGCGGTTAGGCGTTTACATGATTTTAGTGCGACCGGTGAAATTGTCAGCGGACGAGGACATTACGAAATTCAATCGTAAAATCGAACGTCGCATTGTAAAGGGATTAAAGAAACGTGGGTTGCCAGTGCCGCCCCATATCGAGGTTTAAATTTTAAAGGAGTGATAGTTGATGAAATGGTTTTTATCATGGCTATTAGGAGTCGCTGCGTTTGAGTATTTATTTAGGAAACAAGATAAAGAAGTTGAGGAGGCTTTACTTGATGGAATTGAGAAAGGGAAGCGTGATAAGGCACTTGCCATGTCACGAAGTCTTTTAAGATCAGGTATGAGTGTTGAAGACGTTTCAGAACATTCCGGATTATTCGTTGAGGAAGTTAGAGAGCTTGTGTAGATAAAATTAGATACGAGGTTATAGCATGGAAGAGTTAAATTGCATTGGTTGTGGGGTTACCATTCAGACAGGAGACAAGGAGAAGGTAGGGTATACACCGGCTTCTAGTTTGAACAAGGGCGAGGAGAACACGGTCTATTGTCAACGTTGTTTTCGGTTGAAAAATTACAACGAGATCATCGACACGGAGTTGACCAGCGATGATTTTTTAAAGATTTTACAAGGGATCGCTGATCAGGATGCTTTGGTGGTTAACATTATTGACGTTTTTGATGTGACCGGCACCATTGTGAAGGGGTTGATGCGGCATATTGGTGGGAACGATTTGATCGTAGCCGCCAATAAGATTGATTTGTTGCCACGATCGGTGAATCCGGCTAAGATCAAGCACTGGCTTAATAAAGAGGTTCGCGATATGGGGATGACGCCGATTGATATCGAGGTCATTTCTTCTGAGAAGGGTCACGGCATCGACCGTTTAATGAAAATGGTTAACAAGCATCGTCGTGGTCGAGACGTCTATGTGGTTGGTTGCACCAATACGGGAAAGTCGACCTTTATTAACCGGTTGATTCGTCAGTATGCAGGCGTCGATCAGACCTTGATTACGACTTCTCATTTTCCAGGGACGACCTTGGATATTATTGAGATTCCCCTAGATGAGAAGGCGTCGATTTTTGATACGCCAGGTATTATTAACGCCCACCAGCTGGTTCATTACATCGATAAGTCGGATTTCAAACAGATTACACCGAAGAAGGAGATCAAGCCAGGTGTGTATCAGCTGAATGCAGAGCAGACGTTGTTTATCGGTGGGTTGGCGCGCATGGATTTTGTTCGTGGAGATCGGACGGGATTTGTGACGCACTTTTCTAGTGGCTTGAAGATCCACCGGACGAAATTGGAGAAGGCACAAGATCTATGGGATAACCATGCCGGAGAATTGCTCGTGCCGGTGATCAAGGAAGGGGATGTGTTGCGACCGTTTAAGCGTCACGTGTTTAATATAAAAGAGGAAAAGGTGGATATTGTAATTTCTGGGTTGGGCTTTGTGACCGTGCCTGGTAAGAAACAGGAAATTCACGTTCATGCGCCAGAAGGCGTAGGGGTCTTTATACGGCCGTCGATATTTTAGAGAGTGAGTGATGGGTGACTATGTCATGGGATTTTGATCAGATTAAAGACCATCTTGAAGACCAGCTAAGCAAGAAGCGATTTCGCCACACTCTTGGTGTCGTGGAAACAGCAGAGCAGCTGGCGATTCGCCACGATGTGGATGTTAACGATGCTAAGCTTGCTGCCCTTTTGCATGACGTAGCAAAAGAACAAGACGTTCAGTTTGCAGAAGAAACGTTGAGATCAAAAGATGAAACTAGCTATTTGGAGCATTCCAATAAGGTGTGGCACGCTCCCATTGGTGCCTACGTGGCGAAGGAGAAGTTTGGTATTGAGGATGAGGACGTGTTAAACGCGATTCGTTACCATACCACAGGGCGTCCGGCTATGACTCCGATCGAGAAGGTCATCTTCGTCGCGGACTATACGGAACCGAATCGCACCTACAAAGGGTGTGTCCAAGTTCGAGATCTTTGGGATGATCTGGATCAAGCCGTCTACGAGATTTTGAAGCAGAAGGTAGAGAAAGTAAAAGCTGACCGTAAGGACATGCATCCTGATACGTTGGCGGCTTACGACTACTACGTTACGGTGGTCACATAGAAAGGTTTTAAAAAATAAAGCAAAGAGAAGGAGTGATTTGGATGACATTGAGAAAAGAATCGACGTACACGTTAGCAAATGGTGTGAAAATACCAGTTATTGGCCTTGGAACGTGGCAAGCAGAAGATGGAGACGTGGCCGAAAAAGCGGTACTTAGTGCGCTTCAAGCAGGCTATCGACACATCGATACTGCGACGAGGTACGAAAACGAAGGAAGCATTGGCCGAGCCATTAAGGCGTCTGGCATTCCTCGTGAGGAAATTTTTGTTACGACGAAAGTGTGGAACGATGCTCATACGTACGAAGATGCAAAAATGAAATTGACCGCTTCTTTAAAGGATTTAGGTCTGGATTACGTGGACCTCTACTTGATTCATTGGCCAAATCCAGCTTCAGCACGTGAATTCTGGCAGACTAGAAATCAAGATGTGTGGCGTTTTTTAGAAGATGCCTACGAAGAAGGAAAGATCCGTGCCATTGGTGTGTCCAACTTCCACGAAAGACATTTGGATTCATTACTGGAGACGGCTCGCATCAAGCCGATGGTTAATCAAATCTATTTAAGTCCCAGCGATATGCAAGAAGAGGTGGTTGCTTGTAACGAGAAACATGGTATTTTAACCCAGGCTTATTCGCCATTTGGAACGGGAACGTTGCTCGACGTTCCTGAATTAAAAAACATTGGCGATAAATACGGTAAAAGTCCAGCTCAGATCGCTCTTCGCTGGAGCTTGCAAAAAGGTTTCAATCCCTTACCAAAATCAGTAACGGCGAGCCGTATTAGAGATAACATTGATTTATTTGACTTTGAATTGACGGTTGATGACGTCGCAATCATCGATGGATTAAAAGGAAGTGCCAAAATGGCGCATAATCCAGATGAAATACTGCATTAAATAGTAAAACCACTTTGCTTTGGTTGGCAGAGTGGTTTTTGTGTGGCGGTTTCCCCGTGATAAGGCAAAAATCTTTGTTGTAGGGATGGTTTTTATCCCCACAAGACCTCTATATAAGCCAGAGCGGGATAAACTTTATCCCTTTGGTCGCTAAAAAAGACGTTTCAGGGACAAACTAGCTCACTTCTTCATAAAAAAATCACCCCTAATTAGGGGTGATTAGAGTTAACTACCCTAACTTCACAGCGGTCTCAAGTCCGACTTTCAACATGTCCGTGAAGGTTAACTGGCGTTCTTCTGAACTGGTGGCTTCACCAGTAAAGACCATGTCTGATACCGTTAAGATCGCCAGAGCGTTCTTGCCTAAACGAACGGCGTTGGCGTACAGGGCCGCGGCTTCCATTTCCACGGCTAGAATGCCCATTTTCTCCCACGACTTATAAGCGTCGGCGTGATCGTTGTAGAAGACGTCGCTGGTCATGATGTTTCCGACTTTGATTTTTGTTCCTAGTTCTTTGGCAGACTCGACCGCCTTCTCCAACAAATCATAGCTGGCAATCGGTGCATAATGTCCCGCAAATTCGTATTGGTACAAGAAGTTGGAATCCGTAGAG
>Ga0131853_10002759_pt1 | contig 31450 bp, 31 predicted proteins | sample TergutLab28metaG_FD_92764 | JGI IMG/M metagenome (GOLD analysis project Ga0131853, IMG submission 92764) | Labiotermes labralis P1 segment gut microbial communities from Petit-Saut dam, French Guiana - Lab288 P1 (version 2) (version 2) | ecosystem: Host-associated > Arthropoda: Insects >... | reverse complement strand
GTTTTTACTCAAAAGTTTTTCAAGGGTCTCCACCGATGCACAGATATTTCTACCTGCACCGAGGAGTCCTCGAACTCCTCCGGTTTCAATCTCTTACATTGTTTAATTTACAAGGTACATCCCCTGCTAGAACAGGAGCTTCATTGTAACATGTCGGCCGCCCTCTGTCAACTGCTATTTTGCAAATTTTGCATTTTCTAGCAAGCTTGTCTGGACGAACACGACTTGATTAATATAGCACGTATCCCTACCCCATGTCAACACCTTTTTTGACTTTTCTCGACATTTTTTATTTGACCTCTTGCTCCCTACTATATATAGAAAAAATCACGACTTCAGGTCTTGCGAATATTCTCGGTACTACATAGTAAAGTCCTATACCGCTACTTGCAAATACAGGCACGCCGTCTGCTGAATCGGAAAATCCGTAAGCGAAGCGTGTCCCATAATCTGTTATGCTTCTGCGTAACAAATACATGGGAAAGCCAAAGAATGTGATCTGCCCGCTGTGTGTATGACCGGAAAGAATCAAATCAATTCCATCTGTAGATTGCAACATGGAAACGTCTGGGTTGTGAGACAGGAGCAGAATGAAATCGTCTGCATATGCTTCCCTTGTAGCATCTGCTATACTTGGACTTCTATTCCACAGATCTTGGACACCTGCCAGATAGAAACCGTCTCTTATATGTGTTCCGCTATTATCCAGCGGTGTAATTCCATACTGCTCTTTCGCGCTGAAGAGCCTTCTATAATCATCATGATTCCCTTCTACACCAAAAATGCCATCCCTTGCGTCTACTTGCGCGATTTCTCTTATCGTCCCCTGGTAATGGGCGTTACGCATGGAGAAGTCTCCGCCTAATAGGAGTAAATCTAAGTTTCTTTCGTTTAGCTCCGCCGCTACTGCTCTCATATCTTCATCTGTAATGATATGCATATCTGTCATAAAAGCAATGCGATAGCCGTCTAGCTCTGTGGGCCAATGCGCAGAGTGGAATTCAATTTCCACATAGCGAATCACCCTGCCGATTGTGAGACCATGTGCAATATGTATCACCGGGATGAGCGCAATCAGGAGACCAAGCACTGCTACAACTCTAAACTTCTTATTTTTCGTTTTATGCCTTGCCAGACACATGCCCAGCAATGCCCCGATTCCGCCAAGTGCTATGGTGAAAAAGAGCAGAGTTCTTTCACTTATGCGCCATTTGTTTTTCAAGGCTTTTCTCTTGTCTATCACATAGAGAAAGAATGTGAAGATATTTATCAGTATGAAAAATACGGAAAATAGTTCGATAATGCCAAAACGAAGAATCCAGTTAATGATGAATTGCAAGTATTCTTACCACCTTAAATTAAATATCGCGTACAGCACTGGGGAAAATGTCTTTTAACAGACATATCGTAGTTATATTGTTCATTGATCACCGCGCCGATGTTATCTATAATAATATAAAACGCAGACAAGCGCAACAGAGGAGGCTCTTATGTTACATCGTAAATTACTTATTGTGTTAAGCATATTCCACGCGACGGTGAACACATTGTACTTAGTCAGATTTTTCGGGATACTGCCGCCTGGAGAAGTTGTTTATGGATATGTGCCATGGTTTATGTCCTTCGCATTACCCAACATTGTCTTCACCTTGTTATCCTGGCTTCTGGTCTATGCATTGTTAAAAAAGTTTGACCCATTAGCGGTATTAGTAGGATTACTCAATGCGGGGGGCTTGATTTTCCATGCATTAATTGGTCTAATGTTTGGTTTTTATTCGGGTTATCTGCAAACGATGACGTTTAACGCAATATTTGAAATCGCAGTTTATGCCTATGGTTTGGCTCTCGCCGTATTTTACATCACACAATTTTGGAAGCGTATTATAAAACCCACCAAATAGAAAAGCACTTCAAAATAACCACCATGCCGTTCTTTAACGGCATGGTGGTTACACATTGATATCTATTTACTAACCCTTTGACTTCCGTCGGGTAGACTTCTTTGCGGAATACATCTCTAAGCCAGACATTTTACTGCTTGACTCCTGCATAAATTGTTTGAGCTGATCCTCAAAAGTGACAGGTCCTTTTGGCGTTGGTGTAGCTTGCCCACTAAATGGCCTTCCACCGCGGGCTTGGCTTGGCTGAGCCTGAGGCCGGGGAGCGCGAGGTGCCGGAGCTTCCCGCTCTACCGGCTCCTGTGCTTTTTTGATCGACAGGTTAATCCGTCCTGTTTCATCAATCCCGATGATCTTTACTTTGACTTCTTGCCCTTCTTCCAGATGGGCAGAAATGTCTTCTACATAGGAGTTTGCGACCTCTGAAATGTGAACCAGGCCGCTTCGCTTGTCTTCTAATGTAACAAAGGCGCCAAATTTTTTGATCCCGCTTACTTTTCCAGTCACGATCATTCCCACATCAAAGCCCATATACGGATTTTCGTCCTTCTCTAGTTTATTTTAGTCAACATGGGTAACATAATATCGTTCCCATAATCCTATTTAGTTTGAGACAGCGTAAAAGGTTCTTTCCCCTGGCATGACAAGACCAAAGCGGTCTCTGGCAATGCGTTCGACGGTTTCAGGGTCATAACGGTTTTCAATCTCACGCTCGTAAGCTTCATTGATTCGTTCTAGCTCTGCCACGTTTCGTTCCATCTCTGTTCTTACCGCTTGTGCGCTTACAATCTGGCTGTAGAGCCCCATCAATGTGATTGACGCGTAGACGACGAGACCGACTACGACTAGCTTTGCGAAGATATTGCCTTTTTTCTTTCTGCGCATTGATCTCACCCCCTACCTTGTCTTTATTTTTCTGTTTTTTCATTTTTCTATAAAAATACATGTTTATTATATAATGTTTGACTTGGTTCTGGAAGCCTTTTTTATGTCTCCCTATCCAGTTTCTACTTTTTAACCATATTATACGTATAGGCTTTGTAAGAAATAGACCAAACCATACAAACAGATCCGCCATTTTGTCTAGTACTTGACGGGTTTTTGTGCTCAAGGTAAGGAAATACACTGCCGCACCGCCAAAGTTTATCACCAGCATGAAGATCCGCACATCCCCCTGTCCCGTTGTCATCGTCTGGGCAAAGAGCGCTATAGCCAGGATCAGCCAAAAAAGTATATCAAAGAACACAGTCCGCTTGAGCCGCTGACGGATGGTCTTCAGGATGTCATAGAAAACCCCTGCCACAAATCCGAATAGGAATGCTGTGCTGGCTTGATAGAGTTGGAGCGATATGGTTAGTTCCATGTCTTCTCCTGCTTACTTATTATATGGTGTACCATCTTGTTGTAGGGGACGCACACCCGGGCGTTCCGCAACAATGCGTAGTATATAGGGGCGATTATCAATCGCCCGCGGGCGGCTAATAGCCGCCCCTACGACGATCTTATACATTGTAGAATGATGCCCTCGGTGCACCATAATCAAATTTCTGCTATGTGACGGGCGAACGCAGTTCGCCCCTACAGGCGCGCTAGGGGCGCCGTGCCCTATACGCTATCTACTATTTGAACAGCCTTGCAAAAAAGCCGCCCTTTTCTTTCGTCTCTTCTTCATAGCGCAAGCTTTGGACACGACCCTCTACTGCAAGCTCCCCGCCGTCTAGACTCAGCTTCTCGATGTGTAGGTTTTCACCTCGGACGATCAACATCCCTTTGGTGGTGTAGATTACAATAGATTCTTCGTCAAAGCTCTCTACGTCCTCAACACCGGAAATAGAGAGCCGTTCTCTGCCCTCCATAATTAGGTTATGAGGCAGTTCGATTTTTTGTTTGGTTTCGTATGCCATTTCTTTTGTCCTCCTTTTTCCTGCCGGAAGTATTTGTACATATATATGGATAGAGATACATAATTATGACAAGCCTCCGTATTTGTCCTGTGTTGAATCTGCTGGATTCTCCGGTTTTCCTTCCGTCGAAAGGTAAATGTTTCAATCTAATTCACACTACTTTTGCGTTTTGCTTGACAAGAATAGTTTTCCATTGTAGAATACATTTTGTTTCCACCTTGTTACCATTTTGTTTCTTTTAGATTCAATCTGTTACCAAAATTTCACCGGCAAATTTTGAAAGGAGGCTAGTATGGACGACTTCCATAACATGCCCACTTCCGAAACCAATGAAACCGCACAGGAGACAACAGCTCTCTCTCCGCCGCTTCCCCGTTTACAGCGAATCCAATTCGAGAGACGCCACCTTTTTCCAAGCGCGATACTACTTACACTTCTCCTCTGCATTGCAACTTTTCTGATCGGACAGCTCACTTTTGTTGTCGATGTAAAAGTAGACGGCGAGGTGGTGGGCGCTTTATCCGACTCCCAAGAATTTGAAGAACTGTTCGACACAACACAGGAGCTTGCCGCTTCTCTCTTGGGTAATATCTCTGATTTGGAAGAGCGGCTTAGTTTTACTTACCGCCTTGCTCCAGCCGCAGTTCTCAATACCATAGACACGGCTCCCATTGAGCGGGAGATTTTAGAACGGATTGATGGCATTTCCATCTACTATGCAATCACAGTTGACGGCGCATTTGCCGGGCATGTATCTGACATCTCTACACTCCAGATTGCAAAAGCAGAACACTTAGATGCGCTTGAATCTGATGAGGGGGTACTCTCTGTCACACTGCTCTCTGAACTTACATATGAAGAAGAGATTGTAGAGCAGGGGGAGACACTCACCATTGTAGAGATTTTAGAGCTTGTAGATAATCTCTCTGTTCAAACAGTTCGAGAGGTAAGTTATACCGAAGCGATTCCCTTTGAATTTAGCATCATCGAAGACGAAAGCCTTTTTGATTATATGGTTGAAATCGTACGCGAAGGCACCTATGGTGAGGCTCAGATTTTTGCTCAAGTCATTTACATAGACGGCTATCCAGTTGAGCATACAATTTTAGACACCAAGATTGTCGCAGAGGCGGTGGATGAACTCGTGGTTGTGGGCACACTCGTGCGCCCCCTTACAGCCTCTTGGGGAGAATATATTTGGCCTACCACCGGGACTGTATCTTCCCTCTTTGGTCCGCGGCGTGTGTCCATCGGGTCATCGAACCATCAAGGGATTGATATCACAGCGCCCCATGGTACTCCTGTTTACGCCGCAGATGGTGGTGAAGTTTTCTTTGTTGGCTTCTCCGGCGGCTTTGGGAACTTAATTAAAATCGAACATGACAACGGGCATGTAACCTATTACGCCCATCTTTCCAGTATGACTGTGGAAGTCGGCCAGCGCGTGTACCGTGGTCAACACATTGGCGGTGTGGGCATGACAGGTACTGCTTCTGGGAATCATCTGCATTTTGAAATACGCATCAACGGTGTACCAGTCGATCCTATGCCTTGGCTCCCCTAATGTACATTATGTGTAAAGCGCGCCTTGACCCGAAATCCAGTGGTCAAGACGCGCTTTTCTATTTTCTTTATACTATATTTTGTAACCGATTTGACATTTTTTGAAATCTCCTGTATACTGTTTTACGGAAAAGGAGAGCTTCTACTATGCGAAAATGTTTATCTATTTTTCTCATATTTACCCTGCTTCTCGGTCTTTTAAGCGCATGTTCTACTCCAAACCCCTTGGCTGATTTAACGCGTCAGCTCTCTGAAATGGAAGATTATGTGTTTACTGCTGTCGGCGAAGTCACCTTTGTAAGCGATTTTCCGGTATCTCATAGCTTCCCGCACCGCTATGAGATGCAAGGAACACGCAGGGCAGACGGTGGGTTTTCCGCTACCCTCGTTTATGCTGACGCAGATGGTGAAGCGATTGCGGATGTATCCTTGATCCACGCAAACAATTCGAACTATGTTGGCTTTTTGCCGCTGTTTCAGCATATTATGGATCAGACCTATACACCCCACCGGATTCTTCCGCTCAGTGATTCCTTTGAGGGGACTCCTTATTTAATTGATCCAGCGCTTCGCCTTGATAATTTCCCAATCGACTTTCCAGCTTTGATGGCCTCTTTGAACAACCGTTATGTGCAAGAAATGTTGAGCTACTATGACGGTAATTACTCTCTTGTTCTCTCCGGCAATCAATTGTCTCCTCATGTTTTATCTGTTGTTGCAGAACCCTTTGTATTGTATTCTGATTTGTTGATACATAGCTTGCCTGCTGATGCGACTACCTCTGACCCTGTATTCACCTCTCTGCTTTCCGGAGACCTTTCTATCTATACACTAGAGCTTATGTTTACGATGGACGAGGAGACAGGTGTTTTCACCATGTGGCTCACACTCTATGCGCCGGGTCTGATGACCATCACGGCAGATGTGATTTATCAGGCACAGACTCCTGTTCCCACTTCTCCGCCGGCCTATGTGGTTGACGTCTCTACCCTCCACGCTTTGATGGCAGAGCACCGTGCCGCGCAATGGCTTTCTATTTTACTTGAGATCCATGACCTTGACGTAATCTATGACCTCCCGGAACTCCACATGACCATGCATGAGGCTACGGATTTGCTCATCCCCTTTGACATGGAAGTCGGGGAAGAAGTTTACTCAGTCAGTGTCATGTACGGTGCAAGCAACACCTCTTCCAATGGTTTTGTCCATAGTTTCACACCGGCCATGAATCTGCTTTACACCACACTAGACGCTTCCTCCGCAAGCGCCACAATGGCACCTTTTGTTTTAGAAGACCTAGGTCTTGACGCTTATGACGCGGAGAATTTCGAGCGGACTGCTATGCGGGTAAACGCCCAGGACACAGCCGCCGTAAAAGCGCTCCACTTTGATGATAATCTGGTGGGTCGGACGCTTCATATTTATGTTCTGCAAAATATTGACGATTCTAATTGTGCTATTTTCCTAGCTGTCACCATCATGCTCGATCACTTTACCGCCCACGCATATGCAGTACTGGAAGAACTTGGGTTCTTGATTGGAATTGACCTTTTGGAGTATGTGGAACTTGCACAGCAGTAACTATAAAACAAAAACGGACTGGCGCCCTGCGCCAGTCCGTTTTTTGTTATACGTTTTTTACATCGTCGTGAGTGCACGCTCTAGCCAGACCGCCGCTACGTCCATTGCAACGTATAGGCTGTCTTTTTCGCTCTTTTTCACCACACGGTCACGGCTTTTTAAATCCGGATCTGTGAGCTGGAGCTGGATGGAAACTTTTTTCGGCACATCTAAATCATCTACTTTCTCTGTGTCCAGAACCTGCAACATAACAATGTACTTGTCTGCCATGCTACCGAAGTAGATTAGATTATCTTTCCGCCGGAGCGGGTGACCTTTATAGGTTAATGGTTTTTGTTTTTTCGCCATGGTGAGACCCTTCCCTTCTAAGACTTTTTCAAGTTTACTTCATTTTCTGTATTCTGTCAACTTGATCAATGTCGAATTCGGTTTTGCACTACTAAATCGCCTGAAGCGCCGCAATCAGGGTATCCACATCCTCCGGCTTCGTTGCCCAGCTGGTACAGAAGCGGATGACACTATGAGTATCGTTGGGTTTTGCCCATTGTGCGAAAGAAAAATTCTCTCTGAGTTTCGCCGCCACTGTATCCGGGACACGGGGGAATAGTTGGTTTGCTGTGGTATCATATTCCAGTGGAAGTCCCGCGTCTAATATCGCTTGCCGCAGACGCATGGCTTCGTCTACTGCGTGACGGCTGATATCAAAGTAGAGATCATCCTCAAAGAGGCATTCAAACTGGATGCCCAGTAAGAAACCCTTGGCAAGCATTCCGCCGTGGCGTTTGATCAGGTAGCGGAAGTCTTTCTTTAGATTGTCATTTGTAATCACCACTGCCTCACCGAAGAGAGACCCAATCTTTGTACCACCGATGTAGAACACATCGCAGAGCCGCGTAATGTCTTGCAAGGTGACATCTGTCCCCGCCGCGGCAAGGCCATAACCAAGGCGTGCGCCGTCTATGAAAAGGGGCAGTCCGCAGGCTTTACAGACCTGGCTGATGGCTTCAAGCTCTGCTAGGGTATATACTGTTCCGCTCTCAGTGGGATGGGAGATATAAACCATACCCGGTTGGACAAGGTGCTCATGATCACTGTCTGCCCAGTGGGACTCATAGGCTTTGGTAATCTGTTCGGCTTTGAGCTTCCCCTCGTGTCCCGGTAATTCCAGCACCTTATGCCCCGTGGACTCAATCGCACCTGTTTCATGTACGCTGATATGTCCCGTATCCGCCGCGATGACACCTTGGTGGGGACGCAGGATGGACGAGATTACAGTGGTATTGGCCTGTGTGCCGCCGACTAGGAAATGGACAGCCGCATCGGGTGCTCCACACGCTTTACGGATATATTCCCTTGCTTTGTCACAGTGGGCGTCTTCTGAATAGCCTGGGTGTTGTTCGTGGGCTGTTGTAAGCAGTCTCTCCAAAATACGGGGATGGGCGCTTTGGGTGTAGTCGCAGTCGAAACGAATCATAAAACTCTCTCCTCTTTTTGTTATACGAAATCTCGGAAAAATTTTGTATATTTTCCAGTCTTCGGTAAAGACTATCCGTACTATATCATGGAATGGAGGTCCTCTACTTGAACTCTAACACACGCACATTCAGATCGACTCTCTTATGCCTTGTCTTACTACTCGCCATCACTATACCGGTTCTGGCGGCAGAGGCTAGTCCCTCTCCCTCCGCTGAAAACAGAGCGCCGACGGTGGAAGACTTAGAACTTTCTACCTTCCGCGATGTTGCCGTCTCCGGCACACTCATCGCCCTTGATCCAGAGGGTGATCTGCTAGAGTTCCAAATTGTCCGCTCTCCCCGTCGTGGGGATGTAGAGCTGGATCAGTCTACAGGTCACTTCACCTATACCCCCCATGAGGGCAGGAGAGGCCGGGATGTGTTCACCTATGTCGCAGTGGATGCCTTCGGCAACATTTCATCTGAGGGAAGCGTCCGCTTACGGATTGAACGTCAGTCACGCCAGGTGTACTATGCCGATATGGATGGACACCATGCTCAGCTTGCCGCAATTGAGCTCTCTGAGCGGGAGATTTTCGTCGGCGAGCAAATCGGCGGACGCCATTTCTTCAATCCAAACGCTCCGGTTCGCCGCGGTGAGTTTCTGGCAATGGCACTGCGGGCTTCTGATGCAGACATTCTCACCGGCATCGTCCGTACCGGTTTCTCTGACGACAATGCGATTGCAGATTGGCTCAAGCCCTATATCTCCACTGCGGTATTAGGCGGTGTGGTACAAGGCTTACGTCAAGACGGCGCTCTTGTATTTGCCCCGGATCACTATATCAGTGTGAGTGAGGCATCTGTGATCTTAAACAATGTACTCGGCCTTTATGATGTCCCTGTGATGGGCTATTCTGAGCACACTTCCACTGCTCCTGTTTGGGCCAAACAAGCGACTTCCAATCTACGTGCTGAGAGCATTATATCATCCGATTATCCGGGTGTCTACCAGAGCACACTAAGTCGCGCAGATGCGGCACAAATGCTCCAAGGCGCTGTTGCTCTCCTTGAGGGACGAAGTGTGCAGACCTCTTCCCTTTTGAATTGGGCGAATTAAATAACATTTCTGTTCCAACATTCCATTTCATGACTTTATTTACAAAATAGCAACATCTTATCTGTCTCAAATCCTGTATACTGTAGTTGTAGCAATGGATCTCGCTTTTATCCGAACTTTTTCCGTGCGTTTGCGTTAGGAGGGTGTGCTATGACTAGAAACAACTGGATCAGACGAGGGCTTGCTCTTTTCTTGGCAATCTGCCTTTTGCCGATCGCCCCAGCCTTTGCCGAAGAGGACACCGAGGCTCCACCAAGCACCTTGCCGCTCCCTGTTTGGACGGTAACCTTCCACTGGAATCATCCGAAGGCACCAGATGATGACATTTACTCTGTAGCCCAAGTGCCGGAAGGCGAATTGGTCACACGACCTCTAGATCCTCTAGTCGCAGGTTGGGTATTCCTCGGCTGGTTTGAGGCGGCTGTTGCAGTACCGTTTAGCACAGACGCGCCCCCTCCCCTGCTCAGTGTTTTTGATTTCTCCAGATTCTTCGACTTTGATACCCCAATCACAGCTGACCTTGACTTATATGCCCGCTGGGTGCTAGAGCCTGCAATTCCGCTGACAGAAAGACACTATGCCTATCTGATCGGAGATGACCAGTCCTATATCCGCCCTTTGGACAACATCACCCGGGCTGAGGTTGCAACTGTCCTTTTCCGTTTGCTTGACAGTACCTATCGCAAGTATAACTGGACAACTACAAACCTCTTCTCAGATGTTTACAGGAACGCTTGGTACAATACGGCGGTCTCTACCATCTATGCCATCGGCTTGCTGGACGGACTCTCGGATGGATCGTTTTATCCCTATGCGTCTATGACACGTGCAGAGTTTGCCTCTCTCGTTGCGGGGCTTTTCTCTCTGGATTCTGTTGCCATTGAGGACGCTTTCTTAGATATCAGTGACAGCTGGGCACGAGATGCAATCAACTTGCTTGCCGCGGCACACATTCTGCAAGTGCCGGAAGACAGATTGTTCCGACCACAAGCCTTTATCTCTCGGGGCGAGGTTGCGGCAATCATTAACCGGGCAATGGGACGTATTCCAGAGAATGTTTGGGATGTAAATCTTCCCCAGGCACGAGCTTGGCGGGACAATCAGAATGAAAGTTCCTGGTATTATCTTGATATGCAAGAAGCCACCAACTCTCATGACTATGCGCGAAAAGCAGATCAAATCCACGAAACTTGGACATCACTCCTCCCGCAACCCAAATGGGCGGCCATGCAACACGCAGACGCTACACCAGGATAGACCGGAAGTGAAAGACCGCTGTGGGAGCTCCCCACAGCGGTCTTTTTTTGAAATCTATCTATCTTGTTGTCCTACCAAGTCTGGTATAACTATGTTGTGCATTCGGATCTTGTCTGCTCGTGAGCGTCAGTGTATCAAGATCTAGATCATAGTCCCATCTTTCGGTTCTATAATCTGTTTCGATCACCAGATAAAACTCTTCTGTGATTGACCATGTAAATTCTGTGATCTCGTCAAGAACTTCTGCACCCCGGGTGCCTGTACCGTCTTCAAAGAAGTTGTATTCATATGCGTTGTGTCCATCCCATATCCAGATGCCGACTAGACGAGGGTCAATTGCTAGGAGTGGTTCTGGTGTATACCATTCTTCATCCTCTTCGCCTTCTGCGGAATATTCAGGGTCTACTGTTTCTTCCGCTTCCGGCTCTGTCGGTGTATTAGTTCCGCCACCGCAAGCTGTTAACAGACCTGTTAGGAGGAGCATTACTAGTAGGAATGCTAGTATCTTTTTCATTTCTTCGTTTCCTTTCTTGTGGTTCTACTCCCTGTATTTTAACATAAGATGTTTCGGGATACAAGGGAGTTTTATCTTTCAAAGGTCACCTTCGACCGGGCTGACTCCACCGGAGGCGCAAAAAGGAAGCCCTCTATAACAGAGGGCTTCCTTTTATGCTTTATTGATCATTTCCTCAAACACTTCTTTCGGGTGAACTCCAATCCGCTTGTCCAGCTCTTCGCCGTCTTTGAACAGGATCACTGTCGGAATTGTCATCACGCCGAATCTGGCGGCTAGATCCCCCGCCTCATCTACGTTTACCTTGCAGATTTTGTGTGTGCCTTCATATACTCTTGCCAGCTCGTCTATTACAGGACCCAGCATTCTACAAGGGCCGCACCATTCTGCCCAGAAGTCTACCAAACTGATGCCCTCTTTGATCGTTTCATTGAAGTTCTCGTTTGTTAAGTGTAATGTTGCCATATCTTGTACCCTCCTTTATTTCTTTCGTTCATCTAAATATTCCACAGTAGAGAGTGCCGCTACGAGCCCCTCACCTGTGGCTTTTGACACTTGATATGGTCTGCCTGTACAGTCCCCCGCGGCGTACACACCGGGGATATTTGTCTCCATCTTACGTCCCACTTGGATATGCCCGCCCTCCTGGGTGAGATTCGGCAAGAGGCTGTCCATGGATATGGTGTTACGAAGAATAAACACACCTTGACAGGGAATTTTTGTGTCTCCTACTTGTAGCGCCTCTACCTTTTGTTCGCCGAGGACTGCGATCTTTTTACCTTCTATGACCTGGATGTCTTCTTTGAGACCCTCCAAGCTTCGACCATCAGAGATCACAGTCACTGTACAGCCGATCTCTTGCAGGTAGTTTGCCTCATGAATCCCTTCTGATGCGCGGATTACGACACAGACTGCTTTGCCTCGATATAACATCCCGTCACAAGTGGCGCAGTAGCTGACGCCTTTGCCTAAAAGCTCTTTTTCACCGGGAAAGCCTGCTTTCTGCGTGATGCCGGTGGCTAGGATCACAGCGCTTGCCGTATAGAAATCCGCACCGACTGAGATGCCGAACTGTTCGCCCATGGGCATAATACTGAGCACACGCCCCGGGATGACCTCCACCCCTTTCGCCTCTACTTGACTGCGGCAGAGCTCCAGATAGTCACGCCCTGTCATGCCCTCTGTGCCGAGGATGTTCTCCAGCCACTCCGCTTTATAGAGGCCGGTCTCTCGATAGTCGCCGGAAAATAGGCGGACACTTTTGTTGCGTACCCTTGCATTCAGCGCGGCAGAAAGGCCTGCGGGACCCGCGCCGATGATGATGATATCTGCATGTTCCATAGGAAAAGCCCCCTTTCTGTATTTATAGTGTACCAGAGTTGGACAAGTATGTAAACATCGTGGTACAATTGGTTTGTGTGTTGCCTATCTTTGCGGCAGGTGACGTAACGAGTTTATATTCAGTGGGGTGTCCTTTGTAGGGGCGATCGTCCCTGTGTGTCCTTTGAGATAAAGGCGCGGGCGACCGAGACGGTCGCCCCTACAGGTGCAGTTGTCACCACTCATAGTATAAGCATTTCCAACTCTAAAGCCCCAAAACACCTCACACCGAAGTAACTTTAACTTTGCACAGTCATAACCTCCGGCAGTGTCGGTGGTTATGACTTTTTACATCTGATTTGATACTTCACCGTCCCCGTTGCTCTGCAAAGGAAATCGTGGTATAATCTATCAACTGAATCACAATTAGGAGTTGATTACCCATGTCTGAAGTCCTAAAACCTATCGAACAAGCGGAAAGCTCAAATAACTTTATCCACACCTTTATTGAGGAAGATATCGCCCCTGGTGGGCGGTTTGCGGGGCGTACTGTTCATACTCGTTTTCCTCCTGAGCCGAACGGCTACCTGCATATCGGTCACTCGAAAGCCTTATGCATTGATTTCGGCGCCGCGGTGAAATATGGCGGCGTATGTAATCTGCGTATGGATGACACGAACCCGACGAAGGAAGATGTGGAATATGTAGAAGCCATCAAAGAGGATGTCCGTTGGCTGGGCTTTGATTGGGGCGACAACTTCTTTTATGGGTCTGACTTTTTTGAAGAACAATTCCAGTTAGCTGTTGGCTTAGTTGAGCGGGGACTTGCTTATGTCTGCGAGCTCACACCTGAAGAGTTCAAAGCCAATCGCGGTTCTGTCGGTGTTCCGGCTGTGAGTCCCTATCGAGATCGTCCCATTGAGGAAAGTCTCGACCTCTTTCTCCGGATGCGCGCCGGGGAGTTTCCGGCGGGTGCGATGACACTTCGGGCGAAGATTGATCTAGCTTCCGGTAACTTCAACATGCGGGATCCGGCACTCTATCGTATTATTCATGAACACCATCACCGCACAGGTGACAAGTGGTGTATTTATCCCATGTATGACTACGCCCACCCTCTCCAAGACGCCCTGGAGGGAATTACCCATTCCCTTTGCTCCCTTGAGTTTGAGGATCACCGTCCGCTGTATGAGTGGGTGACCCAGAACACAGGTACGGAAAATCAGCCACGGCAGATTGAGTTTGCCCGCCTCTTTATCAACTATACCGTACTCTCCAAGCGGAAGCTTCGGGCTTTGGTGGAGAATGGTGTGGTCTCCGGCTGGGATGATCCCCGAATGCCTACCCTAGCCGCTATGCGCCGCCGGGGTTATACACCCCAGAGCATTCGCAACTTTGCAGAGCGCATTGGGGTCAGCAAGGCCGCCAGTGTGGTGGAATACTCCTTCCTTGAACACTGCTTGCGTGAAGATCTAAACGCCACGGCACAGCGTGCGATGGCTGTTCTTCGCCCGATTGAGCTTGTGATTACAAACTATCCCGAGGGACAAGCAGAGACCTTTGAGGTGGAAAACAACCCGGAAGATGAATCAGCCGGCACACGGACTGTCCAGTTCTCACGGAATCTCTGGATTGAGCAAGATGACTTCATGGAAGAGCCGCCGAAGAAGTATAATCGCCTCTTTATTGGCAATGAGGTGCGCCTCAAATCCACTTATATCGTCCGCTGTACCGGTTTCGAGAAAGACGATCAGGGCAATGTGATCCGCGTCTTAGCGGAGTATGACCCGGAAACCCGGGGCGGTACCACACCGGACGGCAGAAAAGTCCGGGGGACAATTCACTGGGTGGATCAGGCCACCGGAGCAGACGCCACTGTGCGGCTCTATGATAATCTCTTCTCTGACCCGGATCCCGATGCGGCTGATAAGGATTTCATGGCCTGTCTCAATCCGAATTCTTTGGAAGTGCTCACAGGTTGTAAAGTGGAGGCAGGTCTTGCCGATCAAGCGGCGCCAGCCAACTTCCAATTTATGCGGACAGGCTATTTCTGTGTGGACAGCAAAGACTCCGCACCTGGCAATCTGGTATTCAACCGCAGTGTCGCTCTAAAGGATAGCTTTAAACCCGCAACTTAGGAGGGCTGTTCCATGGACAGAGATAAAAAAATCGTCCCGGAATATGAGGGGATGCTCCGCAGTCATATGATCCAAGTCCCCGCATGTATTGCAGACTGTAGTGGGATTCGCATCTTTGGGCGGCGGATTAAGAGTTTTGTTTTCTCCACCGACGTGGCGATTATCAAGAATATCAACGCAGACGCGGTAATCGCTGTCTATCCCTTCACGCCCCAGCCTACCATCTCGCGCGCTGTACTCACAGCGGCGGATATGCCTGTTTTCAGCGGCATCGGCGGCGGTACCACAAACGGCCCCCGGGTGATCCGCCTGGGATGTGACGCGGAAGATCAAGGCGCATCAGGTGTTGTGGTGAACTCTCCCATTTCTAATGATATCATCCGGCAACTGAAGGAACAACTGGACATCCCTATCGTGGCAACTGTTGTCTCCGACCAAACAGACATCGCGGCACGGATTGAAGCCGGGGCGAGTATTATGAACGTATCAGGCGCCGCTGATACGGCACGCATTGTATCGGTGATTCGGAAAAAATTCCCCCATCTCCCTATCATCGCCACAGGCGGCCCCACTGAGGAGAGTATTCAGCGCACCATTGACGCCGGGGCGAATGCCATCACATATACACCGCCCACAACGGCAGAGCTCTTTGGGGGACTCATGGCAAAATATCGTCGTGTCATGGAAGAAAGTAATGTAATATAGCGTTTTTTGCGTATGCTCATCTTTATTATTTCCCACAAACTTGAGTATACTCTTTCTTCTATTTATCTATCATCTATAGAGAGAGGTGTTTGAATTTGAAGGGACAAAATCGGTTTTTGGGACATGCGGCGGCGCTCTTTACGATCTCTGTATGGGGCTTTGCCTTTATCACGATTGTGGTTCTGCTACGGAGCTTTTCTCCTACTGAAATCCTATTTTATCGCTTCACTCTAGCAACCCTCGCACTCTATGCAGTCTATCCACGTAAGATGAAGCGAAATACCTTGCGGCAGGAACTCCTCTTTGTTTTCGCCGGATTATTCGGTGTGACGGCCTACTTTCTTTTGCAGGACACAGCACTCCTCTTCACCGCCGCCTCTAACGCAAGTGTGATTGTCTCCTTCTCCCCTATTATGACCGGCCTCTTAGTCTGGCTGTTCGTGACAAAAGAGCGTCCCAGCGGCTCCTTTTTCCTTGGCGCTGTCTGCGCCATTATGGGGGTCGCACTCATCAGCTTTGCGGGGATACAGTTAGAATTACATCCTCTGGGCGATTTCTTGGTATTTATATCCGCCCTCTCTTGGGCAATCTATTCTGTGCTACTTAAAAAGATTGGTGCCCTAGGTCATCATCCGATCCAAATTATACGGCGTATTTTCATTTATGGACTGCTTTTCTTAATCCCTTTCATGATCACAACAGGTTTCCAGTTTGAATTCCAGCGCTTTACAGAGCCTGTAAATCTACTCTCCATGCTCTATCTGGGACTCTTATCCTCCGCCACCGGATTTGTACTTTGGAATTTCTCCCTAGATCGCCTAGGGCCTGTGCGGGTGAGTGTGTACATCTATCTCATCCCCCTTGTTACGGTGGTGGCCTCTGTATTCATTTTAGATCAGGTCATCACGCTACTAAAGGCTTGCGGGATCGTTCTGGTACTGATTGGATTGGTGTTGTCGAATCGGAAGAAGAAGGCTACTTAGTTTTTTAGTTTCATGCAAACAAGAAAAAGCCATTGTGAGTGTCGTGAGACATGCACAATGGCTTTTAGAATTTGGTGCGTTTGCGCGGATAGGGCATGGGGTCGTCTGTTAAGTTTAGCAAATAATCAATACTTGTGTCATAAAGGAGCGCCAATTGCACTAAGACTTCATTGGGAATGTTGCGCTCTCCTGTTTCGTATTGAGAAAGCGTGTTTTGTGCAATATCCAAATGCTTTGCAACAAAGGTTTGGCTATAGCGCTTATCAGTCCTAAAATCCCGAATTCGATTGTACTTTAACACTTCGTATCTCATGTGTAATCACCAGAGTAAACATAAACTATCTCAAAAAGAGATGTTGTGTTTCATCTCAAATCGAGATATAATTATGTTTGAGGTGATTGACCATGACAAAAGCAGACAAAAAGCGTCTGCTCCAACAGGCGTATCGTCTAACTACCCTCGGTATTGTAGTGGAGCGTGAGCGAAGTAAGCTGAAAGAACTCGTAGCGCGCGGCACCCCTTATGACGACCAAGAAATGCGGCAGACACTGGAACGCTTCAGAACAGCCAATTCTGAATGGAAGCGCCTAGAAGCCGCGCATTTACAGTTGAGACAGAAAGAAGACAAGGCTTGAAAGATGAGGATTTCATCTTTCAAGCCTTGTTTCAATTTTCCCTTAGCAAATCTGCTCTTAAAGGTATACAGCAACAGAGCCTAAAAAATATCTTCCGGCACAGAATCTGGTCGCTCTAGCGCCGCCCAGTTTCGTACTGGGATGATGGCAATCCAGCGCTCATGGATGCCGTCTGTCTTTAACTCATAGGTGTAGGAGTTTGATGCGGCTTGGAGATATAGATAATACCAGGCACTTGAATCTGCGTTGTCCGGCCAGATGTGCATATTCGGTAACAGATCTGCCGGTGACTCTGGCAGGCGACCAAACATGCGATTGAGTATCGCCGCAGTCTCCGCTCGGGTAATCAGACGATCGGGGTAAAATGCGCCGCCTTGTCCATGAGAGCCTTGCACCCAATTCTTTGCGGCTATGGCATTGATATATGCATTTGCCCAGTGACCGTAAATGTCGTTAAACAGGTCTTCCTCTGTGCTTAGAAGTCCGATCGCCTCTGCAAAACGCGCAACTGCCGCCGCAAACTCTCCTCGTGTAATCGCTTGATTCGGCGCAAAGGTACCGTCCGGTCTGCCCTGGAAGATTCCCATCCGCGTGGTGGTGGATATCGCATTGTTGAACCAGTTTTCTAGCGCCACATCTGAAAATGGGTTTGTTTGCGTCCAATTTGCGGCGCGATCCGCGTCTTCAATCAAACGGAAGAAAATGGTCGCCACCTCTGCCCGTGTAATATTTGCACTCGGACGAATATATCCATTCGTCCCGATCAAATATGCCTGTCGGGATGGGAAATTCTGCGGAGGCCGTGGTGGAAGCGGAGGCCGTACATTTTCACCATCTGGGATCTGCTCCCAATGGGCCGTAAATGTGGTGTCCTCATCAATGAATAACATCATCAGTTCCGATGTGTAGTACAGGGTAGCGCCGCCATCACGGCTCCAGCCGATAAATTGGAAGCCGTCGTTTGCGATGGGTGCCGGTACCTGGATGGGATAGCCGCCGCTGGCAATCAGTAGCTCTGTTGAGCTGGTTACACTGCCTACAAATGTACCGTCTGTACCGGACAGGTAGGTTATCGTAATCGGATCAAGGGGATACCACTGGGCGATAAAGGTCATGCTTCCCGTGATGGTCATGGCTTCAATGTCTTCTGCTGTAAGGAGCTCTTCATTGGGGTCGCCATAGCGAATCCAACCGATAAGCTCGTAGAGTGGCTTCTCCGGTTCTGGAACCTCAAGCGCCTCTGTCAGGGGAATGGTATCTATAATGCTTGCCGGGCTACCGTCTACATATCCGCCGTTTAACAGAAAGGCGATGATGGCAACTTGATTCTGGCCTACATAGTTGATGTCGTAGTTGTTGAGTAAGTTCCCAAAGGGACGAGCTCCTGGGTTCAGAGGCGGCTCAAACTTCCCGCCGCCTGCGGAATTTCCGAAGAATGTGACCTCAAATGGATTCACCGCATCTGTGAGGTTCGGATAGTGAGTTGCGAGTAGAGAAAGTGGATAGCTATTATTCGCAACCGTAAAAATCCCGCCGCCATTGCCGTATAAGGATGTGTTGTTGGAGATAGTGCCTGTGTTAGCCTCTAGGTTGAGTCTGGCATTTACTATCGCAGTACCTGTGCCGAGCCAAATGCCACCGCCATCGTTTGTCGCGGTATTGCCGGTGATGGTGCCTCCATCCAGAGTAAAGATGCCGTTGGTCATCCGCACACCGCCGCCGGTAGCGGGCATGAAGGGTGGAGTGACTGCTCCGGATGCAAGTGTAAGGATGGCAGTGTTGTCTTGAATCGTGCCGCCGGTCATGTTAAACCGATTGTTCCCAGTATTCGACATAACACCGCCGCCGTGATTGTAAGACATATTGTTGCGGATCGTACCGCCAGACATGTTTAATACGCCACCATTCTGCAAAAGCACGCCCCCGCCGCCGCGGTTGTCTTGCAAGTCAACTCCAGTGTTCGCAATAGCAGTCGCTGTATTGTTGCGAATCACACCCTCTGTCATGGTTAATGTACCCCACTCAACATTCACAGCTCCACCAAAAAGAGCTCTATTGCCGTATATCTCTCCACCATGCATATACATCCTGGGAGCCTCAGGTGTAACGAGTGCGTTAGGACTCGTGCCGACACGTGCACCACCACCAAAACGTCCAATATTATTGCGGATCACACCGTCATTCATAATAAATGTCGACCAGTTATTTAGGACATAGACTCCGCCTGTCGAGTTACCGGTTATACTATTGCCACTGATCTCGCCACCATTCATGGTGAATAAAGCACCGCCACCGACAAAAACCGCTCCGGCGCCACCATTGTTACTGCTACTATTGCCGCTGATTACACTTCCCTCGCTCATGGTAACATTAGCAGTTGCACCGATTACTGTTACAGCTCCGCCTTGATTGGCGGTTGTCTGGCGATTGTTCCGGATTGTACTGCCCTCTTCCATGAACAAACTTCCACCTGGATTCACCGTGACTCCGCCGTGATTGGTGGTAATATAATCCGGATATCTACCACTTATAGTAATATCCTCTAGGCGCAAGATGCCATCCACTAAAAAATGTCGCGCAGTACCTGCCGTGCGTGTCAGTGTATATCCACCCGTCAGGGTGATGTCGCGCCCTGCGGGGATTGGGATCACAGCCCCGGTTAAGTCTATGTTAGTTGTAAGCTCAATTGTCTCCGCCACACCATACGGGACAGCCTCTATCTCTGCACGTAACTGAGCCAAATTACCTACCGGCACTGTACTCAAGGCTATAATTGAGCCCTCTGCTGGCACGGGCTCCACCGAGGGCTCCATGGGTACATCCCCATAAGCAAAGGCCGGCATCGGCACAAAGGAGAGTGACATCACAAGGATAAGTAGTAAACTAAGTACTCGTTTTGCGTTTGTGTGCAAACTTTTTGCGTTCATCTTCGGATGCTCCTTTCTTCTTCATGGGCGGATTTCGGCTGAGGGATCGTCATGCTTGTGGTATTTTCCCCTGTTTTCTTGAGATTACGCTGAATTTTTTACTTTTGCAGATTATACCACGTACCCGCTTTTTTCTCAAGGGTGATCGAAAAAGTGCTATTTTTGTTTGATATATAGACAAACCCCTGTAACTTCGCAGTTACAGGGATCACCCTATAAGACTCCGTTAATTGCAAAGCCTATATTCGTAAAGACCATCGCATTGCCTCTAGAAAAGACTTCATAACAACGCGCTTCAATTCGTAATCTACCTTTTTTATTTCTAAATTCGGCATCGGACATGCAACCTCAATGTCCTCTGCTGGATATTCGTCAAGATAAAACCTTGCCTTAATAATTTGTTTCGGATTTATATGTTCTATACTAAGATGACATTCTTCTGCATCACGTCTTTCAATTTTCCATATGTCATCATAACCGCTCGGTATATCTTCAAAATAACCCGGAATTATATATGTAGCTCCAATTGCTTTTATACTTATTGGCGGCTTAATGATAGCATCATTTCCTACATTAGCAATGTTAACCTCTAGAATACATGGGTCTACTAAAAGCTCAGTTTAGTATCCCAACCAAAATAGTAGCAATAATTCCACCTAACCCAATGACATCGTTCATCTCTTATTGTCCCCCCCAGCTACATCTCATGTTAGATGTTTCTATCAATTATACCGCAACCACCTCAAAAAAGCAAAAACACTGCAATCCAAAGATTACAGTGTTTCTTTTGGCACGCCTGGCACGATTCGAACGTGCGACCTACTGGTTCGTAGCCAGGTACTCTATCCAGCTGAGCTACAGGCGCATGTTTTGCGTACTTGAGTATATTAGCACGGACTGGCAGAAAATGCAAGCCCTATTTTTCATTTCGTACAATTCATATTTCCCCCATTTTTGCACATACTGGGCGAAGAAAGGGTGTGATCTCTCATCAGCCTCATTCCTTGTACAAGTTTATGTGTCTATCAGCAAGACGGCACCTGTACACTCCAGCGCGCGATGAGCTGTGGGACATCTGTCTCTCAGCTGTCTGGCTGTGTTCACTTTGTCGGAATTGCTGGCTCAGATCTCAGCCGCCAGGAGCGCGTCTCTGATGGTTTTAACCGCAGTGAGTTTTAATCCTTCCGGGCGAGTTAGCTTCTCGCTCTCTTGGACTGGGATAATACAACGTGTAAACCCCATACGCCGTACTTCTTCGAGGCGCCTGTTTAATGCCTGTACCGCGCGGATCTCACCTGTTAGCCCTACTTCCCCAATGGCAACTGTGCCGCCGTCTATCGGGCGGTCACGATAACTGGAGGCAATGGCTAGAATCGTAGCCAGGTCAGCGGCGGGTTCTTCGATTTCTAGACCGCCGATGACGTTTACATAGGCGTCACAGCCACTTATAAGCAGTTTCCCCCGCTTTTCGGCAACACCTAGGAGCAGATACGTACGTCCCAGGTCTATGCCGTTTGCGGTGCGGCGTGGCACTTTGAAGCTTGTGGGTGTAAGTAAGGCCTGAACTTCGGCTAAAACCGGACGTGTCCCCTCCATCACACAGGTCACACAACTGCCGGCGGCGTTTTCCGGACGTCCGGCTAGGAGCAATTCCGATGGATTTGGAAGCTCTTTCAATCCCGCGCCTGTCATTTCAAACACACCGATCTCATTGGTGGAGCCAAAGCGATTCTTCGCCGCACGGAGGATTTTATAGGAAAGAGATTGAGCGCCCTCCACGTAGAGTACACAGTCTACCATATGTTCCAGCACACGAGGACCCGCAATGTCCCCCTCTTTGTTCACGTGACCGACAACAAAGACGGTTAGATTCTCCTGCTTTGCCAGATGCATGAGCCGCATAGTACATTGCTTCACCTGACTCACACTGCCGGGAGCGGATGTACCCTCGTCACTGTAGAGCGTCTGGATGGAATCTACAATGAGCATATCCGGCTTAACATCTTCCACTGCCTGGCAGATTTCCTCCAGGTTTGTCTCCGGGAGCAAAAACAATTCTTCCCCTGACACACCAAGACGTTCGGCACGCATCTTGATCTGGCGCTCAGATTCTTCGCCGGATACATAGAGTACCCGAGCAAATCGACTTAAATGCCCGCAGATTTGGAGCATAAGCGTAGACTTCCCCACCCCGGGGGCTCCGCCGATTAAGACGAGGGATCCACGCACTCCACCACCGCCGAGGACACGGTTAAGCTCTCCCATGCCGGTGTCGAAGCGGATTTCGTCACTTGTCTCTATTTCACTTAGACGCTTTGCTGTGACAGTTCCCGCCGCGTTTCTGATCGCCGTGGGGACTGTTCCGCCTTTTTTTGCCTTGTTTGGTTTGATGAAGGTTTGTTCCGCGATTGTATTCCACTGACCGCAGGCAGTACACTGCCCTTGCCATTTGGGTGTTTCGTTGCCGCAGTCTGTACAGTAGAACATGGTTTTTGTTTTGCTCATAGTGTGTTCACCAATCTAAAAATTCGTTGGAAATAGTGTAGTCATATGATAGAATTATATCACGCTCTCAATGACGGGACAAGCGGAATTAAGGCAGGAGGCGAAAGAAATGACCTTATATTCTATTCAGACAGGCTCCTCAGAAAAACAGTTTTCAATTAGCCATGTAGAGGTCTCATACGAAGATTATCTGCGGGGAAACCCGTATAATACGACATTCCATGTTCGTGTTGTCTCTGGAGATTTTGCCGGATTTGCAAGCTTTGAATATGATATCAAAGAATTTGTGCGCTTTATCCACGAGACCAAAGAATTATATGATTTTAATCGGAAGCTTGTTACGCTTGACGATATTTGCTACGGTTCCAAAATTCAATTTATCCTGAATCATTTGGGTCATGTTCGTATATCCGGAATATTATACGGAAGTGCAATGATACACTCCTTGGAATTTGAGTTTGATACAGATCAAACCGCGCTTCGTTCTTTTTGTGATGACTTGTATAGGGATTTTGTAATTGAGGGTAATCTTTGAATATAATCCATACAAGCTTAAAGGAGAACAGTTAGCTCATTTAGGAGCTAACTGTTCTCTTTCTTTGATCTTGATAGCTCTCACCCAAAATATCTAGCCTGGAATAACTCAAGTGACCGAATATACCCAGACAGAAGCGCACTTGCTAATCTGATCTGATAAGCTTCTGTCCGAAGCGCCGCCTCTTCCTCTGGGTTTGACAGGAAGCCGCATTCGACCAAGATCGCTGGTGTGTTGATGTGGTTCATGATATACACCCCCTGCCGTACCTGTATCGGCGCACGAGGACGTGTGAGACCAAGCGCTTCTGTTAAGGCTTCCTGCATGTTGAGTCCAAAAGCCTCACTGGCTATGGTATCTGCAAAGAGCACTTGGGGGCCTGAGGCGTTAGAGCCTTCGTAGATGTTTTGGTGGATGCTAATCACCACCGCATTTGTTGCTGTGTTGATTAGCTCCACACGGGCGCGGGTATCCGCTACCTTCTTTTGACGGATGGTGTTCGCATCCTCTGGGTAGTCTATCTCCGCTGTGCGGCGTGTCATTTCTGTGGGAATGCCGTATAGGGCGGCAAGGGCTTCTAGACGCAGGGCAATTTCTAGGTTCAGTTCTCGCTCCTCTACACCTGTAATTGAGGTAGCCCCGCCGTCCATTCCGCCATGACCGGGGTCGATAATCAGAAGCAAACGTTCCGGCTCCGCATCTGTTCCCATGACTGCGATGAAACGTTGGCCTGTCGCATAGAAATAGATGCCACTTAGTGTCATGAACAAGACAGCCGCTACGAGACATAGAACCAGACCTATTCCCTTTGTACGCTTTCTCATACACACCACACCTCTCTATCGTACAGTATGAGTCAGCGCGGACAAATATGATTTGTCCACAGACGCACCCCTGGCGGAGTCCGCTCATAAGATGCTTATAGAGAGACGCTTCTGTCTCTAAAACCCGTTTTTAAGGAGGAAACTCTCATTGCACGCTCCACATCAACATCAATCGGAACCAATGCCAGGCGGCATGACCGGACGGCTCCCCCAGGAGGCGCCTTTGGCTGTGCCCTTTGTCCCATTCCAGCATGACAATCCACCCCAGTATAGCCCCGAGGAAGGGCTCAGCCGAGGCACTATTTTCCCCGGACTGGACTTACCCTTCCACAATATCGTAAATCAGACCAATCCCGCCCATGGTACACTCCTCGGCGAAGTCATGGCACTCTCCACCGCGCTCCTTGAGCTTGGGCTCTACTTGGACACCCATCCCCATGACAAAGCGGTCATACAGTTCTACGAACACTACTTAGAAAAGTTCCGTGACGCACGCGCGCGCTATGTCAAAGCCCATGGCCCCCTGATGAAGCAGGATGCCATAGAAGATGGTCAGTACACATGGCTCTCCGATCCTTGGCCGTGGGATTATCAGGAAAGGATGGTGTAGCCCATGTTTGTCTATGAGAAGAAATTGCAATACCCGGTACGGATTAAGAACCCAAATCCCGCCTTGGCGAAGTTTATCATATCACAATACGGAGGGCCGGTCATGTTTCGGTGTGTTTTTGTTCTTAATTTTTAATGTTTTTCGTATTTTATTGTAATTATCCGTCTAAATAGTTCGATTTCCGCCCTCTGATTCTATCATATCAAAAAGGTGAATGCAAGCAAAAAATCATCAATATTTGTATTGCAATTTCAATGTCTTGGCTTTCTTCTCATAAGTGATCTTACTAATTAGAAAGTGAGCCGCTTGATATTTGATTTCAAGATCAATCGTTTCATCGGTCAAGAGATCATGCACATCTTTTAATCTTTTTGCTATTGGCTGTTCAATATCAGCGGTCAAAAGTGTCTCTTTCAGTTCCACCAATCGAGTAGCTATTTTTCCTTGCTCTGTTTCTAGGAACGTCTTATTTGCTCTATATTCATCTAGCGTATCAATTCCGTCTTGATACGCTGTTTTGATTCTATCAAATTTTGCCCCGAACATTTCAAGTTGTTTCGTAAGGACTTCATGCTCAATACCATTTACATTGTCGCTCCGTTTTGGTGCAATTACTATATCAAGCGGGGAAGTATAATCCTTTTGTAATGCCCCTAACACCAAGTTTTCTAATGCGGAATACTTAACAAAGTGACTTACCTTACATTGACCTTTTACATAGCTGTTGCACTGCATATATTGACTTGCAGATCGAACTAGCTTCTTATCGCAAGCGGAACAATGTACAAGGCCATGTAACCATGTTACTTTTTTGCTTGTGCTTTTCACTCGGTATGGGAAAATCTCTTTATTCTCTTTTAATACCTCTTGTGCCTTATCCCATAGCTCAATCGTTATTATCGGTTCATGATTACCATCTACAATAATGCTGTCAGGGTGATTATAGTTTCTCCTAATCCTCTCTGTCGGTGTCCATCGCGTTTTCCCTATATAAACAGGATTGTTTAGAATATAATCAATGTTTCTGTTTTCAAAGTCATTGCCACGCTTTGTCTTAATGCCTATATCGTTCATATATACAGCTATTGCCCTCATACCCATTTCTTTTGAAGCAAATTTTTCAAATATGAAGCGGATAAGCTCGGCTTCTTTTGGGTGGATTAGTAGCTGTTTTGAGTGCTTTACCATTGAGTAGCCAAAGGGCGGGGTAGATTGATACTCCCCACGGTGTGCCTTTTCAGTCATTCCTTTTTTTACTTCCTCTGCTAAGTTCAAAGAGTAGTATTCTGCCATCGCTTCAAGCATTGCTTCAAGGATAACAGAAAACTTATCATCTTCAATGCTTTCAGTCGTTGAAATTACCTTTATATCTGCTTCCCGCTTCAAAAGAGATTTATATACTACGCTATCCTCTCTTGATCGGGCGAATCTATCAAATTTATGTACAAGGATTACATCAAAGGGTTTTGGCTTTGATTTTGCAGTTGCGATCATCAATTGAAACGCTGGGCGTTTGTCTGCCTTTCTGCCTGATATTCCTTCATCTATGTAAATGTGTTCTTTCGTTAGTATGATATTGTTTTGCTGTGCATAGTGCTTTAATGCTTTTAGTTGTGCGTCTGGTGAATATTCTGTTTGGTCATCTGTAGATACTCTAATATAACAAGCTCCACTTTGGATATTATCACCCCCCTAGGAAAAACAAAAACGCTTTCGCTACAGAAGGAAAGCGTTTTGCTTATAAATATTGGAGTGAGAGCTTGTCCTATTACACCGCGCTGTATTCTTGATATTCTAGGTTTAGCTTTATTGTTTCAAGTTCTAAACGTATTCTTTTTACTGTTTCAATGTCTATGTCTCTACGATTCTGTGTTTTAACTATAATTTCCCTAATGAGGGTTTCCACAAAATCAATGTCCTCTAGTTGGTGCTCTAGGTGTCTTTTAAATGTGTCTACATCAATTGATTTATCATAAAGTATGTACCTATAACAAAAACTGCTTAATTCATTTATAAAAATATCTCTTTTCATTTTTCAAATTCCCCCTTAATTTTTTCTACTACTAAATTTAGAAAATCGGCAAACTTATATATAGCACTTCGTTTTAATTTGCGAAAGCTATTGTTATCTCTACTGTCGAATCCTAATAAGTCTACTACTTCATCCTCAAATTTACGGTTTACAAAATATTCTGTTATATATATCTGTTCAAGATCAGACAAGATACTCTTAGCCCAATAATAGCTTGATATATATTTCTTTAATTGTTCTTCTTTATAATCTTTCCCCGATAGATTGAAAACATCTTCCCCGATCGGACTATAGAGCTGTTTTTTATATTCAACTGAAAAATCATAGTTAGCTACCAAGCCTTTATGGGCGTTTAGTTTAGCCCATTCCCATTCCAGTTTCTCTAAAATGGCAAAGTAAGTTTTTACATTCTTTTTTGTTAGCTCAAAATCATAGTTCTCTAAATTTTGAACTGACATTGTTTTGTTATTGTACATATATTTCCCCCTTTCGTACTATCAAACATTTCAAATTGTTTACATAATATCCCCCCTAGGCAAAATTCCTTTAACAAGAAATTAGGCGCTATTATAATAGGCTTCCCTGTCGTATTTTCTCGATATTTGTCTGTAGTTAGACTTTTTTCGACATTTTATAGGTTTAGCTAATATTTTCACGCAAAAAAAGAACCCGCTTGAAACAAAACGAGTTCTTTTCTCTGAGACTTTCGCCCCATTATACACATTATAACACTTCCAGTTCAAAATGGAAGGGTAACTTTTGAAGAAAACATTGATAATATGTGGGCGGTGGCGTTATTTAGGTGTGGGTCAGCGTTATTTATAGAAAAAGATACAAGTCATTGTATCTCTAAATCCTATGCATTTCTTGAGTTATTATAGCCTTTCTCCACTTTGGGGAACTTCGATACCGCCATGTGCTGGTATCGGAGAACCCCAAACTTTATTTTATTATTTCTTCAATGTTCCAATCTATGATAATATCTCTTTCCTTTGTTTCCTCATTAACTTTTCCGATATAAATTCTATCAATAAAATCATCTAAGATCACTTTATTCAGTTTATCGATATTTTTATACTTCTTGAAAATGTTGTTGCTATTATCATTTTTGTCCATTTCGATTTTAAGTAGTTTTAATTCATCTTCTATTACTTGTACTCTCTTTTTAGCTTCTTCTATATCTTGCAAGTAGATTCCTCTTAGTGTTGTAAATTCATCTTCTGTTATTATCCCTTTGATCTTGTCTTCATACAAGCTTTTGTAATAAGTGTTTTGCTCATTCGCTTTTTTCTCTACTTTTTTCCTTTCAAGCTCAAGTGCATTTATCCTATCTGGATATCTACTCTTGATGTTCTTGCTTGTGCTATATTGACGTTCTAATGAGGTGTCACTATAAAATTTTTGAAGTTGTAAATTGATTTCTTCTCTAGTCGCTAGTTCTAACATATCCAATCTAATTGAGGCTCTATTATTGCAACTGCGATATTTTTTTGCATTTTTGCATTGCAAGTAAACTCTTCTTCCACTCGGTTCTTCTTTAACACTATAAGTATTCCGCATAAATACTTTTTTACATTCACTACAGTAGACTTTTTGACTAAAAAAATGTATTTCGCCTGTCCTAGTTGGACTTTCGTGCTTACCTAATCTTTGTTGCACTACTATCCATGTATCCATATCTATAATTGGTTCGTGAGTATTTTCTGCAATACTCCATTTTTCTTTTTCTACTGGTCTAAATTTATGAGACTTGTAGCTGATTGATGTTGTTTTTCCTTGCACTAAATGACCTATATAGACTTGCTGTCTTAACATTCTAGCAATTGTATCCATGTTCCATTGTGCTTTTGAATAATCCAGATTGCAACACACAAATTTACTGCCATTATCACGCTTATAAATTGATGGGCAAGGTATTTTCTCATTGTTTAGTATCTCGCATATCCTATAATATCCCAGTCCATTTTTATAATGCTCAAATATCTTTCTTACAACTGCCGCCGCTACTTCATCAATAATCAGTTTATGTTTGTTTTCGGGACTTTTGATATATCCATAAGGGGCAAAGCTACCAATAAATAATCCATCATCTCTCTTATTGCTTAACGACCTTTTAATATTCTCTGACAAATCTTCTAAGTACCATTCGTTGATAAGCCCGTTTATTTGCCTTGACTTTTTATTGCCCTTAACTGTTGTATCAGCATTATCAATAATGCTGATGAATCTAACGCCCCATTCAACAAACCTATTATGCAAATATTTTTCGATCACTTCCATATCCCTTGAAAATCTTGATTGAGATTTGCATAATACTAAGTTGATTCTACCGTTTTCACAATCTCGAATCATTCTTTCAAAGTCAGGGCGATACGCACCAGCACCCGAATAATCATCATCGCTATAAATATCTATGACTTCCCAGCCATTGCTTAAAGCATATTTTAATAACATACTTTTTTGATTTTGAATACTATCACTATCATCATTTACATTCTTTTTATCTCTATCCTCATCAGATAATCTACAATATACACCTACTTTTTCTATCATAGCTTATCCTCCCAACTTATCGGGAGAAAAGCCACAATAACCTTAAAACACAAATATATTATACCAAAAATATTCAGTTTTCTCCACCTTGTGTTTCTAGATAAATGATGATTTTTAATAGCTTATAGTTAAACAGCTCTATAAAATCTTCTCTATTAGTGTCGATTTTAAATACGCTTTTTACGTTCAATTTAACATTCAATGTGAATCGAACCCCCTTTACTTTAAAATTATTTGTGAGTATCAAAAAAATGTCATAAAACCTATGACATTTTTTGACCTCAAATTTTTCAAAAAAGAAAACAAGGTGCATATCGTTTATACCGCACCTTGTTTTCATATATCAAGTTATATTATAATGCCCTGTAAAATGTAGACCCCCCAAGATCAAACCATCGACCTATAATCAATGTATCATCCGATATTCTAACATTCCATTCTCCTGTCCAAGCCTTGATATTGGCAAAAGACATTGTTAGTTGATTACCCTCTAAAGTCCAAGTACCAGCTTGACTATAAATATCATCTCGAAGGGAGCTACTAAAAAATACAACTGTTCCATCTGCATGAAACTCAAAACCCTTCCAAGGCTCATGATCAAGCTCCCATCTGCCGATCAGTGTCACATCAACCCCGCTAACATCCTCTAATACGTCCAGTGACAACCCATCCCTAATGAGGGGCTTGAAGTATAGGACATTCTCTCTACCGTCCCCATTGGCAGTAATAGGATATAGTATGTCTAAACCGTCCTCAAAGGAAAATTCCAAAGACTGCTGTAGAAAGAACCAAACCATTTTGTCAAAATCTTCTAATGAAGTCCAATAAGAATCGGCTGGGAACTCTTTCACGAATGGGTGTGAAAAAATGGCGTGTATTTTTTGCCGAATATTCGCTGTATCATCATAGTGCAGAGTGATTCTTTTCTTGATCTCGTTGACTGTAAATGTCCCCTCTAAAGTTGCCATAGAATTGAAAAAGTCTTCTCCATCCTGTGACAACTCTTTCCGATCTTCGGGATGTAAGGGGAGAATAGATACATACGGTGTATGCTGGATGAATGTATTTCCGCAAAATGTTAAAGCCTTGATCGGATACCCATCTTTATGATGGGTATTGTATCCACCTTCAAATCTGTTATTATTCATAATTGTATCAGTTTCTCGTATGCAGTCTATTATTCTACTCTTTCAAAAGTAAGAATACTTCTTCCGTTACCACCCAGGTCACGCAGACTTAACGTTGATCCTAAGATTGATTCATCTGTATATAGTTCATACACTATCGTTTCTTCGGTAAAGCGGATTGTAATGGTTAATTTATTCCCTTCCACTATCCAATTGAAACCCGCTTCTAACTCCGTAGAGGAGGAGGTTGAAATGTAGACCCCCCTGTTTTCAGGGTAAAAACGATACGTCAAAGAATACCCATAGTTTTGATTTTCAAGTATTTCTTGATGGGAATCACTTGGATTATGCGCATAGACTAACTCCCAAAGACCGATTAGCGATGTAGTGTCAATTGGTGGAGTGATTATAGTTGGCGATTCGCTTGAACATCCCACAAGCGCAAGCGCCAGTAAAACAATTGCAATAAACAACGCAATGATTGACTTCCTGTTTTTCATATTAGTTTACCCTCCGAAGTAGGGTCATGTTCTCTAAGATACCGTCAAAATCGAACATAATTAAACTTGAATCGGTCAGCCTAATCAAAGCTTTGGATGTTGTCCCATCTTCCAAATCTATTACTACCATTCCATTTTCTATAGCCCAAGAAAAAGCAAGGTTTTCGGTCTGTCCATCATGAAATCTAATAAAGGCTTGTGCTGTATGATCTGCCCAAAATTCATATTCTATAAAGTCATCCCTCATCTGCTCTTGCACATCAACATACCAATCTGGAACTAAGAAAAATATATCTTCTGATTCCCAGCGTCCCACCAATGCCGATGATGAAATTGATTCTATCGGCTCAAGAGGTCTTTCCAATGCAAATACATAGGTCAAATCTTCATATATGTGCAGATACAACCTTCCGCCGGATATAGTGAATGTATCTTCTACAACACCATCGATGATTCGTCCGTCTTCCGTCCAAGTGAAATCGTTCATTTCAACAAGTAAATCCCAATTCAAATGGCGGGAAAGCTCTCTATCAACCTCGGCAGCCCAAAAAAGAGTTTCTATAACCCAAGAGGGTGTTTCTGCTACTTGATCACGAAACAGAAAAACGCTATCTAAGTTCAAAAAGATTATGCTCCCTGTATGATCGGGGAAAAATACCAGTCTTGTATTACTGTGACGTTCGGCTATGTATTCATCAATCTCGGCTTGTGTAATTGTTCCATCTTCAACGATCACGTCAACCATTTTCCAACGCCCGATTAGT
>Ga0131853_10002758_pt1 | contig 31451 bp, 34 predicted proteins | sample TergutLab28metaG_FD_92764 | JGI IMG/M metagenome (GOLD analysis project Ga0131853, IMG submission 92764) | Labiotermes labralis P1 segment gut microbial communities from Petit-Saut dam, French Guiana - Lab288 P1 (version 2) (version 2) | ecosystem: Host-associated > Arthropoda: Insects >... | reverse complement strand
TGACTTAACAAAAGGTCGTATTGTTTGGCGTGATAAATAAAAACAGAGTAATTTCCACCATGATAAGTGGTGCCGCGGTATCAAATATATTGATACTAATATGGGTGGTTTATAAAAACTACTTTGGAGCGGGAAAGGGAGATATAATATGAAAGTAAGACCATCAGTAAAGCCGATTTGCGAAAAATGTAAAATCATTAGACGCAAAAGAGCTTTGAGAGTAATTTGCGAAAACCCAAGACACAAACAACGTCAAGGTTAAAATAGGAGGCAAAAATATGGCACGTATTGCAGGCATTGATTTGCCCAGAGAAAAACGAGTTGAAATAGGTTTAACCTATGTATACGGGATTGGTCGCCCATCTGCAACAAGAATTTGTAGTGAAGCAAATGTAAACCCCGACACTCGTATCCGGGATTTAACCGAAGACGAAGTTATTCGTATAAGAGGCGTTATTGAAAAGTCCCAAGTTGTTGAAGGTGACTTACGTCGTGAAGTTGCTTTAAACATTAAACGTCTAGTAGAAATTGGTTGCTATCGTGGTGTTCGTCATCGCAAAAGTTTACCGGTTCGTGGTCAACGTACACGTACAAATGCTCGTACCAGAAAAGGTAAAGCACGTACAGTTGCCAACAAGAAGAAATAACGGGAGGACATAAATAATGCCAAAAAGAGCAGTTAAAAGAACGGCTACACGCCGCAAAAAGGATAGAAAATTTGTTGACCGTGGTCAAGTGCATATTCAATCATCTTTTAACAACACAATAGTTACAATAACAGATGCCTCCGGAAATGCTTTAAGTTGGGCTTCAGCAGGTCAACTTGGTTTCCGTGGAAGCAGGAAGTCAACACCGTATGCGGCACAAATGGCAGCAGATACAGCAGCCGGTGCGGCAAAAGAGTATGGCTTACGTATGGTTGAAGTTTTTGTAAACGGTCCAGGTAGCGGACGTGAAGCGGCTATTCGTGCATTACAGGCAGCAGGTCTTGAAGTAACAATGATTAAAGACGTAACCCCTGTACCACACAATGGCTGTCGCCCACCAAAGCGCCGTCGTGTTTGATTGGAGGATAAACTAATATGGCTAGATATACAGGTCCAGTTTGCAGACTATGCCGCAGAGAGGGCGAAAAGTTATTTTTAAAAGGCGAAAAATGTTCAAAAGCATGTTGCCCAATAAATAAACGCCCAACTGCACCAGGGCAACACGGCACAAGCCGTAAAAAGTTGTCTGAATATGGTCAGCAAATTCGTGAGAAACAAAAAACAAAAAGAATTTATGGTGTACTTGAAAAGCCATTCCGTAAATATTTTGAAGAAGGTCGCCGCGTTAGTGGCGTAACAGGTGAAAACCTACTTCGCTTGCTTGAAATGAGACTTGACAACGTTGTATATAGGTTGGGTTACGGCAGAAGCCGTACAGAGGCTCGTCAAGTTGTAAGACACAATTTAATTACAGTAAATGGTAAAAGGGTAAACATTCCATCTTATCAAGTAAGAGTTGGAGATGTTATTCAAGTAAGAGACAAATCAAAATCATTAACACGTTTTAAAGATATTACAGAAGTAACCACATCACGCAATGTGCCAGATTGGCTAACAAGTGATGCAGAAAACTTCCGTGGTACAGTTGCATCAAAACCAAATCGTGAGCATGTTACGTACGACTTGCGTGAAACACTCATTGTTGAGTTGTATTCTAAATAATATATGCTTTCAAACGCATATTATCGGGAGGTTGAAATTTAGTGCTTGAAATCGAAAAACCTCGTATTGATATAGAGGAAATAAAAGGCAATTCATATGGGCGTTTCGTTGTTGACCAGCTAGAGCGTGGATTTGGCACAACCGTTGGCAATTCGCTAAGGCGTGTTTTATTATCATCTCTCCCAGGTGCAGCTGTCACAAATATTCGTGTAGACGGTGTTTTGCACGAGTTTAGCCACATTCCTGGAGTTAAGGAAGATTTGACAGAAATAATCCTTAACATCAAAGCTCTTGCTTTAAGGGATATTAGCGATAACAACGAGCCAAAAATCATTGCAATTGATGCAAGTGGTGAAGGTATAGTTTATGCAAAAGACTTGAAACTTGGTGCGGATATTGAAGTACTTAATCCAGACCATGTTCTGGCATCTCTTGATGGCAAAGGCACAAAGCTATTTATAGAAATGACTGTAAAAAAAGGTCATGGGTATGTTGGTGCGGACAAAAACAAAGCGGCAGATCAGCCAATCGGTCTGATACCTGTAGATTCCATTTACACACCAGTTAAAAAGGTAAACTTTAATGTTGAACCAACTCGTATAGGAAATGTAACAGATTATGACAAGTTGACTTTGGAGGTTTGGACAAACGGTACAATAGACCCCAAAGATGCAATGTGTCTTGGTGCAAGAATTTTAACTGAGCATTTTAATCTTTTTGTAGATTTGTCTGATTCTGTTAAAGCAGCAGAAATTATGATTGAACGCCAAGAAGGTATGAAAGAGAAGATGCTTGAAATGAGCATTGAGGATCTTGACTTGTCGGTTAGAAGTTATAACTGCCTAAAGCGTGCTGGCATTAACACAGTTCATGACCTTGCAGGTAAATCAGAAGAAGAGATGATGAAGGTTAGAAACCTTGGCAGGAAGTCACTGGAAGAGGTTCTCAAAAAAATGAAAGAGATGGGTCTAGCGTTGCAGCCATCGGAAGAGTAAAAATACCAAATGGTTTTTTCCGAATTAGTATTATTTGGCAGCGGAAATAAAAAGGAGTAGACAAATGGCAGGTTATAGAAAACTCGGGCGCACATCAAGCCAAAGAAAAGCAATGCTTCGTGCACTCGCTACGCAACTAATATACCATGGTAAGATTACAACAACTGAAACACGTGCAAAAGAAGTACGTCGTATTGCAGAAAAACTAATAACACTGGCCGTAAAAGAAAAAGACAACTATACAACCGAAAGTATTATGGCTAAAGTCCCACAAAAGGACAAAGACGGTAAACGTGTTAAAGTTGTAGAGAACGGTAAAAAAGTAACAGTTTACAATGAAGTAGAAAAAAATATCACCAAAGACAGCTCAACAAGGTTAAATGCAAGACGTAAAATTTTAAGTGTTCTTTATCCGGTAACAGATACTCCAGCAGACGGTAGACGCAAACGTAGCGAATCTAAAAAAATTGATTTAGCTAATCATATGTTTGAAAAAGTCGCACCAAAGTATGTTGGACGTAATGGCGGATACACAAGGATGATTAAAATGGGACCACGTCGTGGTGATGCTGCACCTATGGTACTTCTTGAATTAGTTTAATTTTATATGTAATAGTGAAAAGACCGAATGACTTTTTTATTAATAGTTTACGGTCTTTTTTGTTAATAAGATTTATGAAGGGGATATTAATTATGAAAAAATATACTAAGCAAAATCTTGCGGTTCCTTTAATTGGTGAATTTGCACCTGTATTAGTGAATATTATAGGAACATGCAACGAAGACGGCACTCTGCATCTTTGTGGAGCCTCTGCTGTAAGTTTTACCCTTGGTCCACCGGAAAGTATTGTGTTCAGTACGTTTGTGCAACCTACCATTGATAATATCAAGCGGACAGGTGAGTTTACTTTGAACATGTGTACGGGCGACATGATGCAAATGGTTGAGCAAATTTGCACGATACATGAATCGGCAGAACAAGATAATTCACTGTATAGTTTTGAATGGGGAGCAAAAATTCACGCTCCAGTATTAGATGCTAGTCCCTTTGTGTGTGAATGTAAGGTGACGCAATCGCATAAATACGGTGATTCAATTATTTTTATTGCCGAAATAGTTAATCAACAAATTTGTAAGGAGTTAGATAAGCCTGTAGATAGTTCGATAGGAGCCTATGTTGAATGGCTTGAAAATGTAAATGTGAATGATTTAGACCCTTTGTTGTGGTTAGGTAATTATCATAAAATTGGGAAAATAATATAATATGTAATTGTAGATATATATGTTGTAAACTAAAGACTCAAATATTGTTAGATGGTTAAGGGGATTTAATATGAATATATTGGTGGTAGGTGGAACAAAATTTATTGGCGTTCATTTAATAAAGCAACTTCTTGCAGATGGGCATAACGTAACAATTGCAACTCGCGGAAAAGCGGAAGATAACTTTGGGAACACCGTAAATAGAGCAATAATTGAACGTACCAACCCGGTAAGCATTTCCCAAGCGTTAAAAGGAAAAGCGTATGATGTTGTTTATGACAGCCAAGCGTTTTCATCTAATGAAATAAAATACCTTTTAGATGTTGTTGATTGTGGCAGATATATTGAAACATCAACGGTTTCAGTATATTATCCAAACTTTAAACTTGAGCTTACTGAATCAGACTTTGACCCATATACTTACCCCTTAAAGTGGTGTTCAAGAACTGATTTTGAATACGATGAAATTAAAAGGCAAGCTGAGTGTGCCATATTTCAAGCATACAATCATGTGCCAAGTGTTGCTGTGCGTATTCCTCTTGTAATTGGTGAAGATGATTACACAAAGCGTTTGTATTTCTATATTGAACATATTGTAAAATCGTTGCCAATGCATGTAGACAATCTGGATTCAAAAATAGAGTTTATTATGTCTAAAGAAGCAGGTAAATTTCTTGCATGGCTTGCAGACAAAAGTTTTTGTGGAAGCATAAATGCAGCAAACATTGGAAGTAAATCACTAAGCGGAATAATAAAATATGTAGAAAATAAAATAGGTATAAACGCAAATATTTCCGAAGGAGGTGAAGTTGCATCACTAAATGGGTTTCCTGATTACGGTTTAAATTTAGAGCTTGCAAAAAAAATTGGTTATACTTTCCCAAGTCTTGACACCGTTTTATATGACCTACTTGATAAATATATAGAAGAAGCTAAATAATACTAATTCCAATTCGAAACATTGAGAATGGAAATAGTATAAAATAACCTCAGTGATATAAAGTGTTGATTTAACCATATATCATTGAGGTTATTTTAATATAGATATTACTTTAAATATTTATTCGAGCAACAACTTCCCCATCAATAACACGCCCATCTTCTTTAAAACCATATGATGCATTAGTACTACATATTCATTTTTACAATTATATCATTTGTCAATCATTATTGGGCGGATTCGATAGCAATCTTCTTTAAAAACAGGGTTATTTATATAATAATTATAAGAAATTAAACCTATCATTTTTCCTTCTGTGTAAATTGCTTTGCATTCCATAATAATGCCTTTGGATTTTAAATGCCTCCAAATTAATTTTCTAAATTTTAGCGGGTTCTTTATTATTTCTCAAGATAAAAGATGACTATATTTTTTGTTTCTCAAATTAAATTGGTAGTTAAAATATTAAAAATACTTTATACTTAAAATAATAAAATAAAATTGAGGTGAAACAATGAAAAAATTAAAAGAATATATAGATGAAAGTAATTATATCGTATTTTTTGGTGGAGCCGGTGTATCAACAGAAAGCGGCGTCCCAGACTTTAGAAGTGTTGATGGAATTTACAATCAAGAGTGGAGATACCCACCCGAAAAAATTATTTCTTATACCTTTTTTAAAAAAAATACTGCCGAGTTTTTTGATTTTTACAGAAAAAAGCTACTTCACTTGGACGTTTTACCAAATAAAGCCCATAAGGCTTTAGCCAAACTTGAGGACTCAGGAAAATTAAAAGCCGTGATTACGCAAAACATTGACGGACTGCATCAAAAAGCAGGAAGTAAAAATGTTTTGGAACTACACGGCTCTATTTGGCGTAACTTTTGCCTAAATTGCAATAAATCATATTCAGCAGAAGAAATACAAAAATCAAAAGATATACCAATTTGCCACTGCAACAGTGTAATAAAGCCGGACATTATTTTATTTGAAGAATCACTTGATGATCAAATAATGTCAGAATCTTTATATCATATTTCAAAGGCAGATATGTTAATAATCGGTGGTACATCCCTTGGTGTGTATCCTGCAGCTGGACTTTTGCAAGCCTTCGGAGGCAAAAAACTTGTGTTAATAAACAAAACTGCCACTCATTTTGATGGCAAAGCTGACTTGATTATACGTGATAGTATTGGTGAAGCAATGTCATTTTTAATTTAATTGAAAAGTTTCAGAAGAAGTCTATTATTATTGCTTTTTAATTACTAAAATGTGTAGTATACTTAGATTAGTAATAATATTTTTTTGACGATATAAGTTATATTAGACAAATAAATTGAAGTTAATTAACTTTAAAGGATGGTAGCCTGTGAATAGAAAGCATAGAGTTCTTATTGTTGATGATAGTCGTATTGGGCTTACCCATTTGGAAAAAATTCTTGAACATGAATATACACTTTACACAGCTTCAAGCGGTGTAGAAGCAATTCAAATTGCAAAGTCAAATAAGCCAGACATTATTTTGCTTGATGTTGTTATGCCGCATATGGACGGATATGAAACTCTAACAATACTCCGCAGTATAATGGAAACAAAAGATATCCCTGTAATATTCATAACAAGCCTTGGAAATGATTCCGATGAAGAAAAAGGACTTAATTTAGGTGCTGTTGACTATATAACTAAACCTTATAATCCAGTTGTTGTAAAACTTCGTGTCAGCATTATACTCAAAATGGAAGACCAAATGAAAACAATTGAAAATTTAAGTCTTACAGATAGTTTGACAAAACTTCCAAACCGTAAGTATTTCAATTTGCGCTTACGGGAAGAATGGGCAAGGGCTAAAAAAGAAAGTCGTGAGATTGGAGCCATATTTTTAAACATTGACAATTTTAGAGATTATAATGTAAAAAATGGCTATGACCACGGAGATGCTTTGCTTATAGGGCTTTCTGAAATTGTTGCTTTACATGGTAAAGTTGCTCCGGGTGATGTTGTTGCTCGTTGGGCGGATGATACTTTTGCTGTTTTACTGCAAAACTCAAACGCTGGCGAATGTAGTACAGTCGCAGAAAATATCCGCATTGCAGCTCAGGAATTAAAAATAGAAAAAGATGACGGTACATTTTCAAACATAACAATTAGTGCTGGGGTGAGTGCTGCACTTCCTGCCGATTCAGTTTTAAAAGATTTTATTTCTGATACAGATGCAGCACTTTTTTTAGCAAAGGAACTTGGTAAGAATCAAGTTGTTGTCCACTAATAGACTTCTTCGGAAACTCCCATTGAGCTGTGTTGTATCGCAGAAAAATGGTGGCATTAAGCCATTTTTTGAGAAGCAACATATGCGAAATGGTGAGTTTCCGAAGAAGTCTACTATTTATAAGGAGTAGATATGAACTTAATTGATTTAGGAGTATTAATTCTAGTGGCTTTGTGTGCTTTTGCCGGATATAAGAGAGGGTTAATTCGTACTGTTTACAGGTTAGTATCTTTTTTTATCGCAATGTTTTTGGCAAATCAGCTATATGGACCTGTTGCTAGGTTGCTTAGAAACACATCGCTTTTTCCGACAATTCAAAATAGTATAAAAAATGCATTAAACCTTGAAAATGTTACTATGGAGCATACGGCAAACCGTTCTTTTGAAATTATTGAGTCGTTGCCATTACCCGAAAATTTGCGAGAAATGCTTCACAATAATAACAACACAAACATGCATGAGCTTTTGCAAGTTGGTACAATTGAAGATTATATTTCAGGGTTTTTTGCCAATATGGTAATTAACGGTATTGCAATTGTTGCTGTATTTCTTCTTGTTTTTGTTGGGCTTTCCATTGCAGGAGTTGCACTTGATATTGTAAGTAAGCTGCCCATAATAAATACATTTAACCGTGCTGGTGGTTTAATTTTTGGGTTATTGCTTGGTGGTGTTATAACTTGGATTTCCCTTGTTATTATGTCGCTTTTGTTTGCAAGCGGACAAAATGTTGAAATGTTTGAAATGATGCAAGGGTCTTTTGTGGCACGGTGGGTTTTGGACTCTATGATGCCCCAGCTCATTAACGTGTCATGAAACCGGATATAAGTCAAAAAAATATAATTTTAATGTTTATTGCTGCAAACATCTTGGTTGCAGTAATTTTTTTAATGCTGCTTATGCCATCAATTAGATACATATCAAATGAAAGAAGTATAATTGAATCACTTGAGCACAGGTATGCTTTACACCAAAGATATGAAGCTGAGGCGGATATAAATTTGCTGGAGTTAAATGAGTTAAACCAAAACAATACTTTGATTGACTTCAATAATTTAGTTAGTATTTTAAATGAGCTTAATTATGTATCAAGTGAACATGATTTGAGGCAACTGGAGTTTTTTACTGCTGAGCCGATTTTTACTGATATTTTTGAGCTTGGTCTATTATTTGAAAAAAGGATAAGAATTTCTTACGAAGGTGAAAAGGAAAAAGTTTTAGGGTTTTTGTATACCATTGACGAAAGTTTTGGGCGACTTAATTCTTTTAACATTGAAATACTTGATTCTTCAAGAGTGACAATTGACATGTCACTTTTCGGCATTGAAAGATACTAGCGATTATCTTCAATATATAGAGAAATTCAAAAACAGAGTGTCTAATTACTGGGGAGGTAGAGATGATTTATTTATATCATTATTTTGAGCGTAAAGTTGGTCCATTTGTAAGCTTGTCAGGCTTATCAATTGAAGAATCAATGAAAATACAATCTCAATTGACAACGCCTTTTCATATTGAAAATCGCAATCAAAGATATTACGAACACCGCAAATATTTGGAGCAACTAGTACGGTCGTTATTTATTGAAAAAGGCGGCAATCCTATCTTGGATGTACCTCATTATATGGCTATCGGTAAATGTTCTTTTCTAGCTACATGGTTTGAAGATAGTGAGTATATAAAGATACCGATAACTGAATTTGATTTGAATACCATTTCATTTACTTACGGAGACACTTTTCCTACTTTTAGCACAAGTGTCAATGATGATATGGAATATCGAAAAAAAGTATATTTGTATGACGAGATATTAGCCCTTATTAAAAAGTATGGACTGCCACAAAATACATGGGATGGGACATATGCATCGCCATGCTATGTTGAGGTGCAAGTGTGGAATGATGTTCCTATAATGCACTATCGTACAACTTGGAGGTGAAATGCAATTGAACGAAATATTTTATCACGCAAGCAATAATGGAAACTTAGACGAGCTGCTGCCTTTATCAATTTTGCATAGAAGCGATGAAAAAGTTTGTTATGTTACGCCAATAAGGGAGTATGCTTTATTTTATTTGCGTGATATGGCAGTAAATCACGTTACCTGTGGGGTATCCAGTGAAGGTGTTGTTATATACGATGAACAATTTCCAAATCAACTTGAAAAAATATATCAGGGCAGAAGTGGATATTTGTATATTTGCGAAAGTAGCGACCAAGTTACTGTTGGTCATACAAAAGGAGTTTGGGTACTTCGGCAGCCTACAAAAATATCAAAAGTTGAGTATGTAAAAGATGTTTATAATGAAATATTAAATGCTGAAAAACATGGTAGGATAGAGGTAAACTGGTATGAGTTTCATTCAGACGAAAGAAAGGCAGAGATAACTGAAATGATTAAAGATTACATCATAACAAGTAACTTTTTGCTGTCTGATTCGCCCAAAAGCCGATTTTTTGTGGAAAATTTTCCGCAGGCTTGGGAGCTTGCTAAAGAACACAATTAGACTTCTTGAAAACTCTGATATTCATATGTTAGTATATATCTGGGTTATTGTTGAGGAGTGAGTAATTTATGTATGAAAAATCATTAGCCGAACTTGTATCACTTGCAAAAGCTCAAGGGAATAAAATCTCAAGAGAAAGTGTTGCAAGTTATTTCCAAAAAACTGATGAATATAATAATGCAAAAGATATCTTGGAAAATGAAGGGTTAGAGATTGTAGAGACCTTAGCTGAACTTGAAATGTCTGATGATGAGAATACACTTTTTGACCCTAAGTTACTGGATGTCATTCCTACAAAAATAACAATTGATTCAATAAGTAAGCGTATTGTCAATAAAGAAATAGATTTGACTCCACCATTTCAAAGGAAAGCAGGTATTTGGGATGATAAGCGAAAAAGCCGCTTAATTGAGAGCATTATAATTAAAATCCCTCTACCGACATTTTATTTTGATGCAACTGATGATGATAACTGGATAGCAATAGACGGATTACAAAGACTAACAACAATAAAGGAATTTGTTGTAGACAAAAAATTAAAACTCTCCAAGCTTGAATTTTTAGATGAATTGGAGGGTTGTACTTTTGATGAAATTGGACGTAAATACCAACGCAGAATAGAAGAAACAGAAATAAATATTTGCAAACTGGTGCCACCTACTCCTGCTAAGGTAAAATATATAATTTTTGAACGCTTAAATACAATGGGAATAAAGCTTGAAGCGCAGGAAATTAGAAATGCTTTATTCCAAGGTGATTCTATTCAGTTGCTAAATGAAATGGCTGGAATGGATATTTTCAAACAAATTGTTGGCAATAGTGTAAATGTATCTCGTATGGAGGATAAAGAGTTCTGCCTTGGGTATCTTGGATATGTTATTTATTCAGAAGAAATAACGTCTGATACTAATGAGTTTTTAGGTAATATCATGGATAAAATTAATAAAAAAATGAAAAATTTAAATGAAGAGATAAAACAAAAAAAGTTTGATGAATATAAAAATAAATTTATGCATGATTTAGGTCGTGCCCATGAAATATTTGGTAAATATGCATTTAGAAGAACCGGTGGGGGTACTAGGCGTGCACAAATAAGTAGATACTTATTTTATTCTTGGCTTTATGCATTTCATAGTATTTCTCAAGACGAGTTTAGTAAGCTTTGTGCAAATAAGGATTGCATGATTAGATTGTTTGAGAGTTTTTGTACGTCCAGAGATTATGACAAGGTTATGCGTGCAAAAGATAAAACATCTGTCATTGAGCGAAATAAGAGAATAAATAGTCTAATAATTATGGCAATAAGTGGAAAGGACGTCTATATAGATGATAGAAAATCTGATGTTGAAAAACTTTAAATGCTTCCGTAACCTTAATGTAGAAATGTCAAATTTAAATGTGCTCGCTGGAATTAATAATATGGGCAAGTCATCGGTAATACACGCATTATTGTTAGTTTCTCACTACTGTATTAAGCCAGTACTAAGTTCAACTGATGACGGAACTGTCGAATTAAATAATGATATTGTATCTATTGGGACAAATAGAGAATTATTCTATAGTGGAAGTAGTGATGACGAACTAGTTATTCAACGAAAACATAAAGGAGTAACAGATACCTATACATTTCCTTATGAGTCGAACAGTAATTCAGCAATGTATAAAAGAAATATCAATAAAGACGAACTAAGCAAATTATCTAATCAAGACCAACTGGAAGTGCATTTTTATCAAAATATAAATTCTCGGAATTTCAGCTTCGTTTCCGCTGACAGAATGACACCAAAACCGTTCTATTTTAACTCCACATCAAAGTCAAGCATAAATGACATCGGAGTTAGGGGCGAAAATACTATTCATTTTCTTGCAACAGAAGGTGAAAGTTTTGATGTGCAAAATGAGTCTTTGTTTCACCCCGAATGTAGTAGCAAGAAAATAGCAACCCAGACAGCGGCTTGGCTATCGTTAATTGCCCCTAATATTAAACTTAAATTAGATGTTTTTAATAATATGGGAATATCTCAAGTTGGCTATTATACTACAGCAAATAAGGATATTCATTCCCCAAACAATGTTGGGTTTGGGTTAAGTTATACATTACCTATAATTGTAGCACTGTTAAAAGCCCCAAAAGATGGGATAGTTATTCTTGAAAACCCCGAAGCACATCTTCATCCAAGGGGGCAGCGGTTACTAGGTGAAATGATAGCACTTACATCTGCCGGAGGAGTTCAAGTCATTGTTGAAACTCACAGTGACCACATACTAAATGGGATTAGGCTTGCCGTGAAAAATAAAAAAATTGATAAGTCTTTAGTAAAGCTAAACTATTTTACAGTAGACGATGATGGCGATCATATAAAACAATCTCCTCAAATTCTTGATGACGGAAGTTTGACAGATTGGCCCGAGGGTTTTTTTGATGAATGGGATAAAGCTGTTCTTGATTTGTTTTAGATAGGTATGATGAAAAATGACTATTGTTATTAACGAAAGCTCTTTTAATAATGCTACTGAGCGGCAGATGTATGCCTTTTTAGAGGTAGTTTCACTAATTTTAAAAGATAGTAATGAAACAATATTTGTTAAGCCGGATAATTTTTCTATGGACATATATAATACAGTGTCAAATTGGATAAGTATTAAACATAGGAGTCTTTTTTATTCTATTTTCCAAAGAGCTCGCTGTGAGAGTACAGTAAATGATTTTAGTGCATACAATGGAGATAACAGAATTTTGTCAAAGGGATGTGCAATTGCATTTGATTTTAGCCACATAACTGTTAGCATAGGCAGCTTAGATATATGGGAAGGAAATAAAATTACAGGATGTTTTGAATTTATAAATGGAGACAATGAAGTTATTACAGATGAGTGTGCGGAGTTAGTTAATATTTCAAATAAAGCTCATGATGTAAAGAATATGTTTATTCCAATTTCAAAACTGGCAAAATACATATCTTCTGGTGTAGATTTTTTGCAACGGAAAAATGATATATGCCCAGACTTTATTTTTTGTGGCGACACAGAAGCTGTGTTGCGGAAGATGTCGAAGGATAGGTTAAATGCTCTTATTCGTTGTTTATCGAATTTTGATTCAATGGTTCATAAAGATTCGTCTGATTCAGTAAAGCAAAATCCTAAGATAAATAGACATTATGTATATAAACTGCCAGATGGGAATGATGAATTTTTTTATCATCATGTTGATTTAATCAGAAGTGAGCGAATACATTACCTTCAAAAAGATAATAAAATTTTTATTGGTTACATAGGTAAGCACTTACCTACAAAGAAGTTTTAATGGTTCATTCGCTATATAATCAACCGCCAATTTTAACAACTAACCCAAAAGCCCTTCCATAATCACGGGGGGGTATTAATTTGTCTTCTGTCATCATTGGGATTGTGTCATCGTAAGGATAACTTACACCCAGCCACGAAAATTTATCCTTACCAAGTGTATGATAAGGCAGTAAGTGAACTTCTTTTATTTGATATTCTTTTGCTAAACTAAATATGCCGTTAATGGTTTCAAAATCAGCATTAAAACCGGGAACAACAGGAACACGAATGACAACCTTTTCCGATGATGTTTTAGTCAACAATTGAAGATTGTTAATCATTAAACTAAATTCAGCACCCGTGATATTATACAGTATTGATGGGTCTGTGTGCTTAATATCAAACAAATACATATCTACAAGTGGAATTGATTTTTTAAATATTTTTGGGTCAACATGCCCTGTAGTTTCAACAACGGTATGGAGTCCATTTGATTTGCTTTCTGATAGTATCTCCATCAAAGCCTCATGCTGAACAAAGGGCTCACCACCTGACAAAGTTATACCACCCCCAGAATTTTCATAATAAGCTTTGTCTTTAAGCACAGTATGAAGAATTTCATCAATGGTCAAACTTTTTCCGGCAAAAGAAAAAGCACTATTTAAACATGTGTTTTCACATGCTCCACAACTGTTACATATATTTCTGTTTATATTCAACCCATCATTAGAAATCGTTATAGCTTTAACCGGACAGTTTTTTGCACATTTGCCGCACTTAGTACACTTTGATTTAATGTACATAAGATTCCGTTTGATTTCCCAAGATTCGGGATTTGAACACCATAGGCAATGTAAAGGACAGCCTTGCATAAACACAATTGTCCGTATTCCTGGTCCGTCATGGATTGCAAACCGCTGGATATCAAATATATTAACTTTTTTACTATTCACGTTATTAGCCCTTTTCATCTTTTAATGTTGTTTACTATTTTTGTACCCTCTGTTACTATTAATACAATAAATCAAATTGGAGGATAACAACATGGCTGAAATTACCAAGGTGTACAGGCAAAGCATGGAAGCAACAAGATTTATAGGAAAAAAATACAGCGACAGCGACCGTGTTGATGGAATGTTTGGTTCATTATGGGGCGAATGGTTTTCAAATAATTGGTTTGATGAAATAGAAAATCAAATTGATAAAACGGCTAAAGCCGTTTGTGATGATGGTAATGCTTTTATAGGCTTGCAGCGATGGAAAGACAATGAGCCTTATGAATATTGGATTGGAATTTTTACACCTAAAAATACAGCAGTCCCCGAAGGATATAAATTTCTTGATTTTCCTAAAAGTGAGTTGGGAGTTTGTTGGGTATATGGAGAAGAAGGAAGTGTTTTTTGTCATGAGCAAAAATGTGCGGGAATACTTGCGGAAAAAGGATTAGAAATCAAAAATGATGAAAACGATGCGTGTTGGTTTTTTGAACGTTATGCCTGTCCACGATTTACCGAAAAAGATGAAAAAGGGAATATAATTCTTGATATTTGTTATTTTATTAAATAAGTATTTAGCAGTTAGCTCTAGTCATACAAAACACGGCTTATAACTTCCTGCTGTATATCCGGTGCAAGATTTACAAATATTGCAGAAAACCCACTTACACGCACAAGCAAATTTGGATATAAATCCGGGTTTCTTACAGCATCTTCAAGCACACCCTTGTCAATAACCGTAACCATAAGGTGACAGCCGCCCTTTTCAAAATAAGTTTTAAACAGTGATTTTATTACACCTCTATTTTGGTTAAACATTTTAGGGGTAAATTTTATGTTTTGCACAGACCCAGCGTGATATTTAGGGTCAAACTTAACAAGCGAGTTTAGCATAGCGGTTGGACCGTTTTTATCTGCACCACCTTGTGGGTTGTTTGCCGGGTTCATGTACATTCCTGCCAAGCGGCCGTCTGTTGACGCACCTGTTTTTCTGCCCCACTCTGTGTTTACTTGATTGTTGCTTATGACAATAAGGTAGTATTGCATACCTGCCTTTATTCCGCTTTCTCGTACTCCTTTTGCTACATGGTTGTATAAATCAACTGCCATATCGTCGGCAGTTTCAAGGTCGTTGCCATATTTATCACAACCCAGGCAGTCCTTGCGAATGTTTTCGTAGCCCTCGAAATTGCTAATAGCTGCATGAGCAAGCTGCTTTAATGTGTATTTTCTTTTGTCATAAACAAGATGTTTTATAGCCCATAGTGAATCTGATGTGTTAATATTTCCATAAGTTTCATTTGTACCGCCAAGATAGCGAACCCCACCGTCAAGTAAGGATTTTCCCCGGGAAATACAATCATCTGTAAGCAAGCTGGTAAATAAAAATGATACTTGGTCATTCATTACTTTGTATGAATGGGTTTGGGCTTTAATTGATAAATCAATATAGTAATCCAGTAGTTTTTTATAACATGAATAAAGTGGCTCAAAAGAATCAAATTTATCTAAAGGCGGAATATTTACTATTCCGGCTTTGTGTAAACCGTCCATAGGGTCAACACCTTCATTTAATGTCATAGTCAAAATTTTTAATAGGTTTAAACACACGTTTGGTGTTCCGGTACTTTGTCCTTGGATAACAAATTCTGTGCAGCCAAAAGGTACATATTGTTCGGCAGTTTTTTCATCTACTCTCATTCCAAATTGAACTGCCGGAATATTTACATCATCATTATAAAGGGTTGGATAAGTTGCCCCTGCTCCAAGGCAATCATATGCCATATCCATAATATCCGCTGGGGTATCCTTATCAAGCCGTAGTGTAAATTGTGGCTCCACAAATCGCAAGTCGAAAGCTACCTTTAATGCAATACGTAAAAATATATCAGCGTCTTTTGGTTTACGTCGTCCACGACCACCAACAATAATACGTCCATTTACTGTAGTTCTTCTATTTTCGATTAATGTCCATAAAGATTTTACATAGTTATAGGCTTCTTTTTCAGTTATTTCCCCTGTTTCCAAATCCTTAGCTAAAAACGAACCAAGAACATCATCCATACGCCCGTAGTTAATAACCCCTGCAAGGAGTGCATACAGCCAAAATAATTGCAAAGCCTGATGAAATGTTTGGGGTTTATGCTTTTTTATGTGTTCCAAACTGTCAAAAATTCGTATGAGTTCCTTTTTTCTTTTAGAATCTGATTTTTTCATGTGCCGCTTCACCATTTTTTTCAAATACTCAGCACAATTTATAAATAGGTCAAGACTGTCAAGAAGTGCTTGATAAAAATTATTTTCCGGACTTTTTTTCATATGAAAAGTTATTTCATTTCTAAGCCCATTAATCCCAAGTTCCATTAGCTTCCTAAAATCAAGCATCATGCCCGAAAGTCGTGCGGTTGCAATCATTGGATAATCACAGTCAATAAATGCTCCAACTGTTGTTTCCGTTAAAACGTCTCTACAATAAATTGTTTTTGTGTCATGCTCCAGCCAATAGTCGTAAAGCTTGTCTACTCTTGGTTTTTGTGTATCCGGCAATAGTTTTTGAAAATCCCGCAATTTGCTAAAGACACAGTAATGCCCAACACCACCAACAGAAGTAACACACCCAAAACCAATGGGCAAAAAATCTGTACGTCCAATAAACATATCTCCATCTTCAATTTCACGAAATAAGGTGGGGTAAAGGACTTTTAAACATTCAATTTCACGTTTTTCTTTTGGCAGGGTTGATGATTCTTTATGTGTTTGTGTGTAAAGCTCCATAATTTCGAGCTGGGTAATAATAGGTTTTTCGCATGGGATTTTTACGCTTATTTCTGCATTTTGAGCAATATCTACATTTATTTTAACCATTTAAGATGAACCTCACTTTTTTTAATAAACGAAATAATAATTTATATAATAATAATGCTCATTGTGATAAACTACAAGTTATAGATACCGAACTTGAAAATCATTACACTAACAATTATTTTATATGATGTGTGCTGTGTGGAAACAACGCAGATACTGGCTGAAGGCATATTCCGAAATTGACATGTGATAATTTTTGTACATATAATGTATTGATGAGGGGGCTAATATGCACAACATGGGAATTATACACATACATTACCGAATTATTTGAGGAGGGTAAAGCATGAAACTGGGTACGCTATGCTACATTGAAAAACAAGGTAAATACTTAATGCTTCACAGGACTAAAAAAGAAAACGATATGCACAAGGGTATGTATATTGGGTTAGGTGGTAAGTTTGAAGCAGGCGAATCGCCTGAAGATTGTGTAATTAGAGAAGTTTATGAGGAAAGTGGGCTTCAAATAAAAAACCCTAAGCTAAGAGGTGTTTTAACATTTCCAGGATTTTTTAATGAAGAGGACTGGTATGTTTTTTTATTTGTGGCTACAGAATTTACAGGAGAAATTCAACCATGCAAAGAAGGCGAATTAATGTGGGTAGAAAAAAATAAGCTGGACGATTTGCCAATGCACGAAGGTGACAGATATTTTTTGAAATGGGTAGAAGAGTATAGTGGAATATTTTCGGCAAAGTATATTTATGAAAATGGAAATTTGAAAGATTGCCGACTTACTGTATATTAAAAAAGTTTGCTTCGCAAACTTTTAACAACCAGTCGTGAACACCGAAACCAAAGGTTTCGGCAGGAAAATGCGAAGCAGTTTCCTGGCACATTAAAAAGGGATTGAGAACATGAAAATAGGGATAATTTGTGCCGTACCCAGGGAGTTTGAGGCGTTTCTGCCCCATATCCAAAATAAAAAAATAACAAAAAAAGCGAAACTAAACTTCCACGAAGGCAAAATAAATGATATTGATATAGTTATTTTATTTTGTGGGGTTTGCAAAACAAATGCCGCAATAGCAACGCAAATTTTAATAGACAATTTTAACGCTCAAATGATAATAAACTCCGGTACAGCCGGAGGTATGGACGAAAGCTTAAACGTTTTTGACACAGTCATATGTACAGAAGTTGCCCATCATGACGTAAATGAAGATATTTTAACCGAAAATCACCCCTTTATATCATCGGTTTATTTTAAGGCAGATGATTTACTCGTAGAGTTGTCCCAAAAGGCGGTAACCCAATTATCACTAAAAAACAAAATATACTTTGGAAGAATGGTAACAGGAGAGTGCTTTATAACAAATGACGGTCGAGATGAAATAAACTCTACCTTCAAACCTTTATCTGTTGATATGGAAACCGCAAGTATAGCTCAAGTTTGTCATGTAAATGAAATTCCTTTTATCTCCATAAGAACAATAACTGATAACTTAACTCATTGTGGTGTTGAACACTTTGAAAATAATGTTGCTACTGCCTCCGGGATATCAAAAGATATTGTGATTGAACTTCTGGAGGAAATAAAAGCCGGATATAGGTGATTTTATGACTTGTTTATAAAGAGATGAAGGGATTAAACTGTATAGTATTGGATAAATAAAATCTAACCTATAAATAGGGGCGGTAAGGAGAAAATTAAAATGAAAAGATTAATCAAGGCAACTGCACTTATATTCTCTATAGTATTTATGTTGCTATTACAGTCAGCTTGCAGCAGTGAAAATGAAAGTCTACTTGTAGAGGACAACTATCTAATCAATATGAATGATGAAGATACCGTTGATACTTATGCAATCATGAGCGAATCTGCTGATGCGGAATCCGAGCCTTTTGAAGACCCTATTTTGGAAGAGGAGAATGGGCTGGATGACGATTTGCGAGAGTTTATCAGCTTTGTCCGTATAGACTTTGATGATATAGACTTTGCTTCTATGATAATTCCTCCCGATACGCCTCATGGGTATATCGGTCATTGGTATGTACGTCATATAAGCACATACTTTCCAAGTCGTGTAGCATTTACTTATCGTGAGCTTGATATTGCTTTATGGCTGGAGCAAATGCTTTATGCCAAAGGTTTTGAGGAAAGTCAAGTACATGTGCAAACATTTTCACATGATGATGTACGCATTTGGCAAAACTATTTTAGATTTGGAATACCGGGGCTGCATGAAGTCAAGCAACAGGGGTGGCATGATGGTCATGAGTCACGTGAATATAGCCAAAATATTATTGTAACTATTCCCGGTCGAAGTTCACAAACCATAATAGTTGGAGCACATTATGATAGCTTGCGGTATACAGGCACAAGCGACAATGCTTCAGGGGTAGCACTTCTTATGGAAAATGCTCAACGAATGATGGCCAAAGATAATTATTACACATTAATATATGTGTTTTTTGGTGCACATGAGGTTGGAACTCTTGGTGCTTTCTATTTCTATCATTCTCTTTCACCTGAAGAGCGTGAGTCCATTGTGCTTTATATAAATGCTGATATTTTAATTGAAGGACCGGAGCTATTTGTTTCAGCAGGTTATGACTTTCAGTTAAGCGCAAATCCCCTTTCGGAGAAGCTGCTTGTGTTTGTTGAATCATTTGGTGACTCACATGAATTTATATTTAATACGGGGCAAATGGCAGGCGGTGACCAATTTGTATTTTTGGATAGAGGGCATACTACTTTGGCTTTTTGGGGCATAGATGGGTCTACGTTTACTAACTTTCTGCATAGTGATAGGGATTCATATGAATATATTAGTAATAGATTCCCCGGCATGATAGAGAGAGCAATGAACGCATTTGCATTACTTTTGGAAGCTGTTTTGCTTGAAATTTAAAGGGAGACTCACATGTTTTTTTTGTTATAATCTTGTAAAATGATAAATGCATAGAAGGGAATAATTAACATGGTAACATACAAAAATGGTCAAATAATAATTGACGGCAAACCCACCTTGCTTTTATGTGGTGAAATCCACTATTACCGCCTACAACCCAACGAGTGGGAGGACAGGCTGGACAGGCTGCAAGAATGTGGTATGAACGCAGTCGCAACCTATATCCCTTGGGTACTGCACGAAATGACCGAGGGCATTATTGACCTACACGGAAAAACAGAACCACGCCTCAACTTAGACGCATTTGTTAAACTTTGTCAAGAACGTGGGCTATACGTTTTTCTTCGCCCCGGTCCATTTATCATGGCAGAGATGAAAAATGACGGTATACCTTTTTGGGTGTATGAAAAATACCCGGAAGCATTGCCTGTAAGCTTTAATAAAGATAGTCCAACGACACCGACTCTTGATTATTCAAATGAAGGCTTTTTGTCGGCAACAAAAAACTGGTATAGGGAAATTATGGGGCTAACTGCAAAATACATGTATCCGGCAGGAAAAGTAATCATGGTGCAGTTGGACAATGAAGTTGGAATGTTGTCATGGGTATCCAACCGCCCCGATTTTAACGATGGAGTTTTAAAAGATTTTGCCAAATATTTAGGCACAGATGCAACAGAGGAATTTATGAGTGAGTGCCGCTCACCAAAAGGCTGGCAAGGCGTAAATAGGCAGCGTGATTTTATGCGGTATTCCCGTAAACGCTATGCCGAATATATAAAAACCCTAAGAGAATACGCACGGGAATTTGGAGTAACAAACATTCCATTTGTAGTAAATATCCACGGCTGCGGTGGTGGCAGAGGGTACACCTACCCAATTGGCGTTAGTCAGCTAATAGAAGCAATGAACTGTGAAGACGATGTAATCTCCGGCAGTGATGTTTATTTTGATGAGATGAAAGTCCCGAACTTTGCAGACATGTACCTTTGTAATGAAATAACAAAGTCATCAAACCTGGACGGCAGACCTCTAACTTGTGTTGAGTTTAACTGCGGTGACAGCAATTTTGGCGATGATTTATCCAACCGTAACCCGACATCAGGAAGCGACTTTAGAACACGCCTTTTTATTGCCCAAAGCAACCGCCTTATAAACTATTATCTATTTTGTGGTGGGCAAAACTGGCTATACCCATTCCCATTAAATGACGGCAACAATCGCATAGCAACAACAGGAGAACACCATGGTTTTGCCGCACCAGTCGGACCAACAGGAATACCAAATCAAGGATTCCACCGTATGGCAAGAGTAACCCGTCAAATGGCAGCTCTTGGCAGCAAGCTTGCAACAACAGAAGTGGAATACGATGATTTTTCATATGGTTTTATAATTGATGACTTTATGACAGAATACAAATACGAAAAATCCCCTGAAACAATGGAAATGTTTAATGATTTGACACAAAGACGAGCAGGAAATGTTTGGGATTCCGCAATGCGTGCAGCACTTCTTATGGGTGGTATGCCAAAAGTTGATGTGTTGAGGGAAAATGCACCAACCTCATCTTTTGCAATTATTCCTTCATCAAAATACATGAAAAAAGCATTGCAAGAAAACCTCGTGAAGTATATAAAAGATGGCGGAAATTTATTACTTCAAGGGCGTATTCCACGACTTGACGAGTCCGGTCAACCATGTACAGTTCTTGCTGATGTTTTAGAAGCAAGTGATTTTACCGAAAATAGATGGAAGATGCGTCATGACCCGGCAATAGTTAGCTGTGGATTTTTGGGTGGTCTTGCCGAATATTTTCATTGGAACTATGAAACTTTGGAAGTAAAAAATGCCGAGACGATTTTAAAAGAATACAGCTCAGGGCGTACAATGGGTTTTTACAAGGAAGTTGGAAAAGGCAAGGTTGTAGTACTTTCATGTGAATGTAAATGCCGTATTGCTCAGTATTCAAGGATTTTTGAAAAACTAGGTGCAAAATTTGTCTTAAAACATGATATTGAAGTTCCCGGGGTTGGTTTATGTTCTGTCATGGCAAAAACACCGGAAGGTGAACGTTTTCTGCATTTGTTTAACCTTGATGATATTCCAAAAGAGTTTAATATCACTTTTGGCGATAAAGATATTTTTGATGGTAAAAAAGTGTACCTACCGGCAAATGATGCTTTAATGCTTCCGCTTGGTGTTGACTTTGGTTTTGCTAAGATTATATACTCAACTTTAGAGATTTCTCATGTTGGTGAAGATTTTATTTCCTTCCGCAATACAGAGAAGTTTAGCAAAATTGTTGTGGAAGCGAGCAAAGTGACATCAGGGGGTAATATTAAAGTTGAAGAGAATAATGGGGTTTATGTAATTACTACAGACAATCGTTTGTGTGATGATGAGGTTAAAATATATTTTTAGTATTACGGATCATATCGGCAAGAAAGGCAACTAAAAAAGAAACCAAGATATATATTTCTGGAGGTATTGAGGAATCCTTTCTACGACAAACTTATTACAGAGGTTGTTGTTCCTGTACAAAAAGAGGTATATCAAGTTTTTGCAAGCATAGCAGAGCAAAATGGAGAAGAGCCTGAAAAACTTATGCGCCGTTGTTTGGCTGATTATGCAAAAAAATTACAAGAACATGAATAAGAGCTACATTGCCCTTTGATTTGTATCGGACACGTTACTTGCTTGGCAAAAAAGAATAAAGGAGAAAGGCACAGTTCCTATATGATGTAGGAGCTGTGCCTTTTTTTGATTTACTGTACGCTAATTAATGTTAACTGGAGGTCTTGGAATAACCGAACCAGGTGGAATTGGATTGTCAAAAGGAGAAACCATATTTGAATGATACTCATTAACAATAGTTTCACCATCTGCAAATACATAAACATTTGACGTTAAAATTATACAACAAAACACTGCACAGGCAAGACACTTAAACATATTATACCTTCAAAAAAGTTTATATGTCAATAATACTCAACGGAACTATACCATTACACACGGAATGGAATAATAACTTGTGCAGTGATTATTCAGTTTATTTTATAGAATTTCTAAATGTAATTAGCCTAACTCCAAATCCTTGTTGACTCTAATATTTTACATATTGGGGTTTTTGTTATTGATTTTATCATCATCAACTATAATATTATCTACAGCGTAATCCAAGCACTGAACGACTAACTGGTTTAACGATAACTTATTTTGTGTTGCGAGAACATTCAGTTTTTCAATAAGCTCAATTGGCAGTCTAAACGTTTTACTTTCACTATCATAGCCTTTTCTTATCTTAAACATAATGCACCTCTTCTTAACTAGAGTATGCAATTTCATTTGACAATAATATAGATTTATTTTGCAAGTAAAATTACTTGCATTTTGCTTTCATATGTCATATACTTATTTCATAGAAATGAGGTGAAAAAATGGAAAATAAAGTTTCAAGGGTTTTAAAAGTTATTGCTATAGTAGTGTTTATTATTGGCTTTATTAGTGGTTTAGTAATATGGGCAAATGCTACTAATTTTATAGTATTAATAGTGATGTGGGCATCATCATTTGTAGCCGGAATGTTATTCTTAGGGCTTGCAGAGATTATTAAATTATTGCAAGAAATTTCACCAATACAAAAGGAAATTGTAAAAGAAGTAGCACCCGACTTCAGTGGACATTATCGTAGATAAAATGTCAGAATTATACACAAGTATAAATGAAACAATAAAGACCCTTACACAACTGGAGGGGCTTTTTGTTATGATTATTGAAAAGGGGTGATTATAGTGGTAATATCATGATATTTGATTCATTTGGAGAGATATATTCATGTCTTGTTTCAGTCGGGGATAAACATTGGTCTATCGGCTCGTACTTCCCTGAAGTAAAGTTTAAAGAGAAAAGCTTGCGCAACAGAAATATAGAAACTATTCCTAAGTGCCAAAAATGTATCTATAGTTTACTTTGTGGCGGAGGCTGCCCAATGCGATTATCTGGAGATTCTGATGTTCTAAGTCCATCGTGTGATGCAGTTCATTACAATGTGCATACATTATTACCAAAGCTGTATCAAATAAATGATGAAATGGGTGTGTAACTTGTGAAATTATTATTAGTGTTTTTGCTTTGGGGGCTTCTTTTAGTTCCCGCTTGTACGCCTGGTTCAAGCGGTTTAAATGGAAATAATCATTATCTCGAAAGTATAGCATCAGTTTTTGCTGGAAATGGAACTAGTTTTGTAATTGACAATAATCGTTCATTGTGGGGCTGGGGCTCAAATAGAGCGTTTGAAATAAATCGCAACTATTTTATTAACAACCCTATTCTTGAAAAAGAGCCAGTCCATTTGTTAAGCAATGTTATACATATGTCAACAAGTGGTATGTTAGGGCGTATTGGTGGGTATGTGTTGGCTATTAGAGATGATAATACATTATGGGGGTGGGGTCTTGTTCCGTTTCCGGGGTTGAGTCCGAGTTCACCTTTGCTTGTAGTAGACCTTCCAACGCAAATACTTGATGACGTTGCATATGTTGCAGCTGGGTTTAGTCATGTTGTAGCAATTGATACTGGTGGGGTGCTATGGACATGGGGTATGAGTTTTTTTGGGTATTTTGATGTTGATGTCGATTTAGATATTGACTTAACGCCTGTTATTGATAATGTTTACAAGGTATCAGCAGGATTGAACACTACATTCGCTATTAAAAATGATAATACACTTTGGGCATGGGGCAGTAATAATGGACATGGTCAAGTTGGAAGCGGCAATACGGAGGTTGTGTCGGAGCCAATTATGGTTTTGAATGATGTAGTAAATGTTTCAGCCGGATTTGATTTTACTATGGCAGTCAAGTCAGATAATACGCTATGGGCGTGGGGTAACAACGAATTTGGGCAACTTGGAGTGCAGGGTACTGGTTCACTATACCCAATAATGGTAAAAGAAAATATAAAATATGCTTCAGCTGGCTTTGGTTACACTATGGCAATTGATATAGATGGAACATTGTGGGCTTGGGGTTCAAATATTCTGGGGCAGCTTGGTGATGGCTCAAATGAAAATAGCGAAGTCCCTGTTGCAATTATGGATAATGTAGTATCAGTATCTGTTGGTGGCTTTAGGGGAAATGAGTACACATTGGCATTAAAAAATGATGGCACATTTTGGGCGTGGGGAGCTAATACATTTGCCCAGCATGGCGATGCTACGACAGAGTATCGCAATGAGCCACATCAAGTGTTTATTGCATCATTGCATAATTGATATAAAATCAATAATGTGAGAAAATGTGTATAAGCCCTCATGTTGCAACGGTTCATAGTCTTTTGCTCGAATTGTTTAATATAAAAACTACCATTAGGAGTAAGTGATGAAAGCAGTAATAAATATTGTTTTTTTTATTATCCTCATTTTTTTTACTTCATGTACCAATCCTAACATTGAAGAACATGACTTTAATCTTGAAGATATTGTATATGTATCTGCCGGCAATGCATCAAGTTTCACAATTCAGCGTGATGGTACACTGTGGGTTTGGGGAGCAAATTCATCAGGGCAACATGGTAACAATGAATCATCACACTTTTCAGTACCCGGATTAACATATACTATGATAATGGATAACGTAAGAAGCGTATCAGCCAACGGAAGTGGTGCAGTCTCCGGGCTTGCAGGGCATGTTTTAGCAATAAAAGATGACGACACACTGTGGGGCTGGGGCAATAATGAGGTTGGTCAACTTGGTATAGTTACCTATGGGGATAATCAACTCTATCCTGCTCAAATTATGGAAGATGTTTTGTATGCATTTGCAGGTGCGAGTCATTCCGCAGTTATAAAAAATGACAACGCACTATGGATGTTTGGGTGTAATTGCTCTGGAAAATTGGGAGATGGAACATCATTAACTATCAGTGCAAATCCAATTCATGTGATGGATGATGCTGTAGCCGTTTCATTAGGATTTATGCATACTGCCGTAATTAAAAGTGACGGAAGTCTTTATGTATGGGGAAGTAACGAGTATGGGCAAATTGGTAATGGGACAAAAGATGATAGCTTGCTTCCGGTTAAGATAATGGATGATGTTATAGCGGTTTCTACAGGGCTAAATTTCACTATTGCGATAACATCTGATAATGTTTTGTGGGGCTGGGGAAACAACTATTTTGGATAAATTAGTGCTTCTGATGATAACTATAGTTTAACACCAATAAAAATTAAAGAGAATGTTATTTATGCAGAGGCTGGGAATTTCCATGTTACTGTAATAGATGAAAGTGGCAGCGTGTGGGCGTGGGGAAATAATGAAAGCGGACAACTTGGAGATGGTACAAGGCAAAATAGAAATCAACCAGTTCACGTTTTAGACAATGCTAAAAAAATTTCATCCGGTGGTTGGTTTGGTCTAGGATATAACCTATTAATAAAAAACGATGATACTGTGTGGGCGTGGGGAAATAACATGATGGGGCAACTTGGTAACGGGAATGTACAAGACCAACTGATACCATTGCAAATTTCTTCACCCGCTAACTAATGGAATAATAAGTGTTTGGGTCAGTTTAGTTGAGCTGGCTCTTTTTTTGTTTAAGTATTTACTGAGCTTCACAAGCAGTCCATTGTTTAGCATGACATAAATGGAGTAGACAAAAAGATATTGTGGTGAAAACGCTGGGTTCATATAAGAAAAAAGATGATTGACTTGTGAATATTCACATGGTATCATATGAATTAATAAAGCGGTTTCGTAAAAAAAGTTTCACAAAATCATTATACAAAACCGTTATTATTTTAATAGAAGTCGATAAAAAAGCATCAATAATTCGTTAAAGACTTATTTTACGAACAGATGATTTTGCATATCGAAGTCTTGATAAGCAGTGTGTTACACAATATGCAAATATTATTGACTTCTTATCAATTTCAGATTAATTTACATGTGTAAATGGTCAAAAGTGTAGGTGGCTAAGCAATGATTGTTAGCTTTTATGCACAAAGGCGTATGTAATAAAACTGCAATGGTTTTGTTGTATACGGGAAAAAGCATCAATAATTCGTAAAATAAGTCTTTTATGAATAGATGCAAAAGGATGTAAAAAGGGCATTTTTGTGTCCTATCTCATTAAAAACGGAGGTTAAAAAATGAAAAAGTCATTTTTCAAAGTAAGTGCCTTAATCATCATTTTGATTGCTGTTGCGTTAGCATTTAGTGCTTGTAATCGTGACGAGGACGACAACGATGGCGGAACAACCGGTGGAGGCGGAGCAACACAAGGTAGTGACGCTACTGGTGGTGTAAGCCAGGATGACATCAGCGGTCGTGTAGTAATTGGTACAGGTGAAAATCCTGTTATGCTTACAGCTCTTTTTGAGCGTTTTAACGAGGAGCGTAACTCAAACATTGAAGTAGAAATTATGCACACAGGTGAATGGATGGGTAACGAAACCATGGCTCGTTTAGTAGCAGCTGGTGAAATGCCTGATATTATCTTTTTACAAAACCCTCAATTCCCTGTTCAAAACAACTGGGTAATTGACCTGAATCCTTTTGTAGCAAATACACCAAACTTTGATGTGCCGGAAGCATTCACATATCAATTAACACTTGGTGATTCACTTATTGGTATACCTTGGCTTGTTTTCTTGCATGGTGTGTATGTTAATTTAAGCGTACTTGATGCTGAAAACATTCCACGTCCGGACTACTATTGGACAATTGAAGATGCAATTGACATCATTCAACGTGGTACACGTCCGGGTCAAAGCATTGGTATCAACCAAGTGGGTGACTTCATACAGCATATTCCACCACAAATGAACCAAAATCTTGGTTGGGCTGGATTTAACCACTCAACACGTCAATATGAACTTGGTGATGACTGGGTACGTGCAGCAACAATTGCAGCGGATCTTGCTCGTGGCGGATTTACAATGGGCGAGCAGCTTCGTGCTATCGGCAACTACTGGTATCTTGAAGAAGGATCGCCAGAAAGAGCAGCTTCTCAAGAAGCACGTCAAGCACTTTTATGGGATATGTTTGGTCTTGAAGTTGACTGGCACGCACATGTAATGGGTAGGTATGCATTATGGATGGATTTCTCCTGGAGCATGGGCTTCCACACAAACGACCTTTATGTCGAGCATGAGTGGGACTTCTTCCCATTCCCTGCATATCACAGGGGTCAAACACCAAGACCTGGTATCGTTGTTGACCCAGTTGGTATTACAACTGTAGCACAATATCCAGAAGCAGCTTGGGAAGTAGTGCGTTGGATGACATTTGACCCGCAAGGACTAACAGCACGTTTAGATATTATCGAAAATTGGGATCAAGCAGAGGCTATGGAAAGATGGCCGGGCTGGCCGGAAGGTCAATACCCCGAAATATTTGTAAGCACAAGTATTCCACCAACAACAAATGCAGCAATTCTTGACCGTTGGGCAACAATGAATGGTGCGTCTCCAGGGCTTCGTTTCCTTATGAGCAATATGGATATTGGTTATATGGACGGATTTAAAGTTACACCAGGTTATGAACAAGCTTTCTTTAGAACAATTTCTGACACATGGTTTGCTGAAGTTCTTACAGGACAACGCACAGCTGCGGATATCGTAAACGAAGTTGAATCTATCGCAAACGATATCATCAGAGATGCTTTTGATTCTATTGGAATTCAAGTACCTTAAAGTTTTTAATGTTTTGAGGTTATATTAGTTTTGAAGGGAGCGGTTGCAAATTTGCCTCCGCTCCATTCTTTACATATTTTACAGGTGGTTTAAATATTACCCACCCGTAACGGAGGGATTGTCTTGAAGAAAAGGCTTTTGACATCATTACTGGCGAGTCTAATGATTGCTGCTTTTTGTGCTACAAATATTTATGCATCTTCCGGAGGGCTTGACCGTGAGCCGTCTTATTTCTCTTCTCGCAATTTTCAAAACAATATTCTTCTTGAAAATGTCCCATCAATAACTGTCAACCCGGCAGAATCAGTGATTGACAGTGCCGGTGTAAGTATTTTGCCGATGAATGAAAGCCATGGTTTTGGAAGTGACGTTTTATCTTTTGAAGAAAACGGCAGAGTAACTTTTGAAGTGTATGTACCGGTTGCCGGTGGGTACACTATTTCATTAGATTATTTTGTGCCGGGGACTTATTTCTTTAATTTAGTTTTTGATATGAGAATAAATGACGAATATCAGTTCCACGAAAAACGTTCCTTAATGCTTCCGGTGCTATGGCGTGATATTTCACAAGAGTATGACCGTGACGAGTTTGGAAATGATTTATTTCCGCACCCGGAGCGAATCCTTTCATGGAAAAATAGGGCGTTTAACAGCACAAACTACAATTTCCGTACTCCTTTTGTGTTTTATTTTGAGCAAGGTATTAATACAATTACACTTGTAAACAATCCTGTTTCGGTGCTTATTGGTAATATGACATTAAACCCCCGTGAAGTTTTAATAACTGCTGCCGAATATACAGCGGCAAATGCGGGAAGCCCCCGTGGTTCTTCTGATCTTATTGTGATTCAAGGTCAGCACTACACAACAAAAAGCCAATCATATATTATTCCAGAGCGTGGAAACAATCATAATGCATATCCATATGACCCGGGCTTTAACCGCATTAATGCACTATCGGAAAGATCATGGCGTGAACCGGGTAACTTTGTTGAGTATACAATTACAGTTCCTGAAGACGGGCTTTATTACATTGTCTTCCGTTATCGTGTTGCTTTAATATCAAACCAGCCAAGTTTCCGTCATATTTTTATAAACGATGAGCCATTGTTTGAAGAAATGTATAACCAGCATTTTGCGTTTACAGGAAATAGATATGCACACCATCCAATAAGTGCAAATGGTGAAGCAGTTCCTGTTTTCTTGACAGCCGGCACTCACACATTAAGGCTTGAATCAACAGCGGATGTATATTTTGAAGTTCATGAAAACTTACTTGCTGTAATTCATGCACTTAATAACCTAACAATTGATATTACTTTCATTACAGGAAACAGGCGTGACCGTTTCCGTGAATGGAATATTGAAGAGTTTATACCTAATATAAGAGAAGATTTATTGTATTACGCTGATGTTTTAGAGCGTGAATTTGATAGAATGTTTGAAATTTTTGGTGAAAATAACAGAGGCGAAATTTCCAACTTGCTTATTGCCCGTAATTTATTAATAAGCTTTGCGGAAGATTTAGATATGCTTGTAAACAACCTTGACCGGCTTGCGACAGGAAATAACTCGGCTGGTGATTTGATTGCTTTTACACTTCCTGGATTACTCAGCCAAGGAGTTGAACTTGAAAGAATTTTTGTAACAGGTGATTTAAACTCACTCCCCCGTCCAAACAGAGGTTTTTGGTCGTCACTTTGGGAAGGAATACGTCAATTTTTCCTTACTTTTAGAGTAAACCAAGACAGAGCCGAAAACTATGATGCAGAGCGTTTAAATATTTGGGTAGGCAAAAACATGATGCAAGTTGAAATGTTGCGTGAACGTTTTAGAGAGTTTACGGAGTTGACAGGTATTCAAGTAAATATTTCTGCAATGCCTGATGAGCAGCGGCTGCTTCTTGCGGCAGCGGCAGGACACGGTCCCGACATGGTAATTGGTGCATCAAACTTTAGGCCATTTGACTTTGCACTTAGGGGAGCAATATTTGACCTTCGTTATTTTGACGACTTCCCGGAACTTTTAAACGATTTTCACCCGGAAATGTTTGTACCGTTTATAATCAATGACGCAGTTTATGCAGTACCAGAAACAATAAACTTCCATGCAACCTTCTACCGCAGAGATATCATGGAACGTTTAGGTTTAGATGTTCCTGTAGATTGGGACGACGTTATAGATATGCTTCCAACACTTTCACGTTTTGGCATGGAGTTTAACTCCCCTATAGCAAACGCAGGGGCTATGAAGCATTTTGGTGTTACAATCCCGCTTATTTTCCAACATCAAGGTGTTGTTTATGCTGATGACGGCTCACATGTGCTTCTGGGTCATCCAAGCACGGTGCAGGCCTTCCGTTTCATGACAGACCTTTATACAAGATATTCACTGCCTGAAAATATACCAAGTTTCTACAATAGCTTTAGGCGTGGTGTAGTTCCTGTTGGTATTGGCGGTGTGCAGGATTATTTCCTTATCCGTTTTGGCGCACCTGAACTTCACGGGCAATGGGGTATGTCTCCGGCAGTTGGTGTTCGTGGGGAGGATGGTGTTGTGCGTAATTATCAAACATCTGTTTTAAGCGGCAATATGATTATGGCACATACCGAACGCCCCCATGAAGCATGGGAGGCATTAAAATGGTGGATGAGTACGGATGTTCAAATAAATTTTGCAAATGATTTACAGCTACGTTTCGGCAGTACATTTATTCACCTTACAGCAAATATAACAGCATTTGCACAAATGCGTACAATGCCGGAAGAACACAGGCAAGTTGTGCTTCAACAGCTTGAAAATACAAGAGAAATACCAAGAAACCCTGCATACTTCCAAGTTGAACGTTCGCTTTCAAATGCTTGGAATGCAGTAGTTTTTGATGGTGTGTCCCCCCGGACGGCAATTGATACCGCAATTATTGAAAGTAACAGAGAAATAACAAGAAAACTTCAAGAGTTTGGATTTAAAGACCAAGACGGTAATCTGGTTACACCGTTTAGAACAGGAACAAGAGAATTGGTTGAGAGTTGGATGGTGCCATGAGAAAAAAATCCCAAAAAATATTTGACTGGT